>ERZ773060.62-NODE-62-length-58744-cov-5.78962_pt1 | contig 58744 bp, 59 predicted proteins | sample MGYA00580628_ERZ773060 | MGnify/ENA primary metagenome ERZ773060 (study PRJEB29015, sample SAMEA2738019) | human oral metagenome | biome: human oral; feature: human-associated habitat; material: dental | place: China | collected 2045 ... | reverse complement strand
TACACTGGATTTGGTCATCCGCTATTGGGAAAAGGCGCGCGCGGCGGGCTTGCCTGTGCCTGCGCAGTTTGACACGTTTTATAAATGGTATGAATTCATGGGCGTGCAGCGGCATTTGAAAGTGGCGGGCATTTTTGCGCGGCTGTGGCACCGCGACGGCAAAGACAAATACCGCCCCGAAATCCCGCGCTTTTTGAATTATTTGCGCCGCACGTCGCGCCGTTATGAAGAGCTTGCCCCGCTGTATGCGCTGCTGTTGCAACTGGTGGGCGATGATGAATTGCAAACGGGCTACACATTTTAGGAACGACAATCATGGCTGTTATTCAAACGCATATTCCTGTGCTGCTGGTGTCGCTGTCAGCGGGCATTATTGAAATTCACAATATGTCTAACAACCGCGCCAGCTTCAAAATGCCCACCACGCTGCGCATCGGCTTGGTGGACGATGTGATGAAGCCTTGCCCGTTTTCGCATCCGCGCGTTGCCATCGACGACGAGCAAGTCGCTGCCGATATTTTTCAAAACGCGCTCGCCAAAAGCGGCATGGTGCAACGCAACCAGCCGTGCATCGTCGTGCTGCATCCGCAAAGCCACTTCGCCGGCGACATGACGCAAAGCGAACTGCAAATGCTCACCCGCATGGTGCATGAATCGGGCTTTCCCATCCACGGCGAAGTGTATTTTCTGCTCAAACCCAGCATAGACGAGAGCGATTGGCAGTATTTTGAAGCGATGGCACGCGAGCCTGCGCCGCAGCTGATGCAGCCTGAAAACCAAGCGGGCGTGTTGCGCCGCGCATGGAATTGGCTGGCGCAGAATTTGTGAGTCATACTTTTCAGGCTGCCTATTATTGTTTCCCCGCCTGATAAGGCAGCCTGAAAACCGATTGGCCGCCCGCGCGTTAAACCCGAACACAATTTTCAGGCTGCCCTTTGCCAAGCGCAACAATACCCGCTATATTCCACCCCGCAAAAATTAGTACAAGCAATCTAAGAACCTGTATTCACTATTTCCATAGGTAGATTTTATGACATAAAAGCGTGGATACAAGGCAAAAAGCGCAGAAAGGTTAAACACCTTGCGAGCATTTTTAACGCAGTAGCCGCGTTTTTAGGGCATAGAAGATGCCTATGGAAATAGTGGATACAGGTTCTAAACCCCAACATCAGGCAGCCTGAAACCCCAAGGCAGCCTGAAACCCACATAAGGACAACCCCATGAGCTGGTTTGACAAAATCCTCCCCCCGAAAATCAAAAAAAATGACGACAAAAAATCAGGCGTGCCCGAAGGCTTGTGGCACAAATGCTCATCCTGCGGCGAAACCCAATACGCCACCGAGCTGAGCCAAAATCACAAAGTCTGCCCCAAATGCGGGCACCATGAAGCCCTCACCGCCCGCGAACGCCTAAACCTCTTGCTGGATGAAGCCAACCGCGAAGAAATCGGTGCCAACATCCACCCCACCGATATCCTGAAATTCAAAGACAGCAAAAAATACCCCGACCGCCTTGCCGCCGCCAAAAAAGCCACGGGCGAAGACGACGCGCTCGTGGTGATGCGCGGGCAGATGCACGGCTTGCCCGTGGTCATCGCCGCGTTTGAATTCCGCTTTATCGGCGGCTCGATGGGCTCGGTAGTGGGCGAGCGCTTCGTGCAAGGCGTGCGCCGCGCCGTTGCCGACAACTGCACCTTCATCTGCGTGGCCGCATCGGGCGGCGCGCGCATGCAAGAAGGGCTGAACTCGCTGATGCAAATGACCAAAACCAGCGCCTCGCTGCACCTGCTCAACGAAAAAGGGTTGCCGTTCATCTCCGTGCTCACCGACCCCACCATGGGCGGCGTGTCCGCCAGTTTCGCCTTCTTGGGCGACATCGTGGTCGCCGAACCCAAAGCCCTGATTGGCTTTGCCGGCCCGCGCGTGATTGAGCAAACCGTGCGCGAAAAACTGCCCGAAGGCTTCCAACGCGCCGAATTCTTGCTGGAAAAAGGCGCGATTGACCAAATCATCGATCGCCGCGAGATGAAAAAACGCCTTGCCGATTTGATTACCCTGCTGCGGCGCGAACCGCAAGTGAGCGAAGTGGTTTAGGCAGCCTGAAAAACGAAACGCAAACAAAAAGACGGATTTTTGAGAATCCGTCTTTTTTGTGTCGGGACGGCGTGCGGCGGGAAGCGTTACGCCGTTTTCAGGCTGCCTTTTACCGCATAGCAAAGGCAGCCTGAAAACGCATTCGCACACTTTCAGGCTGCCTTATCGCCCCGCATCAACACATCTTGCGCACCACAACCGCCCGCTCATACCGCCCCAACGCGCCAAAGCCGTGCGGATTGTTTTGCGCTCGGGTTCGGATTGTGCCGTTCAAGCAAACGTTTTGTTTGATAAAAAACGCCTTGCTCGCCGCCCGCTGTTGCTTAATCCATTCGTTTAACACGCCGCGCTCGTCGTCCAGATAATACGTTTGCCCCTGATAGCTAAACTCCGTCTGTTCAAACGAAATTTGGACGGTGCCGTTCATATCAACGGCCGGATTGGGCGCATCGGCATGAGCGCTTGCGGTGTGGCACGCGGTCAGGAGCAATAAAAAGGCAAGAATGGGTGTTTTCATGATGTTTCCCGTTTAGATAAAAATTGAGCGGATGGCTGACCAAGGCAGCCTGAAAATCTGATTTTAAGCTGTTTGCGGCGAGATGGGACGGATGGCTGCCCATTGGTTTTCAGGCTGCCTGTCGCGTAACCGACAGGCAGCCTGAAATTCAGCGCAACCCCGCATCGGGCGGGGTTTTGTTTACCGTTTATTTTTTCTTCTCTTCCGCCGCTTTTTTCTCATCGGCTTTCTTTTTCTCTTCCGCTAGCTTTTGCACGCCCTGCCCCAAAGACTGCTGCCATTCGCTTGGGTTTTTCAGCAAATCCAACGCTTTGCGCAGCTGGTCGTCTTTGCTGGGGTCGGGTTTGCGGCGCGAAGCCAAATCTTCCAATTTGGGTTTGGGCTCGCTGGCGGCCGCGGGCTTGGTTTCTTCTTCCTTGCTGTCGGGCTCGGAAGCGGCAATGGCGGTTTTCACGCCGTTTTCGCCCAGCGGGTTGTCAATGTGTCCTGACAAATCCGCCTCGTGGCTTTCAAACGTGCGCGTTTTGTCTTTCACTTCCACGTCGGGCACGATGCCGGTGGCTTGGATGGAGCGGTCGTTGGGCGTGTAATACAGCGCGGTGGTGATTTTCAACGCGCCGCCGCCAGACATCGGAATCACCGATTGCACCGAGCCTTTGCCGAAGCTGCGCGTGCCCACGATGACTGCGCGTTTGTGATCTTGCAACGCGCCTGACACAATCTCCGAAGCCGAAGCCGAGCCTGAGTTAATCAACACGGTGATGGGGATGTTTTTGATTTCGGCGGGCAGCGAAGCCAAGGGGTCGGTGCCTACCGACAAGATGTAATCCTCGGGGCGGGCTTTGAGCAGCATGCCTTGTTTGTTGTCGCGCCCTTTGGTGCTTACGACTACGGAATCTTTGGGCAGGAACACGGCGGACACGCCCACCGCGCCGTTGAGCAGGCCGCCGGGGTCGTCGCGCAAATCCAGCACCAAGCCTTTGAGCGGGGCTTTGTTTTCTTGGGTTAATTTGTTCACCGCTTCGGCAACCGAAGCCACGGTGCGCTCTTGGAACTGGGTTACGCGGATGTAGCCGTAGCCGCTTTCCAGCAAATGCGAGCGCACGCTTTGCACTTTAATCACCGCGCGGGTCAGGTTCACGACAATCGGTTTGTCGGCATCTTTACGCGAGAGCGTGAGCGTGATTTTGGTGCCTGGTTTGCCGCGCATTCTTTTGACGGCATCGTTCACCGTCATGCCGCGCGTGGATTCGTTGTCGATTTTCACGATGAAATCGCCGCTTTTCACGCCTGCGCGCTCGGCGGGGGTGTCTTCAATCGGCGCGATGACTTTCACAAAGCCGTCTTCCGAGCCGACTTCCATGCCCAAGCCGCCGAATTCGCCGGTGGTGGATTCTTTCATTTCGGCGTAACCTTTTTTGTTCATGTATTCCGAATGCGGGTCCAGCCCCGCCACCATGCCTTTGATGGCTTCTTCCAGCAGTTTGTCGTCGTCGGATTTGTTCACATAATTGGCTTTAATTTGCCCATACACTTCCGCCATGGTTTTGAGCGATTGGATGGGCAGGTTGTCGTCGTTTTTTTTGTCGGCGGCGAAACTTTGCGCGCCGATGCTCAGCGCCACACCGCTGATTGCGCCGCAGGTGTAGAGGGCGATTTTTTTCCAAGTTTGAGACATAGTTGTGTGTCTTTCCTTTTGTTGTCGTGTTGTTTCAGGCAGCCTGAAAACGCAAAGGCGTAAGGGTAGGCGATTTTATGGGTTTAGAAAAGGGCGCAAACAAAAATTAACGAAAAAGATGAGTGCATTAGCGTTTTCAGGCTGCCTTATCCGGTAAAGGCAGCCTGAAAACGCTTATCCGCGGATGCGCTCAATCTTTGCGCCCACGCCGCCGAGTTTTTTCTCAATGTATTCGTAGCCGCGGTCTAGGTGGTAGATTCTGTCCACAATCGTTTCGCCGCTGGCCACCAAGCCTGCCAGCACCAAGCTGGCGGAGGCGCGCAAATCGGTTGCCATCACGGTTGCGCCCGAGAGCGTTTCTACGCCCGTGAGCAGCGCGGTATGCCCATCCACCGAAATGTTCGCGCCCATGCGGTTGAGCTCGGGCACGTGCATAAAGCGGTTTTCAAAAATGGTTTCGGTTACCCTGCTTACGCCTTCTGCCACCACGTTCATCGCCATAAATTGCGCCTGCATGTCGGTGGGAAAGGCGGGATGCACGGCGGTGCGGATGTTTACCGCTTTGGGGCGTTGCTGCATTTCTATCGTAATCCAATCCTCGCCCGTGGTGATTTTTGCGCCCGCTTCGGTGAGTTTGTCTAACACCGCTTCCATGGTTTTGGGCGCGGCATGGCGCAGGGTTACTTTGCCGCCCGTCATCGCCACCGCGCAGAGAAATGTGCCCGCTTCAATGCGGTCGGGCACTACGCTGTGTTCGCAGCCGTGCAATTCGTTCACGCCTTCCACCGTCATGGTAGATGTGCCGATGCCGCTGATTTTCGCGCCCATTTTCACCAAGCATTCCGCCAAATCCACCACTTCTGGCTCAACCGCGCAGTTTTCCAGCGTGGTAACGCCTTGCGCCAAAGTCGCCGCCATCAGCAAGTTTTCCGTGCCGCCCACGGTTACCACGTCCATCACCACGCGCGCGCCTTGCAGCTTGCCTTGGGGCGCGGTGGCTTTCACATAGCCGTGTTCAATCGCGATGTGCGCGCCCATGGCTTCCAAGCCTTTCAGATGCTGATCCACAGGGCGGCTGCCAATCGCGCAGCCCCCCGGCAGGCTCACTTCGGCTTTGCCAAAGCGCGCTAATGTCGGTCCTAACACCAAAATGGAGGCGCGCATGGTGCTCACCAAATCATACGGCGCGTGGGTGTTGTTTACCGTGCCGCCGTTGATTTCAAATTCGCTAATGTTGTCGGTCATCACGCGCGCGCCCATGCCTTGCAGCAGCTTTTGCGTGGTTTTGACATCCGCCAACATGGGCACATTTTTGAGCCGCAGCGTGCCTGCTGTCAGCAAGCCTGCGCACATCAGCGGCAGCGCGGCATTTTTTGCGCCCGATACGGTGATTTCGCCGTTAAGTTTGCCATTGGCGATGATTTTGAGCTTGTCCATAGGTTTCTATTCCCTGAATCTGTTGCTTGAAAAATGGGCGCGATTATAGCTTAAAGCGGGGGCGGGCGTGGGCAAAAGGCAGCCTGAAAATGGGGGATTCATTTTCAGGCTGCCTTTGGGGGGTAATCCAGTTATCCAGTATAAACAGATATGCCTCGCAACTCGTTTTTAGGCTTGCTCGCCGCGTTCCAGCACAAAATCGGGTTCAAACTCGGCAACGGCTTCGCACAGGCTTTGCCAATTATTGTTTTTGGGCATCAGCAAAATACCGTTGCCAAAATGCTGGATGATGACTTCCTGCGCGTGAAACTGAAAGGCTTGGGGTAGGTGGATGATTTGGTTATGTTCTGTGGTGAGTATGGGGATGGTTTGCATCATAATGTCCTTTGACGATAGGGGCGTAGCTTACCACGCAAGGTTTAAGGCAGCCTGAAATCCAATTTTCAGGCTGCCTCTACTATTCGCGCAACTCCTTGGGCAAGGCAAACACCATATGCTCGTCCACCGCATCGCCCTGTTCCACCTTATCCACACCCCAATCTTTAATTTGCTGAATCACTTGCTGCACCAGCACCTCGGGCGCGCTCGCTCCCGCCGTTACGCCCACCTTGTTCTTGCCGTTAAACCATTCGCGTTGCAACAACGAAGCGTTGTCCACCATATACGCCTCCACGCCGCGCTGCGTTGCCACTTCGCGCAAACGGTTGCTGTTAGACGAATTGGGCGAGCCGACCACAATCACCAAATCGCAATCTGCCGCCAAATCTTTCACCGCCGCCTGGCGGTTGGTGGTGGCGTAGCAAATGTCTTCCTTGTGCGGATTTTTGATAAGCGGAAAACGCGCGTTGAGGGCGGCGATGATGTCGGCGGTTTCGTCCACCGACAGCGTGGTTTGGCTCACATACGCCAGCTTGTCGGGGTTGGCTACCACCAAATCCGCCACATCCTCCACCGTTTGCACCAACAGCATTTTGCCGCTGGGCAGTTGCCCCATTGTGCCTTCCACTTCCACGTGCCCCGCGTGCCCAATCATAATAATTTGATAGCCCTGTGCATCCAGCCGCGCCACTTGCTTGTGTACTTTGGTAACCAGCGGGCAAGTGGCATCAAACACGCGAAAACCGCGCTCGGCGGCTTCGGCTTGCACCGCTTTGGATACGCCGTGCGCCGAGTAAATCAGCGTTGCGCCCTGCGGCACTTCCGCCAAGTCGTCAATAAAAATCGCACCTTTATCGCGCAAGCCATCCACCACAAATTTGTTGTGCACGACTTCGTGGCGCACATAAATCGGCGCGCCAAATAACTCCAACGCGCGTTCTACGATGGAAATGGCTCTGTCCACGCCCGCGCAGAAACCGCGCGGGTTGGCGAGCATAATGGTTTTTTGGGTCATGGTTTTTCTCTTGATGATGTTGGTGGTTTCAGGCTGCCTTGGCGGGGGAAACCGATTGGGCGAAGCAGCCTGAAAACAGGTTTTTGGCTGTCGTGGCGCTGTGCCGTTTTCAGGCTGCCTTTTTATGCTTGATGCTGTCAATCGCCAGCAGAACCGCGCCCACGCAGATAAAGCTGTCGGCAACGTTAAACGCGGGGTAATAATGCTCGCCCCAGTAAAACAGCAAAAAATCCACCACTTTCTCGTGCACAAAGCGGTCAATCACGTTGCCCAACGCGCCGCCGATAATCATCGCCGCTGCCCAGTTGCCCAGCTTGCCAAATTCGCTTTTGGCGATGCCGCGCGCCAAATAGCCGCTGATTACAAACGCCAGCACGATAAACAAATATTTTTGCGCCCCGCCCATGTTGGCAAGAAAGCTAAACGCTGCACCGGGGTTGTACACCAGTGTAAGGTCAAAAAAATGGGGGATGATGTTGAGCCGCTCTTGGTATTCAAAACGGGCAAGTACGGCGGATTTGCTGATTTGGTCAAGGATGATGGCGGCAAGGGCAACCAGCCCATAGGGAAGGTATTTCATTGGTTTGTGCTTGGGAAAATAAAGCGGGGGATTGTACTGGATTTTCAGGCTGCCTTAAATGCACAAAAGCACCGGCTTCTTGCCAAACAAATGAAAAATCAGGATAATGCGCGGCTTCGTTCAATGAGGCGCAGGCAAAACCCCTACGCTCGCTTTTTTAAGGAAAAAACATGAAACCTGAAATTCATCCCGAATACCATGAAGTGAATGTTACTTGCTCTTGCGGCAACCAATTCGTAACCAAATCCACCATGGCAAAAGAAAACTTCAACATTGAGGTTTGCTCAAACTGCCATCCTTTCTACACAGGCAAACAAAAAATTGTGGACACCGCAGGCCGCGTGGACAAATTCAATCAAAAATACGGCAATATGTTCAAACGTTCGGTTTGATTTATGCCCGCAAAGGCAGCCTGAAAACGGGGGAACTCGTTTTCAGGCTGCCTTTTTCGTTGCAACATGTGATTGGCTGCAACCAACAAAAACACGCTTTGCCCCGCCGCAAAGCGTGTTTGCCTTTTCAGGCTGCCCCGACCTTATCGCTTAACCGGCAGCTTGATATGCGGCTTCACTTTCGGCGCGGCCGCAGGCTCCGGCTCGGGCGCAATCAAACCCAGCTCAATCTGCTGCTCTTTGCTCAGCAAATTGCTCCAATCGCCGTTTTTGTACCACTCGGGACCGTCCAGCTCAATCGGATGCTGAATCCGCTCGCAGCCGTTGCCGCACAGCAAATCATCATCCTTGCAATATTTGTCGCAGCCCCAGCAAATCCGCTCGGGATGCTTGGGGAAAATGGGAAATTTTTTTGCCATTGTTTTTGTTCCTCTTGATTATTGTTTTATCGCTCAATCGGCAGCCTGAAAACCATGTTTACGCCATTTTCAGGCTGCCTATCAGTTTGCCTATCAAGGCAGCCTGAAAACTACGGCGCAAGCCGCATTTTTTGCCACGCGCCATCCGCCAGCACATAACACACGCGGTCGTGCAAACGACTGGGCCGCCCCTGCCAAAATTCCACGCGGTCGGGCCGCACCACATAGCCGCCCCAATGCGGCGGACGCGGCACTTTCAACGGATGCCGCGCGCCAAACATCGCCGCGCGCGCCACCAGCACCGCCTTGTTCGCAATCGGCTGGCTTTGCTCGCTCGCCCACGCGCCCACGCGGTTGGTGTAGGGGCGGCTGGCAAAATAGGCATCCGATTCGTGTTCGGGCAGCCTGAAAACCTGCCCCTCGATGCGCACCTGTCGTTCCAATTCAGGCCAAAAGAAAGTGAGCGCGGCAAACGGATGCTGCGCCAGCGCCTGCCCCTTGCGGCTGGCGTAATTGGTAAAAAAAACAAAACCCTGCGGGTTCACTTCTTTCAACAGCACCACGCGATTAGTGGGGCGGTTATCCGCACCCACCGTTGCCACGTTCATCGCCGTCGGCTCGTTTACTTGCGCCGCCATCGCCTCGTTCAGCCACAATTCAAACTGCTCAATCGGGTCCGCCAAACATTGCGCCTCGGATAATTCCTGCTTGCTGTAATCCTGCCGGATCGCGTGCAAATCCATGTGATTCCCCAAACATGCGTGGAAAATTTAATTATATGCCTATGCCAAATATAGAGCAAAACTGACATCCCAGATGAGAATGAATCGCATTTAATAGTCAAAATCTTAAAGTTTCAATAAGCTCTTTATTTTTTGCTATAATCGCGCCAATCATTTCCAATAATACAAACCACGTTATGAAACTCACCGTTATTGGGCTCAACCACCAAACCGCCCCCCTAGCCATCCGCGAACAACTCGCCTTTTCCGCCTCCGCCTTGGCGGATGCCGTGCGCGATTTGAGCGTGAACGCCGCAGCCGAAGCCGTTATCCTTTCCACCTGCAACCGCACCGAGCTCTATTGCGTGGGCGATGCCGACATGATTATCAACTGGTTGGCGGACTACCAAGGCGTAAACGCCGCCGACATCCGCCCCTATCTTTACACGCTCGGATGCAGCGAAACCATCCGCCACGCCTTCCGCGTTGCTTGTGGTTTAGACAGCATGGTGTTGGGTGAAGCGCAAATTTTGGGGCAAATGAAAGAAGCCGTGCGCATCGCGCGGGAACAAGACAGCATCAGCACATGGCTCAATGCCTTGTTTCAACGCACGTTTCAGGCTGCCAAAGAAGTGCGCAGCCTAAGCGGCGTGGGCGACAACGTGGTTTCCATGGCAAGCGCGGCGGTGCGCATGGCGGAGCAAAGCGTGGGCGACATCAGCAGCCTGAATGTGCTGTTTGTGGGCGCGGGCGAAATGAACGAAAACGTGGCAACCTATTTTGCCGCCAAACAACCGCGCAGCTTAATGATTGCCAACCGCACGCTTACCCGCGCCGTAAACCTATGCAGCAAGCTGGGCAACGGCGCGCAAGCCTGCAAACTGGAAGCCTTGCCCGAAATCTTGCACCGCTATGACATCATTATTTCTTGCACGGGCAGCGAATTGCCCGTGATTACGCGCGAGATGGCGGCACAAGCCGCCGAGCAGCGTTTCGATAATCAAAAAACGCAATTTATGCTGGATTTAGCCGTGCCGCGCGATATTGAAGCCGAAGTGGCGCAGTTGCCGCATATCGCGCTGTTTACCGTGGACGATATGGCAGAGCGCGTGGCGCATGGCAAAGAAGCCCGCGCCGCCGCCGCCGCCCAAGCAGAAGCGATGGTGCAGGCCAAAGTGAATGAATTTGTGGCATGGCAGCAAAGCCGCCAACGCGTGCCGCTGATTTGCGCCCTGCGCGATGAAGGCGAACGCGCGCGCCAGCAAGTGTTGAGCCATGCCATGCGCCAGCTTGCCAAAGGCACGCCGCCCGAAGAGGTGCTGGAACGGCTGTCGGTTCAGCTCACCAACAAACTGCTGCATTCGCCCACGCGCGCGTTGAACAAAGCAGATTCGCATGATGTGCATGTGGTTAATGCGCTGGCGCAGGTTTATCACTTGCCGCATTGAGTTTGCGCCGAGTTAAGCTATGTTTTCAGGCTGCCTAATGGGATGTTAGGTAGCCTGAAAGTGTGTTGGGGGGATTGTTTTCAGGCTGCCTTTGTGTGTTTCATAAAGGCAGCCTGAAATTTATTTTGGGGTTAAGGGGGGGGGCAGAAATCATTTTGCGACATTATGGTGCGCTATGTTTAGCTTTACTTTGTGTCAATTATCCGATTTGCTTGCTGTTGGCAAAATTGGTATGGTTAACTTTTACCAGAGCGGTGTAATTGGCAATTTGTTGAATGGTATGTTTACTCATTTGTTCATCTCCTAGTTTAGGTTATTTCCAATAAAAATATTTTTTATATATTTCAAGTTTATTCTCAGGCTTACACTCTTTATGCCCATTTCGGATGCCGAGTAGATTGGATAAGCTTACGCCAGCTACGTTTACGATAGAATAGCCATTTCCAGAGAACCAAGTATATGTATATAGTACGGTCTTGGTTTCCCAATCGTAGTAAAGATAGCTATCTAAACTTGCGTAATCATTAAATACATAATGGTCTGTACCATAGACTAATACACGCTTATGGGTTATGTAGTGAAAGTCATATTTAATTCCTTTAAAAGTGAATGTAGCGGGATATGTCTGCTTTTCTTTTTCGGAGAGCTCGGACATTTCTTTTTCTTCGGAATCGGCAAGTTCCTGCCAAGCCTTATGCCCACCTACCATTTCAATCCATTTTTCAGGCTGTACATAGATAGTCAGTTTTGCCTGCTTGCAGGCTTCCACTCCTGCCCAATAGGTACGTTGTCCTTCAATAACCCATTTAATCCACCAGCCACCAAATGTGAGCATAAAACCAATAAAAGCAATGATGCACGCAGCACGCTTGTTTTTAATCAGTATCAACGGTAAAAATGTGGCAAGACAAACAATAATGAACCACAGGGCTAAACCGAGCAAAATGGCAACACCGAGCATGACTTTCTCCTATTGGATTGAGTAATTTGTGAACAAGCGTGGGGTAATGGGCTATCCGCTTGGTTTGCGAAATTTTCTTTGATAGTCATCCATTTATGCGTTTTCAGGCTGCCTTTGTGTGTTTCATAAAGGCAGCCTGAAAACCCTATTTCTTATCAAAATCAATAATCTCCGACACCATGCTTTTCTTGGCAACCAAGCTCAGTTGCAGCGCGGCAAGCTGGCTAAACAGTTGGTCTTTTTTCACTTCAGGATTTTTTTGCAGCGCGGTAAACACGCGCTTGGCTTCGTCAAACCGCCCCAGCTTGCGCAGCATTTCGCCACGCAAAAATTGTGCGTTCAGCGCGTCTTTGCGGCTGGTCGCCTTGTTTGCCAACACTTTGTCGGCGTATTCCAGCGTTTTGCTAAAGGATTCTTGGCTTTCGCTCTGCCAGCTCGCTTGCAGGAAAATATGCAGCATTTGCTGCGCATCGGTGTTTTCGCCCGCCAGCTCCATCATGCGCCCCCATGCGAAATAGCTGGGCGACTGCGCGGCGATTTGCTGGTATTCCGCGCTGTTGACCACGCGCTCAAACTTCGCCAATTCCGCTTTGCTGAATTGGCTTTTAAACATCACGAATTTGTTTTTGGGGCATTGCGGAATGGCAAACGGTGCGGCAATCGGCCCGACTGGGCGCGTGTCGGTCATCATGCCGAAGCTGGTGCCCGAGGTGTCGATGGTTTGCGAGAAGGTTTCGCCGCCAATCGGGCAGGTGAACGCCTTTTCCGTTGCGGTGTGCGCCCATACCGATGCGCCGGCGGCAAGGAGCAAAAGGGCGAGCAGTTGGGTTTTCATGGGATTCCTTTGGCTGGAGCTGCGATAAAGCGGTGGATTTTAAGGGCTTTGAGGCAGCCTGAAAACCCGCTTTCCGCTTTTCAGGCTGCCTCAATGCGACCTCAATGCAATGATTTGCGTTTTATTTGTCCGTTCGCGCGCGCAAAAACGTGGCAAAGCGCGGCGTGCCTTTGTGGGTGAAGCCGCGATATTTATAAGTGATGGTGCTGCCGATTTTGGGCGGGTTTTTGCGCTGTGCGTCTTTAAAGCCCGAGCCGATGCGAAATTCGCCGAGCTGGTTTTTGCACGACAACGCGCCGAGCATGCCCGCATATTTGCCTTTGCCTTCATGGTGTTGCGTAACCACGCATTCGGCATCGTGGGCGGATTTGAGCTTCAACAAATCGCTGCTGCGCCCGCCTTGATACGGCGTGTCGGGGTTGCGCAGCATCACGCCCTCGCCGCCTTGCGCTTCGATTTCGCGCAAAAACCGCCGCGCGTGGGCTTCGTTTTGCACCGGCGTTTGCGCGAGCACGGCAAAATTGGCGTTGGGATGCTTGGCGAGATGCTGCTTCGCCTTGGCTAAACGCTGATACAGGTTGCCGCTTTCTTTTGGCGCATCAAACACATACAGCTTAATGCCCCGCCAAGAATGCCCCGCCGTGCGCACCGCCGCCGACACGGCTTCAAACTTGCCGCGCCCGATATACAGCTCGCCATCCAGCGCGAACGGCGGAAAATCGCGGGTGAAGCCCGCAGGCGGGGCGAACACGTTGCCTTGGCGGCTGATTAGCTGCTTGCCGTCCCAATAGGCGCGCACGCCGTCCAGCTTTTCGCTCATCGCCCAGCCTTGGATGTTTTGGTTTTTGTATTCTTGCGCCAGCATCAGATTAGGCGCGGCGGCTTGGGCGGCGGGGATGGCGGCGAGGGCGAGCATGGGGATGAATTTTGCAAACATGGGGGTTCCTTTGCGGTTTTCGTTTCGCGGCAACGTGCGTTGTTCGTTTTAACTTCGTTGAAGCCTGCGGCTTTAGCTTCGCAGAAACTCGCGTTGCTCGTTTTAGCTTCGTTGAAGCCTGCGGCTTTCAGGCTGCCTGAAATTATAAATGATTTGCCGTACCGCATTCGGCTTTCTCTGCGCCGCGCCATCCAGTACACTACGCAGCCGATTGCGCCGCAACGGGCAACGCTATTTTCAGGCTGCCCTATATTGGTTGAACCTCTGCGAAGGGCATCCTATCGGGCGGCATTTCCGTTTAACCGCACCACTCAAACGATTGAAACCATGAAACACACGCTCCCCCTTTTCGCGCTGCTGCTTCCGCTTGCCGCCTGCGCCCAACCGCCCATCAGCTACACCGCCCGCGTAACCGGCGTGCACGATGGCGACACGGTGCGCGTAACCGATGCGCACGGCGCAAAACGGCGTATCCGCCTTGCCTACATCGACGCGCCCGAGCTGGACCAAGCGCACGGCATCGCCAGCCGCGACGCGCTGCGGCAGCTGGTTGAGCAGCAAACGGTGCGGCTCACCATCCACGACACCGACCGCTACCAACGCCAAGTCGCCACCATCACGCTGGGCGGGCAAGACATCAACCGCGCGCAAATTGAAAACGGCAACGCGTGGCACTACCGCAGCATCGCGCGCAAACGGCAAAACCCAACGGATTACGCGCAATACAGCCAAGCCGAAGCGCGGGCGAAGCAGGAAAGAATCGGCTTGTGGCGCGATAAAAACCCGCTTGCGCCGTGGGCGTATCGGCAACAGCAGCGGGCGGCGATGATGCAGGAAAACAATGGAGCGGTGCGGTAGGCAGCCTGAAATCCAAATGGAACGGCAGCGGCTCATTACCCCCCTATTGAATACAAAAATTTCAGGCTGCCTGTTGTCTCCAATCAGGCAGCCTGAAAACGATACTTGATTCAAAATCAATGCGCGGGATGCCGCTGCACCGCCGCCACCACGTCCATGCCGAACAGCGCGTTGATGTCGGTTTCGTCGAAGGTGTAGTGTTGGTTGCAGAAATCGCAATCCACGGTGATGCTGCCTTCTTCGGCCACCACTTTACCCACTTCTTCGCCGCCGAGCATCAGCAGCATGTCGCTCACTTTGCCGCGCGAGCAGGTGCAGGCAAACTCCAAATCTTCGGCGGGGAACACACGCGGCGGAGTTTCGTGGAACAGGCGATACAGCAGGTTTTGCGCATCTAGGTGCAAAAGCTCGGTGGCGGTGAGCGTGCTGGCGAGGGCGGTAACGTGTTCCCATGCGGCATCGTCCAGCTCTTCTTCGGGCAGGCGTTGCAGCAGCAGGCCGCCGATGTGGTTGTCGTCTGCGGCGAGGGCGATGTGGGTTTGCAGCTGTTCGCTGCGGGTCATGTAGTGCATCAGCATATCGGCGATGCTGCCGCCTTCCAGAGGCACCACGCCTTGCCACGGTTCGCCGTTTTTGGGCTGCACGGTGAGCGCAAACACGCTATTGTCGCCGAGTAGCTGGGTTAAATCGGCATCATCGGCGATGGCGGCGGTTTCGTCCCAGCGGGCGGTGGCGCGCACGGTGTCTTCGGAGGTAGCTTCCACAACCAGCATTTTCAGGCTGCCTTGCCCTTGCACTTGCACAATCAGCGTGCCGTCCAGTTTCAAATTGCTGGATAGAATCGCGCCGGCGGCCAGCAGTTCGCCTAGGGCGCGGCGGATGGCTTTGGGGTAGGGTTTTTGCTGGGCGATGTGTTGCCAAACGTCGGTAAGCTGAACGTGGATGCCGCGGATGGGCTGCTCGTCAAAGATGAAGCGGGTGCGTTGGTTGGTCATGCTTTTTCCTTTAATTGTGTGAACAATGGGCTGCTATATGGTTTCAGGCTGCCTAAAATCAAGGTGTGTTGCCTGATAGGGTGGGCAGCCTGAAAACCGAAGGCTTCAATGCAGTTAAAACGGCTCTGCCCTTGTTCATCTTCACTTTTCAGGCTGCCATTCCTGCTGCTGCGCCAATTCCACGCCCAGCAAGCCCAGCGCGCGCGCCACGCTTTGCGTGATGATGTCGTCCACGCTTTGGGGCTGCATATAAAGCGCGGGCACGGGCGGGAACACGATGCCGCCCATTTCGGTTACGCGGCGCATATTGTCCAAATGGGCGAGGTTGAGCGGCGTTTCGCGCACCATCAACACCAGCCGCCGCCGCTCTTTGAGCGTTACATCTGCCGCGCGGGTGAGCAGATTGTCGCTGGCAGCGTGGGCAATTGCCGAGAGCGTGCGCATGGAGCAGGGCGCAACCAGCATCCCCGCCGTGCGGAACGAGCCGCTGGCGATGCCCGCCGCCAGATTGCCAATCGGATGCACCACATCCGCCAGCGCGTGCACTTCGTCGCGGCTGAACGCCGTTTCCGAAGCGCGGGTAAGCTCCGCCCCTTTGGACACCACCAAATGCGTTTCCACCTGCGGCACGGCTCGCAGCAGTTGCAAAGCCTTGCAGCCATAGGCAAACCCGCTTGCGCCGCTGATGCCGATAATCAAACGTTGAACCATCTTGCCCACTCGTAAACATAAAATGCGCGATTATAGCGGTTTCGCCATCAAGGCAGCCTGAAAACCTTGCGCAAAACCCCGTTTTCAGGCAGCATCGCTCGGTTTTTCAACCGCAAGGACGCTCACATGGAATTTAGCGACTACTTCGTCAATCTGGTATTAAGCGGCATCTTAATCGTTGGCGCGTATCAGTTTTATTTTTTCACCCAACGCCATCCGCTGCGCAAACCCATCGTATGGCGCTCGCCGATTGATGAAGCCATCCCTTTCAAACCGCAATGGTCTTGGGTGTACAGCTTTTTGTATTACCCCGCCATTTTGTATCTGAACCTGCTTGCCGAAGACAGCGGCCATTTCAACAAAATGGCGTTCAGCTTTTTGGTATTGCTGTTTATGCAGATGATTTTTTTCTGGCTGTTCCCCGTTTCCACGCCCGAGCATTGGCGCAGCATCAACACCGGCAAAACGTGGTCGGAAAAATTTTTGCTGTTCGTGCAAAAGTTTGACCAATCCACCAACTGCTTTCCCAGCATGCACGTTTCCGTTGCCATGCTCACCGCGCTGCACGCATGGAGTAGCTTGGGCGCGTGGGGGCTGCTGTTTCCGCTGCTGATTGCCCTGTCGTGCGTGTACACCAAGCAGCATTATCTGGTTGACCTGCCTGCCGGCGCGTTGCTTGGCTGCCTGGCTTATGTGGTGTACGGCTGGGTGGCATAAACAACGCAAGGCAGCCTGAAAATCATTCTTTCAGGCTGCCTTTTTAACAACGCCCCGCAGCGTTTTCAGGCTGACCCAACATCATGCGGCAGCCTGAAAACACCGCTTCAACGCAATCCCCCAAGCAAAAGGACACGCCATGCCCGCCACCCTCAACCTCTATCTTATCCGCCACGGGCAAACCGAATACAACGCCGCAGGCATCGTGCAAGGCTGGTGCGACTCCCCGCTCACCGCCGAAGGCAAAGCAGGCGCCGCGCAAACAGGCAACGCCATCGCCCAAGCCCAAATCCCCTTTGCCGCCGCCTATTGCAGCACCAGCCCGCGCACCGCCACCACCGCCCAAATCATCCTACAACACGCCCAGCAGCCCCAAGTCGCGCTCACCCCATTAGACGACCTGCGCGAATACCACTTCGGCTCGTTTGAACGACAACCCTCGCGCCACATCCACCAAACCATCGCGCAAGAATTGGGCTACGACAGCACGGAAGACTGGCTCGCCGACTACCGCAGCGGCAAACACAGCAACAACCAACTGATGCACACGCTGCACCGCATCGACCCTGCCGCCGAGCAAGAAAGCCAATTCATCCGCCGCCTGCATCGCGGCATACAACACATCATCGCCAACAGCCTTGCCGATATAAATCAAGGCAGCCTGAAAACGAGCAACGCGCGTTTCTGCGAAGCTAAAACCGAATCCCCCGCGCAAAACGTGCTCATCGTGTCGCACGGCATGGCCATCACCGCCCTGCTGCGCAGCATCAACCCGCAAGCCATCGCCTACCGCAGCGTACCCAACGCCAGCGCCACCCTGCTGCGCTACACCCTTACCGGCGGCTTGCAGATTATCAGCGAAGCGGGCAAAGCGTTGTAACGGCACAAGCAAACAGGGCAGAGGTTGAATCTCTGCCCTTGCGGGTGATGGGATAGGCGGCGTTTCAGGCTGCCTTTTCGTTTGCTTACTGCGAATGCTGCAAATGGTTATCCAGCGCCACCGCCGCGCCCACGATGCCGGGGTATCGGCTTTGCACGATGTAAACGGGGATGGCGGCAAGGTAGGCATCAAACCGCCCTTTGCTTTCAAAACGCTGGCGAAACGGCGACGATTGAAAATAATCGATAAAGCGCGGGATGATGCCGCCGCATAGATACACGCCGCCGCGCGCGCCCAGCGTGAGTGCTAGGTTGGAGGCGACCGTGCCGAGCATGGCGCAGAACATATCCAGCGTTAAGCGGCAAAGGGGCGAGGTGCCGCTGAGGGCTTTTTCGCTGATTTCGGCGGCGGTGAGCTTTTGCCGTTTCACGCCTTCGCGCTCGGCAAGGGCCTCGTGAATCAACATTAAACCCGAGCCGCTTAAAAAGCGTTCGGCGGAAACGTGTCCGTGTTTGCGCTTGGCGTATTGCCACACCATGATTTCGGCATCGTCAAACGGGGGGAAGCTGGTGTGCCCGCCCTCGCCCGCAAGGGGAACGTAGGCGCCGTTTGGCGCGGGGATTAAGCCGCTCACGCCCAAGCCTGTGCCCGGCCCGATAACGGCTTTGGGGGCGTGTTCAATCGGCTGCGCGCCGCCCACCTGCACCAAATCGGCGGCGGCGGTTTGGGTGATGGCGAGCGCTTGCGCGGTGAAGTCGTTGAGCAGCAGCAGGTTGTCCAAATGCAGGGCTTGGCGCGTGGTTTCAATGGAAAACGCCCAGTGGTGGTTGGTCATTTGCACCCAGTCGCCCACGATGGGGTTGGCGATGGCGATGGCGGCGTTGCGCACGCTGGGGTTGCCCGCGCGTTTCAAATATTCTTTGGCGGCATCCACGATGGTGTCGTAGTCGGCGCAGGGCAGCACTTCGATGTGTTCAAACTGCTGCCGCGCGGTTTCCAGCGCGAAGCGGGCGTTGGTGCCGCCGATGTCGGCAATCAGGCGGGGATAATCAGGCGTGGTAGAAGACATGGGGGGTTACCTTTTGGCTGTTGAGAACGAAACTGACAGGATGCTGTTGCTGCGCGCCTTGTGTGGCTTGTTGGTACACCGCCCGTTTTTCCGCGCCTGCGATGGCGAGATAAACGTGCGGCGTGGCTTCGATGGCGGCCAGCGTCATGCTGATGCGCTCGTGCGGCGCAGTGATGGGGCTGGTGTGCAGCAGGGGCTGGGGGTAATCGGCGCGCACGGCATCGGCAAACTGCGGGGCTTGCGGGAAGATGCTGGCGGTGTGCCCGTCGCCGCCCATGCCGAGCACCAGCACGTCGGGTTGTACATAATGGCGCAGGGCAAATTCAACAGCGGCGGCAGGGGTTTTCAGGCTGCCTTCGCTGGCGGCATCGTCAATCATCGGCAGCCATGTCGCCGCGGCGGCGCGGTTTTGCAGCAGGTGTTGGCGCACCAAGCCGGTGTTGCTGTCGGCGTGGGCGGTGGGGACGATGCGCTCGTCTACCAGCGTGATGTTGACCCGCGCCCAGTCCAAATCTTGCCGGCTTAACGCTTGGAAAAAGGCGATGGGCGATTTGCCGCCCGATACGGCAAGCGTGGCGCGTTCTTGCGTTGCCAGCGTGTCGCGCAGGTTTTGGGCGACGGCTTGGGCAAGGGCTTGCGCGGATTGGGCGGCAGAGGCGGTTTCGGTGAAACGGATAGTCATGGGATGCGCTTTCGGTTGGGTTGGGTTGAAAGGGGTTTTCAGGCTGCCTTGGGGGCGTATGCGCGTGCCGATAGGCAGCCTGAAATCTATTTTTTATTGGCGGCAGACTGTATCAGCATCTGCGTGCCAAACCAGCCCCAATAGATGCGGTGCGCTTGGATTTTGCCGTTTTGAATCTGCATCAGCTCCAAGATGTCCACTTGGTTGCCCTCGGGCGTGTGGCGCGGATATTCCCACACCAGCGTGTCGCCTGCCACAAAATACTGCCCCGTGCGATACCAGCGCACCAGCTCGTTGGGGCGGCGGCGCGTGCCTTCCTGCAAAAAAGCGAGGATGGCTGCGCGCCCGTGCAGCGTGCCGCTGTCTTGCTGCATGATAACGGGCACCAGCGGGCTTTCAAATTGCGCGTCGTCGGCGTAGAGGCTAATCAGCGCTTCGGTGTTGCGGGTGCGGGCGTATTCGTGCCATTGGGTGTAGATGCGTTCAAAGTCGGTCATGGTGGGGTTCCTTTGGGTTTTTGGCTTCGCAACTCCGCTTCGCTACGCGGGCTGCCTTAGTGCGGGTGCGGATGACAGGCAGCTTGCCGGCAAGCCGTGTACAAGCAAAATATCAAGCAAAAAACACAGACTGCCAAAGTTTAACGGCAAACAGGCAAAAGAGTAAGCCGACAGCGGCGGCACCAAGCGCGGCAAGGTTGCGTTTGTGCCGCAGTTTGGCGAGCAGTTTGTCGCCTGCTAGGGCAAGCGTGGCAAGGTAGCACATGCTGAGCGTTTGCATCACGGCGGCAAGGATAAAGAAGCTGAGCGCGGGGTGTGGGTAGCGCGTATCCACAAAGGGGATAAAAAACGATAAAAAAAACAGCGCGGCTTTGGGGTTGGACAGGCTAAGCAGCAGTGCGTGGCGGAACACATTATCATTGGCGCGCACGGCAGCGTGGGCTTGGGCGGCACGCGTTTCTATTGCTGTGCGGCGGCGAGCCGCCCATGCGCCGCGCAGCATCTTGATGCCGAGATAGGCAAGGTACAAGCCGCCCGCGCTTTTTAAGATGCCAAACAAAACGGGATTGCTTTTGAGCAACGAAGCTGCGCCACCCACCGCGCATAAAATCAACACGCTGTCGCCCAAGAAAATGGCGGCCATCACCTTTGCCGCTTGGCGCGCGCCTTGTTCGGTGGCAACGGCAAGGCAATAGAGCGAATTGGGACCGGGTATCAACACAATGGTAACCGCGCCGATAAGATATAAGGGGAAGTCTATGATGCCATACATGGTCGGAATGCTTTTCAGGCTGCCTGAAAAGGCTATTTTACTTTATCTTGGCACCTGCATTCACGCTTTCCATGAGCGGGGTTTGAAGGAGGCGGCAGGTTATTTGTTCGTTTTATTTTGATTGGCTTGGCGATGGCTGCCTTTGCTGTTTCGCCGTTTATTGTGATGATGGTTTGGGGTATTTTGAAGCCTTGTCGTTAGGCATCCCCACCAGCGCGGAACGGAGCAAACAGATTAGTTGGGGCGCTTCGCAGACCGGCCACCGCGCCCATCTCTCCCGATTTTACCCGCCCTTAACCCGAGTTCAATTTCAGCCGGGCAAAAACCTTTATAATGCTGCGCTTCCCGGCATGATTGCCGCAACCCCCAAGGAGTGTTCCATGAAAAAAACCATCCTAGCCAGCATCATCCTGTCGCTTGGCTTTGCCGCTTTGCCCGCGCAAGCGAAAAACAGCGGCGGCTACATCAGCCGCGCCAAAGCCGTCTCCATCGCCAAAGCCCGCGTGGGCGGCGGCAAAGTGGATAATGTGGATTTTGAACGCAGCAGCCACCACGGCGCGTACTACGAAATCGACATTGAAAACCGCAAAGGCGAATACGAAGTGCGCGTAAACGCCAAAACTGGCAAAGTGATTTCCGTGCACCGCGATGATGACCATGACCACGACGACGATGACCACCATCACCATGACGACCATCACCACGACGGGATGTAACACAACGGCAGCCTGAAAACGGCTGGCGGCGCATCGCAGCGCGGCAACGCCGAAAGGGCAGCCGAACCCCGCAGTTCGCAAAGGCAGATAGGCTTATCTGCCTTTTGTGTTGGGCGAATCGGGCGGCGCTTGCGGGCAAGCGGTTGGCAAGCCGCCAAGCTGTTTTACGGTTTGGCTTCGCAGAAACACGCAAACCCGCTTTCAGGCTGCCGGTTGCGCCCGCCGTTTTGCTAAAATCCGCGCGTTCCAACCATCGGACAACGTTATGAATTGGTGTGTTTATTTATTGCTGTGCGCCAACGGCGCGTTATACGCGGGCATCAGCAACCGCCCGCAGGTGCGGCTGGCGGCGCATTTGGCGGGCAAGGGGGCGAAATACACCCGCAGCCATAGTGCGCAGGAAATGCGGATTGTGGCGTGCTGTTTAGACCGCAGCGCGGCGAGCAAGCTGGAACGGGTGTTGAAACGGATGACTGCGGCGCAAAAGCGCACGCTGTGGGAAACGGGGCAACCTGTTGCTGCGGATAAAACCGAGGCAGCCTGAAAACGGATTTCAGGCTGCCTTTTTTGCGCTGTGGCAGGTTGCGCTAAACGGTTTTAGCTTCGCAGAAGCGCACAAACCCGCTTTCAGGCTGCCCGAAACCTTTGCAAAACCTCAAAGGCAGCCTGAAACGAAATTTGTTGGCGCTAAAACGGTGTTGGTCGTGCTTCGGTTAATAGGGGTGATGGGGTTCACCTTTGCGCCTTATCGCGGCGCGGGCGACTTACTTTCTTTGCTTCGTCAAAGAAAGTAAGCAAAGAAAGACGACCCCGACGTTGCAGGTTCGCTGCGCGAACTTCCCTCTCTACGCATCCTTTTTTCGGCGCGTGCGAACTAGCCGCGCTTTGCGCGTCGTCGGACAAGCGCACGCTTGTTCCCGAAAAAAGCATGCTCCGTTCGGCTGCACGATGGGGAAGGAGAGGCAACACTCAACGGATGCGGTGAATTAGGCAGCCTGAAAACGGATTTCAGGCTGCCTTTTTGTATTGGGCGGATTGCGCTAGGCGGTTTTAGCTTCGCAGAAGCTCACAAACCCGCTTTCAGGCTGCCCGATTGGATGAATTCTGCCGCCGTGTGGCGCACTTCGTTATCCAAGGCAAGCAAGTCTGCCAGGGTTTGCGTTTTCAGGCTGCCTGAACGGCTGTGCTGCGCGAGGCTGTGTTCCACCACGCGGGCGATGTCGGTGAACAGGATTTGCCCGCGCAAAAAGGCGGCAACGGCGATTTCGTTGGCGGCGTTGAGCACGCAGGGGGCGCCGCCGCCGATGGCGAGCGCGTCGTAGGCGAGTTTGAGGCAGGGGAAGCGTTCAAAATCGGGCTGTTGGAAGGTGAGCGCGGCAAGTCGGCTGAAATCCAGCGCGGCGGCGCCCGATGCGATGCGCTGCGGCAGCCCGAGGCAGTTTGCGATGGGGATGCGCATATCGGGCGTGCCAAGCTGGGCGAGCACGCTGCCGTCGGCATAGCGCACCATGCTGTGCACCACCGATTGCGGGTGGATGACCACTTCCAGCCGCTCGGGCGGGCAGTTGAACAGCCAGCGCGCTTCAATCAGCTCCAAGCCTTTGTTCATCATGGTGGAGGAATCCACCGAGATTTTCTGCCCCATCGACCAATTGGGGTGTTTGACCGCTTGCGCGGGCGTGATGGCGGGGAAGTCGGTTAAATCGGTGTGCAAAAACGAGCCGCCGCTGGCGGTGAGGATGATGGAGGCGATACCGTGCGCGTTCAGGCTGCCCGAATAGTCGCGCGGCAGCACTTGGAAGATGGCGTTGTGTTCGCTGTCGACGGGCAGGATGGCGGCGCCGTTTTGGTGGGCGGTTTCCATAAACAGGCTGCCCGCCACCACCAGCGTTTCTTTGTTCGCCAGATAGATGGTTTTGCCGTGCGCGGCGGCGGCCAGCGCCGAGGGCAGCCCTGCCGCGCCCACAATCGCACACATCACGCCGCTGACTTCGCTTGCGGTGGCGATGTCAATCAGGGCTTGTTTGCCGTGCAGGACTTCGGTGTTGATTTTGGTTTTCAGGCTGCCTAATTGTTGGCGCAGCGCGGCGGCGTGCGCTTCATCGGCAACCACGGCGTAGCGCGGCTTAAATTGGCGGCATTGCTCGGCGAGCTTGGCGGTTTGGGTGTGCCCGGCGAGGGCGAAGATTTGGAATCGGTCGGGATGGCGGGCAACAACGTCTAGCGAGGAAACGCCGATGCTGCCTGTGCTGCCGAGGATGGATAGGGTTTGCATGGGATGGTTTGTGCGAAAAAATAAGGCGAATTTTAGCGGGTTTTTCGGTTTTCAGGCTGCCTTTGGGGGTGAGGCAGCCTGAAAATGGTGTAGAGAATTTTGCTTCACATAAAGCCCAAATAATTAAAGAGCAGATGAAGCCAATCATCCGCCCTATGTTTTCAGGCTGCCTTTACCCTTTCAACGCCGCCGCTTCTTTGGCTAACTGAGTAATCGTATCCCAATCTTTGTTGGCAACGGCATCCTTGGGCGTGAGCCACGAGCCGCCCACGCACAACACGTTGGGCAGCGCCAAATATTCGGGCGCGGATTGCAGCGTGATGCCGCCCGTGGGGCAGAAGCGCACGTTGGCATACGGGCCATACAGGGCTTTGAGCATGGCTGTGCCGCCCACCACTTCGGCGGGGAACAGTTTGAGCGCTTCCATGCCGTATTCCAACGCCAGCTGCACTTCGCTAGGCGTGGCAACCCCGGGGATGAGCGGAATGTTCGCCTTGTCGCCGGCTTTGGCGAGCGCTTTGTGCAAACCGGGGCTGATGGCGAACGCCGCACCCGCATCGGCAACGGCTTTCAGTTGTTTTTCGTTAATCACCGTGCCCGCGCCCACAATCGCGCCCTTCACTTCCTTTTTAATCAGGCGGATGGCATCCAAGCCCGCGGGCGTGCGCAGCGTGATTTCCAGCGTGCGGATGCCGCCTGCCACCAAGGCGTGCGCCAAATCAACGGCGGTGGACAAATCGTCAATCGCCATCACGGGCACAACGGGGCTGGCGGTAAGAATTTCGCGGGGGGTCAGTTTGGACATGATGCTTCCTTTATGGCGGGTTGGAAAACGCGGATTTTACCCGCATTGCGCCCGCGCGTCAGGACAGCCTGAAAACCGCAGGCCGCAACGAAGCCCAAACGGGCGCAGCGGGTTTCGGCGCAGCCCAAACAGGCAAGCTCGGGCAGACAAAAGGCAGCCTGAAACCGTGTATCCCTCGGTTTCAGGCTGCTTTTGCCTGATGGTTTGGTTCAAGCCGTCAGCCAAACAGCCGCCCTTGCGCCAAAATCTGCTTCACCGGCGCAAAATCTGCGCGATGCTCAGGCAATGCGCCATAGCGTTGCAGCGCCACCAGATGCGCTGCCGTGCCGTAGCCCTTGTGTTGCGCGAAGCCGTATTCGGGATGCCGCTCGTGCAGGGCATACATTTCGGCATCGCGCGCGGTTTTGGCGAGAATCGACGCGGCGGAAACGGCGGCGATTTTAGCATCGCCTTTCACCACCGCTTCGGCGGGCACCGCCAAATCGGGCGGCACGCGGTTGCCGTCTATCCACACTTTTTCAGGCTGCCTCGGCAGCGCGGCAACGGCGCGGCGCATGGCAAGCATGGTGGCGTGCAAAATATTCAGCCGTTGGATTTCGGCAGGGTTGGCGGATGCCACCGCCCATGCGGTTGCCTGCCGTTTGATTTGCGCCGCCAGCGCGTCGCGCTTGGCTTCGCTGAGTTTTTTGGAATCGGTTAAGCCGGGCAAATCATAATGCGCGGGCAGCATCACGGCGGCGGCAAACACGCTGCCCACCAAGCAGCCGCGCCCCGCTTCGTCCACGCCCGCATGACCGGGCAGCACGATGTAATCAGTCATGGTGCAAGGCATTCCATTCTTCGGGCATTTCGGGCAGCGCGGGCAAGGCGTGTTGTTCATCCGCCCATGCGCCCAGGTCAATCAGCTTGCAGCGTTCGCTGCAAAAGGGGCGGTATTCGTTTTCAGGCTGCCATTGAACGAGCGCGTGGCAGGTGGGGCAGTTTACGGTAATCATGGCTACAAATGAGGCTGTGATAAAAAGGAGGATTATAGCTTTTCAGGCTGCGTTGTCGGGCGGGCACAAATAGGCAGCCTGAAAACGAACGAAGTGAGTTTCAGCGAAGCTAAAACCACAGGTCTTACATCAAAAAGCAATACGCCCACACCGAAATCGCGGCGATGCTCAGCACGCTCAGCATAAAACCCGCGCCCACCATATCGCGCTGGCGGATTTTGCCCGTGGCAAACACAATCGCGTTCGGCGGCGTGCCGACCGGCAGCATAAATGCGCACGACGCGCCGATACCAATCACCAGCGCCAGCACGCGCTCGGGCAGCCCCATTTGCGCGGCAATGCTGGCAAACATCGGCACCAGCAGCGCGGCGGAGGCGGTGTTGCTGGTAAAGTTGGTGAGCAGGATGATGAAGGTGGTAACGGCAACAATCACCACGCCGTGTGGCGCACCGCTCAATAAATTGGCGACTTCGTTGCCCAGCGCGGCGGATGCGCCCGAGTTTTGCATCATGCTGCTTAACGCGATGCCGCCGCCAAACAAAAACAACACGCCCAAATCGGTGTTGCGCGCCACTTCGCGCCAGCCCACCGTGCCAAACACCACCACCAGCGCGGCGGCAATCAGCGCGATGATGCTGTCAATCGAAGCGATGCCCGTCGCCTTGCCGATTTTGCCGCTCAGCATCCACGCCAACGCCGTGCCCAGCGCAATCAGTACGGTTAGCACGCGGTGCAGATTCCACGGGATGTCTTCGGTTTGCGCCTGCACCGTGCCGGCAGAAAATTGCGGGCGCAACACCACAAACAGCGAAACCAGCATCATGGGCAGCAACACCAGCATAATCGGCAAGCCGTAGCCCATCCAGCCGGTGAAATCCAGCCCCAAGGCTTTGGCGGCGATGGCGTTGGGCGGCGACCCCACCAAAGTGCCCATGCCGCCGATGCCCGCGCAATAGGCAATGCCAAGCAACACAAAAGTAAACGTGTTGCGGTCTTTCTCGGGGTCTAAATGCGCCATCAAGCCCATGGCAAGCGGCAGCATCATGGCGGCGGTGGCGGTGTTGCTGATCCACATAGAAAGAAACGCGGTTACGGCAAAAATCAGCATAATCGCGGTAAACAAGCTGCCGCGCGATAGGGCGATGACTTGCAAGGCGATTTTTCTATCCAGCCGCTGAATGTGCAACGCGCTGGCAAGGGCAAAGCCGCCGAAGAAGACATAAATCACAGGGTCGGCAAAGCCTGCGAGCGCCGCGCCGGTGTTCATGTTGGGGATTTTGAACACCACCGCGAGCACGGGCACCAGCAGAGCGGTAATCGTGATGTGCACCGCTTCGGTGAGCCACAGCAAGCCCACGAATAACAAAATCGCCAAGCCTTTGTTGGCGTTGTTGTCGTAGGGCAGGAGGCAATACGCCGCAAAACTTATCGCCGCCGCCATCAGCGTAAACAGCACGCCGCGCCAACTGGTTGCCGTGGGCTGCGCGCTTTTGAGCGATAGGTTTTCGGGCAGGTTTTGCTGCGTGTCATCGTGGATGAAATCGGTTTTGTGTTTCGCCGGGGGGTGAACTTTGGCGTGGCTGGTGTTTTTTTCCATGCGGGCCTCTTTGGGTTAGCGGTTGATAATGCGAAGAAAACAGAATGTTGTTGCGCGTGGTTGTGCGGGGCAGTATAGGGGGCGGGGTGGCAATTGGCAAGAAACGGATAAGATGTTTTAAGAAGCGTTAAGGAGTGTATGGCTGATGAAAATTGAGACAAGGCGGCAACGCCGTATCATCGCGTTTAACCAACTGCATTTTCAGGCTGCCTCTGCGGCGGCGCTTGTTTGCCGCGCGCCAATCGGGTTAAGGAGGCTTAACCAATCTTTAAGCAAGCGCAACGTTTTTTAAGTTACCGCAAAAGCGCGGGTTCGCCGTTGCCAAATGCTCGGGTTGCCTATAAGATGGCTGCAATGCGGTTGCATTCGCGCCGCATAAACACCTTGTGAAAGGACAAAATCATGAAAAAATCTGTTTTGAATATTCTGTTTGTTGCCTCTTTGGCTGTGGGTTTAAGCGCGTGCAACAGCATGACGACGCAGCAACGCAACACCGCCGCCGGCGCGGTAATCGGCGGCGCGGCAGGCTCGCTCATCGGCGGCGACACCGGCTCCACTTTGGGCGGCGCGGCATTGGGCGGCGTGATTGGCAGCCAAGTGCATAAGTGGCATTAATTAGCCGTATCGGTTTTCAGGCTGCCTAGAACGTGTTATCGCGTTTTAGGCAGTCTGAATTTTTTGCTCGCCCGTTTAAGCCGCGATGCGGTTTGCTTTGCCCGCGCCCCATGTTTTCAGGCTGCCTTTGCATGTTCAACAAAGGCAGCCTGAAAACGTTTGGCGCGACAATCCGGCTCACGGCTGGTAAGTCGGCAACACGCCCAGCGGCAGCAGTTGCCACACATAGCCCGTGGCGTTGTGCCGCCCTGCCAGCTGCCCCGCTTCGTCGCCGTAGCCCCAAAAATAATCCACGCGCACCGCGCCTTTAATCGCGCTGCCTGTGTCTTGGGCGACAATCAGGCGGTTTAGGCCGGCGTTGGCGTTGGCAGGATGCGAAGTCGCCAAGAAAAGCGGCGCGCCGAGCGTGATGTGGTGTTTGTCCACCGCGCCCGAATAGCCGCCGGTAAGCGGCACGCCCAACGCGCCCACAGGCCCTTGGTCGGACGAGCCGTCCAGCACTTTAAAAAACACATAGCTGGGGTTTTGCCCGAGCACTTCGGCGAGGCGGTTGGGGTTTTTGCCCATCCATGATTTGATGTTTTGCATGGAGGTTTGCGCCAGCGGCAAATAGCCGCGGGTGGACATATATTGCCCGATGGAAACATAGGGGTATTCGTTTTTATCGGCAAAACCGAGGCGCACAAAATTGCCTGCGGGCGTGCGCAGCCTGCCCGAGCCTTGGATGTGCATGAAAAACAGTTCCACAGGGTCGTTGGCGTAGCCCAAGATGGGCGCGCGTCCGTTCAGCGCGCCTGCGTTGATTTGGGCGCGGGTGAAATAGGGGACAAATTGGTTGCCGACAAACCGTCCTTTGAGCGCGGTGGTGCGCGCGGTGATGGGGAACTGGGCGAGGTTGGCAACGTATGCGCCGTTGCTTTGGATGGCACCGCGGTTGTTGCCTGTGGGGGCAACGCGCACGCTGGCTTTGCTGTTGCGTAGGTTGGCTGGCAGGGGGATAGAGACGAAATCGCTGGGGATGCCGTAGATGGGAAAGCGGGCGGTGCTGGTGTTGCGGGTGTCGCCGTGTAGCACGGGCTCGTAGTAGCCTGTAATTTTGCCGCTGGCTTGCCCTCTTTCGCTCACTTGCCACGGGGTGAAGTTTTGTTCAAAAAAGGCTTTGGCGGCGGCGGTGTTGCGGGCGGTTTGGTTGGCGCGGGCGCAGGTGTATTGCCATTTGGCTTGGTTGGCGAGTTTCAGGCAGCTTTTTTGGAAGGCGGCGAGACTTTCGCCGAAACTTTGCTCGTTCCATTGCGGCAGCTCTTGGAACGAGACGGCGCGGTAGGTTGCGCTGCTGCCTGTGGGTTGCAGGGTGGTGCCGTGCGATACGGCGTTGCCTGTGGCAAGATTGGGGTTGTAGGGGGCGGGGGTGTTGTTGTGTGTGTGGCTGCTTTGCCCTTGCCGGCTCGGCATGGTGGTAGGGCAGGCGGTTAGGAGTAGGGTGAGCGCGGCTAAGGCGGCAAGACGGATTTGGGGAGACATTGCGGTTCCTGCTGACAATGGTTTTTTGAAACGGTAAGCGTTCATTATAGCAGCGTGCGCGTTTTCAGGCTGCGTTGGCGCGGATGTGACATAAAGGCAGCCTGAAAACGGTCAGACTCGTTTTCAGGCTGCCTTTATCGCGTTTGCGGGGCAAAACCGCCTGCCTAGCGCCGCAAAATCTGCGAGGTAATCGTGCTGTCGGTAATCTTGTCGTCGTCGGCAAGCAGCATGGCTTTGGACAACACCACCGACAGCGCGTTATCGCCTTCAAATGGGATAAACAGCTTGTCGGTAACGTCTTTTTTGCTGCGGTCGGGCACGATGCAAAGGTATTGATCGTCGGGCAACATCAGAATGTTGGTGCTGCCGATGTGGATTTTGTAGGTGCGCAGCTTGCCTTGCACCACCAAAAAATTGCCGTCGATGTGCGCCGCTTTGCCCACTTTCAGGCGCGGTAACAGGCTTTCCAGCACGGCTTTGCGCGTTTTGGCAACTTCGCTCAAATCGCCAAACGAATAGCTTTGCCAATAGCTGAAATAGCGCGGCGAGCCGCCGTTGTCTTGCCATGTGGGGTCGTTGCCCACGCTGGCTACGCCTACAAACAAATCCACATCGCGCAACACTTCGGAAAACACGCGTGGCGGGATGTTGGCTAGTTCTACGGGGTGTTGATAGTCGTCCAAATGATAAAAGCGCACTTGGTCGGTGCTAACGTAGAAATAAATGCCCGCATCGGTGTAGGGGCTTTCGTCGCCATCCACGGTGTTTGCCCAAAATTCGGCGCGCAGGTTGTATTCGGGTAAATCTAGGGTAACGCGGGCATCGTCGCCGCCGTCCCATGCGCCGCCGAGCGAGCCTTTCCAGCCGCGTGTTTTGGCGAGGGTTATGTATTGGTGTTGTTTGAGGATGTGGGCGGCGAAGCGGTTGCTGTATGTGCGGGTGTTGAGTTCGGCTTCGGTGAGCAAGTAGATTTCGCGGAAGGCTTGTTTAATCGGCTGGCGGATTTCTTGCGCCATCAATAGCTTGCGCCAGTTTTCTATGCTTTGGCGGTTGGCTAGCGCGGGATGCCACAGGATAACTTGTTGGCAGCCTGAAACGTCTATCGGCGCGCCGTGTTCGTTTACCCATTGGTTATTCAGCCATAGCGCGGCGGTGCCGTTTGGGTCGCTGTCGTTGGCATAGAATTGCCAAATCAGCGGGCGGGTGAGGTAGGACATCAAGCCGTGTTGCCAATAATATTGCTCGGCGTGCTCGCGGCTGATGCGCTGCTCGGAGCGTAGCATTTGGTCTAGGCGGTCGCGCTGGGCGGTGAGCTGGGTGTTGAGGTTTTTTTGCGTGGCTTTGATTTTTTTGAGCTTGGCGGCAAAGTCGTCTTTCACGAAGCTGGGCACGGTTTTTTGCGGCGTGCCATCGGGCTTGAACCACAATAGCTCGCTTTTGCCTACGCCTGTTATCGCTAGGCGACAGGTGTAGTCGTTAAAGGCATAGTCGTGGCTGTGGTTTTGCAGCTTGAAGTCGTCCACTGCCATGTCTTCAATTTGGCTGCGGCTCACACCGCGCTCGGCAGCGGCGGCTTCCAGATATTTGCTGATAGCGGTTTGGGCGTTGCTGAATTTGATGCGCAGGCGCAAGCGCGTGAGCTGGGCGATGCCGTCCAGCCCTTTGGAGCGATACAGCGTGTAGAAACAGGCGTTGCCGATGGCTTGATAGCGTGCGCCTACATCGGGGACTTTTTCGTAGCTGTGTAAGGCTAAATCGGCGATGGCGGTAATGGTGGCGGTGTCGTGGAAATGGGCGCACATCCACACCAAGCCTTTGAACGCGGTTTGGTTGATGTTTTCAATGGGAAACACTAGGCGGTCTTCGGCGGTGCGGGCAAAATCTAGCCAGCCGTGCAGCATTTTTTTGAATTTATCCGTGCCCAATTCGTCTATCAATACTTTGCTTTCTTTCAGATATTTTGCGCTGGGCTGGGCGGCGTTGGCGGATAGGGCGAGCGTGATGATTTTTGCCCATGTTTTTTGTTCGGGCGCAGGCAAAGCGGCAAGCTGGGGGTTGGCGTGTTCGGCGAATCTGTCATCGTAGGGGAATGCGGCTTGCCCTACTTCGCTGATGATTTCGTTAAACGCGGAAACGATTTTGCTCGCGGTAGTGCGATCAATGAAATAAATGAAATACATGCTTTGGCTGCTGAACTTTTGGAATTGCTCGCGGGCGGTTTTCAGGCTGCCTATGAGTGCTTCGGATGGGTTGGGATATTGTTTTTTGATTTGGTTGAGCAGGTGTTTGATGGGGTAGAAATAGGCTTGGTCTTCGGCTAAGCCGTTGGCATCAAACATGGCGGCAAAAATGCGGCGGATGTCGTCTTCGCTCATCGGCAGGTTTTTACGGGCGATGGCTTGGGCTAGGATGCAGCGCTTTGTACCTTTATTGGTGTAGAACCCTTCGGCGGGCATGCTTTTGTATGCGGGACCGCCTTCTTTAAACAATTTCCAACCGCGGATTTGCTCAATCAAAAAAATCAACAGGTTTACGCGCGTTTCGGGCGGGGCTTTTTCTACTTTGGAGACATAGCTGGGGCAGTTTTTGAGTTCCCCTGCCCATTCTTCAATGATTTGGACGAGAAGTTGGTCAAATTCGGCGCGTTGTTCGGCGGAGATGGTGTTATCAAGTTGATATTGGGTCATGGCAATTCCTTTGCGGATGGGGTTAATCGGTTTTAGCTTCGCAACTTCGCTGCGCTACGCAGGCAGCCTGAAAATCGCTGCGCGGCTCAAACTAGCCGCCCACCAATGGCGTGAGCTTAATAAAGTTCACAATCAAGCCTTCGTGCAGATACACGGTTTCGTCCAGCGTTTCCAGCTGGCGGTTGTCGGCAAGGATGAAAAAGCCGTTTTGCTCAAAGGCTTTGAGCGCGATGGCGATTTGCGCTTCGGCATCCACGGGTTGATATTTTTTGCCGTGCGGCTCTAGCACGATGTCGCCGCGCGCGGTGGGGATGACAAGGCTGTGGCGCAGGACGGCTGCTTCGCTGCGGTTGTTGTAGGCGGCCACTTCTTGGCGCACGCGCTCGCGAATCAGCTCGGCGGCGCTGATGCGGTTGGTGCTGAATTTTAAAAACAGCTCGTGCAGGATTTTGCCGGCGGGAGTTTGGTCTTGGACGGTGATGGTGGCGGGCTGCGGGGCGAGGACGGCGGGCATGGGGTTTCCTTTGGTCGGGTTGGGGAAGTGGGATATTAACGTAAATTTGCGTTTTCGAGCGGGAGGTTAGAGGGTTTGTTTTAATTTTTTGGGTGGGGGAGGCAGCCTGAAAAAATAAAACCGTTTAGGTGTGTGCCAAATGGTTTTTTGTTGGGTGGATTGGATTTCAGGCTGCCTTTGGGATTGCGCTATGGTAGGTCGGGCATTTATGCCCGACGTTTTTCGTGGCGTGTTTAAAGGTTTGTCGGGCATAAATGCCCGACCTACAAGCATTCTGTTTCATCAGCCATTGGGTGGCGAGCCGCCGCTGTTTCATTTGCCGCTGGTTTGCCACGATTTCAGGCTGCCTCTAATCATCAAAGGCAGCCTGAAAAAACAAAACCGCTTGGTATTGAGCCAAACGGTTTTTTACTGGATGGATTGATTTTTCAGGCTGCCTCAACGCGGGCGCGCTTGCTTGGGCAGCCTGAAACGCACCCCGCGCCCCTACGGCTTGTTGGCAAGCCGTGCGCCGGCAAAGCATAAATAGGCAGCCTGAAAATGTATCAACCCCTTTTTCAGGCTGCCTATTGAAACCGCCCGCCTTTCACTTGTGTGCTGCCCAGCTTCGCCGCCAAGCCTTGGTTGCGCAGCGCGTGGGTGAGCGCAATCGCCAAGCCGTCTGCCGCATCGGCTTGCGGCGTGCCCGACAGTTTCAGCATTTGCACCACCATGTGCTGCACCTGCTCTTTTGCCGCTTTGCCCTGCCCCACCACCGCCTGCTTCACTTGCAGCGCGGTGTATTCGTAAACGGGCAGCCCGCGCAACACCAGCGCCGCAATCGCCGCGCCGCGCGCCTGCCCCAGCATCAGCGTGGCCGCTGGGTTCACGTTCACAAACACGCGCTCCACCGCCGCCACGGTGGGGCGATAGGTGGCAATCAGCTCGCTGATATTTTCCACGATGATGCCGATGCGCCCCGCCAGTTCGTCGTTTTTAATCGTTTTGATGCAGCCTGAAACCACATAAATCTGCTCGCGCCCAATCACATCAATGATGCCAAAGCCTGTGGTGCGGCTGCCGGGGTCTATGCCGAGAATGCGAAGGGGGCGGGATGGGGTCATGGTTGTGCTGGTGGGGGAAAAAGCGGGGATTATAGCGGAAACGGGTTTCAGGCTGCCGATGGGGGTGGAGGGGGTAAAATAACAAAATTTGCTCGTATCGGCTATAATAGCCCGTTTAGTAAAACGTCTTTGATTTTTTAAATTAAATAAGGTAAATAAGGAAAAAGGAATGGATGTTCGTTCTCAAACATTATTGCTTGACGCGAGAGAAAGATGGCTTAATCAACCGCCCGAACCAGATGAAAACTACATCGCAACCGCATTAAAAAAAGCAAAAGATGCAGATGTCGTGTCGTTTGATATTTTTGATACGGTGCTCACGCGCGTGCTGGAATGCCCCATTGACTTATTCGCATATGTGGAACGTGAATTATTGGCGCATGGCTTTGATGCGAAAGGCTTTGCCAAAATACGCTTTGACGCGGAAAACCGCGCTCGCGCCATTGCATGGGCAGCAACGAAAGCCGAAGAAATTACATTCGATGAAATTTATCAGCAAGTGCAAGCAGCGCCGCAATTGGCAGGAGCTGCCAGTCTTGTTGCGACCGCGCGCGAAGCCGAAATTCAAGCTGAAAAAGTAGCGTGCGTGGCAATTGCCGACCAAGTAGAACTGATAAAACGCTTAAAAGCGGCAGGCAAAACCATTATTTTCGTTTCGGATATGTATTTGTCCCAAGAGCAAATCAGCACCATTTTGGCATACAACCAAATTGATACGCTCTGCGATCATTTGTTTGTTTCTTCCGAATACAACCAAACCAAGCACACGGGCAAAATTTGGAACGTTGTGCGCAAACATATTCCAGCCAACCAACGTATTTTGCATATTGGCGACAACGTGCATTCCGATGTGGAACAACCCAAAAAAGCTGATATTGACACGCTGCATTATCCCCGCTTTATTGCCGAACGCCGCGTGGGCGCGAGCTTATCTGCCGATTTGGTGCCATTTTCCATTTTGTCCCGCTTGGCCGATTTGGCCGCTCAAAAAGAAACCGACCGCGAAGAAGCCTTTTGGCGCAAGCTGGGAAAAAGTTTGGGCGCATTAACGCTATACAGCTATGTTCAATGGCTGGCAGAACAGGTGAAACGCAACAAAATCGAGCATGTTTATTTCTGCGCCCGCGACGCCCAAGTGATTCAAGCAGCATGGGATATTTGCGATTTAGACAAGTCATGCGGTACGACATCCGGCTATTTATATGTTTCGCGCAAAGTGCTGCATTATTCTACTTGCTATACAGAAATTATCCAAAATGGGCGGCTCTCTGATAAATCATTACTGTTTTTGGTAGAACATTCAATTAATGAAAACAGTGCATTCCGCGATATTTTCAAACCTTTCAATCTTAGCGACGAAGTTATCGATAAACATGGTTTGCATGACATTATTGGTCCGTTAGACAATTTAGTGGATTGGTCAAAAACGGCTTTAATTAAAGACTATATCAACAACTATTTGCTCGATGACATGCTGCCCACCTTTAAAGGTGTTTTTGACAACGCTATGGGCTATTACCGCCAAGAAGGCGTATTCCGCGATGACCGCAAAGCAGCCATTGTGGATTTAGGCTGGGCGGGCACCATGCAGGCAGCCTTAATTGATTTGCGCCGTTATGCGGGCGTAGAGCAAAATTTGGCAGGTTATTACTATGGTTTATGGGGGATAAGCGAAGCTATTGCGGGTAAGTCGTATCACAATGGCGTGATGTTCTCTGCGTTTGGCAATAAATTTGAACAGTTGAAAGACGCGTTGCTATTGCGCAATGGCGTGAACTTGCTGGAAAACTTGCATTCTGCCAACCATGAAACCACGGTGGATTTTAAGCAAGTAGGCGATGCTTTTGAGCCTGTGTTTAAAAAAGATGTGCGTTATCGCTATCTAGGCTGGTACAACAGCACGATTGCCCATTTTCAGGCTGCTGCATTGGATGCGATTCGCGCATGGCACGCCAGTGAGCCACATTTAACCGTTACTGCTGATGAAGTGTCTATTGATGCAGCGATTGCCGCGATGATGCAAGTATTCTGCTCGCCCAATAAACAAGAAATTGCCCATTTGGGGCAAATCATGCACGCGGCAACTTATGCCCATACCGAATTTAGACCAATTGTGGAAACCGAGTTGCCAAAAAATGAAAGCGAAGTGTATTCGTTTTTATATGGCGGTGGCTGGCCTTGCGGGGTAATGAAATATTGGTGTAACAGCGGGTTGCAAACCGTGAACCCGCATTTATACAACGTGGCAAAACAGGAATTTGCTACATATCCTGAATTTATCCGTAATCAGTTTTAAGCACAGGGAACACCATGAATACAACTCTTTTTCCTCAACCCCAAGATTTTGCTCCATTGCCCAATGTTAAAACCGATGGTTCGGTTGCCATTATCACGCGCACCAAAAACCGAGCTGTGCTGTTGGCGCGTGCATTAAACAGTGTGTTGGAACAGCGTTATCAAAATTGGCATTTATATATCGTTAATGATGGCGGCGATGTTGCCACAGTAGAAAAACTGCTGGATACCTACCGCGATTTATTCGGCGAGCGATTAACCGTTATCCATAATCCGCAATCACTGGGTATGGAAGCTGCTTCTAATTGCGCGTTTGAACAGGCAAACGAAGAATTTTTGGTTATCCATGATGATGACGATAGCTGGCATCCTGATTTTTTACAGGAAACGGTTGCCTTTTTGCAGAAAAACCGCGATGCGGTGGCGGTTTTAACCAATTGCGTGGTGATTCACGAGGAAATTAAACAAGATACAGTGCGCCAGCTTAATGTGTTGGAATGGGGCTTTTGGCGCGATCATGCTGATGCGGTTCGCTTAATTAAAGGCAATATTACGCCACCTATTTGTTTGTTGATTCGCATGAGTGCTGCCAAAACCATTGGCGGCTATAACGCGGCATTGCCTGTGTTGGGCGATTGGGATTACAACTTGCGCCTATTTCGCTTAGGCGAAATTAAAACGCTGAACAAAGAATTGGCGTATTACCACCATCGCATTTCCAGCAATGATGCTTATGGCAATTCGGTTATCGCGGGTGTAGATAAACATCAAGCCTATCAGGCAGCATACCGCAATGCGCTGGTGCGCCGCGCGTTGGCGGAAGACCCTGCCAATTATGGCTTGCTGCATTTGATTTTGCATGATGCGGAAAACAATAAAAACGAATTGTTGCGCGAAATTCAAGATTTGAAATATCGCTTGGACAACGTGGGCATCGGGCATCATGCGAACCGTGATGCAGAGCTGTTTGCCCGCGTGGATTATTTCTATCGCAAATGCTTGCCAATGCGTAATTTAGCAGCCAAATGGCGCGAGCGCATGCGGAAAATGCGGCGTGAATCCAAGGTGCTTCGTCCGCTGGCGCATCAAATACGCGACATGGTGCGTGTGTTGCGCGGCAAGCGTAAATAAACAACAGTAGGCAGCCTGAAAAGCGGTTTTCAGGCTGCCTAAATCATTTGCGGTATCACACCGCTCAAACCCCGCTTTATTCGCAGGAGTTCCCATGCCCGTTTTATCCGAAAAATTCTGCTTGGTCAGCCGCCGCGTGTGATGCAACGGCGAAATGTTGTTACTACCCGAAGATTGAACACCAGCGACAGCCTGAAACCGCCCATCCCGTTTTCAGGCTGCCTCAACCATCCCAACCATAACAGACCCAAAATGCCCGCCACCCGCACCCGCCTCCCCGACCTGCTGCTCACCGCACTTGCCCCGCTGATTTGGGGCAGCACTTATCTGGTTACCACGCTGTTTTTGCCGCCCGAGCGTCCGTTTACGGCGGCGCTGTTGCGCGTGCTGCCTGCGGGGGTGCTGCTGCTGGCGGCGTATCGGCAGATGCCCGCGCGGCGCGATTGGGGCAGGATTGCGCTGCTGGGCGTGCTGAATATCGGGCTGTTTCAGGCGATGCTGTTTGTGGTAGCGTATCGGCTCACGGGCGGGCTGGCGGCAATTTTAACGTCCACGCAAACGCTGATGGTGCTGCTGCTCACTTGGCTGGTTGGCGGGCAGATGCCGCCGAAAGCGGCGTGGGCTTGGGCGGCGGCGGGCGTGGCGGGCATCGGGCTGCTGGTGTTGTCGCCCACGGCGCGCTTGAACGGGCTGGGCGTGGCGGCGGCGTTGGCGGGTTCGGCGGCGATGGCGTTGGGCGTGTATTTGTCCAAGCATTGGCAGATTAAGCTGTCGGGCGCGGCGTTTACCGGCTGGCAGCTGGTGGCGGGCGGGCTGTTTTTGCTGCCGATAACGCTGTGGCGCGAGGGCGTGCCGCATCATCTGACGGCGGCGAATGCGGGCGGCTATGCGTATTTGTGTCTGGTGGGGGCGGTGCTGGCATACGGGCTGTTTTTTCGCGGGCTGGCGCGACTGTCGCCTGCGGCGGTGTCGTCGCTGGGGCTGCTCAGCCCTGTGAGCGCGTTTGTGTTGGGCTGGCTGTTTTTGGGGCAGGCTTTGGATGTGCGCTCGATGGTTGGGCTGGTGTTGGCGTTGGTGTCGATTGCGGGGATACAGCGGGCGATGCGTTGATGGGCAGCGCGGCGGTGCGTCAATTTGTTTCAGGCTGCCTTTTGTTGCTTGCGTATCAATGCCAAAGGCAGCCTGAAAGTTGATTTTTTGGGCAGAATAATCGGATTTCAGGCTGCCTATCCATGCAAACCGGCGCGCAAGGCAAACGCGGGCGCAGATGACGGCAGCCTGAAAACCTAAAACCGCGCTCCCTACGGCTTGCCCGCAAGCCGTGCCCTAACCACACAAAAGGCAGCCTGAAACGCCGTCCCAACCCACCAAGGAGACCACATGCTGTTCACCACCGAAGCCAACCAAATCGTTTACCGCGAAGGCGGGCGCACGCTGGCGTTTATCCATTGGACAACATTAAACGCGCACACCATCACCGCCGACCACACCTTTGTAGACGAATCGCTGCGCGGGCAGGGCGTGGGCAAAAAGCTGCTGGACGCGCTGGCGGCGCACGCGGCGGCGCAGGGCTGGAAAATCCGCGCGGTGTGCCCGTTCGTGCAGACATGGTTCGCGCGCAGCGGCGAATACGACGGCGTAAAGGCGTGAAAGCGCCGCGATGCCCCAAAGGCAGCCTGAAAACAAGCGAAGCGCGTTTCAGGCTGCCTTTCATATAAACCAACCGCATAAAGCAAAGTATCAAAAATCAAATCGGCAATGCCATTGCGTATCCTACGCCGCCACCCTTCTCTTAGGAACACGCCATGACACACGCATTAGAAATCGACCGCGTTTCGCTGGGCTATCCGCAAGGCGGCGCGGTCAAAACCGTTTTGCACGACTTTGACTTAGCGGTGCGCTCGGGCGAGCTGGTAAGCCTGCTGGGGGCAAGCGGCGTGGGCAAATCGTCGCTGCTGCGCGTGCTGGCGGGGTTGAAGCAGGCGCTGTCGGGGCAGGTGCGACTGTTTGGCGAGCCGTTTTCGCGCCCGCATCCGCGCGTGGGGCTGGTGTTCCAAAGCGCGGCGCTGCTGCCGTGGCTGAATGTGCGCGACAACGTGGCGTTCGGCTCGGATTTCAAACGCCAGCCGCTGCTGGGCGAAGCCGAGCGCAAGCGGCGGGTGAACGATGCGCTGGAAGAAGTGGGCTTGGCGCACGCGGCGCAGAAATATCCGTCCGAGCTGTCGGGCGGCATGGCGCAGCGGGCGGCTTTGGCGCGGGCAGTGGCGCGCCAGCCGCAGGTGTTGCTGCTGGACGAGCCGTTTTCGGCGTTGGACGCGGTGATACGCGAGCAGATGCAGACGATGCTGCGCGAAATCGTGCGGCGGCACAACACGGCGGCGGTGATGGTTACCCACGACATCGACGAGGCGCTGCTGGTGTCCGACCGCATTGTGTTAGTGGGCGCGGGCGGGCGCAAAGCGGGCGAATGGCAGCCTGAAACGCCGTTTCCGCGCCACGGGCGGCTGCACGATTTGAGCCGTTTGCGCGGCGAGATTATGCAATCGCTGTATCACGCGCAGCAGGATACGCAGCAGGCGGCAACGGTGGAATTTGTGATTTGAGGCAGCCTGAAAACGCCCTGTCCGTTTTCAGGCTGCCTCAACGCATAACCGCCCCATCCCATCCATCCGACAACAAAAAAGAACCCGATTATGTACACACGCCGCGATTTTATGAAATTGTCCGCCCTGTTCACCGCATCCGCCGCGCTGCCGCTGTTGCAAGCCTGTGGCAAAAACGCCGCCATGCAGCCCAATGCGCCGCTTGCCATCGGCTATCTGCCCATTGTGGATGCCGCGCCGCTGCTGGTGGCGCACGGCAAAGGCTTGTTTGAACAACACGGCGTGGCGGCGGCAAAGCCCGTACTGTTCCGCTCGTGGGCGGGGCTGGTGGAAGCGTTTTTATCGGGACAGGTGAATTTGATTCACGTGCTCTCGCCGATGAGCGTGTGGATGCGCTACGGCAGCCGTGCACCCGTGCGCGCGCTGATGTGGAACCACGTTTGCGGCTCGGCGCTCACGGTGCGCCCCGATGTGAACGCGCTGGCGGATTTGCAGGAGCAAACGGTGGCGATTCCGTTTTGGTATTCCATTCACAACATCATCGTGCAGCAGATGCTGCGGCAGGCGGGCTTGGCGGTGGTGGAGAAAAACCCGCAGGCGGGGCAGGTGCGGCTCACCGAGATGCCGCCTTCCGACATGGTGGCGGCGTTGGCGGCCAAGCAAATCGGCGGATTCATCGTTACCGAGCCGTTTAACGCGCTGGCGGAAGCCAAAGGCGTGGGCAAAATCCTGCGCTTTTCGGGCGACATCTGGCGCGACCACGCCTGCTGCCTGAGCATGATGCACGACCACGACATCCAATCGCGCCCCCAATGGGTGCAAAACGTGATTAACGCGCTGGTGGACGCGGCAGCGTTTGCCAAACACCACCGCGCCGAAACGGCGGAACTGCTGGCAAAACAAGGCATCCGGCACTACACGCCGCACGATGCCAAGGTGCTGCGCGCCGTGTTGCAGCCCGAACCGGTGGTGTGGCAGAAATACGAGCGCACAGGCGCCATCCGCCATGCCGATTGGCAACAGCGGCGGGTGGATTTCCAGCCGTTCCCGTTCCAGTCATACAGCGAATTGCTGGTTAAGCTGCTCAAAGAAACGCATCTGGCGGGCGTGAACACCTTTCTGCACGATGTGCAGCCTGAAAAAGCCGACCGCGAGCTGTTTGACACCCGCTTTGTGGAACGCGCCTTGCAGCGCGACGGTTTGATGTCGTCGTTCGGCCTGCAATCGCTGCAACGACAGGAAACATTCGCTTTATAGGACACACACCATGAAATACCGCACACCAATTTTGGGATTAACGGGTTTGCTCGCGCTGCTGGCGTTTTGGCAAATCGGCAGCCTGATTTTGGCGCAATCGATGCCGCTGGCCAACATGCTCACGCCCGCCGCCGCATTGGGCAGCTTGGCGCATCTGTTGCCCGAAGCCGCGCTATGGGCGCACATCGGCGCGAGTTTGCAGCACGTGGCGGTGGGCTTGATGGGCGCGTTGGCGGCGGGCATTCCCATCGGCTTTGCGCTGGGTTTGTCGCGCCGTGCCGAAGAGGCCGCCGGCCCCGCGTTCCAATTTTTGCGCATGGTGTCGCCGCTGTCGTGGATGCCCGTGGCGGTGATGCTGTTTGGCATCGGCAACGCGCCGATTTATTTTTTGCTGGCGTTTGCCGCCGTGTGGCCGATTATCCTGAACACCGCCTCGGGCGTGCGCAACATCAACCCGCAATGGCTGGAACTCGGGCGCTCGCTCTCGGCAACACGCGCGGATATGCTGTTCAAAATCATGCTGCCCGCCGTGCTGGGCGACATTCTCAACGGCTTGCGGCTGGCGATTGGCATTTCGTGGGTGGTGCTGGTGCCCTGCGAAATGCTCGGCGTAAACGAAGGCTTGGGCTATTTTATTTTGGACACGCGCAACAGGTTGGCGTATTCGGAGCTGATGGCGGCGATTGTGCTCATCGGCATCATCGGCTGGCTGCTGGACAGCGCGGCGCGCCTGCTGGCGAAACAACGGCGCAAGGCATAGCACACCCAAAAGGCAGCCTGAAATCCGTTTCTTGCTATAATCCGCAAACCGAATAAACAATTAAGCCCTTCCCCTCAACAACCTGCAAAGGAACAATATGAAAAAACTGGTTTTAACACTGGCGTTGGCGTTATCCGGCGCGGCAGGCGCACACGGCGTTTGGGTGGCGCAGCATTATGGCGAATACGGCATCGTGTACGGCATGGGCGCGTATGACGATGCGTATGCCGGCAAGAAAGTGCGCGCGGTAAACGGTTTGGACGAAAACCTGAAACCCACGCCCGTGCAAACGCGCGGCCATATGCAGCACACCTTTGTCGAGCCGCAAAAAGCGGCGGTGGTAACCGTGGTGTTTGACAACGATTTGTGGCGCAAAACGCCCGAGGGCAAATGGAAAGAGCTCAAAGCAGGCGAAAACGCGCCCGCCGACGAAGTTTCGCGCTCGCTCAAATACAACATCAGCATTTTGAAACCCTATCAGGGCAAATTGCAGCCGTTTGCCGATTTGCCCGTTCAAATCATCCCCGACCAAGACCCCTCGCAGCTCAAACAAGGCGAAGCGTTCACCGTAACCGTATACAACCAAGGTCGCCCCGCCGCCAACGCGGAAGTTACCGCCGATTATGTGAACGATATGCCCAACCGCGTGAAAACCGACGCGCAAGGACGCGCCACGCTGCACGTTCGCAACGCAGGCGTGAACGTGGTCGGCGCGATGCTGTCCGCCAACATGCCGCAAGACAAAGTGGCAACGCTGCACCGAGTGGTGTCAACGCTGTCGTTTACTTCGTCTAAAAAGTGATTTGAGATAAAAAGGCAGCCTGAAAACCGTTTTGGTGGTTTTCAGGCTGCCTTTTTATCATTGAATAACGCTTCCGGCTTATTTGCCGTCCCACGCTTTAATCGCATTCAGGCGGATGTTCACGCGGTCTTGCGGCGTGCCTTTAAAGTAGTCTTTCGCCAAGCCGCCTTCCCAATCGCCATAGTTCGGATTGGGCAACACGATGAATTTTTTGCCAAATGCTTGGCTGTTGGCTTGCACAAATTGGCGACGCTCGTCGTTGGGTTTGTGGTAAGTGGCGTCGCCAAAATCGTTTAAGTTATCGCCGATATACAGCACGATTTCATAGCCTTGTCGTTCAATTTCGGCAAAGCGGGCAGATTTGCTTGATTTGTCTTTTTTCAACAATAACGTTTGATCGTTCACACCGTTAAAGCCCAGTTTTTTCATATTTTCAACCGTTGCCACTTTTTCGCCGTCGTCCTTGCGGTTAGACACGTAAAACATCGTGCCGCCGTGCGTGTTCACATAATTATTAAATTCCACCGCGCCAGGGATGGCTTCGGTTTGGCGGGCGTTCACCCAGCGCGTCCAGTCTTTGCCGTCAAACGCTTTGCCGTGCTGCACTTGCCAGCCTGCGTAGGCGCTGTTGTCCACCATGGTTTCGTCTAAATCCACCACCACGGCTTTTTTCTTGCCTTTGGCTGCGCTGGCGTTATCAAAAGCCACTTTTGCCGTGTTAAACGCTTGATACGCCAAGGCTTGATATTCGCCCGATTGCTGCATCCAGTTAATGCCCATCACGGCTTGTTGCTGCAACTGGGCATTGGCTTGGGCTTGCTCATCGCCAGATGGCGCGTGTTGCGTGGCGCAGCCTGTTAGGGCAAGCATCAGGCTAAATGCAATGGCGGAAAATTTGGCTGTTCTCATTTGGTTTCTCCTTGTGTTATGAAATGTAAAGAAATTATAACGCAAGGAAACAGGAAACAAAATAGCCAAATGACAAAAACCGTCTGATTGGGGTTCAGACGGCTTTGATTGGGCTTTCAGGCTGCCTTTATGCTTTAAGGCAGCCTGAAAATGGGTTAATGCTTATTTAAAATCAGTTTTCCAACAGCGAGCGCAGCATCCAAGCGTTTTTCTCGTGGGTTTGCATGCGGGTGGTGAGCAGGTCGGCGGTGGGTTCGTCGTTGGCTTCGTCCACAGCGGGGAACAGGGCGCGGCAGGTGCGCACCACGGCTTCCTGTCCTTCCACCAATTCGCGAATCATCGCCTGCGCGTCGTTGCGGCTGTCGCCATCGGGGATGGAAGCGAGTTTGGCAAATTCGCCGTATGAACCGGGGGCAAGCTCGCCCAGCGCGCGGATGCGCTCGGCTACTTCGTCCACCGCTAGCGCCAGCTCGGTGTACTGTTGTTCAAACATGGTGTGCAGGCTGTGGAACATCGGGCCGCGCACGTTCCAATGGTAATTGTGGGTTTTCAGATAAAGGGTGTAGGTATCCGCCAGCACTTTGGACAAGCCTTGGGCGATGGTTTGGCGTTGTTGTTCGGTCATGCCGATGTTGATGCTCATGGTGTTTCCTTTCAAATTAAGAACGCTGGACATCCAGCGGTTTTTATAATAGCACTAATCAATAGTGTTTTCAAAATTAATTTGATTTTTTTATTTTGCTTCATTTTGGTTTTGCTGCGTGAGCCGCCTATGCAGTTTGCACAATCTGCTGTTTTCCCAAAATTTGAGGCAGCCTGAAAACCGAATTTCAGGCTGCCTCAACCTCACGCATCAAACATGCGCGCGGCTTTCTCCTTCGCCGTCCACATTCTCGGCACAACGGGCGCACACGGTTTTATGCCCGGCCACCGTGCCCACGGTTGCCACATAATGCCAGCAGCGTTCGCATTTGGGCGCGGCAGATGCACGCACTTGGGCGGCGAGTGCATCGCCCTGTTGCAACGTGATTTTGGAAACCAGCATGGCAAATTTCAACTCATCGCCCAACGTTTTCAGGCTGCCTAATAGGGCTTCGGGCGCGGTCAGCACCACTTCGGCTTGTAAAGTTGAGCCAAGTCCACCCTTTCTCTTTTCCTCTTCTTTCTCTGGAAAAAATGGCTTGATAACCGACTTAATATAATCATTATCATAATCTTGGCTTGGGGGCGCAGCTAATTTTGGGTTTTTATAGGCTGCTTGATATGCTGCCATCGCAGGGGTTGTTGGCTTCTCAAATACTACTTTTTTCTCTGAATTATTAGCATCAATAATTCCACGGTTTACAGCAGCCTTAATGCCAGAATCACGCCATTCTTCAATCGCCGCGTTTACCACGGCGCGGGCTTCGCGGATGTGTCGCCATTTTTCCACCAATGCGGCTTCGCTGGCGGGGTTCATCGGCGGGAAGTCGTGCCAAGTGTGATACAGCACGCTGTCTTCCTCGCCGCCGCCAATGATGTCCCACGCCTCTTCGGCGGTGAAGCACAAAATCGGCGACATCAGCAGCACTAGACTGCGCGTGATGTGATACAGCGCGGTTTGCGCCGAACGGCGCGCGTGGCTGTTGGTTTTGGTGGTGTAGAGGCGGTCTTTCAGAATATCCAAATAGAACGCGCCCAAGTCTTCCGAGCAAAACTGCACCAGCTCTTGCACGGCAAAGTGGAAGGCGTAGCGCGGATAATGCTCGCCCGCTAGTTTCTCTTGCAACTGCCGCGCCAGCACCAGCGCATAGCGGTCAATTTCCACCATATCGGCTTGCGGCACAGCGTCTTCAATCGGGTTGAAATCGCTCGAATTGGCAAACAAGAACGCCAGCGTGTTGCGGATGCGGCGGTAGCTTTCGGTAACGCGCTTCAAGATTTCTTTGGAAATCGCCAAATCGCCCGAATAATCGGTTGCCGCTGCCCACAAGCGCAGAATATCCGCGCCGAACTCGTTGTACACCTCTTGCGGCGCAACCACATTGCCGATGGATTTGGACATCTTGCGCCCGTTTTGATCCACCACGAAGCCATGCGTCAAAAGCTGTTTGTACGGCGCGCGCCCGAACGCGGCGCAGCCTGTGAGCATGGACGATTGGAACCAGCCGCGATGTTGGTCGCTGCCTTCCAAATACAAATCGGCAGGCCAAGCCAATTCTTCGCGCTGTTTCAACACGGAATAATGCGTGCTGCCCGAATCAAACCAAACGTCCATGGTGTCGGGCAGTTTGTCGTATTGCGCGCAGTCTTCGGGCGGCAGAATGTCGGCTTTGTCCAATTCAAACCATGCGTTGATGCCTTTTTCTTCAATTTTTTGGGCGACTTTTTCCAACAATTCGGCAGAATCGGGGTGCAGTTGCCCTGTTTCTTTGTGCGCGAAAAACGCCATCGGCGTGCCCCAATAACGTTGGCGGGAAACCACCCAGTCGGGGCGTTGCTCAATCATCGCTTGCAGGCGGGCGCGCCCCCATGCGGGGAAGAACTCGGTGTCGTCCACCGCTTGCAGCGCATCGTTGCGCAGCGTGTTGCCTTTTTTGCCCGCTTTGTCCATGCCGATAAACCATTGCGGCGTGGCGCGGTAAATCAGCGGGGTTTTGTGCCGCCAGCAATGGGCGTAGCTGTGCTCGATTTTGCTGCTGGCAAGCAAGCGTCCTTTTTCTTCCAGCCATTCCAAAATGATGGGATTGGCTTCCCACACGGTTTTGCCTGCCACGCGCGGCACGCTGTTAACAAACCGCCCCGAGCCGTCAATAGGGTTGATGAGCTGGATGTCGTATTGCTTGCAGACAAAATAGTCTTCCATACCATGCGCGGGCGCGGTGTGCACCAAGCCTGTACCCGCATCGGTGGTAACGTGACTGCCGTTTAAAATGGGGATGTCGCGCTCCAAAAACGGGTGGCGGCAAAGCAGGTTTTCCAAAGCTGCGCCTGTGGTTTCCGCCAGCACGGGGCAGCCTGAAAAACCGTAGCGCGCCAATGCGTCTTCCGCCAAATCTTTTGCCAGCACCAATTTGCCTTTGGGCGTGTCAATCAGCTGATAAACGATGTCTGCGCCTGCAGAAATGGCTTGGCTGGCGGGCAGTGTCCACGGCGTGGTCGTCCAAATCACGGCAAAGGCTTCGCCTGCGATTTCAGGCTGCCCAAATGCTTGGGCAAGCGCGGCGGTGTCTTGGAAGGGATAGGCTACGTCAATGGCGGGGGAAACTTTGTCTTTGTATTCCACTTCGGCTTCTGCCAGCGATGAGCCGCAATCCAAGCAGAATTGCACGGGTTTTTCGCCGCGGAACAAATAGCCTGCGGAATAAATCTCGCCAATCATGCGCACGGTGTCGGCTTCGGTTTTGTAGTCCATGGTGCGATAGGGGGTTTCCCAGTCGCCCAGCACGCCTAAGCGGATAAAGTCTTTTTTCTGGCGGGCGATTTGCTCGGAAGCATATTCGCGGCACAGCTCGCGGAAACGGCTGGCGGGCATGTCTTTGCCGTGCAGTTTTTCCACCATCACTTCAATCGGCAGCCCGTGGCAATCCCAACCGGGCACATAAGGCGCGTCAAAACCCGCCAGCGTTTTGCTGCGGATGATGATGTCTTTTAAAATTTTATTGACCGCATGTCCGATGTGGATGTCGCCGTTGGCATAAGGCGGGCCGTCGTGCAGAATGAATTTGGGGCGGCCTTTGGCAATTTGGCGCAGTTTTTGATAGCGTTTTTCATCTTGCCATTGTTTCACCCAAGCAGGTTCGCGTTTGGCAAGGTTGCCGCGCATGGGAAACGGAGATTCGTAAAGATTAACGGTTTTGGAGTAATCGGTCATGGTGTGGGCTCTGTAATCGTAAAAATAAAGAAAGAGGAAAAGGGGTTTTCAGGCTGCCTGAAATCGGCTTGGGCAGGGAAAAACAGCCATTCTACAAGCCTTTATCCTTTGTGAAAAGCAATGCGGTGGCGCGGGCGGCGTTTCGCTGCTGTGTAAACGCGGGTTAATGCTCATTACCAAACGCTGCATTTGCAGGTAAGATGCGCGCCGTTGCCATTTGGCAATATTCAACCAATGGAGATTTACCATGAATATCAAACACGTTTCCTTGATTGCGGTTTCTGCACTGGCTTTGGCAGCTTGCGCGGGCAGCGAAAACCCTTCGGCAAACAACGACCCACGCAATAGCGCAATGGGCAATATGTCTATGCAACAACAGCAAGCGATGAAGCCCCAAGTAGGTGGCACCAAACGCTTTGAATGCGACAACGGCATGACCGCCACCGTGAAATACGGCAGCGGCGCAATCAATCTTGCCGTGGACACCATGGGCAAATCGGCTGTGTTGAACCAGGCGATGTCGGCATCGGGCGTGCGCTATGCGTCTAACAGCGCGTTCTATGGCAACCCTGCCGAGTGGCACGAAAAAGCAGGACGCGAAGCCTATTTTGAATTTAGCGGCTCGGACGGCAGCGTTGTGAACACCAACTGCATGGCAAAATAATCCGATATTTGAATAGTCAATCAGACCGATTTCAGCATGGTTGTTGAAATCGGTTTTCGTATTTGAAGGCAGCCTGAAACAGCAAATCTGGCTTCGCCATGCTGTCTGCTTAACAATTCTTAACTGGATAGAAAGATTATGCTAGAATGCGCCCGTTGTTCTCGCTTAATCAAAAACGCGCTGAACAATGATTTTCAGGCTGCCTCACAGCCTAAACACAATTAGTCGGGGTGCTGCGCAAGCGGCTGAGAAAACACCCGTGAACCTGACACAGGTAATACTGGCGTAGGAAACTAATCAAAACAACTGTTTATGTTGATTTATGAAACCCACCGCCATTTGCCGTGTTGTGCAAATGGCGTTTTTTATTTTTAACAGGAGAATACCCATGAAATTTGTTCATTTTAGCGTGCTTACTTTGTCGCTCGCTTTAAGCCACGCCGCTTGGGCGCAAACAGAAGTACGGTTGGCCGTGAGCGATTCATTTGATTTGCCCAAACCCGTGATTGCACAATTTGAGCAGCAAAACGATGCCAAAGTTTCCATTGTGAAACTGGGCAGCGGCAATGAAATGCTGAACCGATTGATTTTAAGTAAAAAATCACCGTTAGCCGATGCGGTATTCGGGCTGGATAACAATTCGTCCGCCAAAGCGCACGCGGCAGGCATTTTGACAGCGAAACAACCGCAAAGCAAAGCAACATCGGTTTCTTTATCACACGCATTAGCGGTGGATTTTAGTTTTGTAACGTTAAACTATGACAAACAGTGGTTTGCCAAAAACAACCTGCCTTTGCCTAAAACACTGGATGATTTGGCACAGCCCAAATACAAAGACTTGGTTGCCGTTCCCAACCCGGCCACATCCACCCCAGGTTTGGCATTTTTGTTAGCCAATATCAGCGGTTTAGGCGAAAAAAATGCGTTTAAATGGTGGGGACAAATGCGGCAAAATGGCGTGAAAATCACCAAAGGCTGGTCGCAAGCGTATTACACCGAATTCACACTCAACGGCGGTTCACGCCCGATTATCGTGGGCTATGCCACCAGCCCTGCGGCGGAAGTGTTTTACAGCGAAGGCAAGCTCAAATCGCCCAATATGGGCAACTTGTTCCTACACGGCGGCAGCTATTTGCAGGTTGAAGGCGCGGCGGTGTTAAACCAAGCCAAGCAGCCTGAAATGGCAGCGAAGCTGGTGCAATATTTGCAAAGCCCTGCGGTGCAAGATTCGCTGATGACTTCAATGTGGGTTTATCCTGCGGTGAAAGGAACGAAAGCGCATCCGATTGCAACCCACGCTTCTACGCCCAAAGATGCCAAGTTGCTGCCCGCGGCGCAAGTAAACAGCAAGCAAAAAGATTGGGTGGCGCAATGGACGCGCGTGGTGCTCAAATGATTTGAGGCAGCCTGAAAACAAAAAGGTATCCGTTTGGGATACCTTTTTTGCTGCGCGGCTAGGGCGTATCGGCATGCCGTTTAATGCGCGTCGTCCCAATTTTTGCCGATGCCCACTTCGGCAACCAGCGGCACATCCAGCACACCTTTGCCCACGCTTGCCATCAGCGCAGGGATATTTTGCACAATCCGTTCTTGTTCGCTTTTGGGCACTTCCAACACCAATTCATCGTGCACTTGCATGGTCAAACGCGTTTTCAGGCTGCCTAAACGCAAGAAATTATCCACCGCAATCATGGCGCGTTTGATTAAATCGGAAGCCGTGCCTTGCATTGGCGCATTGATGGCGGCGCGTTCTGCACCTGCGCGTGCCTGCGCATTTTTGGCATGAATATCAGGCAGATACAACCGCCGCCCAAACAGCGTTTCCACATAGCCCAAATCCGCTGCTTGATCTTTGGTGCGCTGCATATAATCCGCCACGCCCGTATAACGCGCAAAATAGCGTTTAATAAACATATCGGCAGAGGCATTATCAATTCCCAACGATTTCGCCAAACCATAGCTGCTCATGCCGTAGATCAAGCCAAAGTTAATCGTTTTGGCATAACGCCGTTGCTCGGGCGTAATGTTTTCAGGCTGCATCCCAAACACTTCGGCGGCGGTGCGGCGGTGTACATCTTCTCCATTTTTAAACGCTTCAATCAACGTGGTATCGCCGCTTAAATGCGCCATGATGCGCAACTCAATTTGTGAATAGTCGGCAGACACAATCACGCTATTCTCGGGCGCAATAAACGCTCGGCGCACGCGTCGCCCCTCGCTGGTGCGGATGGGAATATTTTGCAGATTAGGATTATTGCTTGCCAGCCGCCCCGTAATCGCCACCGCTTGTGCGTAATTGGTGTGAACGCGCTGGGTGGTGGGGTTAATCATTTCTGGCAGCTTATCGGTGTAGGTGGATTTGAGTTTCGCTAAGCTGCGGTTTTGTAAGATGATTTTTGGCAAAGGATAATCCATCGCCAGCTGTTCCAACACCGCTTCGTTGGTGGATATGCCGCCCGTGCTGGTTTTTTTCAGCCCTTTGGTGGGAATGCCTAATTTGGTAAACAAGATTTCTTGCAACTGCTTGGGCGAGTTCAAATTAAACGGCTGCCCTGCTAAATCATAGGCTTGCTGTTCCAATTTCAACAATTCTGCGCCCAATTCCGCGCTTTGCTGCGCCAACTCTGCGCGGTCAATCAATACCCCATTGCGTTCCATGTGAAACAATACCTGCGCCACAGGCAATTCCATCTCTTCATACATTTTGCGCTGCTCACCGCTCATCTGCGCTTTTAAATGCGCTTCAATGCGCAAGGCAAAATCCGCATCTTGGCAAGCGTATTCCGTGGCTTGTTCCACGGCAACATCGGCAAACGAAATTTGCTTCGCGCCTTTGCCGCACAGGCTTTCATAAGTAATCGTTTCCAAGCCCAACCAACGCTGCGCCAATTCATCCAAACCATGCCCCAAGTGGCTTTCCAGCACATACGACGCCAGCATCGCATCGCCCGCAATGCCTTGCAACTGAATGCTATGATTGGCAAAAACGTGTTGGTCGTATTTCAAATTTTGCCCAATTTTGCGCAGCGTTTTGCTTTCCAAATACGGTTTCAGGCTGACTGAAAGCGTTTCCCAGCTTAATTGCTGCTCGGCAAAGGTATGGTTAATGGGAATATACACCGCATCGCCCGCCGTAAAAGCCATGCTGATGCCCACTAACTGTGCACGCATGGGGTCTAGCGACGTGGTTTCTGTATCCAAGCCGATTTGCTGTGCCGCGGCTAATTTTTTTAGCAATTCATCCAACTGCGTTTGGGTAGTGATGGCTTGATAATTCAGTTTTTCAGGTTTAGGCGCGAGGGTAATTTCAGGCTGCCTCTGCGCTTTAAACGCGGCTTGCGTGCCTATATCATCCGCGGCAAACAAATCATCGCTTGCTTGGCTAGATAATTGATTTTCCGCTTCTTTTAACCATGTTTTAAAACCCAGTTCACGAAAATGCACCGCCAATTGCGCCCATTTGGGTGCGCTGCGCCGCAAATCATCCATGCCATTCGGCAGCTCGCTAGATAAATCCACATCGGTTTTAATCGTTACCAATTCATACGACAGCGGCAGCTGCGGCAAAGCGGCGCGCAAATTTTCGCCAATTTTTCCTTTAAATTCGTCGGCTCGCTGCATAATATTTTCCAGCGATCCAAACTCTGCCAACCATTTTGCTGCCGTTTTTTCGCCACATTTTTCCACCCCTGGTACGTTGTCCACTTTATCGCCCATCAGCGCGAGAAAATCGCGAATTTGATTAGGATGCACGCCGAATTTATTGAACACGCCCGCTTCATCCAGCGTTTCATTTTTCATGGTATTAACCAGCGTAATGCGCTCGCTCACAAGCTGCGCCATGTCTTTATCGCCTGTGGATATAATCACATTCATATCCGCACTTTCAGTCTGCTTTGCCAGCGTGCCAATCACATCATCCGCCTCTACATTATTGATTTTTAATACTTTCCATCCCATCAATTCCACCAAATCAGGCAGCATATCGGCTTGCGGGCGCAAATCATCAGGCATAGGTGGGCGCGTGGCTTTGTAGTCAGGAGACAGCGTGTGGCGAAAATTTTTGCCTTTGGCATCAAACACGCAAGCGCAATAATCATGCGGTGTTTCCGAGCGCAAGCGGCGCAGCATATTCAATACGCCGTAAACCGCGTTGGTTGGCGTGCCATCAGGCGCAGAAAGATGAGTCATGGCGTAAAACGCGCGATAAAGATAGGACGAGCCGTCCACCAAGAGTAAGGTTTTTGTGGTCATTTTAATATTCAACATCAATAAAAAAGCTGCCTAAAACCATTCTAGGCAGCCTGAAAATCAATTTAGGCAAATAATTTGGCAAACGCTTTTTTCAAATCATCATCGGTAAGCGGCAAGCATTTGCGAATATCCTCAAACGAAAGCGAAGCCACAATTTGGTCAACTTTATGCTCTTGCGCGCCCAATTTTTTCAATTTGGCAACCAGCATTTGCCCAACCATAGATTCCAACGCTTCTTGACCTTCTGATGAATTCATTTTTCGTCCTTTCAACTAAACAAATACACAATGATAATGGCTGCTATTATAACAATAATCTGATTGATTTGTTTAGCTATTCCTGTTTTCAGGCTGCCTAGGGGCTGCTGATATTCAACTTTTGAAGTGAATTTTGCGTCATAAAATGGCAGATGCAAGGCAAAAATGCGAGCCAATGCCATCCATTGGCGAGTATTTTTAACGCGGCAGATGCCGTTTTAGGGCGAAAAATCCGCCAAAATGTTGATTATCAACAGCCCCTAATAACGGCGCAATTCTTCTTGCAACGCCTGCATATTTCTAATACGGTCAGCTACTTGCATGCCAAAGCGTTTAATCGCCGCATCATTTTTCGCTTTGCCTGCTTTAACCAAATTATTTTGCGCGGCTAAAAGCGCATTTTTTTCGTGGCTGATTTCCTGTTGCAACACTTCGCGCTGCGTTAATTTTTTCGGTTCAGACAGCGATACAACTTTGGCAAGCTGGCTGGGAATGCGCGTATTAGTGTGAAGTGCCGCCACTTGGTTACGTAAATTGGCTTGTACCTTGTTATCCGCAGCCATATCAGAAACAGGCGGCAGCAAAACCGTATCGTTAAACAGCTGGCTGGAATCTTTCCACACACGGCTAATCTCATCATCAATCGCTTGTGGCACGTTGGCAGAAATAGGCGCAACCATAGAAGCAGAAGCGGGTTCAGATGCCGCTTCTGCGCTCGTGTTTACGGTTTCAGCATGGACGCTGTGGATGAAACTTGCTGCTGCAAGGCATACCAACCATTTAAATTTCATCATGTTTTCAGGCTGCCTAATGTGGATAACTTAAAGCAACATCATACCAAAATTACGCTTTTCAGGCTGCCTGAAACAGCTGCCAATCCCTCATTTTTAGAAAACTTTGCACTATTAACTTTTCTTTATTTTTATTTACTTCAATTGGTTGTTTTAAATCTTATCGCCACACATATCCTTTTTTAATAATTTGGATACCTTTTACAACTATAAAAAAGCAGCCTGAAACTGTGGATAAGTTTTTAGGCTGCCTACTTTTTTGTGCTTAGTGTTCCACTTGTTCGGGCAAAAATCCGCCGCTCTGATGCGCCCATAATTTGGCATATAACCCGTTGTTTGCCAACAGTTCTGCGTGCGTACCTTCCTCCACGATTCGCCCTTTATCTAGCACAATTAATCTGTCCATGGCGGCGATTGTGGATAACCTGTGGGCAATTGCGATTACGGTTTTGCCTTCCATCATTTTATCCAAGCTTTCTTGGATTGCCGCTTCCACTTCGCTATCCAACGCACTGGTCGCTTCGTCCAATAGCAAAATCGGTGCATCTTTAAGCATCACACGGGCGATGGCAATGCGTTGGCGTTGTCCGCCCGATAATTTCACGCCACGCTCGCCAACATGGGCATCGTAGCCTGTTCTGCCTTTTGCATCTGACAAATTGGGGATAAAGTCAGCGGCTTCGGCGCGTTTGGCAGCCTGAAACATTTCTTCGTCGGTGGCTTCGGGCCTGCCGTACACAATATTGTCGCGCACGGAGCGATGCAGCAGGCTGGTATCTTGTGTTACCAAGCCGATTTGGGCGCGCAGGCTTTCTTGTGTGATGTCGTTGATGTTTTGCCCGTCAATTTCAATTGTGCCACTTTGCGGCTCATAAAAGCGCAACAGTAAGTTCACAATGGTGGATTTGCCTGCGCCGCTGCGTCCGATTAAGCCGACTTTTTCGCCTGCCTTGATGTTCAGATTGAAGCCATTTAGCAAGGGTTTGCCCGCTTCGTAAGAAAAATCAACGTGGCTGAAACTGATGTTGCCCTGTTCCACTTTTAACGGCAATGCGGCAGGTTTATCCAAAATAGTTTGCGGTTTAGACAAGGTCGTCATGCCGTCCGACACTGTGCCAACATTTTCAAACAGCCGTGCCGACTCCCACATGATAAATTGCGACAAGCCATTGAGCCGCAATGCCATGGCGGTGGCGGTAGCAACCGCCCCTGCGCCAACGTGTCCGCCATGCCACAGCCACACACCCAGCGCGGCGGTGGACAACGTGAGCGATGAATTAATAATGAAACTCCAAGTGTGCAACAGCGTGGCAAGCCGCATTTGGGCGTACACGGTTACCATAAATTCGTCCATAGACTGCTTGGCGTAACGGGCTTCACGTGCGCCGTGTGAAAAGAGTTTCACGGTAGCAATATTGGAATAGGCATCGGTAATGCGCCCCGTCATCAGGCTGCGCGCATCCGCTTGTGCCTGCGCCGTTTTGCCAAGCTTCGGCATCAACAGCTTCATCATCAGCGCGAACGACACTATCCACAAGGCAAACGGCACAAGCAACCAACCATCCATTGCCGCCAAAATCAGCCCGGAAGTCAAAAAATACACAAAAATGTAAATCACCATATCGGCGATGGTCATCACCACATCGCGCACGGCAAGCGCGGTTTGCATCACTTTGGCGGATACGCGCCCCGCAAATTCATCCTGATAAAACCCGAGCGATTGGTTCAGCATCAAGCGGTGAAAATTCCAACGCAAGCGCATCGGGAACACGCCTTGCAAGGTTTGCAAGCGCACATTAGACGCAACAAAATGCCACAACACGGCAAATACCATCATTGCAACCATGCCGAACAGCGCCCAGCCTTTTTCAGCGAACAATGTTTCTGGTGTGAATTTTCCAAGCCAGTCCACAAGTTTGCCCATAAATTGAAACAGCAGCGCTTCCATAATGCCGATGCCTGCGGTTAAAACCGCCAGCACAAATATCCACACGCGCACCCCTTCCAAATTGCTCCAAATAAAGCGGAACAAACCTTTGGAAGGTGTAATGGGCGTTGCTTCGGGATAAGGTTCCACTCGGCTTTCAAACCAAGCGAATATTTTGGTTAAGAATTTAGTGTTTTTCATAAAGGATAATGGTTTCAGGCTGCCTTAAATATCATTCTAGGCAGCCTGAAAACGGATATGTTGTTAATCTAAACGGGTTTGGCAAACAAAGTGGTACGATTGAATTTCAAAGCCTTGTTGAAAATAAACGCGATGAGCAATCGTTCGCTCGCTGCCCACATGACAATCAACATGAATTTGCGTGATACCTTGTTCCGCAGCAATTTGATGCACTTTATCCAACAGCCGCGAAGCATAACCGCAACGGCGACTTTGGGGGATGGTAATCAAATCATCAATATGAATGTGCCGCCCGCTAACCAAATCGGTTTTTTCACGAAACCCGCATACAGCAACCGCGTTGGTTTTTCCTGCTTCAAACAATCCAAGTAAGCGATAGCCTTGCGCACGTTGCACATTATTCACTTGCTCTACAAATTGGTTGATGTCATTAAGCGTGGGGCGCAACACGCTCAATGCAGCAAATACACTTGCCGTTTCTTTGGGCAAAATTTCACGCACATGGCTGGTTGGTTCTTCTGCTTTTTCAATAGATTGTTCTGCTTTTTCTTCAACAATGGATTTATTGTTATCTTTAACAGACTCTGTAAGTTGATTTTCAGGCTGCCGATGAGAGTAAAAATCCGAACCACGCATAATCTGCAAATCATTATCCGCCGCAAAATCCATCAAAAAACGGAACATGCCGGGATTAATTTCTTCAAGGCTGGGCGAAACCTCTACACAACGGACTTTATTCAATAATACAGGTTGCACCCATTCTTGATGCGACGATTGATTATCTTTGCCAAACGACGAAAGAATACCGCACAACCGTTCTGCCCAATCGCTGGGACGAAACACCTTGCCATTACTGGTTGTGCCATGAATAATAATTTCATCGCTGGGTAACATAATCCATTCCGCCAAAAGCAGCACAAAGAGTGCTCATTATACCTGATATGTATCAATCAAACCTTGAAAGATAAAACAAAACCGCTTGGAATACCAAGCGGTTGAAATTTGGTTGCGGGGGCAGGATTTGAACCTACGACCTTCGGGTTATGAGCCCGACGAGCTACCATGCTGCTCCACCCCGCGTCATAAAAAAGCGAACTATACGCTATGCCGTTTTATCTGTCAAACTCTTTACGTTTCTTTTCAGGCAGCCTGAAAACGGTTTAACGAATAATGCCACGTTGTGATGTTGCGACAAATTCATGCAAAATTTGTAGCTCCGAATGATTTTTTGCCATTTCTGCAATTTTTGCTTTTGCTTCATCCAAGCTTAAATCTTGCATATAAAGAACCTTATAGGCTTGTTTTACCAACGCAATTTGTTCCGCTGAAAAGCCATTACGTCGCATGCCTTCGCTGTTTAAACCTGCGGGCTCTGCGCGATACCCTGCTGCCATAAAATAAGGTGGCACATCTTTATGCACACCTGCGGCAAACGCTGTCATGGCATATGCTCCTATGCGACAAAATTGGAATACCAATGTATAACCGCCTAGCACCACACAATCGCCAATGGTTACATGTCCTGCAAGCGATGCGTTGTTAGCAAAAATAGTATGATTCCCTACTACGCAATCATGCGCTAAATGGCAATACGCCATAATCCAATTATCATCGCCAATGCGCGTTTCACCAATGCCTGTAACTGTTCCTGTATTAAATGTTGTAAATTCACGAATGGTGTTACCATTACCAATAATAAGCTTAGTAGGCTCATTGCAGTATTTTTTATCCTGCGGCTGCGCACCCAAACTGGCGAATTGGAAAATTTTATTGTTTTGACCTATTGTCGTATGCCCTTCAATCACAGTATGTGCGCCAATTTCCGTGCCTGCATCAATTTGCACATTTGCGCCAATAACGGAATAAGCACCCACTTTCACACTGCTATCTAATTCAGCTTTGGGGTCTATGATGGCTGTTTTGTGGATTAAAGACATAATACTCTCGCTATTGTTTAATTTGTCTTTTTCAGGCTGCCTAGATGGATTAGGCAGCCTGAAAACTCAAATACTCATTCAAAAAACAAGCTGTTTGAAGCAATAAACCAACCCCGCCAGTTCGTTTTATGACTTGGTATTATTTTTCCACTTTGCGTTTAGCACACATAATTTCCGCCTCAACCGCCAACTCGCCATTCACTTTTGCAACAGCTTTAAACTTGCCGATACCCCGCTTGCTTTGCAGCAGCTCAATCTCAAAAACAAGCTGATCAGCAGGAATAACTTGGCGTTTGAATCGTGCATTATCAATCCCCGCAAAGAAATAAATCTCATCAGGATTGCGCCCGCCTTCGGTCAAAATAGCCAATGCGCCACATGCTTGTGCCATCGCTTCAATAATCAACACACCGGGCATAACAGGATATTCAGGAAAATGCCCCACAAACTGCGGCTCATTCATGGTTACGTTTTTAATTGCCGTAAGCGATTTTCCGCTTTCAAACGCTGTGATACGGTCAATCAGCATGAATGGAAAACGGTGAGGAATCAGTTTTTGAATATCTTTTGCTTCTATTGGTAGAGAAATGTTCACTTTGTTTTTTCTTTTGCAAATAATTAAAACCAATCTATGTTTCATGTGAAACACAGACACGAGACTAACGATTTTTCAATGCTTCGGTTAATTGCGGCACAACTTCAAACAAATCGCCCACAATACCAAAATCTGCCACATTGAAAATTTGGGCATCAGGATCTTTGTTAATGGCAACCACAACTTTGCTGTCCTGCATCCCCGCAACGTGCTGAATCGCGCCTGAAATACCAATCGCAAAATACAATTCAGGCGCAACAATTTTACCCGTTTGCCCCACTTGATAATCATTTGGCACATATTCAGCATCCACCGCCGCGCGTGATGCACCAATCGCTGCGCCTAATACATCGGCTAATGGTGTTAAAACAGCATCAAACTGCTCCGCACTCCCTAATGCGCGACCTCCCGCCACAATTACTTTTGCTTGTGTTAATTCCGGGCGGTCGGATTGTGTTAATTCGCGCGACACAAATCGGCTCAGCTGCTGCGCCGGCGTAGCCGCCACATTTTCAATTTCTGCCGCTTGCTCGCCGTATGTTGCCGCATCAAATGCGCTGGCGCGAATGGTCAGCACCAGTTTTTCTTCATTGCTGGATACGGTGGTGAGCACATTGCCTGCGTAAGTAGGGCGGATAAAGGTTTGTTTATCCACAATCTCAGTTAAATCCGAAATTTGCGAACAATCCAACATCGCCGCCACGCGCGGCATAATATTTTTACCAAACGCGCTAGCCGTGGCAACAAAATATTGATACGGCGCAGCCAGCGAAACAACAAGCGGCGCAATTTCTTCTGCCAACGGCTCGACAAAATGCGTGGATTCGGCGTGCAACACTTTGTTCACACCGCTAATTTTACTGGCTTGCTCGGCCACTTTCAGGCTGCCTGAACCTGCTACCAGCGCATGAACTTCGCCTAATTTTTGCGCAGTATAAATAGCGTGTAATGAGGCTGGGTTTACTTGCTTGCCATCATGTTCTACTAATACCAAAACGGTCATTTTCTTTCCCTTTTTTAAATTGCTTTGGCAGCCGCCAGTTTTTCAACCAATTCAGCCACGCTTGCCACTTTCACACCCGCTTGA
>ERZ773060.61-NODE-61-length-58846-cov-13.4269_pt1 | contig 58846 bp, 49 predicted proteins | sample MGYA00580628_ERZ773060 | MGnify/ENA primary metagenome ERZ773060 (study PRJEB29015, sample SAMEA2738019) | human oral metagenome | biome: human oral; feature: human-associated habitat; material: dental | place: China | collected 2045 ... | reverse complement strand
TCAACCGCTCAATATCCGCCCGATCCCGAGCACGCCGCAACAACAACACATCAGCAAGATGAAACTGAATCTTTCCGCATGCTTTGATCAGATATGGTCCGTACAGCAACAAAAGCAGACCGACGCAAAATCCCAAACCCGCGTCGACGACAGGCGGGTACGAAACGTTCGCCGATCCCGTGACGCCTGTATAGTCGATTCCCGTCGCTTTGAAGAGCAACAGGATGATCGGCTGGGCAAGGCCGACGGCCGTTGCGACAATCCAGACAAACGCAACGACCGCATTGCCGATGGCGATGGGAAACGAAGCGAACACCCACAGCACGTCGAGCCACGACTGCGGATCGCGCAACGGATACAGGAAGCCGATTATCTTCTTGCGACGCTCCGGCGTCACGTAGACGGATTCCGGGCGCTCCCCTCCGACGGCCCTCTCATTGAGGCGGCGTTGGGCGACGGCCCCGAGCCTGGCGACCATGATCCCCAGAAGCAGGAGTGCCACACCCCCGATCAAGGCAATCCCCGCCCCCAGAAACATCAGCACTGCGACGGCGATGAACATGCCCAGGTGGACGGGAGCGGCAGCCAACATATACGCCGAGTAGGCTGCCGCTCGTCCCAAACGACTTCTGAACGTTTCGCGCCGTTCGGCGGCGCTCAAACTTTCGGCAGAGTCCCGACGCCCGTCGGAGGCAGTCGCGTCATTCGCAACTTCACCGTGCGCGGAACCGCCGTCGGCGTTCAACGTCGGGACCGTTTCGACAGTGCTCATGCGTTCAACTTTCCCACATCCGGGGCGATTCTCATATCTTGCGTCCTGGCCGATCGGGGTGAGGACAACCCGACAGCGCGGGAACGCCGCTTGCGGCGGGGCGGCGATGGGCGGCACATTCGAGGACAACCCGACAGCGCGGGAACGTCGCGCCAGAGAATGGCCTGGACGGCGCCTCGGAACGACCGGGGCGACGACAAAGACGCAGTCACAACGGGAAGATCGAAGCGACTGCCCGCAAACGACGGGGTCGTCGGTTCATAGCCGCTCTCGGCGCGGTTCGGGCCGGGCGACCTGCGGACGACCGGGGTGTCGATCCGGCGTCAGGGTATTCAACATATGGGAAAATGTATGCGTGCGCGATCTCAACCTCCTCCCCAAGGCACATCTTCACTTGCACTTCACGGGGTCGATGCGCGTGCACACCCTCGAGCGAATGGCCGAGGCTCAGGGCGTCCGCCTGCCCGAGGGGCTGACGGACAACGTCGCAATCGAGGTGCCGGCAGACCAGCGCGGGTGGTTCCGCTTCCAGCGCGCCTACGATGCGGCGCGGAAGACGGTCCGCAGCGAGGAGGCCATGCGCACCATCGTCCGAGAGGCCGCCGAGGACGACGCCGCCGAAGGCTCGCGCCGCCTCGAGATCCAGATCGATCCCACGTCGTACGCGCCCTTCGTCGGCGGAATCACCCCGGCGCTCGAGATCGTCTTGGACGAGGCCGCGGCCGCCAGCCGCGCCACCGGCGTGGATGTGGCCGTAATCGTCGCAGCCTCGCGCATCCGCCATCCTTTGGAAGCCCGCACCCTGGCCCGCCTGGCGGCCAAGTACGCCGGGGACGGGGCGGGGGACGTCGTCGGCTTCGGCCTGTCCAACGATGAAAGGCGGGGCGTCACGTCCGAATGGGAGTCGGCGTTCCGCATCGCGCGAAAAGCGGGGCTGAGGTCGGTGCCCCACGGCGGAGAGCTTCTTGGCCCCGAGCACCTTCGCGAAGTCCTCGACTTTCTCAAACCCACGCGTCTGGGGCACGGCGTGCGCGCGGCGGAGAGCCCCGACGTCCTCAGGCGGGTCATCGACGAGGGCGTCGCCTTCGAGGTGTGCCCGGCGTCGAACGTCTCCCTGGGCGTCTATTCGGAGGCTTCGGGGGTGCCCGTTCGCACGCTTATGGACGCCGGCGCGACGATCGCTTTGGGCGCCGACGACCCGCTTCTTTTCCTTTCACGCCTGACCGCCCAGTACGAGACGCTTCGCGAGCAAGGCTTCGACGACGCCGAACTCGCCGCCCTCGCGTCTTCGTCGGTGGAGGCAAGCTTCGCCGACGAGGCGTCCAAGCGCACGTGGAAAGCCGAGATCCAGGATTGGCTGGCCGCAGATCCTTCGAACGATGACGACGCGGAGGCACACGGCGCCTGAAACGAAGCGGCGCGCTCCCACGGAAGAAACGAAACGCCAGGAGGCGCGGGGACGAACCAGGTCAATCCAGGCCGCCGACAATCGTCGGCTCAGCCTCCAGAATCACGCCGTAGGCCTCACGCACGCCGTCGCGAATGGTTCGCGCCAGCTCCCGCATCTGGGTGCCCGTCGCTCCCCCGCGGTTCGTCAAGGCGAGCGCATGCTTGGTCGAGAGCGCCGCGGGCCCCGGCATTCCGTACCCGGCCGGAAATCCCGCGTGGTCGATGAGCCAGGCTGCGGAGGTTTTCACCTGCCCCTCGACTCGCGGGGCGGCTGCGCCGAGGACGGTGCGGCTGCCGTCGCGCAGCCCGTGCTTCGGGGCGTCGTCGGGCAGCCTGGCAGCCTGGGCCTCGCTCAAGAGGGGGTTGGTGAAGAACGAGCCGGCCGAATAGGTGTCTCGATCGGCGTCGTCCAGAACCATGCCCTTGGACCGGCGAAGCTCCACAACCGCGTCGCGCACAGCGACCGAAGGCACGCGCTCGCCCGGTTGCACGCCGAGCAGCTGGGCAAGCTGGGAGTATTGAACGGGGGCGGAAAGCGAGGCGATCCTCAGCTGGAAATCGACCTCGAGCACGATGTGCCGCGGGCTGGGGCCCCAACCCTCCTTCAGGCTCTTCTTGACAACGGACGTCCGATAGCCGAATTCCATCTGGGAAAAAGACAGGTAGTCGACCCTGCCGGTCGCTCGGTCGTAAACGCGGACTCCGGCGATCGATCCGCCTGCTTCCTGCCCGTAGGCTCCGATGTTCTGGACCGGGGCCGCTCCCACGGTTCCGGGGATTCCGGAAAGCGCTTCGACGCCCATCCACTCGTTGGCGATCGTGTGGACGACGAAGTCGTCCCATGGGGTTCCCGCGCTCACCCGAAGGTTGGCCCCTTCGCACCCGCCTTCTTGCCTGAGGACGATGCTCTGGCGCACATCGCGCACGACGACGCCGGGAAAACGGCCGTCGGCGGCCAAGACGTTCGAGCCGCCGCCGAGAACCATGACGGGGACTCCTTCGGCGTCGGCCTCGCGGACCGTCTCAACGATCTCCTCCTCGCTCGACGCCTCAACGAGCCGATCGAAGGAGCCCCCCACGGCAAAGGTCGTCAACTCGGCGAAGGAACTGGCTCCGACTCTTGCACGGGTGGCGGGCAGAGGCGCCGAAGGGACGGGAGGCACTGCTGAATGCTCTGGAACGCTGCAACTCACGGGCTGAGCATACCAAGAGACGGAGGCGCCAAGGCGGCGGGCACAGCCAAGCGGCGGGCACACCAAGCAGCGGGCACACCAAGCGGCACGGGGTTCGCCTTCCGAGGCGCCCACGAGGTTCGCCTCCTGAGACGCCGGGTTTTTCTGGAGCGCCGGGGGCTCCCTTGTGCGTGTCGCCGACGGGGTAGGCGCACGAAGGGTCTTCCTGGAGCGTCGGGCCCCCTTGGGCGCAGCGTCTTCTGGGCGTCGGCGCAACCCTGTAGCCGACGCTTTTGACAGGGCCCTTGGCGGAATTCGCGAGGGGACGGACGGCATGGCGGAGCAGCGCAGGGAGGACGGGGACGCGGCACAAGGCCACAGGCGCACGACGGCGAAGCCCGTCTACTGGACGGCAAAAGCCCGCGGCCAAAGCCGCGGGCTTGAATCTGCTAGGGCAGAGCGATCAGCGAGTCTCGCGATGAGACGTCGACTTGTTGCACCTCGGGCAGTACTTCTTCAGTTGAAGACGATCCGGCGTATTGCGACGGTTCTTCTTCGTGATGTAGTTGCGCTCCTTGCAGTCCTCGCAGGCGAGGGTGATCTTGGGGCGAACATCCTGAGACTTGCTAGCCACTTTCTAACTCCTCTTGTTTTGTCAACAAAGCGAGGGCCGCTTCGCGACCGTAGCGGGGGCGGGGCTTGAACCCGCGACCTCACGATTATGAGTCGTGCGCTCTGACCAGCTGAGCTACCCCGCCGCATCTCACCTTGCGGTGATTGAGCCCCGAAAGGGAATCGAACCCTTGACCTTCTCCTTACCATGGAGACGCTCTGCCGACTGAGCTATCGGGGCAGCGCGGACAAGCTTATCAACAAACAATCCGGGCAGTGGCCCGGAGTTCGGTGACGCCAATCACGCTCATGCGGTTGACCGCGTGGCGGGTGAGGGATTCGAACCCCCGAAGCTCACGCGTCTGATTTACAGTCAGATCCCTTTGGCCGCTCAGGAAACCCGCCTTACAATGCTCGGTTTCCCGGACATCGCCAGACGAGATTACCAGGGTGATCCCAGTGCATGTCAAATTTTCCGTAGAATGGGAGACGCGAGTCACGAGGCGGGGGCTCCCATTCTCAGAAACGGGAACCGCCGCGCCAAATCAACGAAACACCCCCGCCGCCGCGGGCGAAAGGAGCATCCATGGCAGATTCGTCCTTCGACGTCGTCTCCGAGTACGACCGCCAGGAAGTCGACAACGCAGTCAACCAAACCGCCAAGGAGATCTCGCAACGTTACGACTTCAAAGGCGTGGGCGCATCGATCGCGCTCTCCGGCGAGACGATCACGATGACCGCGAACGCCCCCGAGCGGGTTTTGGCCGTCTACGACATCCTGCAAACCAAGTTCGTGCGCCGCGGGGTCTCGCTCAAGTCGCTCGACGTCGGCGACGGCGAGCCGAAGCAATCGGGCAAGGAGCACAGGCTCGTAGGGACCCTCAAGCGGGGCCTGAGCCAGGAGAACGCTAAAAAGCTATCGAAGCTCGTGCGCGACGAGGGGCCCAAAGGGGTCAAAGTGCAGATCCAAGGCGAGGAGCTGCGCGTCTCATCGAAGTCTCGCGACGCCCTTCAAGAGACGATCGCTTTGCTCAAAGGCGCGGACGTCGACTGCGCCCTCCAATTCCAAAACTACCGCTGACGAGTTCCGGGCCTGTCGGGGGCGGCGAGGCAGCCGACCTGTCGCCGACAGGCCCCAGAACGGAAACGGACGCAGCAGAAGGAGGCGGAGAGACTCGCGAGGAGGGTGCGGCGGGGCGCCCGCGCGACCCGGCGGGGCCCGCGCGGACGTCAGTACAGCTTCCCGTCGTGCTCCTCGCCCCGCGAAACGGCCGTCATGGTCTCGCGTTCGACGACCTTGATCCGCTTGCGCCCCTCGGCCTCGCCAAGCTCCTTCTCGAAGGCTTCGAGAAGCTCCCAGCCGTGCCAGGTTGTAAACCGCACGCCCCGCTCGTTCAGCAAGGCGACGACGCCTTCCCCGCCGTCGGGGGTTCCAGTCGCGGAAAGCCTGCCGGCGTTCGCATCCTCGACGAGGTTGGCGATCGTCTCCTGCGCGTCCGACTTGGTCGATCCGATGAGGCCGACGGGGCCGCGCTTGACCCATCCCGTCGCATAGAGCCCGTTCACGGGCTTCCCGTCCTCGATCACGCGCCCTCCGACGTTCGGGATCACGCGCTTCTCATCGTCGAACGGCGCCCCTTCGATCGGGCTGGAGGCGTAGCCGACCGCGCGATAGACCGCCTGCACCGGATAATCGATGTACTCGCCGGTCCCCTCGACCGATCCGTCGCCCCGCAGCCGGGTGCGCTCCATGCGGATCGCCTCGACCTTGCCGTCGCCGAGAATCGCGACGGGCTGCTGGAGCATGTGGATGTGTATGCGGCGCGAGGCGGTGAGGTCCTCGGGCTCTTGGAACACCCAATTGGTGAGCTGGTCGACGACCTGTTTCGTCATCTTCTTGCTCTCGACGGCCTCCTGCGAAGCCTCGTCGTACTCGAAGTCCTCAGGGTAGACGACGACGTCGACGTCGGGGACGTGGCCGAGCTCGCGCAGCTCCATCGGGGTGAACTTGACCTGCGCGGGGCCGCGGCGGCCGAAAACGTGCACGTCGCGCACCGGGTTGTCCTTGAGCGCGGCGGCGACGTTGCCCGGAATCTCGGTCGGCATGAGATCCTCGACGTGCTTGGCGAGAATCCGGGAGACGTCCAGGGCGACGTTCCCGACGCCGAGGACGGCGACGTCGGTCGCCTCAAGGGGCCAGCTGCGGGGAAAGTCGGGATGGCCGTCGTACCAGGCGACGAAGTCGGCGGCGCCGTAGCAGCCGGGAAGGTCGACGCCGGGAATGTCGAGCGGGGCGTCGGCAAGCGCCCCCGTGGCGACGATGATCGCGTCGTAATGCTCGTGCATTTCGGCCAAGGTCACATCCGAGCCGACGTCGACGTTGCCGAGCAGCCGGATGTCTCCGCGCTGAAGAATGTTGTACAGCGCGTCGATGATCGCCTTGATGCGGGGATGGTCGGGGGCGACTCCGTATCGAACCAGCCCATAGGGCGCAGGCAGCCGTTCGAACAGGTCGATGGAAACGTCAAGATCGGACTTTGACAGAATGTCCGAGGCGTATATGCCTGCGGGGCCGGCGCCGATCACAGCGACGTTGTAGTGACGTTTGTCCACGTATGTCCTTCCTCGAGAGAACCGAGGAAAAGCTTATCCCGGAAGGAGCCCCCGACGTTGCACTGCGTGGCGCGGCCCACCAAACCGCGGCGGGGGCGGCGCCGTTCTTTTCGGCGTCGCCCCCGCGTCGGTCAGACGGTTCGGGTGTCCAAGCGAATCACGCCGTACGTCCACCCGCGGCGGTGGTAGACGGCGCACGGCTGCTTCGTCTCCTCGTCGATGAAGAGATAGAAGGGATGGCCCACGAGCTCCATCTCGTACAGGGCCTGGTCGACCGACATGGGTTGCGCCTCGTACAGCTTTTGGCGGACGACGACGGGCGAATCGCCCAGCTGGTTTTCGACCTCCTCGCCGGGGACGGTCGGGACCTTGGCCGTCTCCTGGGCCGCCTGCTCCTTGGCCTTGGGAATGTTGACGTCCTTCGGCGTCAGCGTCAGCGGCGCACTCACGTGGGAGTCGGGGCGTCGGTGTTCCTTGCGGCGATCACGCGCGCGCCTCAGCCGCTCGAGAAGCTTTCCCGACGCCAAGTCGAGGGCCCCGTACCGATCGGACGCGGCTGCCTCGGCGCGTATGACAGGGCCCTTGTCGATGACGGTTATCTCTATTCGCTCGGAGACTTCCGCCTGGGAGGGATTGGGCTCGTGGGTTATCTCGACGTCGACCCGTTGCGCCCTCGGCGCGAACTGTTCGATCTTCGAGAGCTTCTCGTTGACGTGGGTGCGGAAACGGTCGGAAACTTCAGCGTTTCGACCTTTGACGATAATCTCCACAATGCTCTCCTTGGGGATGTGATTTTAATGGAACTGGCGCTGCATCTCACGCAATCTCAGAGAAGATCACCCCCTTTTCCGGAGACGGCCGCCCCGTCGGGGCGTTCGCGTCGATGCATTCATTGTAATCGACCGCGGGCCTCCGGGCGAGGTTTAAATCACATTTGCCTTTCGATTTCTCGGGTCGGCCGCCGCTGCGAGGACGACGGCGCAGACCACCCTTGCACCGGCCTTTTCGAGCGCACGCGCACATCCGGCCAGTGTCGCGCCAGATGTGAGGACGTCGTCGGCCACCACGCAATTTAGCTCCGTGCGAAACTCGCGGCGCGCCCGAATGAAAGACGTTTTCCGGCGCCGCCCCCGAAGCCCCGCGCCTCGCGCGCTTCCCGTTCTCAACGCGTCGACGGCGTCGGCCCGCACGCCCGCCTCGGTCAGCCCCTTCGCCGCCGCTTGAGCGACGTGCCCCGCGACGAACCTCCCGTCGTGCCTCCTGCGAAATCGCGAAGGGGCGGGAACCACGAGAATCCGCCCGTCGGCTTGCGGCGCGCCTGCGGACTCGGCGCCCCGCGGCCGCAGCGCGCCGGCCAGCTCCAAGGCGCGGGCCTCGACAATGCGGGAGACGGCGTCGGTGAGTTCGCGGTCGACGACGTTCTTCCACGCGATGATCGCGCGCCGCCGCCTCCCTCGGTACTCGCCGAGGGAAAAGACGGGAAAGGCCGGTTCAAAGTCGCCGGGCACGGCCAGCCCTTCACGGCTCAATCTCGGGTGGAGCAGGTAGGGGGCGCGCCAGGACGCGTCCGTCCACGCCCCCGCCAGATCCGATGCGCACGCTGCGCACAGCGACGTGTCCCACGCCCCGCAGCCGGCGCAGGACCGAGGGAAGACCAAATCCATAAGCTCGTCGAACACAGCTCGATCTTCGCCCCTGCAAGGCGCGCGGGGCGGCGTGTCCACATATCCACAGGCGACGTGCCGCGGGGCCTCGTCCGGCGCCGGCCGCGTAATGCGGCGCCTGCTTTGCTCGCCGCCGTTCCGGCGAGTCCGCCCGCCGGGACGAGGCGGACGCCGACGTCGCTGCGCGCTGACCGCGAACCACCTGCCGCGGCAATCCCGCTCAGCCGGGAAGCGCCACGGCGGTGACGGAGCTTGCTATCGCCCGCCATGATCCGCCCTCTCGCGAATAGGCCACGTTCTTGTCGGTCAAGACGATGATCGACCCCTCGTCGCGGCCGGCGGTGATGGCGACGGCGCCGGTGTAAGGCGCCATGAGCCGTTCGGAGGGCCCGCCGATCTTCACCGAGTACAGGGCGCGGTCGGACCCGGCCGAGGCCCGTCCGAGCACGGCTATCTTGGTGGGGCCGATCCAGGCGACGTCCGTGACGTCGACCATGCTCTGGCCTATGGTCATAGGGTCGCCGAGCTGCATGGGCTCGTCCTCGGAGTCGGCGTTGCGGTGGATTGCGGCGACCTGGATCGTGGGCGTTCCCGCCAGCTCGCTGACCACGACGATCCGCGAGCCGTCTCGCGAGACCGCGATGTCGCGAACCTTCGCCCCCCTGAGCCAGGAGACGCCGACGGCCTTCTCTCGCCCGACCGACGGGTTGGCCACGATGAGGGACCCTCCGTTCTCGCGCTCGCCCGACCAGATCCAACCGGAAGAGTCGTACGAGGGAGACAGAAGATTGCGCCCCTCCTTGACACTCCACCATGTTTCCTTCTCGGCGTCGAAGGCGAACAGCTGCGTCGCGTTGTTCGCGGTCGCCGCGAAGGCGGACTGCCCCGCCTGATAGCTGGCCGCGATCGAGTCGAGGTGGCGATTGCCTCCTCCCCTCCCCTTGCTTTGGATCTCCCCCGCTTTGAGCACCGTCGCCGGCGCCCCGTTCGACACGACGGAGACGGGGTAGGATCCGAACGGGTAGGAGGGAAGGGATTTGACGGCGTCGACGCCGGGAGGCGACCCCTCCACGGTGAGCTTGACGGATCTCACGTCGTTCGAGGTCCCCAGGGTGTGCCTGATCTGGGCGATCATCAAAGCCTGCTGCGAGGAAGATGCGGACAACGCCTGGCTCGACAAATCGACGGACGCCTCGCCGTTGGCGACGTCGACGGTCTTCGTCAGCTGCGTCCCCGCCGGTATGGCCGTGTGGACGCCGTCGGCCAGCCATTGAGACGGCCCGGAAATGAGGCCGTTGATGGCGTTGGTGGCAAAGGACTTCTTCGGGTAGTAGCGCAGATCCGCCACGAGGGAGCTCGAGTCCGAGGAAAGGAAGTAGAGCGGAATCTCCGCGAATTTCTGAGAGAAGATGTTCTCCGAGAGGAAGATGCCGTCGTCGAGCGAGACTATTCGCCACTGGCCGTTCGCGTTCTTGGCCAGGGAGAATTCCGACGTCGATACGGCGTCGTTGGCCGCCTCCGTGAAAATTCCCTGCGAAGACACCGATCCGTGGGCGCCGACCGTCGCGCGGACAGCCCCGCTGTCGAGCGTGTTGAGGGCGATGTTCTGAGAATTGGGGTAGACCCTGACCTGCGCGAGCGGCTTCCAGTTCGATGCTGCGTCCGCGTGGAGATACTCTCGCGCCACGGAAAAATCGTCGTCCAACCCCGCCTGGCTGGCCAAAAGAAAGCCGTTGACGATCTGTTCGGGCGTGGCCCCCTCCGCCGGAGGCTGGGCCGAAAGGCCGATGGGCGGCTCGCTGTTGGTCGACGGCGAGACCCTGTCGACGGGGCCCGATCGGGGAATCTCGGCGCATCCGGCGAGCGCCAGCAGCACCGCGGCCACCAGCGCCCCCAGGCGCATTCTATTCATGGCTCTCCCCTTCCGCCGCCTCCCCGGCGCGGCCGTCGATGTTCTTCTTTTCTTGCGCGTCGTCTCCGGCGTCGGCGGATTCCGGCGTCGGCCCAGCGACGACGACGGCGCCGCCCCAGGCCTCCTCGGCCGCCGCGACCCGCAGCGTGAGAGGGTTCGTGTACTGTTCGCCGACCTCGCGCGGGACGCTGAGGAGGAAGGTCGATCCCACGCCGACCTCGCCCGCGCACACGAGGCGGCCGCCGTGAAGCATGGCGTCCTCGCGCGCAATGGTCAGGCCGAGGCCCGTGCCGCCGGATTTGCGCACCCTGGCGGTGTCTGCTCGCCAGAACCGATCGAAGACGTGGGCCGCCTGCTCTTCGGACAAGCCTATCCCCCTGTCGGAGACTTCGACGGCGACCGCGTTCTCGCCGCCGACCACCAGGACCCGCACGGGCTTGCCCTCGGCGTGTTCGAGGGCGTTGACGACGAGGTTGCGGACGATCCGCTCGATCCTCCGCGGCTCGACCTTGGCCTGCGTGTCGCCGCGCGACTCGACGATGACCTCCACCCCGTTGGATTCGGCGAGCGGCCTCTGGGCCTTGACGACGGCGTCGGCGATCTCCCGCAAGTCCGCCTTGGTGCTCGCCAGCGTCATCGCGCCGGCGTCGTAGCGGGAAATCTCGAGAAGGTCGGAAAGCATGACGTCGAGGTTGATGAGCTGATCGTGCTGCAATTCGGCGCTGCGGCGCAAAACCGACGGCAGGTCGGTGCGCCGGTCGTAGATGAGCTGGCCTGCCATTCGAATCGTGGTGACCGGGGAGCGGAGCTCGTGCGAGACCGCCGAGACGAACTCCTGCTGCACCTTGGACATCCGCTCGAGCTGGGTGAACTGGTCCGAAAGCGAGGAGGCCATCTGGTTGAAGGAGCGGGCGAGCTGGGCGAGCTCGTCGCGGCCCTTGACCTCCATTCGGGCGTCGAAGCCGCCCTGCGCCAGAATGCTCGCATTGCGCGAGGCCTCGTGGACAGGCCGCAGAACGAGGCGCACGATGAGGGCGGCGCTGACGGCCACGAAAAGGAGGAACACGCTGGCGCCGACGGTCAGGATGCTCGTGACGATGCCCGTCGTGTACTCCTCGGACTCCAAAGAGTAGGCGACGTAGAACTGGTAGTATCCCGCGCCCGGGAGGTTGAGCCGCGAGCCGACGATGATGCCCGGAACCTTGTTTCCCGCAGACGTCTGCACCTCGATCGACTGCCAGTGCACGGCGTCGTCGTCTGCCACCGCTTTCTTCATTTCGGCGGTGATGCGCGTGCGGATGCGCGAGGAGGACTCCGTGGCGGGCTCGGCGATCTCGAACGACGTCGCCTCGGGCTGCTTGGGAGAGCGCAGCAAGGCGGCTCCGACGATGGCGCCGTCGGGATTGTTCTGGGAGGCGACGAGCTCGTTCGCAATTTGCTGGAGCTGGCCCGCCGCGGGCGCGTTGGCCGTTTCAATCTGGGCTTTGGCCCGGGAGCTCGCGGAAGAATACTGGTCGAGATGGGTGGAGACGGCCCGATCGAAAAGCTGGCGATTGACCTGGTGGAGCACGATCGTCCCGACGAGGCCGACTAGGAGGATGCCGATGACGCAGATGCTCGCCACCACCCTGGCAGTCAGGGAGGATCGAAGCCACTCGCGCAGTGCGCGCACGCGAATGCGGAGGGCTCCGGCGAGCCCTCCCCTTGCGCTGGCGCGCAAAGCGCGGGACGTGCTCACCCTCGGAGGCTCACTCTTGGACCGCGCCGGCCCGGTAGCCGACGCCGCGAACGGTGAGGACGACCTCGGGATGGTCGGGGTCGTGCTCGACCTTCGAGCGCAGGCGCTGTATGTGGACGTTGACGACCCGGGGGTCGTGCGAGGACTGCCGGTATCCCCACACTTGTTCGAGGAGCTCCTCGCGCGAGAACACCTGCCAAGGCTTGCGCGCCAGGACGGACAGAAGCTCGAACTCCAGCGGCGTCAGATGGAGGACCTTCCCTGCCCGCTGCACCTGATGGGCCTTGAGGTCGATCGTCAGATCGGAGACTCGCAGAACCTCGTGCTCGGGCTCTTGGCGGCGAAGGCGGGCCTTGACCCTGGCCAGGAGCACGGAATTCTCAAACGGCTTGGTGACGTAGTCGTCTGCGCCGGCCTCCAAGCCGGCGATGACGTCGACGGAATCCGTTCGGGCGCTCATCATGATGATGGGCACGTCCGACTCCTCCCGGATGAGACGGCAGACCGAAACGCCGTCGAGCCCCGGAAGCATGACGTCAAGCAAAACGAGGTCCGGCCGATCTGCTCGGAAAAGGGGAAGCGCGTTGTTGCCCGTCGCGCACACGCTCACCTCGAAGCCCTCCGATTCGAGCAGAAGCGCGAGCATCTCTGCAATGCTCGGATCGTCGTCAACAACAAGGATACGTGTGCTCATATGCCTATAGTCTCATGTTTATGGGTGATTTTTGCAGATGCCCACACTAGTTGGAGACCGTGGGTCTCAAAAGGCGGGTGCGTCCGGCGGGGCGCGTCGATGCGATCCGAAGCCGCCGGCGGGCGTCAGCCGATTTGGCGCGCTTCGTGCTCCAGAAGAACCGGGATCCCGTCGCGCACGGGATAGGCGAGCCTTGGGTCCGCCCCCTCCGCGGCGACGAGCTCTACCCCCTGGGGCCCGTCGAAAAGCTCCAATTCGGCTCCGCTCACGGGGCATCGCAGAGCATTGAGCACCCACTCGGGGAGCTCCGACTGCGCCGCCGGGCCAGGCGGCGCTTCACGTCCTTTTCGCAGAGTCATTCCTTGTCTTCCTCGTCGTCGGATTCTTGTTCTTCGATCCACGGATCTGGCGCGTCGGCGCCCTCCTCCGGGCTCGGAACGAGGCTGAGCCGCACCCTCGCCCGGGGAGGGGCGGCGATGTCCGCCGGCCGGCGAACCTCGCGGCGGGCGGGCTCGGGCGCCGGCGGCTCGCGCAGGGAAGCCTCCCGAATCGCGTCGGCCAAAGCCATGAGGTCGTTGGTCGAAGGGGGCGCCGGGGCGAATTCCGTTTGAAGCCTGACCATCTGCCAACCGTGCGGAACGGTGACGGATTTGACGTGCGCGGCGCACAGGTCGAACGCCCCCGGCTCGGCCGCCGGGGACAGCGGCCCGATAACCGCAGTGGCGTCTTCGTACCCGTACGTCATCGTCGCTACGGCGGGCTCATGGCAGGACTGACGGGAACATTGACGGACGTGGCTCACAGCCACCAACGGTACCATCACCGGCGCGAACGACGCGCGGGACGCTAGGCTTGAACACATGCCGCGTTCTTACATTCCTTCTCGCGGCCACGCCCGGCGCCGCGACCGCCACGGGCGCGGGCTGCGCGGCCCCGTCATCCCCTTTTCAGTCCCGGCTTGGCGCACGCGCGCCGATGAGTTCGACGACGTCGTCGCCGCGGACTTGGCGCAATACCGGCAAATACTCGGCGACGAGATGGCCCATATCGACTACGGGGTGCTTGACGTGCCCGAGAGCGACCCGGCGCCGTGGGAGCGGGGAATCCCGCTGGCCAGATACCTGCCCTTTGAGCGCGGGGCGCAGATTACGGGGCGGATCGTCTTCTACCGCATGCCCATCCTCCAAGCGGCGAAACGCACACTCGATCCGCGTGTGTTCATCCACGACGTCGTGACCGAGCAGCTGGCCAGCGCCCTGGGCAGACCCGCCGAGGAGATCGACTACCTAAGGTGAGGCGCCGCCTCATCCCAGGGCGATTCTTCGGCTTTCCTCCGCGAGCCCCGAGGAGGCGAGCGGAACCCAGTCGATGCCGACGCCTTCGTTGACCTCCGCGGACGTTGCGACAGCCGCCGAGACCGGCGCATTCGACTCGTAGCGGACCGCCACGGACCCCTCCGGCAGTTCGAGCACCCCCTGGGAGTCCGGGCCTATGCTCGCGCGCACGGGCGTCATCTCGCGCCCCGACTCCGATATCGGCGTGGCGACGACGTCGGCGCGCTGAGCGCCCGCCACCGCCGCAATCCTCGCCTTGGCTGCGCCGTAGACGGCGGATCCGGACGTCGCGGCGGGCCGAGCCGCGGCCCATGCGTCGTCGGCCGGAGCGCCCTCGGCCTTCCTTGAGGTCGATCGGGCGCCGACCGCCACGGGCGCCGACGCCTCGACGGAGACCGAGGTTTGGCCCGCCGGAAGCCCCTCCAGCGAGAGGTCGAGAACCGCCCCCGGGGCGACCTTCACGGCTTCCCCGCCGGGGAGGGGCTTCTTTCCGGCTTCGGAGAAGGTCGATATGTTCACGGACACGGGCGAATTGTTCGGATTGACGATTCTCAGGCTCGCCGCGCCGGCGGCGTCGTCGATCCTGATCCCAGGGACCGTCAGGCTGCGTCCCGCCTGGGAAGGCGTGACGAAGCTGACTCCGGCGGGGGTGTACCCGTCGAGCGCCGTCGACTGCATGGAGACGGCCACCCCGCCCGACTGGGCGGTGACGTGGAAGGCGACGCGGTCCTGGTCGGAGAGCGAGCCGTCGAGCAGAACCCGCTTCGTCTGCCCCGCGGGCACGACGACGGTGCTGTCGGCGCCCAGCTCGGCCTTGCCGATTCCGGCGTGCGCTGCGACGGAGACCGTGACCGGCTTGGCCCCGGGGTTGGCGAGGATGAGCTGATTGGAGACCCCGACCTTGGCCGACGAGCCGACGATCCACTGGTCGAGGGACGGCCTTTGGCAGGGGTTCATGGCGATGCCGCGCAGATCGCCCGCGGCCGCGCTGTGAAAGGTGCCCGCCGCAAGCTCTGCCGAGCCCGTGGCGACGGAGTCGGTCGAGACCGTGCCTTCCAGCGGCGACTCGCTGGAAGAGAAGGCCAGTTTTCCGACGGCGGGGACCTTGCGCCCGCCGTCGATGCGCGTGCGCGGGGCGTCGCGTCCCTCGGTCGAGGCGGCTGCGATCCAGGAGCGGACCTTGATGGACTCGTTGACCTCGCCCACGTTGACGCCTTCGGCGACGGTCCGCTGGAGTTTGCCGCCGCAGGCGAAGCTCAAAGGCGCGGGCGGCGCGGCGACGGCGGAGGCCGGATGCCGCTGAGGGGTCTGGACGGAGCGCGCCTGTGAGACGGCCAAGGCCCCTCCCGCGCACGCGACGGCGAGGGCCGAGACCCCGCCGACGATTCGGTGCTTCATCACTCGCCTGCCCTCCTCTTCTTCAGCGGCAGGGCTGTGACTGCCGCCGCGACCGCCACAATCGCCTGGCACGCGGCCACGAACAAGCCGAGGCCCGTGTCGAAATCGACCTCCAGGCGCCCGCCGCCGCTGGGAAGCTTCCAAGCTTGACGCCATCCGTCCTTGACGGGCTCAAGCTCCTTTCCGTCGAGGCTCGCCCTCCACCCCGAATCCGCGCGTTCGGCCAAGGCGACCCGCCCGCCCCCGTCCGAGGACGGGATGCGCGCGTCGGCTGACACGTCGCCGGAGGGTAGATCCCTCCATTTTTCGCCCTTGCCCGCGGTGAGCCTCGACGTCGCGTGGCCTTCTTGGCGGATCCGCCAGAAGGATCCGGCTTCGGCCGTCGTCACGTACTCGAGCCCCTCGACGGAGTTGAGCTCGGAGACGAGGGCACGATTGGCCGGGCTGTCGTCCGTTTTGACGAGCACCACCGAGACGGCGTGCTCAGCGACGGTCCGCGTGAAGTCCTCGGAGTCTCCGGCGAGCGAGGCGATCGCCCCCGTGAGGGAGAGGTCGGCCGCGTCGCCCTTGGGCATGAGCGAGGCGACCATCGAGGTCTCGTGAAGCTCGGCGCCGTTGCCTCGCCACAGGCGCGCCTGGATGCCGCCCTCGACGGTCGACAGAACCAGGACCCTGTTGCGTTTCGGACCCTTCTGGTCTGAGACGGCGATCGTGGGCGCCGCGTTGGACTTCACCTCGGTGAGGGCGAGCTTCGCGACGTCGTTGGGCGTCTTTTTGAGCGTGGCAAGGCCCCACGCTCCGACGAGGGCCAGCATCGCCGCACAGGCCGCCGCGGTCGCGGCGGACAGCCCGATCTGGACGAAGGAGAAGGAGCGCTCCTTGAGGTCCGTTCGAAGCCCGTCGCCCGCGCTGACGAGGGAGATGAGAAGGCCGAGGAAGGCCAGCGAGAGGCCGATTCCGGCCCATCCGCGCACGGACAGGTAGCCGTTGCCGTCGACGATCGAGCCCGTTCGGACGGCCAAGCACGCCGCGGCCCACGCCCAGCCCGTTCCGAGCAGGGCGAGGCCTGCTCGAATGGAGCTCGAATTGCGCTTGCGCACGAGGGCCAGCAGCGCGAGGGCGAGAAGAATCCCCGGCGCCACGAGCGAAACAGCCTCCAGCAGGGTCCCCGGCGCCTCCACGGTCGACGTCGGAGAGAAACTGAGAAGCCCGACCTTGGAAGGCGCGGCCGAGACGGGCTGCCCCGGCGTCGAGGCGAAAAGCTTCCATGGCGCGTCCGAGTTCAGCGCCGCGCGCAGGGTCGGGGCGAGGGCAGCGAGGGCCGGAACGGGAAGCCACAGCCAGTGCCGGCGTCCCTTTGACCTCGTGAAGAAGCCGACGACGGCGAGGACGATCGCCGGAGCGAGGGTCGCGGGCGCCGCTGCAGACATGTAGGCCGCGAGAATGGCGGCCGAGCCGAGGGCCGGGACGGAGCCGGTGCGCCACGCGGCAACGGCCGCCCTGAGCGCGAGAGGGGCGAGCACATGCCACACGACGGCGGCCGTGTGGCCCGAGGAAACGGCGGCCAGCAGCGGCGGGGCGAAGGCCCATCCGAGCGCGCCGAGCGCGCGAACCTGCGGGGAGTTGGTCAGAACCCTGAATCCGAGGAAGCCGGTGAGGGCCGAGAGTGCGACGCCGGAGACGACGATCGCGCCGGCGAACGAGCCCAGGGTGGAGCCGGTGAGCCCGACGAAGGGCGCCAGAAGGATCCACAGGGCGTCGACGGGGGCGGCGAGGCCGTCGCCGGAGGGAAGCCACGCGTGGACCGCTGAATGGGCGAGGTCGCCGAAGGTCCACGAATCGCGAAGGAGCCCGCCTCCGGTCAGCTCTGATCCGAGGATGTCGATGGTCGCCAGCAGGCCTGCGGCCGCGGCGACCGCTACGGCGAACACTCCCCATTTGCGGGTGGAGGCGCGCCATGCGCGCCGCTCTTGGAGAACGATGGGGTCCGGGCGGTTGGCCATGGTTTCGGCCTCGATGCGGGCCCATCGGCGCGCGCGGCGTCCAACGCGAACGTCCCGCCCGCTGGCCTCCAGCCCGGCTATGACGGACGCGGGGACCTTGCGCACGCGCCTGAGCCTGGCCCTGGCAGCGAGCGCCTTCGGCAGCATCCCGACCATCGCGCCGACGGCGGACAGCTCTTGCGCGGCCAAACCCGGCTCCTTCGTCAGGAGCCGGGCAAGCGCCCGAATCGGGCCTCCCAGAACATAGCCGAGAACGGCGAAGGGCAGCCAGAGGGCGCGGGCGGCCACGAGCGAGTTGTACAGCTGGGCGGCCCGCCGCTTTCCGTACGACTGCTTGCCCTTGGCGAAGCTGACCCTCTCGTGCTGGATCGAGGCGCCGGGGCTGATGGCGACCCTCCACCCGGCGGCTCTGAGCCGTCGGGAGAATTCGAGCCCGTCGCCGAAGGGGCCGAGGGCGGTGTCGAGCCATCCGACCTCCTCCGCCGCGGCGAGCCGCACGAGCATTCCGGCGGTTCCGATTCCCAGAACGTCGCTTCGGATGTCGTATTGGCCTTGGTCGCGCTCTCCGACGTCGATCTCGGGGACCCTGCGCCCGCTGCGCGTGGCCCGTATGCCGACCTCGACGAGCCGCTCCGGATCGTCCCAGCCGACCTGCTTGGGGCCGACCGCCCCCAGCTTGGTCGAGCGCTCCCCCACCGCCGTCAGCTCGGACAGGCAGTCGTAGGTCGGGGCCGAATCCTCGTGCAGGATCCACACCCACGGCTCGACGACTGTGACCTCCCGGCGCGCCCGTGCGACGACGGTCGCCAGATTCGGGCACGGCCCGACGAAGACCGTGGTGGTCGGCACCGAGCCGCACGTCGACTCGACGGCGGCCCGAACGGTCGGATCCTCTTGGGCGGCGACGGCCACGACGAGCCGCGTGGGCCGCTGTTTTCCGGCGGCTACAGCAGTCAGCACCCGCTCCGCGCGGGTGCTGAAACTGCGCACTGCGAGAATCGCAAGAACGTCCTCGCGCACCGCCCAGGAATCAGGCGCCACGGGCCCGGCGGCGTTCGCGAGAGATTCTTCTGCGGTCGTTGTCGGACATCCCGCCCCAGATTCCGTGGCGGATGTCGTTGGATATGGCGTATTCGAGGCACTCTGCCTGGACCGGGCACGAAGCGCAGACGCTCGTCGCCGGAGCCGTCGACCCGCCTTTCTCCGGGAAAAAGATGTCGGGATCCGTCTCGGCGCACAGGGCGAAGTCTTGCCAGCGGAGCTCTTCCGCAGAGGCCTTGTCGTAACCGAGGTCGAAGATGTCCGTCATAAGGAGCTGAGCCTCTTCGACATATGAGTCCGCGCCGGTGTGTGCATTCGGAGCAGAAAGAGATTTAAGCACGCTGTCCTCCTCAGGGCTTACTACACGTAAATTACACATGTGTGATCCATCGGCCGTCAAGGCCTTCAGATCCGCCCCGAGGTTGATTTACGGGCATCTGTACCCATCCTCGAGAAGTGTGCAAACATGAGTGCATGGCTCTGTCAATCTCTCTTTCCCGGACCGCCATGGACGCTGCGCGCGCCGCGGGCCCTTACTTGAACGCTTCCTTCAAACGGCGTCACACCGTGGATTTCAAGGCCGACTTTCACGACATCGTCACCGAGGCGGACACCGAGTCTCAGCGTATCGTCCTAGCCTGTGTTTTCGCTGCGTATCCGGACTCGCTGGCCGTTTCAGAGGAGGCGGAAGGCCTTCTGGACAAATCAGGGGCAATCCGCCCATTGACGGATGAGGATATTGTGTGGTACATCGACCCGATCGACGGCACGTCGAACTTCGCCGCGGGATTCGACCACTGGTGCGTCTCGATCGCCGCCGCGCGCGGCGGCGAGCTTCTGGCGGGCGCCGTCTATCAGCCCACTCGGGACCTCATGTTCCACGCCGACGAAACCGGCGCCTACCGCAACGGCGAAAGGATGTCGGTTTCGACGGCCTCCCTCGCCGAGGGCATCGTCGGAACCGAGTTTCCCTCGCCCAGAATCGACGACGTCGACGCCGCCCTCCGCAGCTTCGGCCGCCTCGTAGGCTCGGCGCGCTCGCTCAGACGCACCGGATCGACGGCGCTCATGCTCACGGAGGCCGCCGCGGGAAGCTTCCTGGCGACTTTCAACGTCGGAACAAAGCCGTGGGACGTCGCGGCCGGGGCGATCTTGGTCGAACGCGCGGGCGGCCGCTTCATTGGATGGGGCGACGAGGCGGGCGGCTCGGGCAACGGCGCAATCAGAGGCTCCGGCGACTGCTCCGGAGAGGACGGCGCCGACGCACAGCCCGTGTACCGCCGCAACGCTTGGACGGCCCCCAACTTCGTAGCCGCGGGAACGCCTGAGGCGGCCCGCGCGTGCCTGGCCGCGGCAGGGCATCCCGACCCCGACACGGCGGTCGCAGCCGCGTGGGGCGAGCCCTCGGAGGGTCGATGATGGACGCTCTGCATCTGTACCGGGCTTTGGAGCGGCGAGGGACTTCGCCGGCGTTGACGTGGTACTCGGCCGAGGGCCGCGTCGAGCTGTCGGGGCGCGTGGCCGCGAATCACCTCGCGAAAATCGCGGGCTACCTGCTCGAGGACGTCTGGATCGAGCCGGGCACCGTGGTGCTTCTCGACTGCCAGGCGGGATTCAAACAGGTGCTGTGGGGCTTGGGCGCATTGCTCGCCGGGGCTCACGTGGCAGTCGGGCAGACGCCGAGCGGAGGCCTCGCGGCGGTCGTCACCGACGCGCCGGAGCGTTGGGCCGGCTCGACCGCCAACGGCGTCGAGGTGCTCGCCGTCGACCCGGCGCCCCTGGCCATGCAGTGGACCGGCGAAAGTCTGCCGCCCGGAGTCCGCGACGCCGCCGCCGAGGTCGTGGGCGCATCCGACGTGCTCATGGACGAGGCCGCCCACGAAGCGTCGAATTGGCAGCTCTGGGGCGGCGTTTCCGATCTGGATTTGGACCGCGATCTCGTTTCACGCCCCGCCCCGGGTCCGAGCCCAGGCTCCGGCCCAAGCCGGGGCTCCGCTTCAACCGGCCCAGGTTCGGGCTCGGGTTCCGACCGCGATTTCAGCTCGGGGTCGCCCGCCCTCGGCACGGCCGGGGCTCGGGCGAGGCTCCTTGTCGCGCCGTCGCCCTCTCAGGCGCTGGAGGCGGCGGCAGGGACTCTGGCGTCGGCCCGCCTGGTCGTCGTCGACGACCCGGAGGACGCCGAGCGCATCGGAATCGCGGAAAACCTCGATGAGGTGCGACACTAGAAGACATGCGCGGAATCATTCTGGCCGGCGGGTCCGGCACACGACTCAATCCCATCACCCTCGGCACGTCCAAGCAGCTGGTGCCCGTCTATGACAAGCCGATGATCTACTATCCGATGTCCACCCTCATGCTCGCGGGCATCAAGGACATTCTGGTCATCACCACGCCCGAGGACGCCCCCGGCTTCCACCGGCTCCTCGGCGACGGCTCCCGCTACGGCGTCAACCTCGAATTCGCCGTGCAGCACAAGCCCAACGGCCTGGCGCAGGCCTTCGTCATCGGCGCCGACTTCGTCGGAGACGCTCCCGCGGGGCTGGTCCTCGGCGACAACATCTTCTACGGGCCGGGAATGGGAACGCGCCTGCGCCGCCACGTCGATCCCGACGGCGGAGCGGTCTTCGCTTACCACGTCTCAGATCCGCGGTCCTACGGCGTCGTCGAGTTCGACGAAAACTTCACCGCCGTCTCCATCGAGGAGAAGCCCGCCGAGCCGAAGTCCAATTTCGCGGTCCCGGGCCTGTACTTCTACGACAACGACGTCGTCCGCATCGCCAAGGAGCTCAAGCCTTCCGCCCGCGGCGAGTACGAAATCACCGACGTCAACCGCGTCTACCTCGAGGCGGGCAAGCTACAGGTGGAAGTTTTGCCTCGCGGGACGGCCTGGCTCGACACCGGCACCTTCGACTCCCTCGCCGACGCCACCGGCTTCGTGCGCACCGTCGAAGCGCGTCAGGGCCTGAAGATCGGCGCGCCGGAAGAGGTCGCTTGGAGGATGGGATTCCTGACCGACGACGAATTGCGCCAGCGCGCCGAGCCGCTCGTCAAGTCGGGCTACGGAGCGTATCTGCTGGGTCTGCTCGACGGATAGGCGGGCGACGGACAGGCGGGCGAACCGGGGCGGAGGCATCCGAGTCATTGTCATTCGGCGGACAGAGGAAAGCCTCCGCGACGGGCCGTTCCTTTGGCCGACGGGTCGGTCGGCCTTCGCCGACCCCGTTCAGCGGGCCTCTCTCAGCGGGCCGATCGGCCTACGCCGAATCTGCTCGCCGGGCGCTCGCCGGGCTTGACTCGACCGGTCAACCGGCCCTCGATGAGTCTGCTCGCCGGAGGGACGCCCCGCAGGGCAACGAAACTGCCGAACGGAGGCCGTCGCGGCCTGTCGGCCATGGCCGTCACCGCCGACCGTCTTCCTCCTCGCGGCGCGGAAAAACCCAGTGCTTCATGATGAAGTAGTTCCACAGCGTCGTGATCCCAGTGGAGAATATTTTCCCTTGCACGTAGGCGTCCCACCACGAGTCGAAACGGTCGACGACGGCAGCCGTGAAGACCATGTTCGCCGCCAAAAGGATGCCGTAACGCACCATCGCCCCTCGCGTCGAGGCATTCGACCTGAAGGTGTAGCGCATCTGCGTGAAGAAGGCGAAAACCGTTGAGACGGCGAAAGCCGTCGCGGCCGAGAACCATGCGGGGCATCCAAGCGTGGATATGAGGATGGAGAGCACCGTCAGGTCCAGAGCGAAGGCCGTTCCGCCGAAAAAGAGGTATTTTCCGGCAGTGAGCAGCGTTGCCCCTATGCCCGCGCGAGGGGACTGCTCGCCCCCCATCAGGAGCTTCCCGCAGACGTGCCTCTTGGCCGGGCCTGCTCGTCCGCCGAGGGAGCAGCCTCCTGAAGCGAAGCTCCGGCCGCCTCTTGGAACGAGCCCTTCCGCCAGACTGGCCCCTCCTGCCGGGCCGATGCCTCGCCGCCCAGGCCGCGCGCTCGACTGATCAAGCCGCTCATATCGCCGCCGACTGGGCCTGGCCCTCCTTCAACGCCCGCGGGGGCACTCGCGTCGCCGCCCCGAAATCCTCGGTCGCCGTGGCCCGCAAGGTCGCCGCCGTCCGAATCTTCACCGTTCGCACCGCCGCCGTCCGAGACTTCGCCTTCCGGGCCGCCCGCGCCGCTGTCCGAGCCTTCGGCCCCGCCGTCGATGCTCGTCAATTCGCCGTCGAAGGGACGCGTGACGAAAAGCCACCACAAGATTCCGATTCCCACGAGCATCATCGCCAAGGCGTAGTAGTGGTCGGCGGAGAGCTTCGAGAAGTCCCACGGAACTTTGATGCCGAGAGAGTATCTCCACGAGGCTCTGAAGGCCCAGCCGAACATCGCCACGGAGGCGACGGCCAAGAAAACCGCGTTCGCCGGAGTCCCCCAGCGGCGCGCGATCGGAAGCACGGCCAAGGCCACGAGGGCGACGACGAAGGGCAAGTTGTACCGGCCCTGCCACATCATTCCGGCGGTCCGCAAAACGGCGTACTGAAGCGCAATCGTGGAGAGCGGGACGAAGAGGATCCCGAGCGTCACGGCCAGCTTCTCGCGTCGCCTGGCCAAGGCAAGCGTGACGACGACGAATAGGATGCAGACGACGATCGACGTCGTGTGCAGCCATCCCGGGATGGGATTGTCGCTCCAGCCGAAGTACCCGAAGGCCCCGTCCCAGATCGGCTCCACGAAGCGCTTCTGGAGCTTGCCGATCATCTCGAAAAGGTCCGCGTCCTTCTCCGCCCATCCGAAAACGCTGTCGCTGGGCCGGGCCACGTGGTTCCACACGAGAGCGCCGACGCACCCGGCGGCGGCGAGCCCGAGGGAGATCCACATCGCCCGACGCCGCATGAGGCTCTTCCAGGCTTCGAGGCGGATGAGCAAGCCGACCATCCCGACGATCCCCACTGCCCACAAAGCCGCCGTCGGCCGACTCAGGGCGATGAGCGCGACGAGGGCGCCCACGCCGACGAGGGAGCGGTCGGAGGGCCTGTGGCCGACGGCCACGGGAATGAGGAAGCCCGCCAAGGCGAAGCACATGGCGATCTCCGGCCCCTGAGGGTTGATCGCGGCAAAGAACGCCAGGCAGGTGGGCGTCAGCCCCACGGTGCAGGCGAGGGCGTAGCGCGTGCCGCATTTTCGGGCGAGCGCGGCAATGCCGAGGGCCGTAAAGCCGGTGCATATGAGCGCGGAAAGGAAGCGCATGGCGTACCACGAGGGAGCGCCTTCCAGGAACAGCGTCGGCCACCCGACCGCCATGTAGTACAGGGGCGGATAGTTGGCCGCCGTCGTGGATGCGATGCCCGTCTTGCCGTCGCTCGTTGGAACGGGTTTGGCGCATTTCTCCGGGGCTTCGGGGAAGAAGACGAAGCAGGCGGTGTTCTCCTCGACGTTCTTGAACTCCCGTGGGACTTCGACGTCGTGCCTGTTGTACTTGAAGCCGAAGCGATGGACGTCGGGATGACCCTCGACGATGAACTGCCCGCGCACCACCGCGGCAGCCTGTATGGCGTGCGCCGGCTCGTCAGCCTGGCCCTTGATCGGGATGATGAAGGACCACGCGACTGTCATGAGGAACAACGCCGCCCACACGAGGCAGAAATGGCGCACCGAGTCTTTTGCGAACGCCTTGGAAAATGACTTGGCCAAGAGGGAGGCTGCCGCTTTGGCCAAGGAAAACAGCGCTTTGGCGAAGAAGGACAGGGCTTTGACGAAGGCCGACCCCGCTTTGGCCGCGGCGGAGGGCTCTTTGCGCAAAGCGGACGAATCTTCGGCCGAGGCAGGCGCCCCCTTGCCTGCGGCGAACGAGCTTTCGGCCAAGGCAGACGCCGCCTTTTCGGGAACTGTTTCGTTCATTGCGGCCCTGCCTGCCCTTCCATGCGAGATTCGAGCCTGTCCAGGTCATGCCGAAGTATCGCGACCTGCTCGGTGAGAGTCCTTCGATCCTCTTCCAATCTGGTGACCACCATGGCCAGATGTATGGAAAGGACGACGAGGAGCAAAATGACGGCGAAGAACACCATATTCGATGTGACTTCGAAGCCGGCCATCCTCGCGACGGCGTGGACCCACGCGGGATGGATCGCTCCCCCGAGCGCCATGACGTCGAGGGCGAGCCACATCCACACGTATTTCTCTTTGATCTTGCGATGGCGCAGCAGGTGGATGAGCACCGCCCCGATGCACACGACGATGACGAGGGTGAAAATGCGATAAGTGGTCATTTCACCGCCTTTTTGACCGGACTGACAAGGGCGACGGCGAGGGCCAGCGAGGCCCGAAGCAGGTAGACCGTCGATTTCACGGGCGAATGGGAGGGCTCGCCGGCCACCCGCTTGTGCATTTCGACGCCCACTTGCTCAACTGCCATGCCGCTGCGAATTCCCACGACAAGCGCTTCGATGGTGTCGCCCAGGTACTCGGCGGGGTACGACGTCGAAAAAAGCGCGAGGGCCCTAGCCGAATAGGCCTTGAAACCCGATGTGACGTCGGTGAGCTTCGTGTGGGCGATGCCGCTGAGGACGGAGGCCAGAATTTTCATCGCCCAGCGGCGCGGCCCGCGGCTGCGGTACTTCCCCACCCCGGCGAAACGCGAACCGATGACGATGTCGGCGCCCTCCTCGATCTTTTCGACGAGGGCGGGGATGTCGGCGGGATTGTGCTGCCCGTCGGCGTCGACCTGCACGGCGGACCGATAGCCGTTGTCCACCGCGTAGACGAAACCCGCGCGCATGGCGCCGCCGACCCCGAGATTGATCTTCAGATCGAGCACGTCCGCCCCCGCTTTCCGCGCGGCGGCGGCCGTCCCGTCGCGGGACCCGTCGCTCACGACGAGGACGTCGGCCCAGGGAACGTGTTCGCGGACGGACTGGACGACGCCGCCGACCGATTCTTCCTCGTTCCACGCGGGAATGATGACGAGCAGGTCGTGTGGCGCTGAATCGTCACGGGCGCGTTCGGGGCACACGCGGCCGCCCTTTCTCGAAATCGTTGGCTATGGCGATGGGGCGCGCGGCGATTTTCCGCACGGCACGGTTGAGTATACCCGACGCCTCCTCGCTTCCCGCCCTACCGGGGACGGATTCCCAGCCCCGCAAAATGCGAAAAAAGAAGGGTCGCCCGTCAGCCGAGAACGACGTCCTTGGCGGCGAGCCACCTCTCCTTCCAATCGCCGATCGGCTCGACCCCGATGCGTTCGAGGGCGTCGTGCCCAAGCACGGAATAGTGCGGGCGCGGGGCGGGGCGCTTGAAAGCCGCGGCGGTCGTCTCCTTGACCATGTCGGGGTCCTTGCCGATGGAGGCGACGATCTCGCGCGTGAAGCCGTGCCAATTCGTTTTGCCCGAGGACGTGCCGTGATAGATGCCCGTCGGCGCCTCGGCGTCGACGAGCCTCACGATCAGGTCGGCCAAGTCAACCGTCCACGTCGGCTGGCCAACCTCGTCGGTGACGACCGAAAGCGTTTCGTGGGTCTCGGAAAGGTCGCGCATAGTTTTGGGGAAGCATTTGCCGCCCGCGCCGTACAGCCAGGCGGTGCGGACGATGAGGTAATCGTCCGTGTTGCATCGAACCGCCCACTCGCCGGCTGCCTTCGTGCGCCCGTAGGCGCCCTTCGGTTCGAGCAGGCCGTCTTCGCGGTAGGGCGAGGTCGCGTCGCCGCTGAAGACGTAGTCGGTGGAGATGTGGACGAACCGCGCGCCGATCTCGCGGCACCGGCGGGCGAGGATCTCGGGGCCCGTCGCGTTGACGGTGAAGGCGGCGGCCTCTTTCTCCTCCGCGGCGTCGACGGCGGTGAACGCCGCGACGTTGACGACCACGTCGACGTCTTTGACGATCTCGCGCACGCTCGCGGGGTCGGTGATGTCGATCCCGTCGATGTCGACGGCGATGAGATCGTGGCCGTCCTTGACGACGCGCGCGGTCAAATCCTGCCCGAGCATGCCCTTGGCGCCTGCTATCAACCAGCGCATGAGATTTCCTTCCTCAAAGATGATCTGCCGCAGCAATTGTAGCCCCAGAACTGCGGCCCCGGCCGCCGTCGGAGGACCCTGCCCGCGCGGAGGCGTCCGCCGCGGCTAAGCCGTCGCCCCGTTGACTCCCGCCTGTCACGGCCGCGCCGTCGCCCCGCCGACGTGCGCTCATCGCGTCCGGCGCCGTTGCCCCGGACGCGCCGGCCTCGCCCTCCGCAGCCTTGCAGCGGCCTCGGCTTCCGCGGCGACGCCGGCCACGGCCCCGCATTAGAATGGACGCGTCTCATTCAAGACGGCCCACGGAGCCGCCGAACCTCGGCCCGCGGCCGCAAACACGGAAGGACCGCAATGCAGATCCGAGAGCTGAAGATTCCGGGCGCCTGGGAGATCACGCCGAAGCAGTTCCCCGACGACCGCGGGGTTTTCCTCGAAGCGTACAAGTCGAGCGCGTTCGAGAAAGCCGTGGGCCACAGGCTCGACCTGCGCCAGGCCAACGTCTCGGTGTCGAAGGCGGGGACCGTGCGCGGAATCCACTTCGCCGACGTCCCCCCGTCGCAGGCCAAGTACGTCGTGTGCCCGCGCGGGGCAGTCCTCGACTTCGCCATCGACATCCGAGTCGGCTCGCCGACCTTCGGCAAATGGGATTCGGTTCTTCTGGACGACGTCGATCGCAGGGCCATCTATCTCTCGGAAGGCTTGGGCCACGCATTCATCGCCCTCGAAGACGACTCGACCGTCATGTACATGTGCTCGGCCGAGTACGCGCCCGGGCGCGAGCACGGCGTCTCCCCCGTCTGCCCCGAGGTCGCGCTCGATTTCCCGAAGACGGGGCGAGACGGCTCCCCGCTGGAGCTCCTGCTGTCCGACAAGGACACGGCCGCCCCGAATCTGACCGAGGCGCGCGAGTCCGGGCTTCTGCCCACGTGGGACGCCGTGCAGGCATACCTCGCGACGCTGTGATCGCCGCCGTCGTCGTCACGTACCACCCCGGCGACGTCTCCGCCCTTCTGGCGGAGCTCGCCGGCCAATGCGACAGCGTGATCGCGGTGGACAACGGTTCGGACCCGGCCGAAGTGGAGGCTTTGCGGAAGGCCTGCGACCAGGCAGGCGCCAGGCTCCTCGAGCTGGGGGAGAATCTGGGAATCGCCGCAGCCCAGAATCGCGGCGTCGAGCTGGCGCAGAGCTTGGCCGCCGAGACGCCGGAATCGAATTTCGTGCTGTTGAGCGACCAGGATTCGATGCCCGCTCCCGACATGGTCGCCCGGCTCCTCGAGGCGATCGAGGAGGACCCGGCGATCGCGGCCGTCGGCCCACTCCCCTCCGAGGAGCGCGAGGGCGCCGACGAGCTCGTCTACGTCGACCGCGGGTGGGCGCCGAAGCGCGCCAGCCGCTCGGAACTTGGCCTGCCGCGCCTGGACGTCGCCTTCCTCATCGCCTCGGGCTGCCTCATCCGGCTCTCGGCCCTGGCGTCCGTGGGAAAAATGCGAGAGGACCTCTTCATCGACCACGTCGACCTCGAATGGGGGGTGCGCGCGAGGAAGGCGGGCTGGCGCCTTGTCGCGGTCCCGGCTGCCAAGCTGACGCATTCGCTCGGCGACGACGTCGTCCGGCTCCCGGGCCGCGACCAGCCCGTCCACGTTCACAGCCCGATCCGCAACTATTACATTCTGCGCAACACGATTGCGCTCGTGCGCACGAGCCTTCTGCCCGGAAAGTGGCGGATCCGTTACTGCTACTGGGCGGCCAAGTACGCGGCGTTCAACGCCTTCGCGGCGGGCGACGGCAAGGCGCGCAGGAAGATGCTGCGCAAGGCCGTCGCCGACGGATTCAAAGGCAGGCTCGGGCCGTTCCAGGAGTGAAGCGGCCGAGAGGCGCCCGTCCGCGACGCCGCGCGTCGTCGGCTCGGGAATCGCGTCTCGGCCGCCGCAGGCCTTAACTCCACACCGCGTTGCGGACGGCCAGCAGATAGGTCTGCCCGAAGCGCGTCGTCGGCTCGAGGATCGCGCTTTCGGCCCACTCGTTCCAGGCGTTGACGAACAGCAGACGGTCCTTCGCCTCGCGCGGGGCGACGACGCGCACGAGCCCGGCGATCCAACGGTGGAAGGTGTAGGGATTCGAGCCGTACCACGCGTCGGCCTTCCACTGGCGGCGGGCGGTGTTGTCGAAGCCGACCATGGCCCCGGGATACTCGTCGTCGGCCAGGCTCGGCGCCGCATGCAGGGACGCCTTGACCGTGGCCCGATAGCTCATGAAATTGCCGCGCCAGCGGCCGTCGAGGCCGACCTCCGTCGCCGGCCCCGCAACCCACGGCAGGTTGTGCGGCGGGAACTGGAGCGTGCCGTCCAGTCCGGCCTCGCGGAACCCTTGGCCGAGGCCGTCGAACTCCTCGGCGACAGCCACGGCGAGCACCTTGAGCTCGCCGACTCCTGCGGCGCGGGCGCGCTCCCTCCAGGTCGCGACGACCTCGGGGAAATTGTCCATCTGCGCCGGGCGGTAGACCGCGATGAGCGCCTTGCCGTCGACCCGCACGTACCTCGGGTCGAGGAGGAACTCCATGACGTCGTCGATGAAATCCTCCGCCGGCACCTGTGAATAGTCCTGGCCGATGAGGACGTCTTGCGAGCGCCCGTCCCAGCGCCTCGTCCAGTTTTCATTGGCCCACATGATGCAGAACGGGAAGTCAAGGCCGGAGGCCCTGAGCTTCTCAATGGGCCTGTTGAGAATCCTCTTTCCGGAGAACCAGTAGTAGTAATACATGAATGCGCCGATGCCGTTGGCCGCGGCGAGGTCGGCCTGGTCCATGCGCACCCGGTCGAGCTCGAGGTCGTAGTACCCGAGGTCCGTCGGCTGCTTGGGCTGATAATGGCCGCGCCAGGCGGGAATCGCCGCGGCGACGTTCGACCATTCGGTGAAGCCCCGCCCCCACCAGCGGTTGTTCTCCTCCGACTCGTGGAACTGCGGCAGGTAGAAGGGTATGACGTTCGCCGCAGCCGTGCGGGAGGCGCCCGGCTCGAACCTGCGCCAGCCGCGCGCGTCGTATCCCGGCTCGGAGGCCAGCTTCGCCAGCCGAGGCGCCTCGACGGTCCGCAGCCCTGCCTCGTCGGTGACTATTCCGACGATCCGTTCGATCGCGTGGGCGGTGGTGGCGTCAACCTGTCCCTTTTCCTCGTCGAAGTCGGCCGAGGTCAAGTTAAAGGCCCTCAAGCCCTGGAGGACGAAGGCGCGGGTCCAGTACATCGACCCCGAGGCGAACTCCAGCTCGTCCGGGTCGATCGACATCTCGATGCGGAGCATGAGCTGCTCGACGATCCGCTGGTCCCCGCCCCAAAACTCCTTGCCGACGATCGAGTCGGCAGCGGTGACGAGCCCCAGCGTCGGGTCGGCGGCGAAGGCGTTGAGGATCTCCTCGACCTTCTCGCGCGATCCGACCAGGTCGGAGAGGAACTGGTCCTTCCACGCGGCGCCGCTGCCGTCGAGGTCGGCGTGCTCCTCCCGCCACGGGCTCTTCTTTGTGTGCAGCTTGAGGATGAGGTCGTATGGATTGAGGATTCCCGAGTTGACTAGCTGGACGGTCGGGAAGATGTCCCGGCCGTGGTTTTCAACCTCGACGACGACGCTGTGGCGCATGCGCTCGAGGTCTTCGGGAACGGCCACGTCCGCCCCCGAGGCGTTCGTGACGAACAGGTCGAAATCGATCGGGAGATTGCGAAGGCGGTCGAAAAGCTCGGGCATGAGGTCGGCGTAGAAACAGTGAATGACGACGGCGATCCGGCTTGGGTCGGCGATGTCGAACTGCGGGTCGATCCTCCACTTGTCGGGAAAGCCGGAGTCCTGCCGCCCGCCTTGGCGCATGACGTATTCGCTGAAGTCGGCCGGATGCTGGGATCTGTAGCCCTTGACGCTTCCCGAGACGAGGAAGTTGGCGGCGGCGTTGCGGGCTCGGGCGGCGTGGTACTGGGCCCTGCGCACAAGGCCGGATCTGCTGAAACGAGGCATGGGGAAACTCCTAACTCACCACTGGGCGATATCGGTGTTGTAGCGCCGGGCGACGTAGGCGGCGGCCTCGGCGCCTTCCGACAGGGTCGAAGGATGCGTCATGATCGTGCGCTTGAGGAACGGGACGTCGTATTCCATGAGCTTGCGCCAGCCGTCGACCGTCGGATTTCCATACGGAACCCCGAGGTCCGGGCCGGTCACCCACTCGTCGGAAGAGTAGGCCTCGGAGAAGCACACCTTTGAGGCGCCGAGCTCGTAGGAGAGCACGACGTCGTCCTTGTCCGGCTCCACGCGGACGTCGTTGAAGAAATCGACCCACGGCCTGTCGGCCAGGATCCCCCCGCGGAAAGCGAGGAAGAACGACTGAATGTGGCGGGCGAATTGGTAGGACGCGGTCAGCCCGCGGATGTCGGGGCCCGGTTCGGCGGCCCATTCCAAAAGATGGTCGATCGGAGCGAAGGGGCCGAGCAGCGAGTCGTTGGTCAACAAGACGACGGGCGCTTCGCGGACGCCCGGGATGCAGCCCAAAGCCGTGGCCCACGAGCCGAAGTCGTAGCCGAGGTTGGGGCGGCGCATCACGACCGTCGCATCGGGGATTCCGTGGGGGAATCGGAGGGGCTCGGACGAGTCGCATGTCGATATGACGACGGTCGCATAGCCGTTTCCCTCGAGCGCTTCGAGATACTTCGAAAGGGACATCGGCTGCTCGGGGCCCATGGAGAACTGGGCGACGAGCGCTACCCGCCCCCGGGCGGCGACGCCGGCCGGCTCCCCGCGTTCGATGCGGACTTTTCCCCGCGACACCTCGGAGACGAGCGGGCCTCGCTTCTTCAGGACCCTCACCGGCCCAGGCCCTTGCGGACAGCCGTCTTGACGAGCCTGACGGGGGCGGTCATCTTCCACGACGTCGAATGCCGGATCGCGTCCAGCTGCTCCCACGCACCGCCGAGCTTGCGGTTTGCCGTGCGAAGTTCCTTTTCGAGTTGGTCGTTGCGCTTGCCGAGCTTTTGGACTTCGCTCTGGGATGCCCGCAGCGCGGCGCGCAGCTGCCGCAATTCTTCCTCGCTGCTCGATTCGTTCATCTCATCGCCTCTCTTGTGACGAAGGCTCCCCGGAGACTCGGCTCCAGGCGCCGGCTGGAAGTGTTATCAATCCAGGTTCTTCGGCGACCCGGTTGCCTCTGACGATCAATTCGGTTCTGCGATCCGAATAGTCGAACATCTCGCCGTCGCGCACGAAGCACGTTGTGATCCAGAACCTTCCAGGCTGGATGAGCACGGGGTCCATCGTGTAGTCGATGAACGTCTCCTCGCCCCTGCGCAGCGAGTAGAGCCGCCCGCCGTGGCGCGAGTTGGGCCCCGCGATAGTCTGCCCCTGGTCGGTCACGAAGGCCAAGCCGAGTTCGACGTCGTGCAGATCCTTCTTCGCCCGCACGTGCACGCGGACCGTGCCAGCCTCGCCGGACGTGAGGAACGGCGCCTCGTTGCCCTCGGCGTCGAGGAGGTCGACGCCGACCATCCGGCAGTCGCCGTTGCCCTGGTTGAGCTTGAAGGACTCATCCTCGGGGAATTCCTCTTCTTCCTCGCGTTCGGCCGCCCGCTTTTCGAATTCTTTGGCGTTGACGGCTTCGAGGTAGGCGGAGACGGCCTCGTCGGCGTCGGCGACCATCTTGACGCGGCCGTGGTCGAGCCACACGACCTCGTCGCACATTTCCTGGGCGAGCGAGAGCGAGTGGGTCACGAGTGCCACGGTGGTCCCAGCGTCGCGCAGTTCGCGCATGTAGTCGAAGCATTTACGCTGAAATTCTTCGTCGCCCACGGCGATGATCTCGTCGACGATGAGGATCTTGGGGCGGATGGCCACGGCCACGGCGAAGCCCAGGCGAACCGTCATTCCCGACGAGTAGACCTTGACAGGCTGGTCGATGAAGTCGCCGATGTCGGCGAAATCGATGATCCACTCCAGGGTGTCCTCGATCTGCTTCTTCGTCCGTCCCAGGATCGCGCCGTTGAGGAAGATATTTTCGCGGCCGGTCAGCTCGGCGTGGAATCCCGCCCCGAGCTCGAGCAGGGCGTCGACCTTGTCGGAGACGGAGACGGAGCCCGACGTCGGCCTGTACACGCCGGCCAAGATCTTGAGCATGGTCGACTTGCCCGAGCCGTTGTGGCCGATGAGGCCGAAGGTCGTTCCTTTGCGGATCTTGAAGGAGACGTCGTCAAGGGCGTGGAACATGCGCTTGCCTTGGCGGGAGCGGCCGCGGACGAAGCGCTCCTTGAAGGTGTCGCGGCGGTCCGCTTGCATTTCGAAGGATTTCGAGACGTTCTCGACGACGATCGCGAACTCGTCGGGCGCTCCCTGCGCGCCAACGGCGCCGGTGTGAACTTCCATCTCAGATCCTCTCTCCCAAATCGGCGCCCCACTTGCGGTAGACGAGCTTCGCCGCGAGCAACGCGATCCCGGCCCACGCCGCGCAAGCCAGCCACGCCTTCCAGTGCCCCGGAGCGCAGTAGAAGGCGACGCTTCGGAAGAGCTCGATGAACTCAGCCATCGGCATATGCCCGATGATCTTCTGCAGGGGAATTCCCCACTTCTCCACGGGAACCAAGGTCACGCTGTAGATGATCGGCGTCGCGAAGAACATGAGTTGGAGGATCACTCCGACGAGCTGGGCCAGGTCTCTGACGTGGATGTTCCATATGGCGAGGACGACCGCGACGGATTGGACGAATACGACGAGCAGACAGAACAGGAAGGGTATGAGGATCCACGTCCACCCGAATATCCCCAAAAAGGCGAACACGGTCAGGAGCAGCCCCACCTCGATGAGGGACTGGACGCCGACGGCCAGGCCCGCGCCAAGGACGGGCGCATACGCTGGGAAGTAGACCTTCTGCAGCAGCGATCCCGAACCGAGAAGCCCCGAGATGCCGCCGTTGACGGAGCTGAGGAAGTAACCCCACAAGGTCAGGCCGGCGAACAGCCACACGGCGACGAATTGGATTCCTTCATACCTGCTCGCGCCTCCGGGGATCTTCATCTTGAACAGGCCGCCGAAGATGAGCGTGTAGATCCCCAGGGTTGCGAGCGGCACGACGAGCGACCACACCCACCCCAAGAGGGTTCCGTTGAACTTGGCTTTGAGATCCCGCTGACCGAACGCGTTGATCAGCGTCCACTGTTGCGACAAGGGCAGGGGCGCCCTCACGTCTGTTCTGTCTTCCATACCCTCACTCGCTCGCGTAAGCGCCGAAGCGCCACTCTTGCTTCGCCTAGTGTAGTAGGAAGCTTAGCCGAACGCTCACCCCGGGGAGCCATTCGCACAGTCGCCTTCGCCGCACGCACAGCGCTCGACTCCCGTCGGCGCACGCGCCGCACGGGCAGAAAGCCCCCTAAAGACGGGCAGAAAGCCGGCTAAGAAAGGCGCGACGCACACGCTGGCCGACGACGGCGGAACGCCCCCGCGCCGGGCTCGAAAGCGCGGCGGGCTGCCGCAAATCCGCCCCGTCGCCGGCGTCTGCGGCTTTCACGGGCTCGCCGGCGGCGCCCCCGCCTCGTCATGTTCGCCGCCGCCGGATTTTCGAGGCCTCCCCCGGCCGACCGCGAGGGCGAGGCCTCCGGCGACGAGGTCGGCGACGGTCACAAGAACCCTCGACGTGATGACCACAACAACGAGCGAACCGACGTCGACGGCGCCCGCGAGCGCCGCCCCCAGCGCGACTTCCCTCACACCGACCCCGGCGGGGACGAAAAAGACGAGGAACCCCGCCGTCCACCCGAGCGCGTAGCCGCCTATCGAGCGCGCCAGCCCCGCCGCTCCGGCCTCCATCCCCAGTGCGGTGAGAAGGACGTAGACCTGCAGGCCGATCGCGAGCCAAGCAAAGAGAGAGACGAGCGCCGACCGCAAAACGGCGCGCCCGGACACCGGCCGCTCGAGGGGCTCTCTGCGCGCCAGACGCAAAGCCGCATTCAGGCACCTGTTGAGGATTGAGGGCCAAAGAACCACGACTCCCAGGGGCACTGCGGCCAGCAGCCACCAGTAGCTGCCGCGCAGGTCTTCGGCCGCCAGCAGGGAGGGCAACGCGAGCATCCCCCCGACGACTATCGAGATCGCAACCGCCACGGCGAGGGAGGAAACCGAGCGGCGGCGTGAAATCGAGTACCCGCGGGCCGCCTCCCCCATGGCGACGAAGTTCCACACTCCGCCGGGAAGGTACTTTGCGATCTGCGACACGAAAAAGATCCGTGAGGCCGCCGAAAGGGGGATGCCGATCACGGCTTGCCACGACAGCATCGTCAGGGCGACGTACGCGAAGGACGCCGCCGCGGCGGCCGCCAAGGCGGGAAGCGACATTTGGCCGAGGGCGATGCGCACCTGCGGCCATTTGGCGGCTATCGCCCACACGGCGGCGGCCGCGGCCGCGGCGAGCGCGACGCGGCGCATATTCGCGGCGAGCCTCGAAAACCGCCGCGAATCGCCTTCGGATCGCGCGTTCATTCGCGCTCCCCCGGGCACGACAGGCCGCCGTTCCCCCGCGCCGGCCTCTGGCTCCGCGTCCGTTTCAACCCCGAAATCCCGCGTTTCCTCTCGGCCAAGACTCGTTTCGGATCAAGGCGTTCGCCTTCCCGCTCGTTCCGCATCCGCCTCCGGCCCAGGCGCAGGATTGCGCGGGCGAGCGAGTCCGTCACGCGTACGGCGCGGAAGCTTTCCCGAATCTCGGCCGCCTCCGATTCATTCAAAGCGGGCTCGGTTTGATCGGCGGGAGCTCGGACATCCCCTGAATGCCCGGCGCCGTCGTCTGAGCGCTCGACGCCGTCGACTGAGTGACCGGCGCCGTCCCTTCCAAACTGACCACGGGAGACTTCGTCTTCGGGCCGCCTCCGGGCGCGTGAACGTTCTCGATCCCGGGGCCGCTCCTGCGCCAAGGCTTGGAGGGCGTCCGCCAAGGCCAGGGCGTCGCCCGGCTCGACGAACCGTGCGCCGCCGCCCAGAATCCTGCGCTGAGGCGGAGTGTCGGACGTTACGACGACGCAGCCCGCGGCGATCCCCTGGTACACCTTGTTCGGCACCACGCGGCGGGCCTTGCCGGACGTTCCGAAGATTCCAAGGCAGACGTCGTGCCCGGCGACGACGTCGGGGAGGTCCTCCGAATCGACCCAGTCAATCCACGAAACTCGAACGTTTTCCCCCGAAGGAAGGGCGTCGCGCACGGCCTCGGCGTCCTGCCCGTCCCCTATGAGAGTGACGTCGATCCGGACACCGCGGCCCTCGAGGATCGCCAGCGCGCGGGCTATTTCCGGTGCGCCTTGCAGGGGCGTGAAGAGGCCGAAGAAGACGACCGAAAGCGGGTTGTCGCCCCTCTCGTTGCCTGCTTTTCGAGCCTCGCCCTCAGGCGTTCGAGCACTCCCGGCCGACTCCGGCGCCTCGCCCTCAGGCGTTCGAGCACTCCCGGCCGACTCCGGCGCCTCGCCCTCGGCTCGACGGGCCTCGTCCCGGACCCGCCGAGCCCGGTCTCCGGCGTCGAACCATCGTTTGGGGGCGCCGACGGGAACGACTGCCTCTTTTCCCTTCGCGCGCGCCGGCAGGAGGGCGCGGTGGTCGTCGGTGTCGAGCACGACGACGTCGGCCGCCGCCAACGCCGCCCTGTCGATCCCTTCCAGCAGGCGGCAGGCGAGCCTGCCGCCGACGCCTCCGCCGAGGAGCCCCCTGTCCTTGGCCGTGTCCGAGGCGAAGATCAAATGGTCGAGCACGATGGGCGTGCGCGGGAAGAGCACGCGGGCGAGGAGGACGTCGAAATGCCCAAGGTATCCGACGAGGACGGCGTCGGGCCCGTTCTTTCCGCGGTAGGCGGAGGCTCGGCGGATCAACCGCACCCATTTTCCGGCGACTGCCGCGGCGAAACGCAGGGCGCTTGCCGGGCTCGTCAGCGATTTGACCCTCTGCGCCGTTCCGACCCCCAAAGGCTCATCGACCTCCCGAACGGCGAACCCCTGTTCGCGCAGGCCTTCGAGCAGCACGCCGACGCGCGGGTGCGATCGAACGTCATAGGTGCCGAATCCAAGGATTCTCAAAGTTCCTCCTTCACAAGCCAAATCCCGTCCAAGCCGCGAACAGACTGAGTGCGAGGGGCATGCGCCGCCGCTCCGACACAAGCCAGCCTAAATCGGCCCGCCGGGTTCGATCCGCGCGTCGCCGCCGGGTTTGCGGCACGCCTCGCCTCCGCGACCCACGGCGTCGCGTTCGCCGCCGTGCGCGGCCCCTTCATCGCCGTCTTCATCGCCGGGCGCTACGCGTCCGTCGCCATGCGCGGCCCGTTTTCCGCCTGAGGCGGCGTCGTCTTCGGCGCAGGCGGCGTCGGCTTCCCGGCAAGCGGCGTCGTCCCAGCGCGAGCCGCAGCCCAGCGTGCCTCCCTCCCGGGCAGCCTCGCCGTATTGCAGCGCCTTCATCCGCTCGAGCGTGTCCTCTATCAACACCCGGTTTGTGCGCTGAAGGTCGGCGACCACCAGCAGGCCGGCGCTCAGCAGGCTCGTGACAATCATGGCCGTTCCGAATATGAGCGATTGAACATGCCCCCCGCTCTCGCCTTGGAACCAAAAGACGAGGAAGCGCAGGAACGGCACCAGCCCGACGATCCCGGTCACCACGGCCAGGAATCCGAGCGGAATGTGGGGTTTGTACATGAGGAAGGACCTGACGATCGCCTTCCCCGATTTGTACATGTGTTGGAAGATGTTCGAGAACAGGCGGGACTCGCGGGTCTTCGGATTCGTGCGAATCTTCACCGACTCGATTCGCATGCGGAGGTTGCCGGCCTGAACGATGGTCTCCATGCAGTAGGAAAACCTCGTGACGACGTTGAGCCGCATCAAAGATCGGCGCGAATAGGCCCTGAACCCCGAGGCAGCGTCCGGCAGCCGCGTTCCGGCGGCGAGGTTGACCATGCCCGATCCAAGGGATTGCATGCGTTTTTTGAACCGTGAAAAATGCGCGATGTCCTTGGTTTGGCGGTCAGCGATGACGATGTCGGCGCGCCCCTGAAGAATCGGCGCGAGAAGATCGGGGATCCGCTCTTGCGGGTATTGGTTGTCGCCGTCGGTGTTGACGACGACGTCGGCGCCGTGGGCCAACGCATAATCGACGCCGTCGCGGAAGGACCTCGCGAGGCCCTGGTTTTTGGTGTGCCGGACTATGTGCGTGACGCCGCAGGCGCGGGCCGCTCGAACGGTGCCGTCCGTCGATCCGTCGTCGATGACGAGGATCTCCAGCTCATCGACGCCCTCGATCGCGCGGGGAATCGACTCGAGAACCGTGGGAAGCGTCGCTTCTTCGTTGAAACAGGGTATTTGGACGAAGACCTTCACGGTTGCCTCCCACGCATGTCTTTCAGATCAGCCTCCTCGCGTCGCTTTGGCGACCGCCCTTCGCTTCGGCCGGCGGAGCGGCGACGTCGGCTGTTGGATCGCCTGAATCGGGCCGCCTGTCCTTCTGAATTCGACGGTCCAATCGCCTGGATTGAAACAGGCTGACGCTGCTTGAGCGATTGTCGTCACAGCCTTTCAAGGGTACCATCCAGTAGTCTGATTGACATGAAAATCTCGGTCATCGGGTGTGGCTACCTCGGCGCCGTGCATGCCGTCGCCATGGCCAGCCTCGGCCACAACGTTGTGGGCATTGACAGCAACCGCGCCAAAATTTCGTCGCTCTCATCCGGGCAGCCGACGATTCTAGAGCCCGGATTCGCGGACCTGCTCAGGGAAGGCCTGGATTCCGGCCGGCTGGCCTTCTCCGCCGACCCCGAGGCGGCCGGGGGCGCCCGTGTCCATTTCATCGGAGTCGGGACCCCGCAGAGACCGGATTCGCACGCAGCCGACCTCGCCTTCCTCAACGACGCCGTCGATTCGCTCCTCCCCTGTCTTCGCGAGGGCGACGTCGTGGCGGGAAAGTCCACGGTGCCCGTGGGGACCGCGGCGGCGCTCGAACCTCGCATTCGACGCGCGGGGGCCTGCCTCGTCTGGAACCCCGAGTTCTTGCGGGAGGGATCGGCGGTCAGGGACACCCTCGAGCCGGACCGGCTGGTCTACGGCCTGTCTCGCGAGGAAGCGGATTCGCGCGCGGGCCGCGACGCGCTCGACGAGTGCTATGGCGCGCTCCTCGCCGCGGGCGTCCCCCGCCTGACGATGGACTTCGCCACCGCCGAGCTCGTCAAGGTCGCGGCCAACTCCTTCCTCGCGACCAAGATCTCCTTCATCAACGCTATGTCCCAGGCCTGCGACGCCACCGGCGCCGACGTCGTCGAGCTCGCCCGAGCCCTGGGATTCGACGAACGCATCGGACGCCTCTTCCTGCGGGCCGGGATAGGGTTCGGCGGCGGCTGCCTGCCGAAGGACATCCGCGCGCTGCGGGCCCGGGCGGAGGAGCTCGACCTGCGCGAGGCCTTCCGATTTCTCGCCGAAGTCGAGCGCATCAACGACGGCCAGCGGGCTCGAACCGTCGGAATGCTCGAGGGCCTCACAGGCGGTCTCGAAGGCCGCAAGGTCGCCGTTCTGGGAGCGACGTTCAAACCCGACACGGACGACATCCGCTCCTCGCCCGCGCTGAGCATCGCGTCTGCGCTCGTCGAACGGGGGGCGCGCGTGACGATCTCAGACCCGGCGGCTTCGGCGGAGGCAGTCACAGCCGAGGTCGAAGGCGCAGCGTTCTTCGCCGACGCCGAGGCCGCCGTCGCCGGCGCCGAGGCAGTGCTTTTGTGCACGGAATGGGAACAGTACGTGCGGCTCGACCCCGCCCGAATCGGGGAGCTCGTGAGCGAGCGCGTCGTCGTGGACGGGCGCAACGCCCTCGACCCCGACGCGTGGAAGCGGGCCGGGTGGGAGTATCGAGGCGTCGGCAGGCGCTGAGCCAAGAGTTCCCGCAGCCGAACAGAAGGCGGCGGTCAGACAAAACAGATAGACTTGCCCAACGATCGATCTTTCTTGCCCATTGACAGAGGAGAGGAAACGCATGCGCGTTCTCATCACGGGAGGCGCCGGCTTCATCGGCGCGAACTTCGTTCATTCCACGGTCGAGTCGATGCCCGACGCCGACGTCGTCGTCCTCGACAAACTGACCTATGCGGGGAACCCGAAGTCCATCGAGGGGCTGGACCGCGTCGAGCTGGTCGTGGGCGACATCGCGGACCCCGACACCGTGGACCCGCTGGTCAAGGACGCCGACGTCGTCGTCAATTTCGCCGCAGAGTCGCACAACGACAACTCGCTGAACGACCCGAGCCCGTTCATCCGCACGAACATCGAGGGCACCTTCCGGCTTCTGGAGGCCGTTCGCCGCCACGGAACGCGTTTCCACCACATTTCCACCGACGAGGTCTACGGCGATCTGGAGATCGGCGAGCCTCGCCGGTTCTTGCCCGGCGACCCGTACGCGCCGTCGAGCCCCTACTCCTCGTCAAAGGGCGCCTCGGACCTGCTGGTGCGCGCATGGGTGCGTTCTTTCGGCGTCCCCGCAACGATCTCGAACTGCTCGAACAACTACGGCCCCTATCAGCACATCGAAAAGTTCATTCCGCGCACGATCACGAACATGATCGACGGAATCCGCCCGCGCGTCTACGGAACGGGCGAGCAGGTGCGCGACTGGATCCACGTGCGCGACCACAACACCGCGGTGTGGGAGATCATTGACAAGGGCCGCATCGGCGAGACCTACCTGATCGGGGCCGACGGCGAGAAGAACAACCTCGAAGTCGTTCAGATGATCCTCGCGGAATTCGGCCGCGAGCCCGACGATTTTGACCACGTCAACGACCGCCCCGGCCACGACCAGCGCTACGCGATCGACAACTCCAAGCTCGTCGAGGAGACCGGCTGGAGCCCGAGCTTCGCCGATTTCGCGGCCGGTCTGCACGACACCGTCGAATGGTACAAGGCCAACGAGGACTGGTGGCGTCCGCAGAAGGAGGACGTCGAGGCCAAGTACGCCAAGACCGGGCAGTGAGCAAAACCAGGCGTTGAGGGCGGCGCGACACCGACCGGAACCGAGGCCGGTTCGGGTCGGCCGCGACTGGCCGACTCGGCAGACGCAAAGCGGCTGCGACCGACCCGGTCGCAGCCGCTTTGCGCAGTCGGATCAGCCTCGGCGAACGCCGAAGGTGTCGACCCGGTTTCCGTCCCAGTCGCCGACGAACGCCCTGTCGCCGACCCGTCCGTAATCGATGACGCGGTCGGCGTCGCCGTTGTGGAGGCTCTTGGAGACGTAGAAGGTCTTGCCGCGGCGCACCGCGAGCGCGTCCTTGGCCGATCCGCCGAAGTGCCCGACGAAGACTTCGTCGTCGGCCCTGCCGTAGGGAACCACCCTGTCCGCCGGGCCCGAAGACATCGTGTTGCGAATGTGATACTCGTTGCCTCGCCGCACGGCGAAGGTGTCGCGGCCGTCGCCGTCCCAGTCGCCGACGAGCACGACATCGCCCGGTTTGCCGTAGGCGATCGCGTAATCGGCGGTCGTCGCGCCGACCCGGTTGGAGACGTGGAAGACGTTGCCTCGGCGTATTGCGAGCGAGTCCTTGCCGTCGCCGTCCCAGTCGCCCACATAGTACTCATCGCCGGGAATCCCGTAGGCGGCGGTGAACTTCGGAGCCGCCGTGGGCGCGCTGACGTTGTTGACGGCGAAGGTGTTGCCCCTGCGCAGGGAAACCGTGTCTTTGCCGTCGCCGTCCCAGTCGCCCACAATCTCGGTGTCGGAACTCAACCCGTAGGTGAAGGTGTGGGTGGCGTTGCCGCTCCACGCGTTGTTGAGGTAGTAGGTCGGGGACGACGGCTTGGGCTGAGGCTGGGGCTGGGGCGCCGCAGCTGCCCCGCTCATGATCCGCTGGTACTTGGCCGCCGTCGCCGCCCGGATTTGATCGAGGTACCCGTAGATCGCGCCGGGGCAGGAAGTGGACTTGACGTCCTTGTGTCCGACGATGCGGGGAAGGGCGCTTCCCGCAGGAAGCGCCGCGCCGGTGCCTCTCGGAACCGTCATCGTGCCTCGGCTGTTCGGATTGACGCCGCCGAGAACGAAGCGCGCGGCAATGACGTCGGAGAAGGTTTCGCGGATGAGCGGTGTGACGCTCGCCGCCGAACTGTAGGTGCCCAAAACCGAGACCCCGAAGGTGCCCTGGTTGCGGGGGGCGGCATGCGCGCCGGTCACCACTTTGCCGTGCGGGGCGGCCAGGGTGCCCGAGCGGCCCTCCCAACGCCCGCCGTACTTGTCGATGAGGACGTTGTATCCGATGTCGCCCCATCCGCGGGTGATCGAGTGGTAGCTGTAGATGCCCCGAATAGTCGCCGGCACTTGCGCCTGGCTGTAGTTGTTCGACCCCGCCGTGTGATGGATAATCGCGCCCTCAAAGTTTTCGTAAGAGCGCGGCCACGACATCTTCCTCTCGTCGGCTCCCCATGCCGAGCGCGGGTGGATGCGTGCGAGGTTGTCGGCGGCGGCGATCTGCGGAGTCGTCAGCTGCCGCGCCGCGGGCGCATTGGCCTTCGCCGCAGCGCCGGCCTGGCCTTGCGGAGAGGCCGCTGCAGCCGGGCCGCCGAATTGCGACGTCGAGGCTACGCCCGTCGCTTTGCCCGAGAGGATCGACCGCTTCTCGTCGGGGTTGGCGACCGGGGCGGTCAGGCTCGCGGCCGCGGGCTGTTGAGCCCCCGCGACCTTTTGGACGTCTGCGACCTCTTTGGTCGGCCCCTCGCCGTTGACGAGGTTGACGGCAAGCCCGGCGGGAAGGCTGCCGCTTCCCTTGATGCGGATCTGAACGCCCGTCGATCCGCCGGAAACGTTGGCCTCCGTTCCGGGGCGCCCGTCCTCGCCCTCTTCGACCGATAGGACGTACCAGTCCGACCATCCCTTGGCGTCCAAAGTGCGCATTTCGACGGTGGCGCCGCTCGGCAAGGACTGGCCCTTGTTCCATGTCAGGCCGGCGACGGCGAATTCCTCGACGGAGAGCGGTTCGGAGACGAAAAGGTAGCCGTTGGGAGGCTTTGTCGGATCGGCCTTCTGGACCGATTCGGACTGCAGCCCCTCCTGCGCGGGCTCGGATTGAGCGGGCTGCGGCTGCGCCTGTTCGGGCTGCTGCGCCGGCTGAGGCGCCCCGCCCTGCTGCGAATCGGCGGGGTTCTGAGCAACCTGGTTCTGCGCAGAATCCGTTTGCGTCTGCTGCACGGAAGGCTGCTGCGCCGCCGGCGTGCTTTCCGTCAAGCCCTCGGCGCCGTCCGTTTGCGCTGAGCCTTCGGGTTGCCCGGACCCTTCGGGTTTCGCGAAATCGGTCGGCCGCGCGGAGCCAACGGACCGCCCACGTCCGTTGGCCGAAGCGCCGAGGCCGTTCGCCCGGCCTGCCCCGGTCGAAGCCAGGCGGGCGCCGTCCGAAGTCCGGGAGGCAAAGCCGCTTCCGGCTGCGGATGCAGGCGCATCTGCCTGGGTTCCGAATTCTGCGCCGGCCTGAGCTTCGGATTCATTGTCCGTTCCAGCGCCCGAGGCGGCGGCAACTTCCGAAGCCGTCAGGGCGGCGTCCTTGCCAGTCTGAGTCAAGGAGCCCGAGCCGTCTGTGATGGCAAGAGTCTGTGTTTTCTCCGAGCCGCTCCGCGGGGTCGTCGGAACGCTGCCGTCGGCTGCCCCGGCCAAGCCCGAAGCGGACGACGCGCGGTCGGCGGCAGCCGCCGCCTGGTTGACGGCAGCCGATGCATTTCGCGCCCCGGCGACCGGATTTTCTGAGGCGAACACGGGAGTGCTCACGAAGATAAGCGACACGGCCAACGAAAGGCCGGCGAAGCGTCGAATGGTCATATTTGATCCTCCAATTTTTCTCCCTCCAAAAGAGAAACGGTAATCCACCATACATCACAGAATTAACAGAATGCACATTTGTCACATTCGCAACATTTCAACCTAAATGCACACCATGTGAGGTATAAGCGCACACGAACCGATGCGGCTTTGCCACAGCCACACAGCCCGCATTTCGTCATGTTTACAGGCACCCCAAAGGCCCCTGCAAGCCTCGGCGACGTCCACCGAACCCGAAAGCGCCCACAAACACCGCCGGACACCCGGACGCAACGGCCACACCCGTCAAGCATCTCGGCGCGCCAGGGCGTCTCTGCACCGTCCACAGGACGCCTCAACAGGGCGCATAGCCTCGCGGCGATTGGCGGGGCGGCCTCGGCAAAACGCGAAAGCCCCGGATTTCGCCGCACTGCCAGCCTCATCGCAACATCGACGCACCCGCCTTCACACCCGCAGTTGCAATGTCCAGGCACTTTTCCGAACGCTCAACCCAAGCCAAGGCACTTTTCTTGAAATTTCACTCCGGAAACTCGGCGCTCACCCCTAAAGGGCACACAAAATCGGGCTTCGACGCCCGCCATAGCCCACGCCGGCCTTCCGCACGGCGCCCACTTCCCTCGCCTCGCCGCGACGGCTATTTCTCGCCTCGCCGTGACAAGCGGACAAGCAGCTCCTCCCGCGCTTTCAGCCCGGCTCGCAGCGCCCAGCGCAACGGCGCCTGCCAAGGCTTGGAGTACACGCCGTCGAGGTATCGGGCGGCCGAACGATGGTGCGCGCGGATCATGTTCTCTGGCTTGTTCCGCCAGCTTGCGCCCTGATCGTGCACCACTTCGGCGTCGGGGATGAAAACGCTCTGCCACCCCGCAGAGGCCAGCTGCTCTCCCAACGTCGTGTCCTCGAAGAACATGAAGTATGACTCGTCGAACCCTCCGACGGCGTCGAACGCCTCGCGCCGAAGCAGCAGGCACGAGCCGGAGAGCCAGTCGACGACATGGGCCCGCGTGGTGTCGGCGTTCTCGCGATAGGCTCGCGAAAACGGGTTGTTCGGCCAAACTCCGCCCAAAAGCGCATGCCCGACGCCGGAAACGAGCCGCGGGAACTTGCGTGCGGAGGGGTAGACGGTTCCCGCGCGATCGCGCACAAGCGGCCCGAAGGCTCCCCCGCGAGGCCACGCGGCCGCGGCCGCGATCAGCTTGTCGATGGCGCCGGGCAGAAAGACGACGTCGGGGTTGACCACGACGATCCACTCGGAGTCCCGCGAATCAAGCGAACCCTCGCCGGAAGGCGCACGTGAAAGGCCAGATTCATTCGCGGCGGGAAACTCGACGTCCGCACCGGCCGAGCCCTGAACGTCGGCCGGCCCTTGTGCCTTGAGCGGCCGCCTGTCGAGCGATACCGCAGCCGGGCCGGGCGCAGCCGCGGCCGCGCTCTGTTCGCGCAGCGCCTTCACACCGCGGTTGACAGCCGTTCCGTAACCGAGGTTCCGGCCCGGCCTGAGGACGGCGGCGCCATAGATCCGCCCCACGGCGTCGACCATTTCAGCGTCGGTCCCGTTGTCGACGACGACGACGTCGACGGCCCTGCGCGTGGCCTCGCCGACGGACTCCGCCCACAATGCGAGCTCCTCCCCCGGGTTGAAGGCGACGGTGACAATCCTCAGGCGTTCGGTGTTCACTGAATAAGACTAACCTCCCGCAGCGCTTCGCGTTTCCAGAGTCCGTCTCCCAGCCGTTCCGAGGCGGAGGGAAGGGCGCCGCGAGTCCATGCCTCGAAGCACGGCTCCACGCTCCGAAGCACGACTCCATGCCCCGAAGCACGACTCCATGCCCCGAAGCGCCGCAGCTTTCGACCTCGTTCTCAATTCGGACAATGCCCGCTTTTCAAGCGCCTCCGCTCCGAACTCCACGCACTCCGCGCGACTGCGTTCCAGGCTGCACGCCGCCGGCGAGCACCGCACGCCCAGGAATCTTGCCCCCATTCGCGCAGATCCGCGGCGGTTTGGGCATCCTCCGCACTCGCCTCCGGGATCCGGCCCCCGTTCGAGCAGACCCGCCGCCCGGGACCGGCGAGCACCGCACGCCCAGGAATCTGGGTGAATGCACACCCTCTCACCCTCGACTGTGTCAAGCCTCCAACCACTGTGAAAACCGCTACATTTCACGGAAGACGCTTACGTCGGCAGTCATCGGCCACGTCTGCACATTTGGGTCGGATGACCCGCGGGTGTTCTCGGACTTTAACCCGTTACTTCACCGTCCACACTTATCGACAACGATGTCGGCCTCGGTCTCACAACTCCCCAACGGCAAGCATTCCCCGCTCTCCCACAGGAACGGCACGTACTATTGGCAAGGTGAGTAGAAAACAACGCGATGCCGCCCATATGGCGGCCGGCCGTCGATCACGGCACATTTTCAGGATCGCGGCACTGTGCCTTTCCGCGCTCCTGCTGACAGGTGCTTCGGCCCTTGTTTTCATGTACTTCCGCCTGAACGGCAACATCGAGAAGTACGACCCGCGGAAAGACCTCGGCAGCGATCGCCCAACGATCGACAAGCAAGCCGGAAAGTCGGTGAATTTCCTCCTCATCGGATCGGATTATCGCAGCGGGGATTCGGACGTGGACGGAGCCGGGTCTTCAGGCGACGTGGTCGGAATGCGCTCAGACACGACGATGCTCGTGCATGTTTCCGCGGATCGCAAACGAGTCGAAGTCGTCTCCATCCCCCGCGACACCCTCGTCGACATTCCCGAATGCAATGTGAGAGACAAAGACGATGACGACAAAGTCCTCTACACGACCGAACCGCAAAAGAACGCTCGATTCAACACCGCCTTCGCCAAAGGCGGGGCCAAGCTCAACACCGGTTCGGCAGCGGCATGCACAATGAAAACAGTTGAGAAGCTGACCGGGAAAAGGCTGCGCATCGACAATTTCATGGTTATCAACTTCGCCGCTTTCAAGGGAATCGTGAACGAGCTTGGAGGAGTGCCTTCTTATTTCGCTGAGGACGTCAACGACAAGGAGGCGGGCCTCAAAGTCAAGGCGGGATGCCGCCTTCTCGACGGCGACCAGGCGCTGGCCTTGGCCCGAGCCCGCAAAAGCCTGGGCGACGGCTCTGACCTCGGCAGGGTGAGCAGACAGCAGGAGCTAGTCAAAACCATTATGACTGAGGCGATGGACCTTGACCTGGTGGGGGATGCGAGCAAGCTGTACAGCATCCTCGACGCCACCACTAAAAACATCGCCGCGAACAAGGAATTCGGAGACATCCGCAATCTCGCAGGCCTAGCCTCTTCTCTCCAGAACGTCGCCCCGAGCGACGTCAAATTCCTCACGATGCCTTTCGAGCACAAGGGCGCCTACGTCGTCCCGCGCAAAGAGGCGGACAAACTTTGGGCGAGCATAGCCAAAGACAAGCCCGTGACGATGACGGTCGACCCGGCCGAGGGCACCGTCACGGACAGCGAGTCCCCTTCCCAAACTCCGGCGAACCCGGGAGGAAGCGCGGAGAATGCCGCCAAAGAGAGCCCGGCGTCGCCCGAGGCCTCCCAGTCGGCTAAGAAGCCTTCGCCCTCAAGCACGAAGACCCCGGTTTGCACTAGGAACAACGCCAAGTAAGCGGGTGCCCTATGACACAGCCTCCGTCCTTCGAGCCTGCCAAAAAAGCCGCGCGCCCAGACTCCTCGGGAGCCAAGGAAGTGGTCAGCGGCCGCTCCGGCGGCACGGGCAGCACGTCCGAGCAGCTTCAAGAGTGGGCTGCCATCGACGGTCGCCCGCCGCGACGTCAGCGCTCTCTGCTCGAAAAAGAACTCGGAATCGACCCGAACGAGCAGCGCGGTTCCGCGTCGCAGTCCGGTTCGGCGTCGCAGCGCGTTTCTCGCTCCCGGTCGGGGGCTGCCGAGCAGCTTGGCTCCGCCCCGCAAGGCAGGTCCCTTCAACAGCCCGGTTCCGCTCAGCAGGCAGGGTCCGCAACGTCGGCTTCCGAGGCCTCTCACAGCGCACGCCGCTCCGGGTCCACGAGCGTCGCCCGGCCCGGAGGAAGCGCGCGGCGCCTTGACGACGATCCCGCCGCGGGCGCCTCTCGCCCGTCCCAGCCTTCTTCCTACCCTCCCGCCTCGCGGGGAGGGCCGTCGGCGTCGTCGCAGCGGCCTTCGGGCGGCGCCTCCGCCTCCAATCTGTCAGGCTCTCAGAGTCCACAGAGACCGGACTCGCTCGGCGGGCGGCCCCTTCCGGCTCCGACCGAGCCTTTCCGGGCGGCCCAGCCACAGGGCCCGACCGAGCCGCCGCGCGGCCCCACACAGCCGCCGCAAGGCCCGACGGAATCGGGAGGCGGGCTCAATCCGCCGTCGAAGCCTCGCCGCAGGCACCCTTGGCGCCGGCGCATAGGCATCGCCCTCGTCGTCCTTCTGGTGCTTCTCATCGCCTGGCCGGCGTATCTCATCCATTACGGAAACTCGAAGCTCCACGACGTCGATGCGCTTTCCGACAAAGCCGACACCCCTGGCACGACGTACCTCGTGGTCGGCTCCGACAAGCGCGAGAAGGGCGCGATCGACGATCCCACCGCCGGGCAGCGTTCGGACACGATCATGCTCTTGCACGTCCCCGAGTCCGGGAAGCCCGCTCTCGTCTCCCTTCCCCGCGACGCCTACGTGACAATCCCGGGCAACAACGCCGGCAAGCTCAACGCGGCCTATTCGATCGGCGGGCCCAAGCTGCTCGTGCGCACCGTCGAGGAATTGAGCGGCCTGAAGGTGGACCATTACATCGAGGTTTCCATGGGCGGGGTCCAATCCCTCGTCGAGGCCGTCGGCGGAGTCAACCTCTGCTACGACGCCGACGTCAACGACCGCGACTCGGGCCTGGTGTGGGCAAAGGGCTGCCACGACGCCGACGGCCCCACAGCCCTTGCCTTTTCGCGAATGCGCAAAGCCGACCCTCTCGGGGACATCGGCCGAGCGCTCCGCCAGCGTCAGGTCGTCTCGAAGGTCGTCTCCAAAGCGGCCTCGCCCTCCACGCTCATCAACCCGATGCGCCAGCGTTCCCTCGTCGGCACGGTGGCCGAGCATCTGACCGTCGACCCCGACACCGGCATGGTCGCCCTGGGAAAGGCGGGATTGAGCATTCGCGGCGTCATGGGCCCCGACGGGCTGATGGGCGCGCCGCCCATTTCGAGCATGAACTACCGGGTGGGCCAGCAGTCGGCCGTGCGCCTCGATCCCGCCAAGATTGACGGGTTCTTCGAAAAGCTCCGCAACGGGACTCTGACGTCGTCCGATTTCTTTTCCCCTCTGTAAGGGCGGAATCGCCTTAGCGGCGGGTGCGGTCGGCTCCAACAGCGCACCGAATCGCTGCGACGGCGGGAACGCATTGCGACAGCGCGCTTCGCCGCCGTAAGGGCATTCGCCAGCCGTTCAGCCCGATGCGGACCGTTCAGCCCTCGAGCTTGCGGCGCAGCGCGGCCCCTTTGGCCTTGGCCGTCTTCCTGAGCCCGTCCTGGAATTCCGCCATTCGATCGCGAACGTCCCGGTCCGCCGGGGCGCTGCCGACGATGCGCGCGGCGAGAAGCCCGGCGTTCCGGGCCCCGGCAATCGACACCGTCGCCACCGGCACGCCCGCCGGCATTTGGACGATCGACAGGAGCGAGTCCATTCCGTCGAGATGCCGCAGCGGCACCGGGACGCCGATGACGGGCAACGGCGTCAAGGCGGCGAGCATCCCCGGAAGATGGGCCGCGCCCCCCGCGCCCGCGATGATCGCGCGAAGCCCCCTCTCGCTTGCCTTGCGCCCATATTCGACCATGTCTTCGGGCATCCGGTGAGCCGAGACGACGTCGACCTCGTAGGCGATCCCAAACTCGTCAAGCGCCGCGGCGGCGTCTTCCATGACCTTCCAGTCCGAATCCGAGCCCATGACGATTCCAACGATTGCGTTCATGCCTTGATTTTCTCACGAGGAGCTCGGGTCCGCTTCCTTGCGAAGGGCGCGCAGCCGCTCCCTCGCGAGAAGATTCGCGGCCGCCTCCGCGAAGGGCGCGCGGCACCGCTGCGGTTCCCGCGCCGTTGCGCTTCCGGCACCGTTGCGCTTCCGGCACCGTTGCGCTTCGGGCATGCGCGGCCGCGGCTCCCGCCTCTTCTCCGTCTGGGAATCGCGGGTTCAGTCGGCCGCGGTCGCGCCTGTCGCTGGCGCACCGCGCCCCGCCAGGGCCTCGACCGTCTCGCGCGCTTGAGCTCTCGCCGTGTCAAGATCGTCGCCGCACACGGTGACGTGGCCCAGCTTGCGGCCCGGCCTCACCTCCTTGCCGTACACGTGAATCTTCGCCGAAGGGTGCAAGGCCATCGCCTCGGAGTAGGCGTCGCGGGGGTCCTCGAGCTCCGAGCCGAGCAGGTTGACCATCACGGCCCAAGGGGCCAGCAAGTCCGTGGACCCAAGGGGAAGGTCAAGCACGGCCCGGAGGTGCTGCTCGAATTGGCTCGTCACCGCGCCTTCGATCGTCCAGTGGCCGGAGTTGTGCGGACGCATCGCCAACTCGTTGACCAGAATGCGCCCGGCGTCGTCGACGAACATTTCGACGGCGAGCATCCCCACCACGCCAAGCTCCTCGGCCACGGCCTTCGCGATGTCGGCGGCGCGCCCGGCGACGTCGGAGGAAACCCGCGCGGGCGCAATGGTTTCGGCGCACACTCCCCCGCGCTGGATCGTTTCGACGGCGCACCAGCTTGCGATCTCGCCGCCTGGGCGACGGGCGACGAGCTGGGAGATCTCGCACGTGAAGGGCACGAGTTCCTCGATGAGCAGCCCCTCGCCTCCGGCCGCATCCAGCCACTGGCCCAAAGGCGCCGACGTCTCGCATCGGCCGTCGGGCGCCAGCCTGACTTCGGCGACGCCCTTCCCGTCGTACCCGTCGCGCGGCGTCTTGACGACGGCCCGCCCGCCGAGCTCTCGCAGCGCGGACGCGATCTCTTCGTCGTTCCTCGCGGCGAACCAGCGCGGGCACTCGATTCCCGCCTCGGTCAGCCTTCGCCGCATGAGCAGCTTGTCCTGAGCAAAGGCGAGCGCCGACGCTCCCGGGCGCACGGGGGCGACGTCAGCCGCCGCGGCAAGAATCTCGTCCGGCACGTGCTCGTGTTCCACGGTCACTGCGTCGACGCCGCGCGCGAGAGCCAGGACGGCGTCGGCGTCGTCGGCCGCTCCGACGACGGAAAGCGGAACGACCTGGCCCGTGGCGCCGTCGGGTGCTTCGACCAGAGCGCGCAGCTCGATTCCCAGGGCGATGGCCGCTTCCTGCATCATGCGGGCAAGCTGGCCTCCGCCGACTACACCGACCCGCGGCGCGCCCGCCGCGGCCCCTGTCCCGACGACTTTGCTATCGGACACGTTCCCTCCTGTGTTTTTCACATTTCAGCCTATGTCTTTTTCCCATTATCCCCGGTTACACTTACGTGGTGCTGTCGAATCTCATAAGCAAACTTCTGCGGGGCCAGACTTTCCGAGAGTGGTTTGTCGAGTTCTTACAGTTTTGCACCGTGGGCTTGGGCGCCTACATCGTCGACGTCGGCCTTTTCAATCTTTTGGCCTACTCGCTTCCGATCGACCTTCCCGGCGACAAATCGCTCACCGCCAAGATCGTCTCCGTGACCGTTTCCGTGATCTTCGCCTGGGTCGCCAACAGGCTGTGGACGTTCAAAAAGAGGCGCAGCGAGAACAAGGGGCGGGAATTCGCCATGTTCGCGCTCGTGAACCTCGGCGGCCTGGTCATCGCCCTCGGCTGCCTGGGCTTTTCCCGCTACGTCCTGCATTTGACGACCCAGTTTGCGGACAACGTCTCCGGCAACGTCGTCGGCCTCGTGCTCGGCACAGCCTTCCGGTACGTCATGTACCGCTATTTTGTTTTTTCCCCGGCCTCTCACGACAAGAAAGTCGCCTCTCGCGGGAAGAAAGGCGCCTCTCGCGGCGAGAGGGCCGCCGGCGTTTAAAGAAGCTTCGACAAGTCGACGGCTTGCCGCCGGCACCCGCGACAGACCCTCGGCAGACCGGTCCAGACCTCGGGAGATGTCCCTATCGCCGCCGCCTGCGCGCGCCCACCGAGACGATTGCCCCGGCCGGGAGGATATCCTGCGGATTGATCGACTTTGGGACGGCGTTGAGGGTCAGCCGGAAGATCGGCGGCGCCGCCTGCGCCAGCTCGAGCCTGCCGCCCGCGCCCTCGGCGAGGCTGCGCGCCAGCGGAAGGCCGATTCCAGTTGAGCCGCCGGTCGAGACGCCCTTGTTGAAGATCGCATCGACAAGGTCCTCGCGTATGCCTTCGCCTTCGTCGGAGATGTCGATCACCACTCCCTTGCCGACTTTCCGCGCCGCGACTTTCGTCGTCCCCCCGCCGTATTTGAGGGAGTTCTCGATGAGGGTCGCGACGATCTGCGCGAGGGCGCCGGGCGTTGCGAGAACGGCCACTCCGGCGTCGTCCTCGAATACGAGGCGTCTGTCGGCCTTGGCGAAAGAGCGCTCCCACTCATCGGACTGCTGTTCGAAGAGCTTGGAGAGGGAAACCGCCTCGGTGCTGGCCTCAACCGCGCGGGAGGAGCGCAGCAGATCGGCGACGACGCCGGTGAGCCGCTCCACCTGTTCCAGGCACGAGGCGGCCTCCTGACGGACCTCCTCTTGCTCGGAAAGGTACTCGATCTCCTCAAGCCGCATCGACAAGGCGGTGAGCGGCGTGCGCAGCTGGTGCGAGGCGTCCGCGGCGAACTGCCTCTCGGCGGCGATGCGCCCGGCCATGCGGTCCGCGGTTCTCACGAGCTCCTCGTAGACGAGGTCGATCTCCTCTATTCCGGATTTCTTCATGCGCGGGCTCGCCTGGCCGGCGCCGATCTGCTCCGCGGCCGCGGCGAGGTAGATGAGCGGCGCGGATATTTTCCGCGACTGGCGGCGCGCCAAAGCGACGGCCACAAGGAATGACACCGCGACGGCGGCCCCGCCAAGGGAGATGAACAAACCGATCCTGCGCCACACAGCGCTTCGCTCTATGCCCACCGTCACCTGCGCCCCCGAGGTTCCCGTGGCCGTGTGCTCGATGGCGTCCTCGTCGGTTTGCGCGCCGACTTCCGCCTTCTCCCCCGAGATCGCGACACGGACGAACATGGGGTATGTCGCGCCATCGACGGTCGCGCGCATGACGTCGAGGGGCAGGACGTCGAAGTTGCCCTGCTGCCCTCTGCCCTTCAGCCCTTCGCGCTGATCCGAGACGTTCTTATCGACGACGTTGGCGATCTGCGTCGCCCGGCGATGGACGTCCTCGTCCGCGCTGCGAAGGATGTAGAGCGAGCCCAAGGCTATACCCGGCAGGCCGAGCAGGAGGACGGCGACCGTCACGGCGACCGTCGTCATCGTGAGGGCCCGCCTGCGCATCGCTCACTCCCTTTCGAGACGGAATCCCACTCCGCGCACCGTCGAAATGTAGCGCGGATCCGAGACGGAATCCCCGAGCTTCCGGCGCAGCCACGAAACGTGCATGTCGAGCTTCTTCGAGGCGTCGTCCTCCGGCGCGTCCCACACGTCCCGCATGATGTCAGCGCGGGAAACCGCCTGCCCGGCGTTGCGCGCGAGGACCACGAGCAGGTCGTACTCCTTGCCGGAGACCCCGAGTTCCGTCGTTCCTCGGACGACCCTGTGGGCGGGAACGTCGATGACCAAATCCTGGACGCGGATGACGTCGCTCTCGCTGGCTTCGCTTCGGCGCAGCACTGCACGCACCCGCGCGAGAAGCTCGGCGAGGCGGAAAGGCTTGGTGACGTAGTCGTCGGCTCCGGCGTCGAGGCCGACGACCATGTCGACCTCTTCCGAACGGGCCGTGAGGATGAGAATCGGAAATATCCACCCTTGGGAACGTGCATGGCGTGCGACGTCAAGGCCGTCCATGTCGGGAAGGCCGAGGTCCAGGATGGCGACGTCCACGCCGCCGCCCATCGCCTCAATGGCGTCCCGGCCGGTCTCCGCCAAATGCACGTCGTATCCCTCCCGCCCGAGGGCGCGCAGGAGTGGTCCGGAGATCGCGGTGTCGTCCTCTACAAGAAGCATCTTCGTCATGAGCTGATTCTAATGCAATTCCGTTACAATTTGCCTGCCCGTCTTAGGAAATCTTTACTCTTAAAACACCGAGTCGCAGGCCGCCGCTTTCCGAGGGCTTAACGGCGCTCCCAGTTCATAAAGAACGCATACCCAAAAGGCCGTCCCTTCGCTTGCGTACAAGCCGATCCCCCGCCCGGGCGGCCGCCCGAATCGCGGCAGTTTCCCAAAGCGCCGCGCAGGCGTCGGGCGCTCGCCCAAGCAAAGGCCCGTCACGACGAGGGCATCCTCCGCACCTCGACCGCTTCGATCTTTCCGAAACCTTGAAGATTCGGGCTTCCGGCCTGAACGAGCGTGTAGCGGCCGGGCACGAGCGAACGCAAGGTTTCCGCGGTTTCGCTGTCGGTCAGGATCGTCCCAGATTCGGCGACGTCGACCAAACGCGAAGCAAGGTTGACCTTGGGCCCGAAAATGTCGCCAAAGCGCGAGACGACGCCTCCCCACACGAGGGAGGCTCGCACCGGGAGCATGCCGGGCACCTTCCGCAGTTCGTCCACGACGTTCGTCACCACCCGCGCGCCGGTGTCGAGGTCGTCGGCGATGTAGAGAAAAGCGTCTCCGATGCTCTTGACCACCCGCGCGCCGTGGGCGTGTATGGCCATGCGGCAGGTGAAGTCGAACTCCTCGACGAGCTCGATGAACTCAGCCGACCCCAGCTCGTTCGATCGATTCGTGAAGGCCACCATGTCGATGAATCCGAAGGCCCTGCGCAGGGTGACGTCGGAGGCCTCGGTCAGCTCCATCTGGGAGACTTCCGTCTCGCTGCGTCGGAGAAGGGCGACCATGTGGCGCCTCCACGAGTATTCCATCTGCCGACGCAGATAATCCTCGTAGTCGACGATGTTGTCGAGGACCCAGAACCTGGCCGAGATCCCGTCAAGCCCGAGTTCCCTGCGCGCATAGTCGACGAGCACCTCGTGCTGCCAAAGAACGAGGCGGTCGGACATGTGGGATTGGGCGCGATTGAGCGATTCCAACGTTTCGTGGGTCAGCAGGCCCGAGCGAAGCGCCTTCGCGTGAAGCCGCATGGCGTCGACGTCGCCGTCGGTGAATATCCGTTTCTCGCGACTCTCCGAGACCGTGGGAAAACCCATGGCCAGCCAGAAGCGGAGGGCCGTTTCGACGTCGAGCCCCGCGAGCTCGGCCGCCTGCAGGAGGGAATATCGCTCCCCTCCGCCGAGCATGCCGCGCGCATGCCGTTCGACGGTGTTGAGCGGCACGCTTTCATCGACCGAATTGAGCGGCATGCTTTCATCGACCGACCGGCTCTCATCGTCCTGCCGCCTCTCATCGATCTGTCGGCTTTCGACGCCGGAAAGCCCCTTCTCGTTGCGGTCCACGGCCTCGCCTCCGGACCCGTCGTCCGTTTCCAGTCCTTTTACATCGTGCAATTGTGTCACGTACCTCCCTCGTTTTGTGCCTTCAATCACACACTATACGGCACGGCGGAGGCCCGCGTCACGCGTTGTGGATGAGCGTCGCCCGTCGAGTGGCGGCTCGGAGGAGATCGGCGCCGCCGAAAAGCAGGCAGAGACGGAAGAAACCGGCGCCTGCGCCCCAAGAGCCCATGACAACTGATCCCGGCCCCGTCTGCCACGGCGGCCGCGCCTCAGCCCGCCGCCTTTCAGCCCAAAGACTCCAAGTCTGCCCATAAACTCCGGGGCTGCCCAAAGACTCTAAGTCTGGCCAAAGACTCCAGGTCTGCCCAAAAACTCCAAGAATTGCGCTCGTAGGCAGGCGGACAGCCAGCCGCACCCCCGCCTCGAAGAGGCGCCGGCACAATGACGCTCTTTCCCGACAGGTTCAACGACGCTCATTTGCAACAGGCTCAATGACGCTCTTTCGCGACAGGCTCAATGACGCTCTTTCGCGGCAGGCTCCGCAAATCTTCCACGCCTCGAAGAGGCGCCGTGGATTGCGCCGGAGGAGAATGCTCCTATGGCCGCAAGGGCTCGAATCGATAAACTTGGTCCATGACAAACATTCGCACCCCCAGCGCCATCGACGCACTCGCGAACGAGTACTTTCACGCAGACCTCGCTTTGTCGCCCGAAGCGGCCACCGTCGTGGGAACGGACGACGCCGACCACGGAGCCCTTTCAGACTATTCTCCCGCCGGCGTGGACGAGCAGCGCAGCTTGATATCCGGGACCCTCGCCAAGCTAAACTCCCTTCCGATCGCCGACGACGTCGATCGGATCACCGTGGCGGCGATGAACGAGCGCCTCGGGCTGGAGCTCGAGCTCATCGACTCCGGCGAGAGGTGCGGCGAGATCAACGTCATCGCCTCACCCATCCAGGGCGTCCGAGACATCTTCGACCTCATGCCCACCGAAACCGAGGCCGACTGGGACAATGTCAACCGCCGTCTCGGCGTCGTCGCCGAAGCCCTCGAAGGCTACAAGGAATCCTTGCGGCAGCGAATCGCCTCGGGGCCGCCGATCCCGGCGCGCCAGATCGAGAGGTGTGCGGAGCAGTGCGAGGGCGCCGCCGGCTCGGCCTCCCCCTTTCTCCATCTGGTGAACAAACGGCCCGAAGTCGCCGCGAACGCCGACTCGGCGCGCGTGGCCTACGGCCAGCTCGCCGATTTCCTGCGGGAGACGGCATTGCCGACGGCGGTGGAGGAAGACGCCGTGGGCCGCGAGCGCTACAGCCTCTTCTCGCGCCACTTCCTCGGCGCGGACATCGACCTCGACGAGACCTACGAATGGGGGAAGGCCGAGCTCGCGGAGATCGTCGCGGAGCAGGAAAGGACGGCGCGCGAGCTGTACGGACCCGGCGTCGGCGTGCGCGAGGCGATGGAGAGGCTGGATTCGGATCCCAAGCGCAAGCTCTCCGGCGTCGACGCCCTGCAAAGGTGGATGCAGGAGACGGCGGACGCCTCGGTTGCCGCGATGTCTGAGCATTTCGACATTCCCGAGCCGCTGCGCACGATCGAGTGCTGCCTGGCGCCGTCGGGAACCGGAATCATCTACTACACGCCCCCGACGGGCGATTTCTCGCGGCCGGGCCGCATGTGGTGGTCCGTGCCTTCCGGCGTCACGGAGTTTGCGACCTGGAAGGAAAAGACCACCGTCTACCACGAAGGCGTTCCGGGCCACCACTTGCAGATCGGGCTCACAACGTACATGCGCGACTCGCTCAACGACTGGCGCCGGAACGGAACCGCGGGCGGCTGCTGGGTGTCGGGCCACGGCGAGGGCTGGGCCCTCTACGCCGAGCAGCTCATGGCCGAGCTCGGGTACATGGACGAGCTGGGCGACCGCATGGGCGTGCTCGACTCGATGCGGCTGCGCACCTCGCGCGTGGTGGTGGATCTCGGCGTTCACCTGCGCAAGGACGCCGGCCCGTGGGGCGAAGGCACGTGGGACGCCGATTCGGCGTGGCGCTTCCTGCGTGAGAACGTCGCCAGCGACGACGCCTTCCTGCGCTTCGAGCTCAACCGCTACCTGGGGTGGCCGGGGCAGGCGCCGTCGTACAAGATCGGCCAGCGCATCTGGACGCAGCTTCGCGAGGAGGCCCGGGCGAAGGAGGGCTCGAACTTCGACCTCAAGGCATGGCACAACAGGGCCCTGTCGATCGGCTCGGTGGGCCTGGACGTTCTGCGCGAGGCCTTGGCGTGAGCGGGTCCTCACGGGGGCATGCGGGTGAGGCCGGGCATGCCGGCGATACCGGGTATGACCCAGCGGGCGAGGCCAGACGTGACCTGACGGGTGCAGCCGTGCCTGATGACCCAGCGGGCGAGGCCAGACGTGACCTGACGGGTGCAGCCGTGCCTGATGACCCAGCGGGCGAGGCCGGGCGCAGACGATCCGCGGATCTGGCCGATGGCAAGGGTGACGCCACAGATTCGTTTGCCGAAATGCCACCTGAATTTGCCGAAATGCCACCTGAAAACGAATGGGCGAAGAAGCCGTTTGCGAATGAATCGGCGATTGATGCGCCGGGCCGGGGCTGGGTTAGCGCCGGCGCAACGCCTCAGCGGACGCGCGGCGGCAGGCTCGGCCTGACGGGAAACGGCCGGCTCCGGCTGGCTCTGGCCAGTAAATCACCTGCACGGCTGGCTACCCTGCGGGCCGCGGGTTTCGATCCGCTCGTCCAGGTCTCCGACGTCAACGAAGAAGCCCTCCTCGAATCGGTTCGCGGCGGGCCGGCGCAAAAGGTCCTCGCCCTCGCGACGGCGAAGGCCCGTGCGGTGGCGTATGACCCGCGCGAGGCGGCGGAGGCCGATTTCGTGGTCGGCTGCGATTCGATGTTCGAGTTCGACGGCGAGGCAGTCGGCAAGCCCGGCGCCCCCGAAACGGCGCGGGAGCGCATTGCGCGCATGGCCGGGCGCAGCGGAGTCCTTCACACGGGCCACCAGATCATCCATTTGGAGAGCGGGGCGTCGCTGGGGGCGGTTTCCCACGCCGTCGTCCATTTCGCGCCGATGTCCGACGCCGAAGTCGAGGCATACGTCGCCACCGGGGAGCCGCTGCACGTGGCGGGCGCCTTCACCGTGGACGGATTGGGCGGGCCGTTTGTCGAGAGGGTCGACGGCGACTATCACGGCGTGGTCGGCATCTCGCTGCCGCTGCTGCGCGCCATGCTGGCGAACTGGGGCGTCTCGATCACCCGGCTGTGGCAGCCGCCGGTCAAGTTGGCGGGCGATGCTACGCACTCGCCCGCTGTCGAATCTGTCTTGGCCGCCGCAGATGGCACTCCATCCGATAGCAGCATCGACAGTGGTGCCGCCGGCGTCGCCGATGCGAGCGGTGCAGCGGAAGTGCCGGCTGCCGGTTCGGGGCGTCCAAAACCCAGAGGCAAGCCATTGAGCGACAAGACACCGAGCGCCAAACCGCTGCGCGGCAAGCCACACAGCAGCAGACGCCGAAAAGGCGCGGACGGTTTCATTTTGTGCCCCTGCGGGGTCGAACACTGGGGCTTGGCGGGTGCCGCGGGGATCCTTGCCTTCCGCGAGCGCGAATCGATCGAGGTGCTCGTGCAGCTGCGCGCCGAATGGTCGCATTCGGGCGGGACGTGGTCGAACCCGGGCGGGGCGATTGGATGGTCGGAGACGCCGCTGGAGGGCGCGCTGCGCGAATTCGAGGAGGAGACGGCGATCGGCGCGGGCAGCCTCGATGTGGTCGGCAGCATCGTGCGCGATCACGGCGACTGGCGCTACACGACGTTCGCGGCCCGCTGCGAGACGGCCGAGCCCGTGCCCAACGACGAATCCCTCGCGCTCGAATGGGCGTCCCTCGACGATTTGCTGCAGGGCCGCCTCGACCGGCCCGTGCACCCCGCTTTCGCCGAAGATCTGCCGCGCCTGGCCGAGGTCATTCGCGGTGCCGCACGCTGACCGGCCTGTCTTTCGCGGCCATCGGTCTTTTCCCGTTCGCCAACCGGCCGTCAGCAGCCGACCGTCTTTTCCGCGGGGCCCTTCTGACGACTCACCCCTCCCAGCGAACGCCCATCATTCTCTTGGTAGGCTTGGGCGCATGAGTGCAAAGAACGCGTGGGGCCGAGGCCT
>ERZ773060.60-NODE-60-length-60592-cov-594.371_pt1 | contig 60592 bp, 54 predicted proteins | sample MGYA00580628_ERZ773060 | MGnify/ENA primary metagenome ERZ773060 (study PRJEB29015, sample SAMEA2738019) | human oral metagenome | biome: human oral; feature: human-associated habitat; material: dental | place: China | collected 2045 ... | reverse complement strand
CCGCGAAGCCCTCGAAACCACCGGACGCGAAGTGGCCGAGACCACCGGACGCGAAGCAGCCGAACAAGCCGCCCGCACCACCGGCGAACAAGAACTCGGCACCATCAGCACAAACGCCGCCGAAAACATTAAACCTGGGGAACTCGTACCGTATGACCCTGATTTTGCGATGCAGCAGGTTGCATCAGCCGACCATCCGACAGCATCACAACTCGATGAATTTGGGGCTTCGCAATCGAATTGGACGAGAAGTCAAACAGAAGCCGGTCCCATCAAATACACAGACGAGAACGGGATCAATAGGTTGACGATCAAGAAGGGCTCGCCGAGAACCCCGGGGAGTGAAAACCCCCATATTGAAATGAAGGGTTCAGATGGTCAGCGATTTGACAAGTATGGATTCAACGTGACCCGGAGGTCTCCAGGGAATCACACGCCTATAGAATGGGATCTTCCGTGATGGACTACACTCATCTACCCGGCCTGAGTGACATCTTCCTTGAAGAGAGTTGGGTATTGAATGTTGAGGTTGGGCCAGGATACGTCTGCTTTGTCATCGAGGCAGTGCTGACTGATTCTCACCCCATGTATGAACCATGTCATCCAGGAGAACAATTCTACTACAGGAAGTCTACTTGGAAATTTTGCGATGTACGTTCAGTTGCATGGACCATGGGAAGCAAGCCAGCCGTTGACGCCAGCGGAGAGCTTGATTATGGGCACATCGACGAAGTGATCATTGAGCATCCTGCTTATACCATAATAGGAGATCTCGGAGAGATGAAGATTATTTCGTCTGAGCCAAAATTGGTTCTCATGCGCTGAGACAAGGGGTCGTTCGGAACTTGGGGACCAGAGAGCTTTGGGCTGAAGGCCTGCAGAATGGAGAGTCTTGATGAGCTCTGGACATCTCAAACAAGATTTACTGAGGTTTGTTCACAGGAGGTCCATCGGAAGACGCAACTTCCAGCCATGATCCGGTCTTCTGAGGCCAGGAATAAACTTCGCTCTCCAATTGAGCATGAAAGTCTCGTCTCGGCCAGGGGGTTCGCGTGAGTTGCTGCTGCAACATACGGATGATCTGCGCTCTTGCTCGGAATCATACAGGAGTGGCATCAGCTCGCAGACAGGCTTCAAATCCTTTGGCTCAAGACTCATCCCAATAGTTCACGACAAGGGTTGCATCACGATGTGTCACATTTTCTCTGGGCTTGAAGGTGTTCAGTTGGAGGGGGGCTTGGTACATAGCATCAAAATTGAACCGTTTCATGTTCGCCTTGAGGTCGAAGTCATCCTGGACGCGCCTCACCTGATGCACAAAAAAGTTCAGACGGGTGAATCGCGCCGTCTCAAAAGAGCCACGCTGAGTTTTTGTGATGTTCGCTCTGTCGCATGGATCATGAATCCTGGATCTAATATGGGAGTCAATGACCCTTGCGGACACGACCGTGTCACCGAAATCCAGTCGACCCTGTTGAACCATCTCTTGATAGGCGATTTTGGGAGGCTTGAGATTGTTTCGTCGGAACCTAAACTCAAACTTCACGACTGAGTGACTGACGTGAAACGAACCCCCATCTTTCGCGATTTCATGCGTCGTCTTGAATATGATTGGGGCATGCAGGTTGAGGTCATCCCCGAAGAAACTGTCGTCCTGATCGGGTGGAAGAAGCGCTCCGGTGATCATGCGTTGGGCTCGGATGAAGACCGAAGCAGTCCGGTTCTTCGTGGATGAGGGTGTGGGTTTGGGCCTGGCTGGTGGTCCGGGAGTGGGCGTGTCGGTGCGGGACAGGGGCCGAGGTCCCCTGATGACGAAGATTCCTGCACTCGCCCGTCCAGAAGACCTCGACATGCCCCCATGCAGCTGTGGAGTGCTCCGCGTTTTTCGGACACTGATGAAGAGTGGTGTTTCCGATGCGTGGGGCAGGAGTCCGATCATGTCAGCGTCGAAGTGCGGTGCCGAGTTCACCGAACAGGTCGTTCCCCGGGATCGTTCAACGGTCCCGGCCGGTGGCCGAGACCGCGAGGCCCTACGGGCCGGGCCCCTGCGGACCGTGGGCGGTCGGTCGCGGGACGGCGCACAGAGCACCCAGGGCCGGGGACGGGGAATTCCTCGAACACAGGGGACGCCGGAGACCACGACGGTTGAAAGCGGAGCCCCCGCGAGGCCCGGGGCGAGGCCCGGATGGAAGCCGAGCCCCTCGAAGGAAGCGGCGGCCCTCGCCCGCCCCGGGAGCCCCCGGTGAACACCATGGACGGATTCATCCGCAGCGAAGAAGACAACCACCCCCGTCCGGCCCCGTGCCCCGGCGGGACGGAAGCATCCCAGACCCGGCTGTCACGCCTGGCACGACCGGCCCCCCGGCTCAGCGGCAGCCAGAAGAAGACAGAACCCCGGCCGCCACCGGCGCCCGGTTCTTCGACGAGTCCGAGCAGACCTGCGGCCACCGGCCCCATCCCCGGGCCGGGCCCGTCACGGGGTCCGGGCCGGGGCGCCAGAGCGTCCTGAAGATCATGACCACCAACGACATGGCCCCCTTGTCAGCCCAAGGGGAAGGCCCGTCGCCGCGGCCCCGGGCCGCGGACCTTCCGGGCCGGCCGGGGCAGACCCCCGCAGGAATCACGCTGCCGACGCGCCTGCGGTGACATGGGTCGGTGACATCACCTGCATTCCGACATGGCAAAGGGGTCCGCCTCGCCCGGCCACGGTCACGGGGCTGGCTGCTCCTGACACGAAGATCATCGGCCACACCATGGCCGGACACACGCCGCACCGGGCTGACCGGCGAGACCCCACCCGCGGCCACCAAGGTCTACCCACCGGTCCGTGGCGCCACGGCGTCCCTGCCCCGGCCGCGGGCCCCAGGACACCCCGGACCGGGTACGCGAGAGTCATGGACGACCACGGGATCCTCCCACCGGTCGGCCGCACCGGTGCCTGCCACACACAACGCGGCGACCGACCCCTGTCAACGGGACCCTGACGACAAGGACCCGTGAACCGCAAGGCCCACCCGACCAGGACCCACCCGAATCCGGGACGTGACATCTTGGATCGAACCGGGACACAATCACACACGACCCCCCGCTCGGCAATCGACCACCGCACACCCGACGAAATCGACGCCGAACCCAGACACCACAACAAGGCAGCCCGAACCAGACGTCCACCACTGTCCGAAAACCCATTTCACTCCAGATCTGGAGGAACAGACAGCATGAAGATTCCCGTCGGAGTGTCAGGGCTGATCTCAGCAGGTGACGAAGTGGGCTGGACGGTTAGAATTGAATATGACACCGATGGGACTGGTGGTTGCCATGTCTTCACCTCGAAGGATGGTGAGAGACATGACAACTGGGAGGCTTGTTCACAGCGTCTGCGGATGACACTGCGACCAGGGGCGATGATCGCGATCTGACCCCTGTGAATAAGCCTCTGAGTTCCTGACCACAAGGCCTTGGAAGGCTGTTTCAAAGAATCGAAGTGGATCGTCAAATGGGATGTTGACGACTGAAGGAGGCTTCTTCGAAACCAGTTCTGAAGAATTCAGGTGCGATGACTGCCGTGATGGGCTCCGGGGAAGGTGTGGAGGGTCTGCGGCAGGGGGCTGTTCGAGTCAAGAGTCTTGAACAACCCTCCAGACATCGATGGGGGGGATGATGCACAGTGAACTGAGGGCGATTCGTTTTGGTGAGTCCGAGATCAAGCAGGCCCTCACCATCGTGGACGAGCTCGCCCTTTCCCTGGACCGTATCGGGGCATTGTCCGATTCGCCGGAGTCGGCCAAGGATGCTCTCTGGGAATACATGTCGACGCTGCAGGCCGGTCAGCGAGTGATGCATCTGCGCGGCATTCTCTCGGATGCCGTCGCCAGGGAGCTCGGAGAGGACGCCTACCTCGGCGAGCGCGAGGCCGTGCTCGCATGGCCAAGGATCGGCCCGCCGGAGGGGACCGAGCAGGAGAACCCGTGGTGGAGCGGCGCCGACCGTCTCGTCGGCGACGCGGTGGGCAGGTTCGGTTGGCCCGTCACCGTCGACACGGACATCCCGCAGGACGTCCTCGCGCAGCTGAGGACGGTACCGACACATTTTCATGGCGTGTACAGCGTCCTCGACGGGCCATGTCGAGTCACCAGTCAGGGCGGGCCCCTTCAACAAGGGCTGATCGCCTTCGCGAAGAGCAATGGCCGAATCTGCGTCGACACCCCCACTGGCTCGGTCGTCAAGACTTCTCAGTACATAGTTGACCTCACGACCCCTGTCAACTCCTCACTCATCGCCTTCGAGCGATGCGTTCATGCCTGCGCCATGCGCTACCCATTCTATTCAGAGGATTCCAGCTACGCCGTCAGGGATGCGGTGTGCGATGAGGTCCACCATGATCTGCTGGAGATCGACCCGGTGATTGACGAATACCCCGCGTCGGCGTTCTGGCACGATGTGACAGCACGCCTCCTGAACGGAGAACTCGCAACCGAGCGTATGCGCCGTGACTATCACGTGAAAGCGGGACGAAGCAGGTTCCCCGGAAAACGATGAACGCTTGTGCCGGGCCCCTGACCGCGACGTCACCATCCGGCACCGACATCGTCCAGCATGCGCAGGAAACGCCATCGAGGAAAAACCGGGCAAGAAGCAGCTGTCCACGATCACAGCGAGTGAGGGCCTCGACGCAGACGACGATGCTCCCGCTGAACTCGGCTCGGGAGCGTCCAGACGCACGGATCAGGAGGCCCGGGGGCGCGACTCCGACCATGACACATGACCCGGTTCGCTGAGGCTTGTTCACGGCATCCGTTGAAGATGCTCTGGGCAGGGGTGGCTCTCTCGATCAAGACCCTGTGGACAAGTGTCACCGAGGCCTGTCCACGGGAGGACCCGTGAAAGGCGAAACCACTGACCACTGCTTTGCTCATCGGCGTTGTGAATGAATGAGTCTCACTGGTGCCGTGGACGGGCCCCATGAAGCATGCTCGCCTCCGGCCCAAAGGGGCAGGAGCGCCCGGAGGCCCATCCAAGTCTCAGGCGATGACGAGCAAGGCCCCTGGTCAGAGGGCTCACGGGATGGGGTCTTGAAGAATCCTCCCGGAATCGTGGTCGGGGGCGCGGCTGGTGAATGCCCGAGACCCCCTCCGGGGTCTCGGGCTGAACGCCTGCGCTGCGGTTCTCGGTGATGTTCGGTGGGACCGTGGGTCGGGCCCGTACGGCGGCGGTCGGGCAGGGGTGATGCGATCCGTGGCCGGCCGTGCCCGAGGAGCCGGCCTCCCAGCACCACCGGCGGCGCCGGATCGTGGGGCCGGATCCGTGGAGGCGACGTCACGAGAGGAACCGGGGATGGGAGCGTCCACGACGTCGCGGCCCGCACCGCCTAGACTTGGCCGCTGAGAACAGCCTTCCAACAGAGCCCATCCGCCATGGGTGCGCGTTCGCGAGGAGACGATGGTCGACCGGGATCAGCTCCCCCTGCTGCTGCAGGTGGCCCGCGCCTACTGGGTCGACGACCGCAGTCAGGCCGACATCGCCGCCGAGATCGGCTACTCCCGCTCGATGGTCTCCCGGCTGCTCAAGCAGGCGCGCGAGCTCGGCGTCATCAAGTTCTCCGTCGGGCACCCGCTCGAACGGGCCTTCGAGCTCGAGCGGGCGCTCACCGACTCGTTCGGGCTCGCCCAGGTGCGCATCTCGGTCGAGGACGCCGAGCAGGACGCCTCCGACGCGGCCCGCCTGGCCGCAGGCCTGCTCGGCGAGGCCATCGGCTCCGACTGCGTGCTCGGCATGACGAACGGGCACTCGGTGCCCGCCGTCGTGCACGCGATGAGCCCACTGCACCGGCCGAACGCGACCATCGTCCAGTCCATCGGCACGATCGCCCGCGAGAACAACTCGGTGGACTCCCCCGAGATCTGCCGCGAACTCGCCCAGCACCTCGGGGCGTCCTACCGGCTGCTCCCGGCGCCACTGGTCGTCCGCTCACCCAGGGTCGCCGCAGCGCTGCGGCGCGAGGAGGCGGTGTCGATGACGCTGACCATGGCCGGGCACGCCGACGTCATGCTCACCGGCATCGGCGCCACGACGCGCACGGACGACGGCGTCATCTTCGACAACTGCATCACGCCCGCCGAGCACGACGAGCTGCTGCGGGCCGGCGCGGTGGGCCACATCTGCGGGCACCACGTCGACGGGCGGGGCCACCACGTGGACTCGCGCTTCTGCCAACGGCTGCTCGCCGTGCCCTTCGAACGGCTGAAGGGCATCCCGACCGTCATCGCGGTGGCCTGGGGGCGCGGCAAGGCCCCGGCGATCCTGGGCTGTCTGCGCGGCGGGCTCGTGTCGGCCCTCGTGACGGACGTGCCCACCGCCCAGGCCGTCCTCGCCCTGGAAGGCGCCTGAGCCGCGGCCCACGACCACGCCGGCGCCGACGATGCCGGCCGAGGGCGGAGCCGACGATGCGGGAGGGGGCCGTACCCACTCGGGTGCGGCCCCCTCCCCGTCGATGGGCGGCGCGAGCCTCAACGCGCGACGGAACCCTCGGTGTAGTCCTTGTCGACCTCCTCGCTCCAGCTGAAGAGCGAGCGGATCTGCTTGCCGACGGCCTCGATCGGGTGGGCCTCGCCCTCGGCGCGGAGCCTCTTGAACTCCGGTGCGCCGGCGGCCTGGTCGTCCATGAAGCGCTTGGCGAAGGTGCCGTCCTGGATGTCCTTGAGGACCTCCTTCATGTGCTCCTTGACCTCGGGGCCGATGACGCGCGGGCCCGAGACGTAGTCGCCGTACTCGGCGGTGTCGGAGCACGACCAGCGCTGCTTGGAGATGCCGCCCTCGTTGATGAGGTCGACGATGAGCTTCATCTCGTGGCAGACCTCGAAGTAGGCCATCTCGGGCTGGTAGCCGGCCTCGACGAGCACCTCGAAACCGGTCTGGATCAGCTTGGACAGGCCGCCGCACAGCACGTCCTGCTCGCCGAACAGGTCGGTCTCGGTCTCCTCGCGGAAGGTCGTCCTGATGGCGCCGGCGCGCAGCCCGCCGATGGCCTTGGCGTACGACAGGACGAGCGGCCAGGCCTGGCCGGAGGCGTCCTGCTCGACGCACACGAGGACCGGGACGCCGCGCCCGGCCTCGAACTCGCGGCGCACGGTGTGACCGGGGCCCTTGGGGGCGACCATGATGACGTCGTGGTCGGCGGCGGGCTTGATGTAGCCGTAGTGGATGTTGAAGCCGTGCGCGAACAGCAGAGCGGCGCCGGGCCTGAGGTTCGGCTCGATCTGCTCCTTGTAGAGCGTCGCCTGCACCTGGTCGGGGGCGAGGATGACGACGACGTCGCCCTCCTTGACGGCGTCCTCGACCGACTTGACGGTGAGACCGGCCTCCTCGGCCCTGGCGACGGACTTCGAGCCCTCGCGCAGGCCGACGACGACGTTGACGCCCGAGTCGCGCAGGTTGAGCGCGTGGGCGTGGCCCTGCGAGCCGTATCCGATGACCGCCACGGTCCTCGACTGGATCACCGACAGATCGGCGTCGTCCTCATGAAACATTTCTGCCATTGCTACTCCTGATTCCTGTGGTTCCCCGCGGTCAGCCGTCGTGCCTGGCCAAGGCGGGACGCTTCTTCTCGTTGATGCTCTTGTTCCCACGGCTCAGGGCGACCTGGCCCGACTGCACCATCTCGATGATGCCGTAGGGACTGACCATCGTGCTGAAGGAGGCGATCTTCTGCTGCCCCCCGGTGACCTCAATGGTCACAGACTCCGGGCTCACGTCGATGATGTGTCCGCGGAACAGATTGGTGATGTCGATCACGGACGCGCGGTTCGAGTCGGTGCAGCTGACCTTGACCAGCAGCATCTCGAGGTTCACCGCGTTGTCCTCGAGCTCGACGATCTTGTAGACCTCGATGAGCTTGTTCAGCTGCTTGACGACCTGCTCGATGACGCGCTCGTCGTCGACGGCCATGACGATCGTCATGCGGGAGACCTCGGGGCGCTCGGTGGTGCCCACGGCCAAGGAGTCGATGTTGAATCCGCGCCTGGAGATGAGGCCCGAGACGCGCGCGAGCACGCCGGGCTTGTTGCTCACCAGAACACTGAGCGTATGGGTCCTCACAGCTCGTCCTCTCCCCAGTTCGGCGCCATGTCGCGCGCGATCCTGATGTCGTCGTTGCTCGTGCCGGCAGGGACCATCGGCCAGACCATGGCGTCCTTCTCGCAGACGAACTCCATGACGACGGGCCTGTCATTGATCTCGGCCGCCCGGGCGAGGACCTCGTCGACCTCGTCCTCGGTGGCGGCTCGCAGACCGACCGCGCCCATGGCCTCGGCCAGCTTCGGGATGTCCGGCAGCTGGTCCGAGTGCAGGTCGGTGTTGGAGTAGCGCTCGTTGTAGAACAGCGACTGCCACTGGCGCACCATGCCGAGCGTGTTGTTGTTGATCACCGCGATCTTCACCGGGATGCGGTTCAGGGCGCAGGTGACGATCTCCTGGTCGGTCATCTGGAAGCTCCCGTCGCCGTCGACGCCGACGACGACGGCGCCGGGGCGGCCCACCTGGGCGCCCATCGCGGCGGGCACGCAGTAGCCCATCGTGCCGGCGCCTCCGCTGGTCAGGAAGTGGTTGGGCTGGTCGATCGGCAGCAGATGAGCGGCCCACATCTGGTGCTGCCCGACGCCGGTGGTGTAGATGGCCTCGGGGCCGAACTGCTCGCCGATGCGCCTGACCACCCACTGGGGGGCGAGCACGCCGTCGGCCGAGCGCTCCCTGCCCACCTGGTAGCGGTCCTTCAGGCCCTGCAGGTAGTCGTGCCACGGGGTGAGGTCCTGGAGCTTCTTGTCCTCCAGCCGGGCGGTGAGGCCGGCGAGCACCTTCCGGGCGTCGCCGACGATCGGCACGTCGGCGTCGACGTTCTTGCCGATCTCGGCCGGGTCGATGTCGGCGTGGATCACGGTGGCGTGCGGCGCGAAGGTCGTCAACTCGCCCGTGACGCGGTCGTCGAAGCGCATGCCGACGGCGAGCACGACGTCCGCCCGCTGGATGGCCCCGACCGCTGCGACGGTGCCGTGCATGCCGGGCATGCCCAGGTTGAGCGGATCGTCGCTCGGGAGGACGCCCTTGGCGGTGAGCGTCGTGGCGACCGGGATCCCGGTGGCCCGGACGAAGGCGGCGAGCTCCTTGGCGGCCTTCGCGCGGATGATGCCGCCGCCGGCGACGAGCACGGGGCGCTCCGCCCCGGCGAGCACGTGCGCCGCGGACGCCATCTGCCGGGCGTGGGGGGTCACGGTGGGCTTGTAGCCGGGCAGCACGATCTTCTCGGGCCACACGAAGGGCACGACCTCGCGCAGCGCATCGCCGGCGACGTCGACGAGCACCGGGCCGGGGCGGCCCGTGCGTGCGATGTGGTAGGCCTCTGCCAGCGCGGCGGGGATCTCCTCGGCGCACGTGATGAGGTAGTTGTGCTTGGTGATCGGGGTCGTGATGCCCCGGATGTCGGCCTCCTGGAAGGCGTCGGTGCCGATGGAGGTCGACTTCACCTGACCGGTGATGGCGATGAGCGGGACCGAGTCCATGTAGGCGTCGCCGATGGGGGTCACGAGGTTCGTGGCGCCGGGGCCGGAGGTGGCGATGCAGACGCCGACCCTGCCGGTCGCGACGGCGTAGCCCTCGGCCGCGTGGCCGGCCGCCTGCTCGTGCCGGACCAGCACGTGGCGGATGTCGGAGTCGAACAGCGGATCGTACAGGGGCAGGATCGCCCCGCCGGGAAGCCCGAACACCGTGTCGACCCCGAGCCTCTCAAGGGACTTCAGCAGCGCTTGCGCGCCGGTGAGCTCAACCGCGTGCGTCTCGCGCGGTTTCGGTTCGCCTGCCATGGCGTCCTCCTTCTCGGCCCGTGGGTCTCTCGGCCCACCCCGTGCTTCCAGTGCGGGTTCTCGTTCGGCGGGCCGGCGGCCCACCGGGCGGTGCCCTTCGCCCCGACCGTGGGCGCGGGGCGTGGCGCGGATTCGGACTAACAAAAAACCCCCGCTGCCTGCTGGCACACGAGGGAGCGCTCCGTCGGGATGAACGAAGCGCTAGGCGAGTACGAGAATTCGACGTCCGGGCACGCGGTCATTATTGCACGATCCGTCCGCCTGCTGACACGCGCCGTCCACGCAATGACCGTCGCGGGGGCGCGCCCGGCCGGGGCCCGGCGCCCCGCCGGACGGTGAACGCCCCGGTCGCGACCGCCGCGAGGCCGAGGAGCGGGCCGAGGAGCGCGCCGACGGCCCCGGCGTCCGGCCCGAGGGGCCACAGCGCGATCCACCCGGCCCAACAGAGCACGGCGGCGCAGGCCGGCGTCCCGGCCGACGAGCGGGCGCGCAGGGCGGCCGCCGCGCAGATCCCTGCGGCGAGGGCGGGGAGACCCTGCCCGGCCCAATGGCCGGGGACGGCGAGGACCAGCCCGGCGAGCGTCCAGGCCAGCGCCATGACCGGGTCGCGCCGGCGAAGCCGGTCCGCGGCGAGCGCGCAGGCGACGAGGCCCGCGGTGACGCCGAGGATCCGGCCGGCCGTCCCCAGCGCGCCCCCGCAGGACGGGTCGAGCAGGGCGCCGCCGATACGACCCCTCACGAGCATCGCCCAGAAGTCGGTGCTGTCCCAGGGCAGGACGAGGAAGCCGCAGGCGGTCAGAAGCGCGAAGCAGGCGAGCGAGACGGCCCCCAGCCGTTCGGCGGGGGCGAGGGCCCACTGCCCTCCCCGGTGGGCGCGGCGGCGCACGACGCGCGCGACGGTCGGCGGCACGCCCAGTACGAGGGGCCACAGCCAGACGGCCGCCGCCACCCCGAGCCGCGCCGCGGCCCAGGCGCGGGAGCTCCTCAGGAGCTCCGTGCGGGGGCGCCCCGAGGGCTCGGCATCGGAGCGTCCGCGTGGGACGGCGGGCTGCAGTGCCGAGACGACCAGGGCGAGGCAGAGCGGATCGGGGCTTCCCTGGACGAGAGCGGTCCGCACCGGGGAGAGCAGCGCCGTGGCGGCGAGGGCGACGAGGCAGACCGCCCCGCCGTCGGCGCGGCGCCCGTCGTCGAAGGGCCCGCCGGAGAGGAGCCCGAACGCCCGCTGGACCAGCCAGGTCACGGCGACGGCATCGACGCCGATGAGCAGGATCTGCCATCCGAACCACGAGCCCAGACCCATGACGGTGCCGAGGGCCGCCCCCACCCCGGTCAGCGGGAAGACCATGCCCGAGACCGGGTCGACCGTCTCGTAGGTCTCGGCGAAGCGCAGCAGGGCGTGCGCGCCGAACCACAGGGCGTGCCCGTAGCCCATCGGCGCGTCCCAGGGGCTCGTCGATCCGTGCCCGAGGCGAGGCACGAGGAGCAGGCCGAGCAGCCAGGCGGGCAGGGCGCGGACCACCAGTCGCAGCGCGCCGGGCAGGCGCCGGACCCGGCGCGGGCGGTGCGGACTCATCGGAGCCGGCTCACAGGCGGACGGGGAAACCGGCCCGATCGAGCTCCTGCTTGACCTGCTCGATGGTGAGCACGCCGTAGTGGAAGACGGAGGCGGCCAGAACGGCGTCGGCGCCGGCGCGCACCGCCTCGACGAAGTCGGAGGCCCGGCCGGCTCCGCCGGAGGCGATGAGCGGCACGTCGACGGCCTCCCGGACGGCGGAGGTCATCTCGGTGTCGAAGCCGTCCCGGGTGCCGTCGGCGTCCATCGAGTTGAGGAGCACCTCGCCGCAGCCGCGGGCGACGGCCTCCCTCGCCCACTCGATGGCGTCCAGACCGGCCGAGTGCCGTCCGCCGTGGGTGGTGACGCCGTAGCCGGACGGCATGCCGACCTCGCGGCGGGCGTCGAGGCTCAGGACGAGCACCTGGTCGCCGAAGCGCCCGGTGATCTCGTCGATCACCTCGGGCCTGGCGATGGCCCCGGTGTTGATGCTCACCTTGTCGGCGCCGCAGCGCAGGAGAGCGTCGACGTCGTCGACGCCGCGCACCCCCCCGCCGACGGTGAGCGGGATGAAGACCGTCGAGGCGCACCGGGTGACCATCCCGCGCGTCGTCGCGCGGCCCCGCGAGCTGGCCGAGATGTCGAGGAAGGTGAGCTCGTCGGCGCCGGCGGCACTGTAGACCCCGGCCAGCTCGACGGGATCGCCGGCGTCGCGCAGATCGGTGAAGTTCACGCCCTTGACCACGCGCCCGTCGGTGACGTCGAGGCAGGGGATCACTCGGATTGCCACGGTCATGGGCACAGCCTAGCGGGGCCGTGGACGGGCGCGGCGCGCCCGGCCGCCGGCCCCGGGGCTCACTGGTCCGGCATGATGATCTCGCCGAGCGGGGCCCATCCCTGCTGCTCGGTGGAGACGGAGACGACCTGCGGGCGGCGGGCCGCGTACTGGCCCTGGGTGGCCATGGCCGTGCGGAAGTGCTCGGACTCGACGTGCTCCTTGCCGGCCGCCGCGTCCCGGTAGGCCTCGACGAGGATGTACTGGTCGGGGGTCTCGACGGACCTGGCCCACTCGAACCACAGGCAGCCGGGCTCGGCACGGCAGGCCTCGGTGAACTCCCTGGTCAGCTCCATGAAGTCGGCGGAATACTCGGGCTTGACGTCCCACTTGACGGTGATCGCGATCATGGGCCCATTCTGGCCCGCCGGGCCGGCTCCTGCCAGCCCCGCGGGGCCCCGTCAGCCCAGGCCGCTCCGGTCGACGTCGACGATGTCGCGGCGCAGCGCGCCGACCACGCCCCGGCAGGAGGCGACGAGCCCGGCCGGGCCGAGCGCGCCGACGCCCGGGGCGTTCGCGAGCTGGTCGGCCAGGTCGATGACCTGGCGGGTCCAGCGCACGAAGTCGCCGGCCGTCAGCTCGGCCCCGTCGAGCACCTCCGCCAAGCCGGCGCCGCGGGCCCACTCGAAGACCGGTTCGGCGAAGCCCATGTCGAGGGGGCGGGACCGTTCGACGCGGTTGTCGCGCTCGACCAGGCCCACCCGGCGCCAGACGTCGCGCAGCGCGCGCTGGGCGTTCTCGGAGGCCTCGTCGGGCATCCTGCGCGCCGGCCGGCCCGAACCCGGGCGGGGCTCGTGGACGAGGGTGCTGAGCACGGCGGCCAGCGCGGGGACCGGCAGGTCGGCCAGCGCGCCGGCCCGGACGGCCTCGGCGATCACGAGGTCGAGCTCGCCGTAGATGCGGGAGAGCAGGGCGCCGGCGGGCGTGATCTCGTCGGGGTGCCCGGGGTCGAGGTAGCCGAGCGAGTCGAGGACGGCGCAGATGCGGTCGAAGCGGGCGGCGATGGAGCTGCGGGCCCCGCCGGCGCGCCGGCCGGCCCCCGCGACGGAGCGCTCCAGGCGCAGCGCCCGCTCGGCGGCCCGGGCGTGCAGTTCGCGGTCGGGGCAGTCGTGGCACGGGTGGCCCGCGAGCCCGGCGCGCAGCCGCTCGACCTCGGCCGTCAGCTCGGCATCGGGCCGGGGCGCGGACGCGGCGCGGGGCCGTTCGTCGAGCTCGGCGGCGCGGGCGTCGAAGGAGCGGGCCAGCGCCCGGCGGTCCGCGGCGCTGTGGCGGTCGAAGCGTCTGGGCACGCGCACCCTGCTCGTGGCGACGAGCGGCGCGGCGACGTCGCGGGCGCGCAGCCGCACGAGCCGGTGCCCGGCCGTCATGACGAGCGGGCCCGGCCCGTCGGGGCCGCGGCCGCCCGGGGCGACGACGAGGATCCAGCCGTCGTGGCGTCCGCCGTGGGACCAGCAGAGGTCGCCGGGGGCGAGGCGTTCGAGGGAGTCGTCGATCTCGGCGCGCCGGTCCCGCCTGCGGGTGCGCGAGATCTCCTTCTCCAGCCCGCCCACGCGTTCGCGCATGCGGGCGTACTCGGCGATGTCGCCCCTGTCGCAGGCCGCCTCGGCCCAGGCGCGCCCGATCTGCTCGGTGACGTCGTCGTCGCGGCGCGAGAGCTCCACGACGCGCCGATCGGTCTGGAACTGGGCGAAGCTCTGCTCGAGCAGGGCGCGGGCCCGGGCCCTGCCGACGCCGTGCACGAGGTTGACGGCCATGTTGTAGTTCGGCGCGAAGCTGGAGCGCAGCGGGTAGGTGCGCGTGCTGGCCAGGCCGGCGACGGCGCGCGGGTCCATGCCCGGCTGCCACAGCACGACGGCATGGCCCTGGGTGTCGATGCCGCGACGGCCCGCGCGGCCGGTGAGCTGGGTGTACTCCCCCGGCGTGATGTCGGCGTGGGTCTGACCGTTGTACTTGACGAGGCGCTCGAGGACGACGGTGCGGGCGGGCATGTTGATGCCCAGCGCGAGCGTCTCGGTGGCGAAGACGACTTTGAGCAGCCCCCGGGTGAAGGCCTCCTCGACGATCTCCTTGAGGACCGGCAGGAGGCCGGCGTGGTGGGCCGCGACGCCGCGGCGCAGGGCCTCGACGAAGCCGTCCCAGCCGAGGGCGCGGCGGTCGTCCCCGTCCAGCCCGGCGCCGCGGCGGCGGGCGATGCGCTCGAGCTCGGCGGCCTCCTCGCGGCTCGTGAGGCGGATGCCGGAACGGACCAGCTGGCGCACGGCGGCGTCGCAACCGGAGCGGCTGAAGACGAAGCAGATGGCGGGCAGCAGCCCGGCGCGCTGGAGCGCGACGACGACCGCCGAGCGGCTGGGCGTCGGGGATCCCCGGCGGGAGTGCCGGGCGACGTACTCGCCGCTGGCGCCCCCGCCGAACCGGCCGGAGCCGTAGGCGACGCGCCGCCTGCCGCGGCCGGAGCGTCCGCGGGGCCGGCGCGAGTCGTCGCGCATCTGACGGGCCTCCTCGCGGGCCAGCTGCACCAGGCGCGGGTTGACCCGGTGGTCGCCGTCGAAGAGGTCGTGGATCTCGCGTCCGGCCATGACGTGCTGCTGCAGCGGCACCGGCCGCCGCTCCCAGACGATGACGTCGACGTGCCCCCGGACGGTGTCGAGCCACTGCCCGAACTCCTCGGCGTTGCTCACGGTGGCCGACAGCGAGACGATCTGGACCGACGGCGCCAGGCCGAGGATGACCTCCTCCCAGACGGCGCCCCGGAAGCGGTCCGACAGGTAGTGCACCTCGTCGAGGACGACGTGGCCGAGGGCGTCGAGGGAGCGCGAGTCCGCGTAGAGCATGTTGCGCAGCACCTCGGTGGTCATGACGACGAGGGGTGCGTCGCCGTTGACGGAGACGTCGCCGGTGAGCAGGCCGACGCTCCCGGCGCCGTGGCGGGCCACCAGGTCGTGGTACTTCTGGTTGCTCAGGGCCTTGATGGGCGTGGTGTAGAAGCAGCGGCGGCCCTCGGCGAGGGCGGCGTGGCAGGCGTACTCGCCGACGACCGTCTTGCCGGAGCCCGTGGGCGCGGCGACGAGCACGCCGTGTCCGGCGTCGAGGGCGGCGCAGGCCTCGAGCTGGAACGGGTCGAAGTCGAAGTCGTAGCCGGCCATGAACGCGTCGAGGCGCTCGCTGCGGCCGGGGCTCCGGGGTCGGCTGGTCCGCTCGTCACTCACAGCACCCAGCGTAGAGGGCGCCGTCGGCGGCCCGCGGCACGGCAGGCGGCGCGCCGCCGGCCGGGTCCCCGGGCGCGCCGGGCCGTCCCGGGAACCCGGGTGCCGTCCGGGCTCCCCGGGAGTCGGGCCGTGAGAGGATCGGGTGGTGAGCGCAGTGGAGTTCTCCCCGGGCGGCCTGCCGCCGGCCGTCGAGCGCGGCGCGATCCGCGCCGTCATGTCCGATCTGGACGGCACCCTGCTCGACCCGACGTCCTGGGTGAGCGAGCGCACCCGCGCCGCGCTGGAGGCCCTGCACGCGGCGGGCGTCCCCTTCTGCATCGCCTCGGGCCGCGACCTCGTCTCGATCGGGCGCCTCATGGCGCAGTGGGGCATCACGGAGCTCGTCGACTTCGTCTCGGGCATGAACGGCTCGGAGTTCCAGGACCTGCGCACCGGCCGGGTGCGCCGCGGCCACTTCGTCGAGGCGGGGCTGTTCCGCGAGGTCATGGCCTTCTTCGCCGACCTGCCCGTGGCCTTCTCGATCGTCGAGGACGGCGTCTTCCTGACCCCGGAGGTCACCGGGCTCATGGACGAGATGGTCGCCTGGGCGCGCGTGACGGTCCGCGAGGAGCCCGACTTCGGGCGCCTCCTCGACGTCCCGCAGGCCAAGCTCCACATCTTCTGCGACCCGGCCCGGATGAACCTGCTCGTCGAGCGCACGGCCCGCTGGGAGGACCCGCGGGTGGTCGGCGTCAGGACCGGACCGAATCTCATCGAGTTCATGGCCCCCGGCGTCGACAAGACCCTCGGCCTGGACCGCCTGGCGGAGGCCCTCGGGCTCGGGACGGGGGCCGTCATGGCCTTCGGCGACGCGGAGAACGACACGGGGATGGTCGAGCGCGCCGGCGTGGGCGTGGCGATGGGCAACGGCTGCGCCGACACGCGCCGGGTCGCGGACTGGATCGCCCCGTCGAACGCCGAGGACGGTTTCGCCCGGTTCACGAGCAGCTGGTTCGACCTGGACCGGGAGACCGGCTGAGACCTGCGGGCCGGGCTCAGCCCCCCGAGGGGCCGGCGTCCCCGGCTGCGTCGAGCCGCGCGGCCCGGCGCCGGTCGTTACGCTTGCAGAGGATCTCGGCGATGACGTAGAGGGCCGACATGGGCAGCGCGAGGACGGACATCGAGATCGGGTCCGTCGAGGGCGTCGCCACGGCCGCGAAGAGGAAGCAACCGAAGACGGCGACGGTGCGGTACTTGGCCAGCCCGGCGCCGGTGATGATGCCGAGGCGGTCGAGCATGACGAGCACGACCGGCAGCAGGAAGCTCAGGCCGAAGACGAGCAGCAGGGTCATCTCGAAGGTGAGGAACTCGTTGGCGTCGTTGAGGTTGGTGACGCCCGAGGGGTTGAACTGCAGCAGGACGGTGAATCCCTTGGGGCAGATCCAGTAGCCGAGCACGACCCCGGCGAGGAACAGCGGGATGGACGGTCCGAGGAAGCTCAGCGCGGCCCGGCGCTCGTTGGCGAGCAGGCCTGGGGCGATGAAGCGCCACAGCTGGTAGAGCCACACCGGGCACGAGAGGATGAACCCGGCGACGACGGGGATCTTCATCCACAGCGTGAAGCCGCCGGTGATGTTCGAGGTGGTGATGGCCACCTGAGCGTCGGGGTTGCTCGCCCGGTAGGCGTCGATCGCGGTGTTGATCGGGTGGAAGAAGACCGCGACGAGGGGGTCGAAGAAGATGAAGCAGGCCAGGGCGGCGACGACGACGGCGACGATCGACACGAGGATGCGGTAGCGCAGCTCGCGGAGATGGTCGACGAGCTCCATCGAGCCGTCCTCGGAGATCTCAGGGGGGCGCCAGGACTCGGGCAGGATGTGGCGCCGCCGACGCCCGGCGCGCCCGGAGTCGGCCCGCCCCTGGTCGATCGTGGTGGCCATGTCGCGCCCGGGGGCCTCAGGCGCCCTCTGCGGCCCGGTTCGTGGCCTCGCCCTCGGGGGTCTCGGGCGGCGAGGACTGCTCGGCGGGCCGGGCCGGCTGCTCCTCGTCGGGGGCCGGCGTCACGGCGGCCGCGCCCCCGGGCCCCTTCGTGGCGTTGAGCCCCTCGGTCTCCTCCTTGAACTCGCGGATGGCCTTGCCGGAGGCCCGACCGAGACCGGCCAGCCTGGTGCCGCCGAAGAGCAGGATGACGATTCCCAGGAGGATGAGGAGTTCCTGCCAGCCGAGATTCATTGTCGTGTCTCCTTGAAGAGGGACCGCCGGCGGCGCCGACGGGTGCTGTGCGGTCGCCGACGTCGACGCCGCTCGTGTCATCGGCACCGGTCCGGGCGGCGCCCAGCCGCCCGCAGTGCCTGTCAGCCAGAGTACGCGGATTCACCAAAGAGCTCTCGGTTCAGCTCCAGCCCGGCCAGGGCGCGCTCGCGCGCCCCCTCGGCCGCCGCGGCGGGCTCGACGGCGAGCACCCGGTCGCCCAGGCGCAGTAGCAGCCCACTCACCCAGCCCGGGTCTCCGACCGGCAGGACGACCCGCACGGCCCCGTCCGCCAGCTCGGTGACGCTCGTCGTGGGGCAGTACTCGACGATCCAGCGGGCCGGGGCGGCCAGGTCGAGGGTGACGGTCTGCTGGGCGTCGTCGAACCATGGCCGCTGGACGGGCGCCTCGCCGTGGTCGGCGGCCGGTTCGCCGGTCTCCTCGACCCCGGTGATGCGGTCGAGCCGGTAGGTGCGCCAGCCGGGCCGGGCGCCGCCCGTGCCCCCGGGGGCGTCCCCGTCCGTCTCCCGGCCGGACGACCACGCGTGGAGGTAGGCGATGCCCCCGCGCGTCTCGATGACGGCCGGGTCGACGAGCGGGCGCGTCGTCCTGCCGCGGCTGGCGTTGTCGTAGACGAGGCGCACCCGCGAGCCCGTCCCGATGGCCCGGCGGAGGCCGGCGCGCACGGCGTCGTCGCCCGTGGAGAGGCGCAGCTCGACGCGGTCGGCCGGTGCGCCGGCAACGAGGTCCTCGAGGGTGCGCCGGGCCCGGGTCGCGGCCTCGGACAGCTCCCCGGTGGCGAGCTCGGCGACGGCCTCGAGGGCGACGACGAGGCTCGTCGCCTCGTCGGGGGTGAAGCGCATGGGGCGGGAGAGGTAGTCGGCGTTGCCCAGTCGGATGACGCCGCTGTCCTCGACGGCGTCCATGTCGATCTCGATGAGGTCTCCCCCGCCCTGGCCGGGCAGACCGCACATCCACAGGGCCTGGAGGTCCCTGCCGAGCTGCGCGGGGGTGATGCCGAAGGCCTCGGCGGCCTCGTCGACGCCGATGCCGGGGTTGGTCATGAGGTAGGGGACCTCGACGAGCATGCGCTGGACCTGCTCCGCACTCGTGCTCATGCCGGCCTCCTCGCGCTGATCCGGAGCAGGCGCACGACCTCGGCGCGCAGCTCGGCGGGCTCGAGGACGACGGCGTCGGGCCCGGCGGCGGCGAGCTGCGCGGCGATGTCCTCACGGGACGAGTACTCGATCCGCCAGCAGGCGAAGTCCTCGGGCAGGGCGAGGCCCCCGGGCCCGGCGGCGGGGTTTCCGCGCCTGGTCAGCGCGGGCTGGAAGCCGGCGCGCACGGCGACGAGGGCGCTGGCGTCGGGGCCGGCGGGCTCCAAGGAGCGCGAGAGCCCGCCCAGGTCGACGTCGGCAGGGACGGTGAAGGCGCCGGGGGCGCCGACCGTCGTGGGCCCGGAGCTGATGCGGCCGAGCTTGAACATGCGCGGGGCGTCCCTGCCCTCGTCCAGGCCGAGCAGGTACCAGCTGCCGCGCCGCCAGACGAGGCGCCACGGCTGGACGGTGCGCAGCTCGTCGGCCCCCCGGTAGCGGAAGGCGATGCGGGTGCGGTCGAGGGTGGCCTGCCAGCACACGTCGAAGGCCGGTTCGCTCGCGCTGATGCGCGGGGCGAGGGCCTCGAAGCGCCGCGAGTCGACCTGGGCGCCGGCGGCGCGGAGCTTCGCGATGGCGCTGATCGTGTCGTCCGCGGCGCTCGCCTCGCGCCAGACGCGGGAGGCGAGCGCCAGGGCGGACAGCTCGTCCGCGTCGAAGTCGACCGGGGGCAGCTCGAAGTCGCGGCGGGTGATCCGGTAGCCGGGCTCGTCCTCGAAGAAGGCCTCGTCGCTGCCCGTCGCTATCGGCACGCCGAGGGCGCGGAGGGCCTCCTTGTCGCGCTCGAAGGTGCGGTTGAAGTTGACCGGGCTCATCCGGCGGTAGTCGGTGACGAGCTCGCGCAGCTGCCCCTTGGTCACCCAGTGACGGGCGCTGAGCAGGGCGATCGTCAGGTTGAGGAGCCTCTCGGATGTTCGTTGCGCCACGGTCCGAACGCTACCAGCGTCGTGCCACGATGAACGGGTGGACGCATCCCGCCGCGGCGGGGCGGGCCGTTTCGCCCCCTCGCCGACCTCCGACCTGCACCTGGGCAATCTACGCACCGCCCTGCTGGCGTGGCTGTTCGCCCGCGCGGACGGGCTGGACTTCATCGTGCGCATCGAGGACCTCGACCGTGCCCGGGCCGCGGCCGCCCCGGGGGTCGCCGACCGGCAGCTGCGCGATCTGGAGGCCATCGGCCTGGACTGGGACGGGCCGGTCGTGCGCCAGAGCGAGCGGCTGGACCTGTACCGGGACGCGACGTCCGGGCTGGACCGCTACGAGTGCTACTGCACGCGCCGCGAGATCGCCGAGGCCTCCAGCGCCCCGCACGGGCGGTGGCGCCCCTACCCCGGCACCTGCGCGGGGCTGTCCGGGGTCGAGCGCGCGGCCCGGCGTGCGGTTCGTCCGGCGGCCCTGCGGGTCAGGGCGGGCGGGGCGGTCCGGACGATCCACGACCGTTTCGCGGGCGAGGTCACCGCCGAGGTGGACGACTTCGTCCTGCAGCGCAACGACGGGACGCCCGCCTACAACCTGGCGGTCGTCGTCGACGACGCGCTCCAGGGCGTCACCCAGGTGACGAGGGGCGCCGATCTGCTCCCCTCGGCCCCTCGCCAGGCCTGGCTCGCCGAGCGCCTCGGCGCCCGGGCGCCGGAGTACGCCCACGTCGGTCTCGTCGTGAACAGCGAGGGCCGGCGCCTGGCCAAGCGCGACGGGGCGGTGACGCTCGGGCGTCTGGAGGCGGCCGGCACGGACGCCGGGCGGGTCTTCCGGCTCCTGTCGGACTCGTGCGGCCTGCCTCCCACCGAGAGCCCCCGCGCCCTGCTGGCGCAGCTGCTGGACGCCGGGGACGGGGGCGCCGGGCCGCTCCACGACGGGGCGCTGGCGAGGCCGTGGACCCCTCCCCCGTCGGTCGTGGGCTGACCCGTGCGCACCGCCCGACCGGCCGCGCGCGGACCCCGGCTCAGGAGGAGGTCTGCTGGTACAGGATGTCGACGACGAAGACGAGGGTCGCGTTCGGGTCGATCGCGGGGCTCGCGTTGCCGTTCGGATAGGCCAGCGAGCCGGGCACGACGAGCAGCACCCGGCTGCCGACGGTCTGGCCGACGAGGCCCTGCTGCCAGCCGTCGATGAGCGAGCCGAGGGCGCCGCTCTGCGGGGTCGGGTTGCCGTCGCCGTAGGTCGAGTCGATGACGTGCCCGTCGGAGTAGGCCACCTCGAGGTAGTTGACGGTGACCGTCGCGCCGGCGTCGGCGATCTGCGCGCCGTTGCCCTTGATGAGGGGCTGCACCTTGAGCTCGCCCGGGGCGTCGACGCCGGACGGGATCGACACCGACGGGTTGTTGACGCCGTTGTCCCAGGTGACGGCGGGCAGGTTCGGGTCGTCGACGGGGACGGTGTCGCCGGACGGGGCGGTCAGCGTCGTCGAGACGATGTCGACGACGAAGAAGAGCGAGTCGCCCACCTCGATGCCCGCGCTCGACGCGCCGCCGGAGGAGTCGTAGCCGTCGGCGCCGGTGACGCCGAGGAGCACGCGGTCGCCCACGTGCTTGCCGGTCAGTCCCTTGGAGAAGCCGGCGATGACCTGGCCGAGCGAGAAGGTGGCGGTCTTGCCGGAGCTGTAGCTCTCGTCGAAGACGTCGCCGGTGCGCCCGTCGACGCCGTGGTAGTTGACCTCGACGGAGCCGCCCTCGGTGACCTCGGCGCCGTCGCCGGGCACGAGGACCTTGCTCATCGTCTCGTTCACGCCGAGCGGCCAGGAGGCGCTGACCGTCGGCGCCTGCCCGGGCTCGCCCTCGACGTCGATCTGGTCGAGGTTGTCGATGATCGTCGCCGGGGCCTGGCTGGTCGACTCGCTCGCCTCGGGGCTCGCGCTGCTCGGGGCGGAGGCGGACGACGTCTGGTCCGACGAGGCCTCGCTCTTGCCGCACCCGGCCGCGCCGAGCAGCACGACCGGGACGAGCAGGGCCGCGGCGACGCGCCGACGGGACAGCGCGCGGGCGGCGGGGACGGATCCACTGGAATGAACTGGCACGCGGTCATGCTACCCGTCGCCGGCCCCACGACCGGGCAGCAGCGCACGGGACCGGCCGACTCACATGCCCACGAGGTCGAGCAGGGTGCCGAGCTCCTCACGGGTCAGTTCGCGGGTCCCGCCGCTGGCCAGGTCGCCGAGCCTGACCGGCCCGATCCCGATGCGGGCCAGCCGGCGGACCGGGTGCCCGACCGAGTCCATCATGCGCCGCACGATGCGGTTGCGCCCCGAGTGCAGGGTGATCCGCACGAGGGTGCGGGAGGGCCCGCGCGAGACGAGCCTGACCCGGTCGGGCCGGATCGGCCCGTCCTCCAGGCGCAGCCCCTTCTCGAGTCGGTGCAGGACCCGGTCGTCGATGAGGCCCTCGGCGTCGACGAGGTAGGTCTTGCGCACCTCGTAGCTGGGATGGGCCAGGCGGTGGGCGAACTCGCCGTCGTTCGTGAGGATGATGAGACCCTCGGTGTCGGTGTCGAGGCGCCCCACGTGGTAGAGCCGCTGGTGGCGCGGCACGTACTGGGCGAGCGTCTCCCGGCCCTCGGGGGCGTCCATGGTCGCCACGACGCCGCGGGGCTTGTTGAGCAGCAGGTACGTGTGGCGGCGCGGGGCCGGGATGCGGGCGCCGTCGACGCGGATCGTGTCGCGCCCGGGGTCCACGCGCAGGCCCTGGGTCGTGACGACGCGCCCGTTCACCTCGACGCGGCCCTCCTCGATCATGGCCTCGGCGGCCCGGCGCGATGCCACGCCGGCCTGGGAGAGCGCCTTCTGCAGGCGGATGCCCTCGGTCTCCTCACGGTCGCTGGTCCGGCTCATCGTGCTCCTGTCCCTCGTCCTCGTCCGCGCGCCGCCCGGCGGTCTCGTCGGCGTCCTGCGCCTCGGCGTCGGCGTCCTCGGCGGGACGGGCGAGCCGGGAGAGCTCCGCCTCGAGGGCGGAGGCGTCCGGCAGCAGCGGCGCGATGTCGGGCAGCCCGCTCAGGCTGTCCAAGCCTAGCCGCGCGAGGAAGTGGTCGGTGGTCACGAGCAGGCCGGCCCCGGTGGACGCGTCGGCGCCCTGCTCGTCGACGAGGTCCCGGGCGAGCAGGGTGCGCACGACGCCGTCGACGTTGACGCCCCGCACCGCCGAGACCCGCGACCGCGGCACCGGCTGGAGATAGGCGATGACGGCGAGGGTCTCCATGGCGGCCTGGGAGAGCCGGTTCCTGCCGCCGGCGCGCACCCAGGCGGCGATCCGGTCGTGGTGCTCGGGGCGGGTGTGGTAGCGCCAGCCCCCGCCGACGCGGCGCAGCTCGAAGCCGTGCCCGCCCTCGTCGTAGTGGCGGACGAGCCCGTCGAGGGCCTCGCGCACGATCCCGACGGGCGCCCCGGCCGCCTCGGCGAGCATCGTCTCGTCGGCCGGCTCCTCGCTCATGAGGAGCAGGGCCTCGAGGAGGCCGGAGATCTCCTCGGCGGTGGGCACGGGCCGCTCCTCGGCGTCCTGCCGGTCGTCGTCGGCGGGCACGGGCCGCTCCTCGTCACTCATGGCGCTCTCCTGTCTGCTCGTCGGGCCCGGTCGGCTCCTGACCGGCCGGCACGTCGAACTCGTCGCTGATGGACAGCTCGCCGTCGGCCCGCCCGGTCCAGCGCACGGTGAGCTCGCCCAGCGGGGAGAGCTGCTCGAAGGACACCGCGGCCTGGCGGAAGAGCTCCAGCAGGGCCAGGAAGCGGGCGACGACGGTCATCCTGTCGGCGCCGGCGGTCAGCGCACGGAAGCTGGCCCGGCCGCAGTCGCGCAGCCGGTCGACGAGGACCCTGGCCTGCTCGCCGACGTTGACGGTGACGACGTGCAGCTGCTCCAGGGGCATCGTCACGACGTCGGGCGGCGAGAGGGCGCGCACGGCCAGCCGGGCCAGACGCTCCGCGCCGCCGGGGATCGTCACCTCGGGCAGCAGCCCGCGGAACTCGTCCTCGAGACCGCCGGGCCGGGCGAAGCGGCGGGCCTCGGCGTCCATGAGGGCGGCGAACTGCACCGAGACCCGCTTGAAGGCGCGGTACTGGAGCAGCCGGGCGAACAGCAGGTCGCGGGCCTCGAGCAGGGCCAGGTCCTCGGGGTCGTCGACCTCGCCGCTGGGCAGCAGCCGGGCCGCCTTCAGGTCGAGGAGGGTCGCCGCGACGACGAGGAAGCTGCTGGTGCGCTCGAGGTCCCAGCGCGCCCCGGCGGCCCTCACCTGGGCGATGAACTCGTCGGTCACCCGCGACAGGGCGACCTCGGTGATGTCCAGCCGGTGCTTGTTGATGAGCTGGAGGAGCAGGTCGAACGGACCGTCGAAGTTGTCGAGGCTCACGTGGAAGCCGTGCTCGCCGCCGGCCCCGACCCGGTCCGGCTGCGCGCCGCCGTCCTCGGCCATCTCAGGCCCTCAGGCGCCTGACCAGCTCGGACGCCTCGCCGTTGGCGGCGAGGTCGGCCAGGGCGATGGCGATGGCCTCGCGGACGATGCGGCCCCGGTCGGCAGAGGCGCGGTGCCGGGCGCGCAGGGCCAGACGGGCCCGTTCGAGCCCGAGCAGCTCCTCGCCGGACAGGTAGATCGTGATCTTCTCGTCGTGGCGCACCCGCCCGCTCGTCGCGCCGACGGGCCCGGCGTCGGGACCGTCCTGCCGCGCGACGGCCCGCGGGTCGGCGGGGACGGCGCCCTGCGTGGGGCGGAAGAACTCCTCCGCCCCGGGCAGGCTCACCCTTCGTGGCACCGGACCAGCACCTCCTTGGCGAGCATGCGGTAGGCCGCGGCGCCCGGGGAGCCGGAGTCGTAGGTGGTGATGGGCTCGCCGGCGACGGTGGTCTCGGGGAAGCGGATGGTGCGCCGCACGACGGTGTGGAAGACCTCGTCGCCGAAGACCTCCAGCACACGGGTGAGCACCTCGCGGGTGTGCACGGTGCGGCCGTCGAACATGGTGGCCAGCACGCCGAGGACGCGCAGCTCGGGGTTGAGCCGGTCGATGACCTTGTTGATCGTGTCGGACAGCAGGGCGACGCCGCGCAGCGCGAAGTACTCGCACTCCAGCGGGATGATGACGCGGTCGGAGGCGGTGAGCGCGTTGATGGTGAGCAGCCCGAGGGAGGGCGCGCAGTCGATGAGGATGAAGTCGTAGCGCTCGCGCAGCGGGTCGAGGACGCGCTTGAGGGTCTGCTCGCGGGCGACCTCGCCGACGAGCTGCACCTCGGCGGCCGACAGGTCGATGTTGGCCGGCATGAGGTCCATGCCGGGCACATCGGTCGGCAGGACGACGTCGTCGACGTCGTACTCGGCGCTCAGCAGCAGGTTGTAGATGCTCCGCTCGAGGGTGTGCGGGTGCACTCCGAGGCCGAGGGAGGCCGATCCCTGGGGGTCGAAGTCCACGAGGAGCACCCGGCGTCCGAGCTCGGTCAGGGCGGCGCCGAGGTTGATCGTCGTCGTGGTCTTGCCGACGCCGCCCTTCTGGTTGCACAGGGCGATGACCACCGCCCGCCGGGGGCCCTCGGCCGGGGGCGGCACGACGAGCTCCGGCATGGGCCGACCCATCGGGTCGGGCTCCTCGGCCGGGGCGTCCGCGCCGAGACCGGGCAGATTCTCCGATGTCATCAGTGGGCTCCTCACGACGTTGGTGGGACCAGCGTAGTCACCCCTGTGTCCGACCCGCACGCCGACAACGGCCCGGACGGCGGTCGGAACCATTGACAGTCGGGCCGGGAGCACTTAACATAACACGTGTTATGCTTCATCGAGGAGGCTTGACATGCCAGAACTGTCGCGTCGCGCGGCCCTGGGCCTGGGCGCCGTCGCCGCACTGGGCACGGCGCTCTCCTGGCGGCGGCTCACCGGGCTCGACATCGAGGGGCGCCGCTCCGACGCCCTGACGATCGCCCTCAATGGCACCGCGCAGGACGCCGCGGCCGACGAAGGACTGATCAGGGCCTTCCAGGACGTCCACCCCGACATCCCCGTCCGCATCACCCCCATCCAGGGCACCGACTGGAGCGACTTCTTCGCGAAGATCCTCACCCTCGTGGCCGCCGGCACGGCCCCCGACGTCGTCATGGTCGCCACCGAGGGCACCCAGCTCTTCGCCGAGCGGCTCGCCCAACCGCTCGACGAGTACGTCAGGCGCGACCGCGACGAGCTGCGGGAGTTCTTCGCCGACGTCCACCCCTCGCTCATCGAGGCCTTCATGTATCAGGGCAGTCTCTTCCAACTGCCGCTGAGCTTCAACGCGGCGAACATGTTCTTCTCCCGACAGGCCCTGGAGACGGCCGGGCTGGACCGCCCCGCCGACGACTGGACCTGGGACGACTTCCGCGAGCTCCTGAGAGCCATGCGGTCCGCGGCCACGGGGACCTTCCGGCCCTTCTTCTGGACGAACCGGATGTGGGGCGGCATCGTGCCCTGGCTGTACACGAACGGCACGAGCTTCCTCAAGCCCGAGCGGTTCGCCGGCGGCGACTGGCTGTGGCAGGAGTTCTACCCGGACGAGCACGACCGGTCCGGGGGCCACCGCTGGGAGCAGCCGAACGCCGACGACCCCGCGGTGCTCGAGGCCTTCGAGTTCATGCAGGAGCTCATCGTCGAGGACCTCGGCTCCTCCCCCGCCTCGGGCGGGGGCAACGAGCTCGTGAGCCGCTTCAGCACCGGCGTCATCGGCATGACCCCGTCCGGGGGTTACTGGGTCAACGGCCTCTCGGAGGCCGGCATGGCCAAGGACCAGTACGACGTCGCCTACTTCCCCGGTCACCGGACCCAGCAGCACCAGTTCGGGGCCTCGGGCTACGCGATCATGAAGTCGTCCGAGCGCAAGGACGCGGCCTGGGAGTGGCTGAAGTTCGTCGTCTCGCCCCGGGGCATGCGGATCGCCCAGACGAAACCGGACTCCAGCTCCGCGCGCCGCTCGTACAACGCGGAGCTGTACGCACCGACCGGGCCCGAGCACTGGGGCGTCTTCTACGACACGCTCGACCGGTTCCCCACGACGGCCCCCATCCCGGCGCCTCCGCAGGAGGCGGCGGTGGAGACCGCTCTCCTCAAGAACGTCCTCAACGCGGTCACCGGTTCACGGGAGAACGTGCGGACGGCGCTGAGCAACCTGCAGCGCGACCTCGAACTGGCACTGGCCCGGGAGTGATCATGGCCCACGTCTCCTCCAGCACACGCGCCGCCGCCCGCCGCGGGGAGGGCAGGCTCGCCGCCTGCCTCCTCGCTCCCACCGTGATCGGGGTCGGGCTCTTCACCCTCCTCCCCATGGCGGCCTCGATCCTCCTCGCCTTCTTCGACTGGGACATCGTCTCGACCCCGGAGTTCGTCGGTCTCGACAACTTCGCGTCCGTGGCGACGAACCCGACGATCCGGGTGTCCTTCCTCAACACCTTCGGTTTCGTCGTCGTCGCCGTCGCTCTGCAGATCCTCGTGGCGCTCGTCCTCGCCGTGCTCGTGCAGACGCGGATGCCGGGCTGGCTGCGCGCCTTCTTCCGGTCGGCCTTCTTCTTCCCGCTCATCCTGTCCGCCGCCTCGGTCTCCCTCATCATGAGCTATCTGTTCAACGAGGACTTCGGCACCGTCAACGCGATCCTCGGCCTCGTCGGGCTGGGCCCGGTGGGCTGGCTCACGACGACGACGGGCGCCATGTGCGTCACCGTGCTCGTCTACGTCTGGCAGAACTTCGGCTTCACCTTCCTGCTGTTCGTCGGCGGCCTGGCCTCGATACCCAAGGACGTCTACGAGGCCGCCGACATCGACGGGGCGAGCGGCTGGCGCCAGCTCACCCGCATCACGCTGCCCCTCATCAGCCCGACGATGCTCGTCGCCAGCGTCATGGCGATCATCTCGGCACTGCAGATCTTCGACCAGCCCTATGTGCTCACGAGGGGAGGCCCGGGCGACTCCACCCGCACCGCCGTCATGGTCATCTACCAGTCGGCGTTCCAGGAGCTCCACTTCGGCCTCGCCTCGGCCATCGGCCTCCTGCTCATGGTCATCATCATGATCGCCACCTGGCTCCAGTTCCGCCTGTCCCGCCGTTTCGTCTTCTACATGTGAGGATCCGCGATGTCATCCGCATCCGTCAGCGCCCGTGGTCAGGCCCGCCGCGGAGCACGCGTCCTCTTCGTGACGCGGGTGGCCGTGCTCGGCGTCGCCCTCGTCCTCACCCTCGGCCCGGTCGTCTGGACCCTGGTCACGGCGCTCACCCCCCTCGACGAGACCGGGCACCGCCGCCTCGGCCTGGCGGCCTTCCGGGACGTCTTCTCCCAGGTCGACGTCCTGCGCCTGTTCTGGAACTCCACGCTGGTCACCGGGCTGTGCGCCCTCGGCCAGATGGCCACGGCGGCGCTGGCCGGCTACGCCTTCGCGCGGCTGCGCTTCCGGGGCTCGAACCTGCTGTTCGGCGTGATCCTCGCCACCATGATGATCCCCATGCAGGTGACGATCGTGCCGGTGTTCATGCTCATCCGCGGCATGGGGCTGGCGGACACGCTGCTGGCCCTCGTCCTGCCCGCCCTGCCCACCGCGTTCGGCACCTTCCTCATGCGGCAGTACTTCATGGGCATCCCGGACAGTCTCGGCGAGGCGGCCCAGGTCGACGGGGCCTCCCCCTGGCGGATCTTCAGCAGGATCTACCTGCCGCTGGCGACGCCGGGGCTGGCCATCGTCGGGATCCTGGCGTTCAACGCGATCTGGAACGAGTTCTTCCGGCCGCTCATCATGACGATCAGCGAGGACAACTTCACCCTGCCGCTGGGGCTGGTGAGCCTCCAGGGGCGGATGGGCAGCGGCTCGATGGCCACCGTGCTCGCCGGGGTCGTCCTCTCGATGGTCCCCGCACTCGTCGTCTTCGTCCTCGGGCAGCGTCCGCTGCGCGAGGGTCTCACCGCAGGGGCCGTGAAGTGACCGACCCCGCCCTCCCCGGCCTCCACGTCCGCCCGGCACGCGGCTGGGTGAACGATCCCAACGGGCTGTGCCGGGCCGGCGGACGCTGGCACGTGTTCTTCCAGCACAACCCGCACGCGCCCCGGCACGGGCGCATCGCCTGGGGCCATGCGAGCTCGGCGGACCTCGCCCACTGGCGCGAGGAGCCGATCGCGATGGAGCCCGTTCCCGGGGGGCTCGACGCCGCCGGCTGCTGGAGCGGCTGCCTCGTCATGGACGGCACGACGCCGACCATCTGCTACACGGCGGTGCCCGACGCGCCGGAGAACGCCGTCGGGCGCACCGCCACCGGCAGCGCCGACCTGTCCGCGTGGACGCGGGCCGGGCGACCGAGCGCGGAGCGGATCGGCCCGCCGGGGGCGTGCACGCGCGACCCCTTCGCCGTCCGGATCGGAGGACGCCGCTGCATCGTGCAGGGCCACGGCGGCCCCGGGCGCACGGCGCGGGTGCTCGTCCACGACGCCACCGACCTCTCCGACTGGCGGCTGCTCGGCACCCTGCTCGACGGGCGGGATCCCGTGGCGCGCGAGCTCGCCCCGGCCGACGTCTGGGAGTGCCCGAACCTCGTGCGCATCGACGGGCGGTGGGTCCTGATCGTCTCGCTCCTGCGCACCGACGGCGGCCGCGCGCTCCTCGCCGGCGTGCGGTGGCTGCGCGGCGAGCTCGCCGACGGCCCGACGCCCCGGTTCGTGCCGCACGAGGGCGGGACGGTGGACGCCGGGTGGCCCTTCTACGCCCCCCAGGTGCTCGTCGACGGGGAGAGGGCCCTCATGTGGGGCTGGGCGCGCGAACTCGACCGGGACGAGGCCTGGCTCGCCGGGCACGGCTGGGCGGGGACGCTCACGACGCCCCGGGAGCTGCACCTGCGCGACGGGCGCCTCGTGAGCGCCCCCGCGGCCGAGTACCTGGCGCATCGCGCCGAGCACCTGGACGGCAGCTGGTCCGTCGCCGAGGCGCCGGCCTTCGCCGTGACGACCAGCGGGCCGGGGGTCCTGGTCTGCGCCGGGGCCGAGGGGCCCGGACGGGTCGAGCTGCCCGGCCGCGCGCAGGTGCTCGTCGACGGCTCGCTGGTCGAGGTGTTCTCGGACGGCGACTGCCGCACGACCCGCGTCTACCCCACCGCGGCCTCGACGTGGCGGGTCCTGGGCGGGGGGACGGTCTCGGCGCGGGCCCTGCGCTGAGAACGCTCAGCGCGCCCGGACGGAGCCGCGCTCGACGACCGGGGCGGGGACGAGCAGCTCGCCCGGCTCGAGGCGCTGCCCGGCGATCGCGGCGAGGAGCAGCTCGACGGCCCGCTCCCCCATCGCGCGGTGCGGCAGGCCGATCGTGCTGAGGTCCAGCTGCGCGGCGATGCTCGGGTCGTCGTCGTAGCCGACCACGGAGAGCTCCCCGGGCACGTCGACGCCGGCCCGCGCGGCGGCGAGCATGACGCCGGCCGCCACCCGGTCGTTGGCGCAGACGATGCCCGTGGGCCGGTCCGGCCCGTCCAGCAGGCGGGCGCCCTCGCGCAGCCCGTCGTCGATGTCCCAGCCGCAGGTGATGACCCGGCAGGCCCCGCCGACCTCGCTCATGGCCAGCTCGTGACCGGCCAGCCGGCGCCCGGTCGCCACCTGGGCGGGCAGGCCGGTGAGCAGGGCGATGTCGCGGTGGCCGGCGTCCAGCAGCAGGCGGGTCGCCGCATGGCCGCCGCCGACCTCGTCGCTCACGACGCACGTGGCGCGCCCGTCCGGGTCGGTCGCGTCGAGCAGGATCCCGGGCACCTGGCCGAAGGCCTCGCCCGGACGCCACTCGCACAGGCTGCCCGGCGCGATGATGAGGCCGTCGACCTGCCGTGCGAGCAGCGCCCCGATGGCCTCCTCGTCCTGCTGGCGCCCCCGGGCGTCCATGACGAGCAGCAGGTGGTCCGATTCCGCGGCCCTGATCGTCGCGCCCGTGATCATGCCGCCGCCGTAGGGGCCCGAGGTCACGTCGGTGACGACGCCGAGCAGATGGGTCCGCCGGTCGCGCAGGCTGCGGGCGACCCGGTTGGGCCGGTAGCCCAGCCTCTTCGCGGCCGCCCGCACCGCGTGCTGGTTCTCCGCGGAGATCACGCCGTCGGCCCTGCCGTTGAGCACGAGCGAGACCGCGCTGCGCGAGACGCCGGCGGCCCGGGCCACGTCGTAGGAGGTGATCCTGCGGTTCGTCGGCGCGGCCCGCCCGGTTCCCGGTGTCGTGCGCATCACCTATCATGATGCCATGCCGCCGGGCGCCGACGGGGCATCAGATCCGGGCGAGCAGCTCCGCGACGTCGTCGACGAGCAGGTCGTGCACGAGGGCGTTGCCGGGCAGGTCGGTGCCGAAGACCTCCTCGATGCCCAGAAGGGTTCCGACGATGCCCCGGGCGTCCTTCGAGCCGCGGACGACGGCCAGCCGGTCGGCCATGGGGTCGTCGATGGGCAAGGCCAGGCCGTGGGCCTCGCCGGTGGCGAGATAGGCCATCCAGGCGGCGACGCCGGCGAGGGCGTGGCGGGGGGTGCGGCCGGCGGCCAGGTTGTCGCGGATCGTGCCGAGCAGGCGCAGCGGGATCTTCTGCGAGCCGTCCATGGCGATCTGGGTGGTGCGGTGGGCCAGCGCCGGGTTGGAGAAGCGCTTGAGCACCTCGGCGCCGTAGGCGGCCAGGTCCTCGCCGGGCGGGCAGGCGAGCACCGGGATGACGTCCTCGGTGATGAGCTCGCGGGCCAGCTCGGCCAGCTCGGGGTCGGCCATGGTGCGGGTGATCGTCGGGTAGCCGCGCAGGGCGCCTGCGTAGGCCAGCGTGGAGTGCGTGCCGTTGAGGATGCGCAGCTTCATGTTCTCGAAGGGCTCGACGTCGTCGGTGAGCTGGGCGCCCGCGCGCTCCCAGGCGGGTCGTTCGGCGCTGAAGCGGTCCTCGATGACCCACTGCGTGAAGAGCTCGGCGGTCACGAGGCCCTCGTCGCGCAGGCCGAGGATCTCCCGGCCCAGGGCGCGGTCGGCGTCGGTGGTGGCCGGCGCGATGCGGTCGACCATCGTGCACGGGAAGGACACGTTCGAGGCGAGGTAGCCGGTGAGTTCGTCGTCGCCGAGGGCGGTGCAGAAGCCGCCGACGAGGCGCTCGAGGACGCGGCCGTTGCTCGTGAGGTTGTCGCAGCACACGACGGTGACGGGCTCGGCGCCGGCGCGCTGGCGGGCCTGGAGGCCGCGGACGAGACGGCCGACGGCGGTGACCGGCTCGCCGCCGGCGAGGTCGGCGGCGACGCCCTCGTCGGCCAGGTCGAGGCGGCCGGAGCCGTCGCGGCGGTAGCCCTTCTCGGTGACGGTGAGGGTGACGACCCGGGTGGCCGGGTCGGCGATGCGGGCCATGAGCTCGGCGTTCTGCTCGGCCGGGTAGAGCACCTCGCGGACCTGTCCGACGACCCGCACGCCGGTGTGGTCGACGGCCCGCTCGAGGACGCCGTAGAGGCCGTCCTGGTCGGCGAGCTGGCGCTTGACGCGGTCGGAGCGCTGCGTGACGCCGCAGATGCCCCAGCGGTCGTCGCCGGTGGCGGCGAAGGCGTCCTGGGTGTAGACGGCCTGGTGGGCGCGGTGGAAGGCGCCGATGCCCAGGTGGACGATGCCGGTGCGCTGGCCGTCCCAGCCGGGGGGCGGCAGCGTGACGCCCTCGGTGTTCGCGTTCGTCAGTGTCGCCCTGGAGAGTCGTTCCATCGCGTCCCCGTCCTCCCGAACCGCATCATGATCCCCCGACCGCATCGGGCCGGTGGCCGCCGTGGCCGCCGTGGCAGGCGATGCCGCGGCCCCAGTCGAGGATGACGCACGCCGGCCCCGCCTGCCCATGCCGTGCCATGCGTTGCCCTGCGAACTCTCACCCGAGGCCAGCCCCGTCATCCAGGAAATGTCAGTGCCGACTGCCATGATCGGAATCAGGATTCACACAGCTCACTGTCGGAAGGAACCACCACCATGGATGCCCTCACCTACGAAGATCTGGTCTCCGCCTGCCACGCCGGCGGGGCGAGCGTGCTCACCTCGGTCACCGAGCTCGCTCCCGCAGCGGGCCCGCATGCGGGGATCGCCCCGGCCCGGTACACGCGGGGGCGGAACGGAACCTACGCCTACGAGACGCGTTTCATCGACGGGCGGCCCCAGAGCGCGGTTGTCGTCGACGGCAAGGCCAGCCAGCTCAATCGCGTGGAGGATGCCATCGCGCTGGCCGTCCACGAGGGCGACCCCGCGCTGAGCAGGATGCCCCGCATGCGCGTCGACTACGGTGAATTCAGCGCCTATGATTATGAGCTTCCCCACCGCTTCGTCGACGGTCATTTCCGTTTCGGCACCGTCGACGGGAAACCCACCACCGACAGCCCCGTGTACCGCGCGGCGCGGAACTCCACACCGGCGGACTCCCGCGCCCTGCTCGAACTCAGCCCGGTCAGTCTCGTCCTCGGCTCCTGGGACTCCTCCCGGAAGTCCCATCAGGCCAGGTACCGCTCCTGCGCGGTCGGGGAGATCATCGGCGTCCTAGCGGACCAGAGCGAGAACGGGCGCGAGCCGTCCCCGAGGGGCGCGGCCCGCAAGGACGACATCGCCCCCAGCGTCCGGCTCAGCGGGCCCGACATGATGGCTCTTCTCGAGACCCAGAAGAACGAGATGTCGGCGAGGACGGTCACGAAGATCGAGCAGGCGGCGAAGAACGCCAAGTCCGGCACGACCTCGGCATCGGTCCTCGGCCTCGGCGCGATTCCTCCGAGCCTCGACGCCCTCGGGCTCGTCGCCTGCAGCAGGATCATCCGTTCCCATGTGCTGTCGTTCGCGGCGCTGCGTCAGCTCAGGTTCGGTGCCGACAACGACGCGGACGTCGCCTGCCGCGCCCTCCTGGCCGCGCTGGCGCTGCACGGCATCGCCTTGGCCGATGAGGAGCTGTGCCTTCGGGCGAACTGCGACCTCGTGGAGAAGAACGCCCCGCAGGTCCATCTCGACGGACGCCGCGGAAGCCAGCGCGAGCTCGCCCCACTGACCAGGGAGATCACCGGGCCGCTCCTGTCACGGTCCATCAGCGAGGCGGTCGCCACGGCGGGGATCACCTGGGAGGGTCAGGTCTTCGAAGTGGTGGGCAACGAGAAGATCCTCGCGGGCGTCGAGTCCAACGCAGAGGACGAGGACTGACATGCCCCAGCTGACGATCAGGGCGCGCTTCCCCCTGGGCGTGTTCCAGGGCCACGAGAAAGACGGTTCGCCGTCACGACTTCCGGACACGGCACGGCTCTACTCGGCACTCGTCAACGCCGCCGGCCAGGGCACGGCGGCCGAGAGGGGCGACGACGGGCTGCAGATCTCCGCCGACTCCGCCCGGGCACTCGGCTGGATCGAGAACCATCCTCCGAAGAGGCTCATGGTGCCCGTGAGCATCCCGGTGCAGACGGGCCCCCACCCTCTCTCCTACCGGAATGAGGGAACGGTCGAGAAACCGAAGAGCGTTCTGGGGCTCCGAAAAACCTCGACCGAGATCAGCGGGGGAACGGCTCTCTCGGGAGATTTCGGTTGGTGCTGGGACGATGCCCCGTCCGCGGTGCGGGAAGCACTCGAACGCCTCTGCCCGGACGTGTCCTGCCTCGGCGAGACGGACAGCCCCGTCATCCTCACCCTCGATCCGATCGAGTCGACGCACGAACTGGCCGGTGAGGCGAGTCAGCTGCGCCCCCGTGGAACGCCGGTCCGCACCCCGCACGAGGGAAGGCTCGAGGAACTCGAGAGGGCCTGGGACGAAGAGCATCGCAAGATTCCGAGCGTGAAGGATGATCTCCTCGTGGAGTCCTCTGATGGTCCGCGGACACGACCGATACCCACCGGCTCACTGGGCACGCTGTACTACGAGCGTCCAGAACCCCCTCCTCCCGAGGCCCCGTGGGCATTCGCCCGGCTCGTCCCGACCGATCGCGCGTTGACAACCAAGAACGTCGTCGCATGGTGCGTCGCCTTCCACCGCATGCTCATCGCTCTTCTGGGGAACGCAGCACCCGCCAGCGTCACGGGGCACTACGCCCCCGGCGCGCCACGCCCGGCGAACCGCGTGGCGATCCAGTACCTACCGGCCAACCTCCTGGCAGGGCATTCCGCCGAAAACGACTTCCCGCATGGTGCGTTCGTGCTGCTCCTCCCACGAGACCTCGCGTCCGAGGATCGTGAGCGCATCGACGAGGCCCTGCGCACGCCTCACAAACGGCTGTGGCGGCGCCGGGACGAGGAGGTCCTGGCGCTGGGCGCGCCCTTCGGCATTGCGCTGTCCGATTTCTGGCCCGCCCCGCCGCAGGGTTGGCGCAGAAGCTGGCGGAGCCTCACCGGTCTGGTCCCCGAGACCCGACGTCAGGCTCCGCACCCCTCGCTCGGGCGGTGGGGTTTCGAGCAGGCGGCCCTGCTCTCGTTGGGGCATGTGTTCAGGGATCAACTCGACCTCCCGTCAGGCAGGAACTACTGGGCCGTCGTCGAGTCCGTGCTCGCACAAGGTGCACGGGTCACCTCCACCCATCGGGTCCCCGATCCGCAGACGGAGAGATTCGCGCACAAGGCACCATCCTCGATCGGGGCGGTTCAGCCATACACGGCCGTACTGGAACCCGGCCGCCTGATCAGCGACAGGGCCCTCATCGCCATCGGGCAGTCCCGCCACCTCGGGGGCGGCCTGCTGGTTCCCGTCGACTCTCCGGAGGAGTCATGAGCATCACCGAAGCTGACTTCACTCGTTTCTTCGCCGCGGTCAACGACGGGCACCGGCCGTTCCCCTGGCAGGAACGGCTCCTGCGGACCATTCTTTCCGTCGGTCACTGGCCGACGTCCATCACCGCTCCCACGGGTTCGGGCAAGAGTGCCGTCGTCGACATCCACATCTTCCTCACAGCGCTGTCGGCAGTCGGCAACGCGCCGCGGTTGCCGAGACGCCTGTGCGTCGTGGTCGGGCGGCGAGCGCTCGTGGACTCCCAGGCCGATCGTGCCCAGCGGATCTTCGACTGGCTCGTATCCCGAGATGATCAGTTGGCTCAGGAGATGGGCGATGCCCTGCTCGGCCTGTGCTCCACGCAATCATCACCACCTGTCGTCCTGGCCAATCTGCGTGGCGGTCTCGCCTCGGACAAACGTTGGATCGACGATCCCAGCGCCTGTTCGGTGATCTGCGCGACGCCGGACATGTGGGGCAGCCGGCTCCTGTTCCGCGGCTACGGCACGAGCAGAGCAGCAAGGCCTCGAGAGGCGGGTCTGCTCGGGATCGACTCGGTTGTCGTCATCGACGAGGCGCATCTGTCACGCCAGCTCCTCGGCACGGCCCGCTGGGTGTCCGCGCAGAACACCAAACCGGCCTCGGCGCTCGGGCTGCCGGGGCTGCAGGTCGTCGAGTCGTCCGCCACCGCACGCCCCGGGCCCGCCACGGAGCGGATCGGGATCGATGCCTCCGATCTGGCCGATCCCGAGCTGGCCCCCAGGATGACCAGACCGAAACCGATCGAGGTGATCAGCTCCTCGTGCTGGAGCGACACGAAAGCGACCAAGGCCTACATCGCGGAGATCATCGCCGAGCTCAAGGGGCTGCGCGATCAGACACCGGGCGGCACGATCGGCTGCGTCGTCAACCGCATCGACACGGCGCTGCGCATCGCGGATTCCCTCGGTGAGGACTGTCCGTGCTGGGTGGGGCCCATGCGTCCCGCAGACCTGCACAAGATCAAGGGTCTTCTCGGCCTGCTCCGCACCCCGTCCGCCAACGCCACGGCGCAGGCCCCGCCCTTCCTCATCGCCACTCAGACCGTCGAGGTCGGCGTCGACATCGATCTCGCGGGTCTCGTGACCGAGTTGGCATCTGCGGAGAGCATGGCGCAGCGCTTCGGCAGGGTGAACCGGCGCGGTCTCCGCACCACGGCCCGCATCAAGGTCATCGCCCCGAGCGAGAGCAAGATCGCGGACCAAGCACCATACGGGGCCGACGACCTCCGTGCCGGCCTGAACTGGCTGAGAGAATTCGACGGGCCGCAGGGGGCGTGCCCGGCCAGAATCATGGATTCCCCGCCGCCGTCGATGACTCCGGAACGACAGATCGTGAAGCTTCCCCACAGGGGCGATGTCATGCGGTGGGAGGCGACCGACGACGACATGCTCGCCGAGGAGAAGCTGGAGCTGTGGATCCGCGATTCCCTCGAGCCGGAACGACTCCAGGCAGGGCTGGTCGTACGAGACGAGTTGCCCAAACTCGAGGACGAGGTTCTGCCGCTCCTCGAGGCGACCCCGCCCACCGATGAGGAGATCTATCCCGCCGAACTGCAAACGGTACGCAAGATCACCAAGAAGATCATCGAAGGGCAGGGAGTCCACGCCAGAGCCTTCATCCGCCATGATGGATCGATCCGTCCTGCCCTTCTGGAAGACAATGGCGATCTTTCTCTTGTTCCCGGTGATGTCGTCATCATCGACAACGACCACCCTGTCACCCGGCGCGGCGTCGTCGTAGCAGACGCCACCGGATGTGAGCGTCGGCAGACCTTCTGGGGAGGGAGTGGCGTCAGGATCATCCTTCCGGGCTCGAGAGGCTCGAAATGGCTCACCGAGTTGTGCGGGCTGTCGGGTGAAAATGCCCAGAGAACCTTCACAGAAGCCGGAGAGCAGGACATCGTGACCTTGGGACCTGACCTCACCGAGGGCATTACGCTGCCATGGATCGTCGTCGCCCCCGCTGCTTCCGTCGAGGACGACGAGTCGATGCGTCAGGAATGGACGGCCGCAGACCATCCGGTCGGGCTTGACGCCCACCAGCGGGGCGTCGCAGCGCGGGCGGAGTCCTTGGCACAGCTCATCGGGCTCCCCTCGAACATCCGCTTGGATCTGTCGGCAGCCGGGCTGCACCACGACGACGGAAAGGCCGACCCTCGGTTCCAGCGTTTCCGGCTGGGCAACACGACCGATCAGGTGCTTGCGAAGAGTCTGGACTCCAGTGCTCAGAGCATCTCGCGGCGCAGATGGTCAGGAGGCCTTCCCCGGGGCTGGCGTCATGAATTGCGTTCAGTCGCCGTCGCGTGGCCCACGATCAGCCGGGAACAGGACGCTGAACTGATAGCGCGCCTCATCGGCACGAGTCACGGTCACGGGCGAGTTCTTCCCCAAGCGAACGCGCATCTGCTGTACGATGAGGGCGACAGCGCTGAGTTCAGAAGACTGGTGGAGGAGCTCTTCGTCGAGGGCGAGTGGTGCGAGATCATGACTCGCACGAGTTGGTGTCACGGGTCTTGGGCATGCGCCTACCTTGAAGCAGTACTACGCGCAGCGGACTGCCAGGTGTCGAGGGAGGGATCATGAGGATCGTTCTTGCTGGGGGGCTCGACAGCGCCCTCACTCATTTTGCAATGATCGGCTTGGCCGGGATACTCCAAGAGGCGGGCGCCAGCCGGGTCCGTCTTCAATGGAAGGACTCCGCCAAGGCAGAACCCACCGTTTCCTGGGACGGCCCGGACGCAGCGGAGGCCGTGCTCGCCCATGCCCAGCGGCACGCGAACCAGGACTCATGGGTGCAGGCGAAGACATCCTTCACCACATCGAAAGGCGAGAAAATTCTCGGACTGTTCAGCCCACGACTCACCCTTCCCCAAGAGGACTCGCAGGTCCAGCAATTCGAGGACCATCGAGAGGAGTTCTTGAACTCTGATCTGACCACCCTGGACCATCTGATGATCAGCAACCTCGGAGAGCCTGGCTACTGGATTTTTGACCGTAATAAGAGGTACCCTGACAACTCCGCATCGCGCTGGGAGATGAAGACAAGGAATCGCGGAGAAGAGTTCGTCGGAAATCGCCTGTCGAAGCTTGCCTCAATCGTCTCGTCCCTTGACAAGGATTCGATTGACGCCGGACTGACCGGAAGAAATATTTCCGACCCCTTGGGCAAGGACAGGCCCGATTCCCGTACTTCCACCGGTCTGACACCCCCTGGTCCGGTTGATGACGCCTTGGCCTGGTGCGGGTTGTGGGGCATCAGTGGCTTCATCCTTGTGCCTGGAACAGGTAGTGATATCAGCGCAACAGCTGGCGCCGTCCCCCAGCAGCGTCTGCATCCAAGGAGTCTCGTCATACCGATCACCGAGAAACCGATGTCCCCCGCCGCATGGCGAGCGCTCATGGCGACTCGTGCAATCATCGATATCACATCTTCGGACGAATCATCCATGACAACCGCTTCGGACTATCTGAAGGCCAGAGGAGTCCTTGGAATATGCACATTCCCTGTTTACACCACGAACAATTCGAACGCTCCTGAACGAATGGTCTTGAGCGGCGCCTTTCACTCTCTGAACAGAGTCCCCGATGATCTCCACTGAAAATATCCCGATAAGCCTCTTGGTGCATATGGTTTTCTGTCCGCGTCGAGCATGGCTTGAAGCACAGGGCGAGCAGGCCGACAGCTTCGCCATGGCGGCAGGATCCGTCGCACACACTCGTGTTGACGATCCGGCAGAATCACGCCCCGGAACAGAGCGGGCAATGCTTGTGCACAGCGACGAGCTCGGCTTGACCGGACGTTGTGACGTCGTCCGCTCAGAGCCGGACGGAACCCTGATGATCCAGGAATACAAGTCGACCCCAGTTCGAGGAAAGCCCCGGATCAGGGAGTCACAGCGCATCCAAGTATTGGCTGAGGTCATGTGCTTGGAGAGCATGGGGTACACGGTCACCGGAGCCGAGGTGCACTTCATAAATCATCACAAGAGCATTCCCGTGCCCCTCAGCACGGCCGGCAGAGAGGAATGTCTGGAATGGATTCGCCGGACTCGTGAGATGGTCCGGGGTTCGCGTGCTCCTGAGCCCCTTCTGGACGACCCACGGTGCGCCAGCTGTTCCCACGCGACCATCTGCCTTCCCGATGAGCATCATTACACGAGTGGAACACCCATAAGACGCATCTCTGCGTCGGACCCAGAAGGAGAGATCGTTCATGTCATGACTCCCGGCGCACGGGCCTTCATGAAGGAGCGTCAAGTCGTCATCGCCAAGAATGGTGAAACCCTGGCGAGCTGCCCGATTGAAAGAATCAGCGGAATGGTCGTCCACGGCAACGTGGATCTTTCCAGTGCTCTCGTCAGAGAACTCCTCTGGAGAAGGCTCTCGATTGTCTGGTGCAGTGGCAGAGGACGAGTGGTTGGTTGGGCCACCAGTGCCCGGCTCCCAAACGGGCAGGCCAGAATCCACCAGCAGGCCATGTCCGAGTACGGCTGTCTACCCTTGGCTCAGGCCATGATCAAGGCGAAGATATCGAATCAAGCGACCCTGCTCCGCCGCAATGGGGGCGGAACATCGGCAACAACGAGCCAGCTTCGTAATCTTGGCAAGCAGACCACTCAGGTCAGCAGTCTTCCAGATCTCTTCTCGCTCGAGGGAAGGGCTGCGCAGATCTATTTCACCGACTTCCCATCCATGCTGAAGGGCACCGGAGCCGAGGAGTTCTTGGAAGCCTGGCCTGGGCGCCACGGGAGGGGCGCCACCGATCCACTCAATGCTGCTCTCAATTTCTGTTACGGCCTGTTGCTCGCTGACTGCATTCGCGGACTGACGGCATGCGGACTCGATCCCCATGGAGGATTCCTCCACTCAGCTGGCCGGAACAAACCGGCCTTGGCCCTTGACCTGATGGAAGAATTTCGGGCACCGATAGCCGACTCCGTGGTCATCACCTGCATCAACAATAGATCATTGACCCCAGGAATGTTCTCCCGAACGCTTGGGGACACTCGGCTCAAGACCGCAGGAAGAAACGCATTGACAACCGCCTATGAACACAAGGCGACCACTGAGATAGCTCATCCAATATTCAGATACACAACGTCATGGCGTCGTGCAATCGAGGTGCAGGCGAGGATCCTCCTCGGCGTCATCGACGGGACTCGCGGTGAATACAAGGGGATGACAATAAGGTGACACGTCGCGACAGCCACAGATTTCTCATCGCATATGACATCCCGGACGACCGTCGAAGACACACAATATCAGTGACCTTGAAGGGTTTCGGCCATCGGGTGCAGTACAGCGTCTTCATGATTGACTGTTCGCCGGGTAAGATACCGATTCTTCAACATGAGCTCGAGGAGAACATGAAACCCGGAGAGGATTCAGTCCTGCTGTGCGATCTAGGCCCCTCGAAACTGGTCGATTCCAGAGTGATTACCCACTTGGGAAGCTCGCGCTACACCATGATCCCGGGAGCCATGATCATCTGATGCGAGAGCCATCTCAGTACACGAACCCGGTCGACCCGCTCGCAGTTGCGTAGCTCGTAGTCAACTGGCAAATCAAAGGCGTCCTCACCGTCACGCCCCGACGAGCATGCCGTCATGCTACACTGTTTCTCGCGAAGAGCTTCCAAATCACCTGACCAGAAGGCTCTTTTCAAGTCCGCTATCGCTTCCCCTTCTGGGGAAGCCCTTCATTGAGGCGTCGTCCCCCCCAACATGGACGGCAGGCTCATGCCATCGCTTCCCCTTCTGGGGAAGCCCTTCATTGAGGCGCGGACCCGTCCGCCGGCTGGGCGCAGGACGTGAAAATCGCTTCCCCTTCTGGGGAAGCCCTTCATTGAGGCGATCAAATCGCTCCAGGCGGGCGCGTCCTGCCGGGCGAATCGCTTCCCCTTCTGGGGAAGCCCTTCATTGAGGCGGCTCGTGGCAGGCGAGCTCCGCTGACGGGGCGTGGAATCGCTTCCCCTTCTGGGGAAGCCCTTCATTGAGGCCATGCGGGCCATCTGATGCCGATCCACCCCGGCTGATCGCTTCCCCTTCTGGGGAAGCCCTTCATTGAGGCGCTCCATGATGTCCGCGGTGAACGTCGTGGACGAATCGCTTCCCCTTCTGGGGAAGCCCTTCATTGAGGCCTCGCCCCGGCCGCCAGGATCGCCGGCTGGGGCATGGGCGGATCGCTTCCCCTTCTGGGGAAGCCCTTCATTGAGGCCTGCCCGACACGAAGCCGACCGCCATCGGCCTGATCATCGCTTCCCCTTCTGGGGAAGCCCTTCATTGAGGCCACGACCTCGCGCGCGCCGTCGTCACGATCCCGCACGACATCGCTTCCCCTTCTGGGGAAGCCCTTCATTGAGGCGCGTGGGCTGGCACGTACCGGACCGTCGACATGAGCATCGCTTCCCCTTCTGGGGAAGCCCTTCATTGAGGCACCCACACCGTCCGGCCCTTGCCGGCGAGCTTCTCCCATCGCTTCCCCTTCTGGGGAAGCCCTTCATTGAGGCCGAATGATGTTCATGATGGCTCCTTTCCTCTCATATCGCTTCCCCTTCTGGGGAAGCCCTTCATTGAGGCGACGACCGCTGCGCCCTCGTCGAGACCCCCGACACCATCGCTTCCCCTTCTGGGGAAGCCCTTCATTGAGGCCGGCGGGCGTGCGAGCGCATCGCCGCCGAGGCGCATCGCTTCCCCTTCTGGGGAAGCCCTTCATTGAGGCACCATCACCGGCCAGCTCATCATCCGCACCGCCGCCCCATCGCTTCCCCTTCTGGGGAAGCCCTTCATTGAGGCTTGTCGCCCACGATACCAGTCTTGAGCTTGAGGGCCTATCGCTTCCCCTTCTGGGGAAGCCCTTCATTGAGGCAACGACACCTCCGCCGCATGGAACGCCGTCAAACAAATCGCTTCCCCTTCTGGGGAAGCCCTTCATTGAGGCGGGGGCGGGTACTCAGCCGCCCGCCGCGCCGGCCAAATCGCTTCCCCTTCTGGGGAAGCCCTTCATTGAGGCCTGGCGGTGACGAGCGGGCTGCTGTCGGTGCCCGAGATCGCTTCCCCTTCTGGGGAAGCCCTTCATTGAGGCACGAACTGCGGTGTCCGGTCCCACTTGCGCGACTGAATCGCTTCCCCTTCTGGGGAAGCCCTTCATTGAGGCGCGAGGCGCCCCAAGGAGCGGGTCAACTGCTCCTTGGGATCGCTTCCCCTTCTGGGGAAGCCCTTCATTGAGGCAGGCAGCTCATGGCCGGCGCGCAGACCGCATACTGCGCCCATCGCTTCCCCTTCTGGGGAAGCCCTTCATTGAGGCCCGGCCGATACGCGGACCTGCTGCCCGTAGTCGGCATCGCTTCCCCTTCTGGGGAAGCCCTTCATTGAGGCTCGGTCAGGTCGACCCACACCCGGAGCCAGCCCGCCGATCGCTTCCCCTTCTGGGGAAGCCCTTCATTGAGGCCTTGTCACGACCGGCCTGCGCGCCTCTGGTCTGAAATCGCTTCCCCTTCCGGGGAAACCCTTCATTGGAGCGAATCCACAAAAGGATTCGACAAGAAGGATCTCCCTCACTGGAGTCTATGGCTGTCATGAAACAATGGCTGTCATGAAACAAAATCGTTTCTGGTTTCGCGGAGTGGGAGGTGCTCGAAGTCGTAGTCGAAGGCGCGGCCGGTGATGTATGAGGCGAACGCGCCGAAGGTTTCTTCGGGGGTCTCGCACTGGATGTTCGCGATGTTGTTCTTGGCCGCGTTCCAGACGTGCTCGACCGGGTTGTGATCGGGCGCGTACGGCGGCAGGAAAACAGGGGTGATGCGCTCCAGCAGCCGGCCGGGCTCGTAGAGGGCGGTCAACGCTTTCGCGTGGTGGAATCGTGCATTGTCCAGGACGACCGCGATCTTCTCCTCCCGGGTTTCGCGTTGGAGCCGGTCCAGCGCGAGGATCGTCTGCTCGGTGTTCTGGTTCCCCTCGACAGGGTACAGTTTGACCTTCTTGCTGGTCAACGAGAGAGCACCGAAGAACGACTGGGACGTCCTCTGCCGGTCCACGGACAGTTTGGTGCGCTGTCCTTTCGGGGGCTGCATGCGGCGGGTCTCGGCCTCGTGCTCCAAGCGGGCCTCGTCTGCCGCGTACACCTCCCAGCCGGCGTCCAATAGGACTTTGACTTGGGTTTTCACCTCGGTCATGCGTCTGGTGATGGCTTTCTCGTTACGGTGCTTGTCGAACGGGTCGGGCGGTTCGAGGCTCGGCCCGCAGAAGCGCAGGAGCAGCTGGTACGAGGAGTCCGACTGGTATTCCACGTCGAACATGATCTTCACGACGTCACGTATCGCTGGGACGTCCCAGAACTCGGCGTGGATGCCCGTCTGGGAGGGCGGCTGGGCGAGGATTTTCTTGAGTTCTTGTTTCTGGTCGCGGGTGAGTTTCGCCGCGTTCTGGTTCCCCGCATGGCCGGTCAGGACCGAGCACATCCTGGTGGCCCGCCAGTCGGCCAGCCATTCCTGCACTGTCCTCTCGGCCCGCTCAACCATCTTCGCGATGATGTCGATTCCGACTCCTTCAGAGGCGTACAGGATCGCTTCTGCTTTCATCCGAACCAGCACATGATTGTCGGAACGCTTCTTCCACCTGATCAGGACGGCGGTTTCTTCCGGGGTGACCCCGACCTGCATGTTCCAATCATATCCGAAACGGCACAGGAAATCCACGAAAAATACGGTTTCGTTTCATGTCAGCCATCGCTTTGTGGATGAATAAAATTCTCTTCGCGTCGCCCTCAGCCGCGCGCCCGCGGGTGCGCGCTCGCATACACCTCCCGCAGGTGGCCGACGGTGACCTCGGTGTAGATCTGGGTCGTCGTCACGGAGGCGTGGCCGAGCAGCTCCTGGACGACGCGCACGTCGGCGCCGCCCTCGAGCAGGTGGGTGGCGAAGGAGTGGCGCAGGCTGTGCGGGCCGATCCGCTCGGTGATGCCGGCCGCCCGCGCGCGGCGCTGGAGAATCTCCCAGGCGCTCTGGCGGCTGAGCCTGGCCCCGCGGGTGTTGAGGAGCAGCGCCGGCGTCGCCCCGGCGGCCCGGGCCGCGAACACGGGGCGCCCGCGCACGAGCCAGGCCTCGACGGCCCGCCGGGCGTAGCCACCGAGCGGGACGAGGCGCTCCTTGTTGCCCTTGCCGATGACGCGCAGCCCGGCGTCGGGATCGTCCAGGACGCGGGTGAGGTCGTCGACGTCCCAGGCGAGCGCCTCGCTGATACGCGCGCCGGTGCCGTACAGCAGCTCCAGCAGCGCCCCGTCGCGCAGCCCGACGGGGGTCTCGCGCTCGACGGAGTCGATGAGGGTCGACACCTGGTCGACGGTGAGGGTGCGCGGCAGCCTCCGGCCGGGCCTGGGCGGACGGAGGGAGGCCGCTGCGTCGTCGGGGGCGAGGCCCTCGGCGGCGGCGAAGGCGTGCAGGCTGCGCACGGCCACGACGGCGCGGGCCACGCTCGCGGGGGCCAGCGGCCCGTGCTCCTCGTCACCGGCGGCCAGGGTCTGCTCGTAGTCGGCCAGCACGGCCCGGTCCACCCGGGCCGGGTCCGTGATGCCGCGGGCGCGCAGATGGCCGGTGTAGCGCTCCAAGTCGCGATGGTAGGCGGCGAGGGTGTTGGCCGACAGTCCGCGCTCCACGCTCAGGTGGTCGAGGTAGCCCTCGACCCAGTCCCGCAGGGCATCCGGCTCAGCCAAGCCCATCGAGCTCCGCGTCGCGGGCGAGCTGGTTGGCGCGGGCCGGCCACGGCGCATCGGCGGGGCGCAGCGAGTCGAGCCGGTCCTGCGCGATGGCCAGGGCCAGTGCGAGGGTCCCGGAGACCATCGATGGGTTGTGGAGGCGGCCCGCGTAGACGTCCTCGACGAGCTCGTCGAGGGGCCGCCAGCTGACGCCCATGTCGACCTCCTCGTCCTCGGCGACGAAGCCGTCGGGGTGCGGGGCCCGGTGGAGGCCGCGCGCCAGGTAGACGCGGACGGCCTCTTGGAGGCCGCCGGGCGAGGTGAACGGGTCGACGAGCACACGCCAGTCGTCGGCCGCGAGCATGGCCTCCTCGGCCAGCTCGCGCCGGGCGGCGGCGAGCGGGTCCTCGCCGGCGACGTCGAGCAGGCCGGCGGGCGGCTCGACGAGCCGGGCGGCCACCGGGTGGCGGTACTGGTCCACGACGGCGACCCGGCCGCGCTCGTCGAGGGCCATGATGGCGACGGCCCCCGGATGGGTGACCCACTGGCGCCGCATCGTGCCGCCGTCGGGCAGGCGCACCTCGTCCTCGACGAAGGAGCAGACCTTCCCGACGGCCTCCACCTCGTGGTGCACGATCGGCCAGTGCTCGACGGTGTCGACGGGCCCGCTCACTGCTGCTCACCAGCGCTGCGGCGGGTGCCGGCGCGGCGGGTCGTCGTCCGCGCCTTGGTGGCGCGGGAGCGGCGGGTGCCGGTCTTCTTGCTGGCGGATCCGGTGCGCACCGGCCGGTGGGTGGCCTTGTGGCGCTCGATGGCCGCCTCGACGAGGCCGCGGAACAGCGGGTTCGCCCGGGTCGGGCGGGAGGTGAACTCGGGGTGCGCCTGGGTGGCCACGAAGAACGGGTGCTGGTCGGCGGGCAGCTCGAGGAACTCGACGAGGTTGCGGTCCGGGGACAGCCCGGAGAAGATGATGCCCGCCTCCTCGAGCCGCTCGCGGTAGGCGTTGTTCACCTCGTAGCGGTGCCGGTGGCGCTCGGAGACCCTCGTCCGGCCGTACAGGCCGGCGACGATCGAGCCGCGCCGGAGCTCGGCCGGATAGGCGCCGAGACGCATCGAGCCGCCCATGTCGCCCTCGCCGGAGACGATGGACTTCTGCTCGGCCATCGTGGCGATGACGGGGTCAGGACTGTCGGGCTCGAACTCGCTGGAGGCGGCGTCGGCGATGCCGGCCACGTCGCGGGCCACCTCGATGACCATGCACTGCAGGCCCAGGCACAGGCCGAGGATCGGGATCCGGTTCTCGCGGGCGTACCGGATGGCGCCGAGCTTGCCCTCGACGCCGCGGATGCCGAAGCCGCCGGGCACGACGACGCCGTCGGCGTCGCCGAGCTGGTCGGCCGCGCCCTCGTCGGTCTCGCAGCCGTCGGAGGCGACCCAGCGGATGCGCACGCGCGCCCAGTTGGCGAAGCCGCCGGCGCGGATGGCCTCGACGACCGACAGATAGGCGTCGGGCAGGTCGATGTACTTGCCGACCAGGGCGATGGTGATCTCCTCATGGGGCCGGTTGACACGCGCGAGCAGGTCGTCCCAGGAGGTCCAGTCGACGTCGTGGAAGGGCAGGTTGAGCATGCGCACGACGTAGGCGTCGAGGCCCTCGTGGTGGAGCACCTTGGGGATGGCGTAGATGCTCGGGGCATCGGGGCAGGCCACGACGCCCTCGGCGTCGACGTCGCAGCTGAAGGCGATCTTGCGCTTGATGGCCTCGGGCAGGTCCATCGACGAGCGGCACACGAGGGCGTCGGGCTGGATGCCGACGCTGCGCAGCGCCGCGACGGAGTGCTGGGTCGGCTTGGTCTTCAGCTCGTGGCTGGGGCCGATGTAGGGCACGAGCGAGACGTGGATGTAGAAGGTGTTGTCGCGGCCGATGTCGTGGCGGACCTGACGGGCCGCCTCCAGGAAGGGCTGCGACTCGATGTCGCCGACGGTGCCGCCGATCTCGTGGATGACGATGTCGTCGCCCGGCTGGGCCACGCCGAGCATGCGCTGCTTGATCTCGTCGGTGATGTGCGGGATGACCTGCACGCACTCGCCCAAGTAGTCGCCGCGGCGCTCCTTGGCGATGACCGTCGAGTAGACCTGACCGGTCGTCACATTGGCGCGGGCCGACAGGGAGCGGTCGAGGAAGCGCTCGTAGTGACCGATGTCGAGGTCGGTCTCGGCGCCGTCGTCGGTGACGAAGACCTCGCCGTGCTGGAACGGGTTCATCGTCCCGGGGTCGACGTTGAGATACGGGTCGAGCTTCTGCATCGTCACGGACAGCCCGCGCGCGACGAGGAGGCTGCCGAGGCTCGATGCCGTCAGGCCCTTGCCGAGGGAGGAGGCAACGCCTCCGGTGACGAAGATGTGCTTTGTCTGCTTGGCGTTCCCCACGGGCCTTCAGCATAGAGGACGAGCGGCCCCGCACGCGAGCGGCCGCGGCGTCCGGGCCAGGATCAGCAGGATCAGACCGCGGGCGGCTGGTCCAGCCGGCCCCTGATGAATGCAGCCCTGGGACGTCAACCGCGCACCATCCACGGACAGGACGCCATGACCGCGACACGGGGAACGCCCCGGCCGCGAGCCCCACGACCCGACCGGCCCACTCACCCCTCCGCCGCCCGGGCCAGGAGCTCGCGGGCGTGCCGCAGCGCCACCTCCGACGCCGTCCCGGCCATGAGCCGGGCGATCTCGGCCTCGCGCTCGGCGCCCTCGACGCGGCGCACGTCGGAGCTGGTGACCCGCCCGTCCGTCGACTTGGTCACCACGAGGTGGGAGTCGGCGAAGGCCGCCACCTGCGCGAGATGGGTGACGACGATGACCTGCGCATGGGCGGCGAGGCGCTTGAGGCGCCGCCCGACCTCGAGGGCCACCTGGCCGCCGATGCCCGCGTCGACCTCGTCGAAGACGAAGGTGTGCCCCTCCTCGCCGCCGGCCAGGACGACCTCGAGGGCCAGACGCACGCGGGAGAGCTCACCGCCGGACGCGACCCGGGAGAGCGGCGCGGGGCTCTGGCCCGGGTTGGCGCTGAACAGCAGGCGCACCTGGTCGGCGCCGTACGGGCCCGGTTCGGGCAGCGGCTCGAGCTCGAGGAGCAGGCGCGCGTTCGGCATGGCGAGGGCGGCGAGCTCGGCGCCGGCGTCCCGCATGAGGCGCTCGGCGGCCGCCGCCCGCAGCGCGTGGATGCGCCCGGCCCGCTCGGCCAGGGCCGCGTCGAGCTCGGCGCGGCGGGCGCGCAGCTGCTCGATCCGCTCGTCGTCCCCGGACAGGTCGCGCAGGCGCTCGGCGGCGTCTCGGGCCCAGGCGAGCACCCCGTCGACGTCGGCGCCGTACTTGCGGGTGAGTCCGGCCAGGGCCGCGCGACGGCCGGTGACGGTCTCCAGCAGGGCGGGGTCTGCGTCGAGGTCCGCCAGGTAGCCGGCCAGGTCGACGGCGGCGTCCTGCACGAGGGCCGCCAGCTGGTCGAGCTGAGCCGCCAGGGGCCCCGCCTGGGCGTCAGTGTCGGCCATGCGGTGCACCTGCGTGCGCGCCCGCCCGATGAGGCCCAGCGCGCCGGGGTCGTCGTCATCGCCGTCATCGGCGCCCGACAGGGCGTGCCCGGCGCTCGCGGCGAGCATCCGCAGGTCGTCGAGCCCTTGGAGACGCTCGGCCTGGACGGCGAGCCGGGCGTCCTCGCCGGGCTGCGGGTCGACCGCCGCGATCTCCTCGAGGCCGAGGGCGAGCATGTCGTGCTCCTGGGCGCGCTCGCGGGCGTGCCGGGTGCGTTCGTCGAGCTCGGCGACGACCCGCCGGCGCTCCTCGAAGTCGACGCGGTAGCGGGCGAGGGCCCGGGCCAGCTCGGGCCCGCCCGCGGCGTCGAGCACCTCGCGCTGGCGCTCGGGGGTGCCGAGACGGATCTGCTCCGACTGGCCGTGGATGGTGGCGAGCTCGCCGGTGATCGGGCCCAGGACTCCGAGCGGCACGGGCACTCCGCCGAGCCAGGCGCGGGAGCCTCCGGTCGAGCGGACCCGGCGGGTGACGATGAGCTCGCCGTCGTCGGTCTCGGCGCCGAGCTCGTCGAGACGTCCGGCGACCGGGCCGAGGCCGGTGAAGACGCCCTCGACCTGCGCGCGGTCGGCGCCGCGACGGACGGCGCCGGCGTCAGCGCGGCCGCCGAGCAGGAGGCCGAGGCCGGTGACGATCATCGTCTTGCCCGCCCCGGTCTCGCCCGTGACGGCGGTGAGGCCGGCGGCGGGCTCGATCTCTGCGGAGCCGATGACGCCCAGCGAGGAGAGGCGCAGGCCGGTGAGCACGTCAGAACCTCGGATTGCGCCTTGGGGCGCGCCAGCCCTCGACGTCGAGCCCGAACTTCTTGACGAGCCGGGTGGTGAAGGGCTGCTCGGACAGGCGGGCGATCTGCAGGTCCTGAGGGTAGCGCTCGATGACGATCGAGCAGCCGGAGCGCAGGTCGGCGCTGCGCCGCCCGTCGCACCACACGACGGCGTCGGGCCCCAGATCGCCGCCCATGAGCTGGAGCTCCACCTGGGAGCTGGGGGCGACGACGCAGGCCTGCGCGAAGAGGGCGTGGGCGGCGATCGGGACGACCTCGAAGGCCTCGGTGTTCGGCCAGATGACGGGCCCGCCGGCACTGAATCCGTAGGCGGTGGAGCCGGACGCGGACGCGACGAGCACGCCGTCGCACGCCCAGCGCGAGAGCGGCCGCCCGTCGATGGAGACCATGAGGTCGGCCATCCTGCGGCGCGAGGCCTTCTCGGTGCTCACCTCGTTGACCGCGAAGGAGTTCCACAGGGTCGTGCCGTCGGTGTCGAAGACGTGCGCGCCGAGCGTGAGGCGCCGCTCGATCGTGTAGTCGCGCGCCGCGACCTTCTCGATGAGCTCGCGGATCTCGGAGGCCTCCAGTTCCGCGAGGAAGCCGACGTGGCCCAGGTTGACGCCGAGCAGCGGGATACCGCGCGGCAGCGCCCACTCGGAGGCGCGCAGCATGGAGCCGTCGCCGCCGAAGACGACGATGAGCTCGACCCGGGAGCCGACGGCAAGCGGGCTGATGTAGGCGTCGGGCAGCTGCTCCCGCACCTGATCGACGTGGTTCGCCTCGACCACGCACTCGATGGTGTGGCGCCGCATGCCGTCGATGAAACGGACGGCGGCGGTGACCGCCTCCGGACGGGTCGGATGGACGACGACGGCGACGCGACGGGTTTCTTCCACGGCGGCAAGCCTAGCGGCCGCCGCCGTGCCGGGCCTGCTCAGGCCCGGCGCAGTCCGATGAAGAACTCGACGTTGCCCGCCGGCCCGGGCAGCCGGCTCGGGGCCCGCCAGAAGCACTCCCAGCCCAGCCGGGCGGCCTCGTCGAGCACCCGGTCCACGGCCCCGGCCCGCTCCGTCTCATCGGTCACCACTCCCCCGGCGCCCAGCCGCTGCCGCCCCACCTCGAACTGGGGTTTGACGAGGAGCAGCGCCGTGGCTCCGGGAGCGAGGACGCCGAGGACGGGCGCCATGACGAGGCGGAGCGAGATGAACGAGACGTCGCCGACGGCCAGGTCGACGGGCGCCCCGTCCACGTGGTCGAGGCCGAGCCCGCGCAGGTTGACCCCCTCCAGGTTCCGCACGCGCGGGTCGGCGCGCAGCGGCGGGGCCAGCTGTCCGTGGCCGACGTCGACGGCGTAGACCCGCCGGGCGCCGCGCGACAGGAGCACCTGGGTGAATCCCCCGGTGGAGGCCCCGGCGTCGAGGACCCTGGCGGGCACCGTCACGCCGGACTCGTCGAGCGCGCCGAGGAGCTTGTGAGCGGCGCGCGAGACCCACGGGTCGGTCTCGACGAGGAGCGCGTCGTCGGGCCCGACCGGTGTCGACGCCCTCGTGACGACGTCGCCGGCGACGCGCACCCGTCCCGATCTGATGAGTTCGAGCGCATGGGAGCGTGAACGCGCCAGCCCCCTGGCGGGCAGTTCGAGGTCGAGCCGGCGGCGCCCGGGACCCGGGGTCACGGGCGGCGGCCGGGATCGGGGGACTCGGCGCGGGTTCCGTCGAGGATCTCGGCGAGGCCCTGCTGGGCCGCGGTGAGGCGTTCGAGCCGTTCCCCGACGGGCAGGGCGTCGACGCCGGCCAGCTCGGCGAGCACCCCGTCGACGAGGCGGTTCCCGGTGACCGGGGGCTCTCCGGCCCGCGGCCCGGGCACGGCCTCGGGCTCGGCGGGGTCGTCCTGCGGGGATGCGCTCATGGCGCCGAGCCTAGGCCACCGGCGGGGCGGGGTCCAAGAGGCGGCCGCTCAGGCGAGGAGTTCTGCGAGCAGCGCTCGGCCTGCTCCAGGCGCCGCGGCGGCCGCTCAGGCGAGCCCGCGGGCGCGGACGAAGGCCTCCGCCCGGTCGAGCCGTTCCGCGCCGAAGACCTGGAGCAGTTCGGCGATCTCGGGGCTGACCGGACGGATGAGCTCGGCGGCGCGCAAGTAGTCCGGGGCTGCGGCCGTCGCACGGAAGAGCTTCCTGCACCTGGCTCGCGGTCGTCCTCGGCAGGCTCCTGATGAGCGTCGCGACGGGGATCTCGGAGACCCCGTCGGCCTCGCGGCCGATGGCGTCCGCGGCGGTGAGCAGCCCCGTCCTCACCTCGTCCGCGAGCGAGACCATCCGGGTCAGGCGGGCCGCGGCGACGGGGTTCGCGATCTTGATGCGGCGGGCGTTGATGAGCTGGGAGAGCATGGGCGCCGAAATGCCGAGCAGGCGGGCCAGCTCGGACTGGTTCAGCCCCAGCGCCTGCCCGCACCGCTTGAACACATCGGACAGCGGGGCCCGTAGAGAGCGGTCTGCTGCATGCGGACTTCCTCGGGAGCGACCATGCGAGCCACTCGACGCCGATTTGCAGCAAGTCTCGACATCGGGCGGTGCCCCTCCCAGGATCAGGACGACCGCCACGAGGATGCACAGCGCACCGCCCCCGACCACCAGCGGGGAGGCCACGCGCCCGCGGTTCCGCCCCGCGCCTGAGGCGCCGTGGACCGGAGCGGCCGGGACGGCCTGGGCCGACGCACCGCGACCGGGCGCGGCGGGACCGCCCTGGACCGGCGCGGCGAGAGCATGGGCCACGACGGGGACGGGCGAGGCGTGCCCGGGCGGGGCCATGGCGCCGATCTCCCATCCGGGGGCTGCGGACCACGGGCCGGGCGAGGGGCTGGTCTGCGCGAGGACCGGCCGGGGGCTGACCCCGGTCACGACGCCGTCGGCGGCCCGGACCGGCACGTGGCGCTCCTCGGCGCCGCTCCTGCCCGCGGGCAGGAGCCCGTCCGACCCCCCAGCAGGGGTCCGATCTGGTCGAAGACCTCGACGGGCTCGTCGACGGCGGGCGCCGGCACGACGGCGGCGAGCTCCTGCCAGGCCTGGGCCGCGCTGGCGGTGCGCCGGGGGACGTCGGCCAGAAGATGCGCCATGAAGGTCCCCAGCGGGGTGCCCGCGAACCGGTCCGGGACAAGGGCCGGGCCGTCCTGGCCCGGGCGGGCCCCGTGAGCAGCTCGATGAGGACGACGCCCACCGCGTACAGGTCCTGGGCGGGTTCGGGGTCCGCCCCGTACCTGGCCCCGGGGGACACGTGGTCGGGCGTGCCGATCACCTGGGTCACCCGCGCGAGCCGGGGCTCCGCTTCTTGGCAGCCGGGCTCCAGGGACAAGAAGACGGGTCGCCCGCGCGAGCCGGGGCTCCGCGATGGGTGCCGCCGTGCCGGAGTCCGAGAGGACGATGTCCGGCGCGCAGCCCGGGCGCAGCAGGATGTCGGCGGGCTTCCGTCGCGGTGGACGAGCCCTGCCGAGTGGATGACGTGGAGGGCCTCGAGCAGTTGGCCGATGGCCGGCAGCACCCAGGCCTGCGGCAACGAGCCGTAGTCGCGCAGCAGCCCCGACGCGGAGCCGCCGTGCACGAGCGGCATGGCGAAGATGATGCGGTCGTCCTCGACGCCTCGGGCTCGATGGCCTCCGAGGACGGCACTGGAACGCCCACGATCGACGCCGCCCGCAAGTCACTCACCTCGCTCGTCAACTCGCTGCCCACCGACGCGAAGGTCGGCATGCGCGTGCTCGGCGCCACCGTGAACACCGACCCGATGCCCGCCGAGGCCTGCGACGACACCCAGCGGACCGTCGACATCGCCTCCGGCAACCGGGCCCAGCTCATCTCGGCCATCGGCAAGTACTCCCCCAACGGCTGGACGCCGATCCCCAAGGCGCTCGAGCAGGCCGGCACCGACCGGGGCGGCAGCGGCAAGCGCTCCAACGTGCTCGTCTCCGACGGCGAGTCGACCTGCGGCGATCCCTGCCCCACGGCCGAGTCGCTGGCCTTCACCGGCGTCGACCTCACGATCGACGTCGTGGGCCTGTCAGTCGACGAGACGACGCGCCAGCAGCTCCAGTGCGTGGCCGACAAGGGCAAGTACTACGGGACACCGGGACCTGACCAAGGCGCTGCAGCAGGCCGTCCAGGACCGCGACGTGCGCCCCTTCGACTACGACGGGGCCGAGGTCACCGGCACCGCCAATGCGGGCAGCGCCCCCACGGTGGGCTCCGGCTGGCTACTGGAAGGACACGATCCCCGCCACCGGCAACGAGTCCGACACCCTCACCCGCTACTACGTCGTCAAGCGCAGCGCCAAGCAGACCGACATCGCCGCCACGGCGCTGATCCCCAGCACCTCCCATGAGCAGGAGACCGAATCGGGCAAGAATCGTCAAGGCCGAGCTCCTGGTGGGAAACGACTCCCGCGCCAGCTCGAGCTGGGACAGCATCAGCGGCTCCTCCTACGATCCCTACCTCACCGCCGGTGCCATGTCGATCAGGGACGACTACCAGACCGACTGCCGCGACGCCGACCAGATGATCCTCAAGGTCGACCTGAGCGACCTCGACCTCACCACGAACCGCTCGCTCCAGCTCAAGGTCGGCGAGTAGCCGCGGGTGGCCGACGCCGACGCCCAGGGGGCCGCCGCCGAGAACGCCGACGAGGGCGACTTCCAGGACACGACGAGCAAGTTCGGCGGCGCCACAACCCAGATCCAGGGCGGCAGCTCCCCGGCCTCCGGCCCCCGGCTCGAGACGAACAAGCTCTACCAGAGCACGATCGTGCCCGGCGAGATGCAGACCTTCACCGTGCCGGCCCGCTGGGGCCAGTCCATCGCGAGCAGCATCAACGTCATGCCCGTCACGAACGACCAGGCGGGCAAGCTCAATCGCAAGACCGACAGCCTTCCCCGCATCGCCACGAGCCTCATCGGGGCGGACGGCGAACCGCACAGCGTGACCAGCCGCGCCGTGGACAAGACGGGCTCCGACACGGAGACCCCATGGTCACCGATCCCATCGTCCACGCCCCGGGGAGCAGTGCGCTGACCGACCAGGCCGGCGACCACACGGTGACCGTCGCGATGTCCGACGACGAGGCCCTCGCCGGCTCGGAGTTCGGCTACCGGCTCTACGCGCAGGCCGTCGGCGACATCCTGCCGCCGCCGAACTACCGGACCTACGAGGAGTCCCTCACGGCCACCCCGTCGCCCTCCGACAGCAGGACGACCGCAACCGCCGGCCCGACCGCGAAGGGCCCCTCCTCCGCCACGTCGGTGAAGCACATCCTGCTCGTCGTCGGCGGCAGCCTCGGCATCTGGTTCACCACGCGCCGGCGCCGTTGCCACGCACGGGCGCGCCGCGGGGCCTGGTCGACTCAGTCATTGTCGGCCAGGCCCCGCGCCTGGAGGGCCTCGCCCATCTCGAGGGCACGGCCGACGGCGCCGACGATCACGGGCGCGACGAAGCGCCAACCGGCCCGCTCGATCCCGCGGGCCCGGGCGGCGTCGCGCACCTGGCGCACGCTCAGCAGCAGACCCGGGATCGAGTTCCACATGATGTTGATCGTCAGCGCGAACCTCTCCGGACTGGCCCCGAGCGGTTTGAAGGGCCTGGCGAGCGAGGCGATGGCGTCCATGAGCACCGAGGCGGGCGTCGTGCAGGTGAGCACGCGGGCCAGCCACAGGCACGAGAGCGTGCCGCAGACGAAGACGACGCCGTTGCGCCAGCTCAGGAAGAAGGAGTCGTAGACGAGGATGAGCGCGCTCATGACGAGCACGCCGAGCATCGGGTCGAGCTCGCGCGGGCTGCGCCGGGCGCCCACGACGAGCACGAGCGCCGAGAGCACGAGCGTCGCCGCCGAGACGGGCCAGCGCCCGGCGAAGAAGGGCACCACGCCCAGCACGACGAGCAGCAGGTACTTCACCACCACCGGGGCCCGGTGCATCAGCGAGTCACCGGCCCGGTAGGCGCCCAGGTAGTTCTCGAGCCTCATCGACGCCCGCCCGCGGGTTCATCCGCTCGCACGGCCATCTGCTCGCGGTACCGGGCGATGATCTCCTGGGGGGAGCCGTCTCCCATGACGCGCCCGGCATCGACGAGGAGGACCCGGTCCATGCGGGCGGCCAGCTCCAGGTCGTGCGTGGAGCACACGAGCTGCTGGTCGAGCCCGTCGAAGGCGCGGCCGAGGATGATCCTGTTCCTCAGGTCGAGCAGGGTCGTGGGCTCGTCGGCGATGACGATCGAGGGCCCCACCGCCAGCACCGCGGCCAGCGCGACGAGCTGGCGCTCACCACCCGAGAGGGTGTGCACGGAACGATTGGCGACATGCTCGAGGCCGTGCGAGGCCAGCACCTCCAGGGCCCGGCGCTGGCGCTCGACCCGGTTCCTGATGCTCGCGCGCAGGCTGAGCTCGATCTCCTCCAGCGGGGTCGCCATGACGAGCTGGGCGGCAGGATCGGTGAAGACATGGCCCACTCTCCGGCGCACGGCCCTGCCCTCACGGGCGGGGTCGAGCCCCTCGACGAGCACCTGCCCGCTGGTCGCCCTGATCAGGCCGTTGACGAGCTTGAGGAGTGTCGACTTGCCGGAGCCGTTGGCGCCGATGACGGCGATGCGCCGCTGCGGCAGGCTGAGCGTGACGTCGCGCAGGATCCGCGTCGTCACCGCGCGTCCGTCGAGGTCGTAACCGTCGACCTCCACACCCGCCTGCCGGTACTCGATCATCGACGGTTCACGCCTTCCTGGCGGGCATGAGCCGCGGGAAGGCCGACAGCACCGCCACCGCGAGCAGAGCGGCGATGACGACCTTGAGGAGGTCCAGCGGGAAGAAGGGGGCCGTGGTCAGCAGGGCCGCGCCGAGACCCATGTGCAGATTGGGCGCCACCATGAACCATGCGACGCCGAACAGATGGGTGATGACGACGCAGACGACACCTGCCACGGTCAGCCAGACGGCGAGCAGGCCCTTGCGGGGGCGCCTGCGCAGCAGCGCGGTGCGGAGGGCCCCCGCGACGAGGACGGCGACGACCCAGCCGATCACATAGCCCCCGCTGGCGCTCACGAAGATGCTCGGGCCCGAGCGGCCGCCGCTGAAGACCGGCAGACCGGCCACCCCGACGAGCAGGTACAGGAGCACCGAGCAGACCGAGCGCCAGGCGCCGAGCACCAAGGGCGCGAGGACGATGATGATCATGTGGAAGGCGAAGGGAACCGCCCCCACCGTGAAAACGGCCGGAATGAGGGCGAAGACCGCGATGAGGGCGGCGAAGACCGCGATGAGGGCCAGGTCGGAGGCGGTGAGGCCGCTCCGTGACGCGGTGTTCTTCTCATCCTCGGTGATCATCGGCGAGCTCCTGTGTGTCGTTCCGGGCGCCCCACTGCGGTGGCGCACACCCATCGTACAGACACTCCTGAACAGTGTTCAACCAGCTCGTGCCGTGGGCACCCGCTCCGCGCCGGCGCCCGGACGGCACCGCCCCGGACGAGCACGCGTCACCGCACCGCCCCGCGCCCCCTCGACGCGGCGGAGGAGCCCGCTGCGAGCCGCACCCCCGACAGAGGCGGGCGGGGCCGGGCTCAGTGCAGTAGGTCGAGCGCGCGGGCGAGCTCCTCGGTGTCGACCACGACGCCCTCGTCGGCTGCGCGCCAGGCCAGCTGCAGTGCCGCCCACAACGCATCGAGCTGGCCCCGCCGGTCGGTCCCGACGCCGTCGACCCACAGCTTGCCGTCGACGACGGTGGCGACCGCCGAGCCGCATCTCGCCGAGTCCTCGACAACCTCGGCGCTGCGGACCGGTTCCAGCAGCGCACGGATGTCGTACCCGATGCGGGTGGGCCGCCAGGGGGCGTCGGCGGCGAGCAGATCGCGCACGCCGTGGGCCCCCGTGAAGACGAAGAGCGAGTCCATGTCGACGTTGTGGGCGCCCTCGATGTCGGTGTCGAGGCGGTCCCCCACGAAGATCGGGCGCTCGGCGGACAGCCGGCGGACGGTCTCCCGCAGCAGCGGCGGGTACGGCTTCCCCGCCATCTCGGGCTCGGCACCGGGACCCAGGCAGACCCGCAGGGTGGCGATCTGAGTGCCGACACCGGGCTCCAGGCCGAGGTCGGTGGGACGGGTCATGTCGGGGTTCGTGGCGAACCAGCGGGCACCGGCCTGCACTGCGTGCGCAGCGTCCGTGACGCGCGGCCAGGTCATCTCGGGGTCATAGCCCTGGATCACGGCGGCTGGCTCGTCGCGGCTGCACCACACGGGGGTCAGACCGGCGGCCTCGATCTCGGCGGCGAGCGCGCTGGTGCCGCTGATGAGGACCCGGGAACCCGCGGGCAGGGTCTCGGCGAGCATCCTGGCCGACGCCTGGGCGCTCGTGACAACATCGGCGACATCGCAACGGACGCCGATCCGCGTGAGGTGCTCGGCGACCGTTCGCGGGGTGCGGGCGGCGTTGTTCGTGACGAAACCGACCCTGACGCCCTCGGCGCGCAGACCGTCGACCCCCTCGGGGGCTCCCTCGACGGCCCGTGGACCGAGGTAGATCACACCGTCCAGGTCGAACAGCGCAGCGTCGTACCGGGCGCACAGCTTCTCGCTCACCGATTCTCCTCGGTCTCACCATCATCGGCCACCGCTTCGGACGCCGCCTCGTCGCTCGGACCGGCTCCGGCGTCGTCCCGCCCGGACGGATCGGCCGCACCGTCCCCGCCGGCAACGGCGACCTCCACGACCTCGCCCGCGCAGGGCCGGTCCTCCTCGTCTGGGCGCGGCGCCCCGGCGCCGTCCTCGTCGGTCGGGCCGGTTCCCCCGAGGCCGGCTCCGGCGTCGTCCCGCCCGGACGGATCGGCAGCGCCGCCCCCGCCGGCAACGGCGACGTCCGGACCGTCGACGACGGGTCCACCAAGGGCCGTCGCATCGACGGGGATCACCGCACCGACCGGTCGGGAGCCGTCGGGTTCGTCGCCCTCGCGGGGGTCGGGGGCCTCCTCGGAAGGCCGTTCGGAATCGCCCGCACCCGTCGTGCGCCCGTCCTCGGGCCGGACGTCCTCGGGCTCCTGCTCCTCGACGTAGAGATCCTCGTCGGTCTCGTCGATCGGGGGCCGGAAGGCATCGGGCACCTCTGCGCCCAGGGCCTCCAGACGGTCGGCGACGTCGAGGGCGTGCTCCCCGTCGAGCCTGCCGGCGGCCGTGAACCATGTGACGGCATGGTGGACGTCACCGCGCTGGGCGAGGATGTCCGCATAGGCGTAGCGCAGGCGGGCCTGCGACGAGGGCCTGCCGAGCTTGGCCTCGATGGCCCTGCGAAGCACGCGCAGGGCCTCCTCGTCCTGACCCACGTCGTGCCGGAGGCCGGCCTCGACGAGGACCAGTTCGACGTGCTGCACCGCCCCCAGCGGGGCCGCATGGCCCTGACGAATGGTCCGCAACGCCTGGTCGTGGCGGCCCATGGCGCGCTCGCAGTCGGCGATGACGGGCAGGTACTCGTCGCTGCCGGTCATGCGGGCCACGGCCCGGTACTCGGTGAGCGCTGTGGCGTAGTCCTCCGCCGCGTAGGCGGCCTCCGCGGACGCCTCACGGATCACGGGCAGACGGGCCGCGCGCCGACGGGCGGCCCGGGCATGCCGGTTCGCCAGCGCGGGATCCTCGTCGATCAGTTCGCCCGCGGCGATGAGGTGGGCCATGACCTCGCGGGCCAAGTCGAGAGGAAGACCGCGGAGTTCGGCGCGCACCGCCCGCGGCAGCAGCCGTTCGTCGACGTCGAGATCGACCTCGGGCTCGTCGTCGGGACGCTCCAGACCGGGGGGTGCGACGCGTTCGTCACGGCGGACGCGATCGTCGTCACGACGCCGGTCTCCGCGGTCGTCCTGCCAGGACCGGCGCCCCAGGCGATCGGCGCGCCCGGACCGGGACCCGTCACGACCACCCCGACGGTCGCCGCCGCGCCCGGCGGAGTACCCGCGGGAACCTCCACGGCCCTCGCCTGAGCGGCCCCAGCGGTCGTCGCGCGCCGGACGCCCCGAGGATCCCCGACAGCGGTCATCACGGCCGCCACCGGCCCCCGCGTCCCTGGGCCGGCGGAGGCCGTTGCGGTCCTCGCGCTCGGAGCCGGCGGTCCGCCACCGGTCATCCCGGCCGTGACCGGTGCGCCGCTCGTCGCGCCAGTCGCGTGCGCCTCGGCCCCCTCGGTCATCATGACGGCCGGCCCCGGTACGGCCCTCACGACGGCCCCCATCGCGTCGGGACTCGTATCGATCCTCACCGCGACCGCGGCCGCCGTCACGGCGGGCCCGGTCCCCGCGATCGTCCCAGCGACCGCGCCCCTGACCTCGCCGATCGTCCCGGGCTCCGCGCTCCGCGCTCCGCCGGTCGTCGCCCCAGCGACGATCACGGGAGCTCCCCGAGCCCCTGACGGGATCGGGACGCCGTCCACGACCGGCCCAGGGCCCGCCGTCACGGCGATCCTGCCCCTCCCGGCGGTCACCGGTGTACCGGGAGCCCCAGCCCCCGTCGCCGCGGGGCGAGTCGTCCCGCCGGGAGCCCCGGCCGCCGCGGTACACGCGGCGCTCCTGACCGCCACGACTCCGACCGCGGTCGCCCCGCGGGGCGGAACCGTCACGGTCGCCCCAGGAGCCGAAGCCACGCTCGCGGGCGGGACCGCCACCACCGGAACGACGACGACCGGAGGAGCCGCCTTGGGAACCGCCCCATCCGTCACCGCGGTCACGATGAGGCCCCCGAGCGTTCGAACGATCCGATGACCTGTTCATGTTTCCGTCCTGCCCGGCTACGAAGCGACCCTATTGACGAGTGAGATGAAGAGCACAGGTGAACGAGCGGATCGGCGCCGTCCGGCCTGTGGGTTTGGTTGGTGGTTGGTGGTGTTGTCGTGTTCGGGTGGCTGGTGCGGGGTCTGGTCGGGTGGTGTTGTCTGTGGTTCGGTCGGGGGTGGGGGTCCTGCCGGTCGGCTGCCCGGTTGTCTGGTGGTCCCGGTTGTCTGGTGGGGTGTCTGGTGCTGGTGTGGTTGTTGAATGGTTGTCCCCCCGCAG
>ERZ773060.59-NODE-59-length-61123-cov-665.348_pt1 | contig 61123 bp, 54 predicted proteins | sample MGYA00580628_ERZ773060 | MGnify/ENA primary metagenome ERZ773060 (study PRJEB29015, sample SAMEA2738019) | human oral metagenome | biome: human oral; feature: human-associated habitat; material: dental | place: China | collected 2045 ... | reverse complement strand
AGGCCCCCACCCGTGGTCACCAGGGTCCGCCCACCGGTCCGGGGCGCCACGGTGTCCCCGTTCCGACCACCCGACCCGCCGGACGGGCAGCGATTGCGGGCTCCTCCTGGGCGGTCACCCCCGCAGCCCCTCGATGCCGAGCCCGGTCAGCCGGTGGCGGATCAACCGGGCCAGGTGCTCGCGGCCGGTGCGGGCCGGCAGCACCAGGTAGCGCTCGGGCGCCCGGGCGGCGAGGTCGAGGAAGCCCTGGCGCACCCGCGCGTGGAAGCCATCGCCCGCCTGCTCGAGGCGGTCCCTGCCGCGCTTGACGCCGACGGCCCGCGCCGGGTCCATGTCGAGCAGCACCGTGAGATCGGGGACGAGCCCGCCCGTGGCCCACGCGCCGATGGCGGCGACGTCCTCGACGTCGAGCACCCGCCCGGCGCCCTGGTAGGCGAGCATCGAGTCAAGGTAGCGGTCGCAGATGACCACCGCCCCGCGGTCGAGGGCCGGACGCACCACCTGGTGCAGGTGCTGGGCCTTGTCGGCGGCGTACAGGAGGACCTCGGCGCGCGGTGCCACATCGCCCGTGGCGGGGTCGAGCAGCAGCCCGCGCAGCGCCTCGCCGAGTCGTGTGCCGCCGGGCTCGTGGGTCACGACGTGCTCGACGCCGGCCTCGGCCAGGGCGCGGGCGGCGAGGCGCACCTGGGTGGACTTGCCGACCCCGTCGCCGCCCTCGAAGACGACGAGCCTGCCCGCACGGGAGCGCCCGGATGCCGCCACGGTCAGCCCTGCCGTCCGAGCTCGGTGAGGGCCTCCACGACGCGCGCCGGGCCGGGCCGGGGCCGGGAGCCCCCGGAGGCCCTCGGCAGGTCGTCGCGCAGGCCCGGCCAGTCCCCGACGAAGGCGGCGCGGGCGGCCGAGGCCCGGGCGCAGGCGCGCTCGGCGGCGCGTCCGGCGCGGTAGGCCTGCTCCGGCGTCATCGCGGCGAGCCCCTCCGGCTCGGGCTCGGGCCCCTGGGCCGCCGCGAGGCCCCGCACGATGCGCTCGAGCAGCCTGGCGGTGCGCTTGGCCTTGCGGATGGCTGGTCGGCCGGCGCGGACGAGGGCGAGCGCCCGCTCGGCGCTGGCCAGCGCCTGGGCCCACGTCGCGTCGTCGTCGGGATGACCGACCGCGAAGTCGGCACCGGCGCGCAGACCGGCGAGCTCGGTGCCCAGCCTGGCCCCGAGGGCCTCATCGGCCCGCTCGGCGGCGGCATCGTCGACGCGCGGGATGCGCACCGCCAGCTCGAGTGCGTCGAGCAGCTCGTCGTACTCGTCCATCCTCCGGACGGCCCCGGGCGCAGCGGCCTCGAGAACGTCCAGCCGGCCGAGCTGGTCGGCGCGCCAGGCCGGGTCGGCGACGCCGCGCAGGACGTCGAGCTCGCCGCGGAAGCCGCGCAGGGCCCCGGCCAGGGCGTCCGGGTCGTCGGTCCCGCCGCTGCGCAGTTCGAGATCGGCGCCGACGATCGCGTGGAAGCGCCGGGCCAGCAGCCAGGACAGGAAACCGGCCGTCGTCGGGTCCGCCGGCCGCCCGCCGATGGGAGCGGGGGCCGGGGCGAGCTCGCCGACGCGGGCGAAGAGGCCCTTGAACCCGTCGACCCGCACCGCACCGATCTGGGCCATCTGCTCGGCGACGAAGGCCCGCTGCTGGGCGCTGAGACGGGCCACGTCGACGGTGGACTCGCGGAAACGGCCCGTGGCGATGCCGCCGCGGCGCACGGTGACGCGGTCGTCGGTGAGCACGGCGAGGATCCCGCCGGACTCGTCGAGGATCCCGTAGCGGGCGCGCGCCCGGGTGCAGCCGATGACCGGGCCCAGGCGCGCCCGGCGGCGGAAGGGCGCGACGAGATCGGCGACCTCGTCGGGCAGCTCCGAGTCGCCGTCGGAGGCGATCGGCCCCGACCGTCCGTCGGGCAGCCAGGGCCCCCACGCGGGCGCCCGGACGAACCACTCCCCCGATCCCCCGACGACGCGTTGGGCGACCATGACGCCGGCGTGGAGCAGGCGCTCGGTCGGCGTGTCGAGGACGGTCAGCCGCACCTGCCCGGCATCGGGGTCGTCGAGGAGGACGACCCGGTCGAGGTCGAGCGCGGTGCTCGTGAGCTCGGGCGCCTGCACGTGCCAGGGCGTCTCGAAGAACCAGTTCCTGCTCTCATGTGCGCTCATGCCCGCTCCTCGGATCGGTGTTCGGGTCCTGCCCGCCGGCCCCTGCCGCGGTCAGGAGGAGGGTCTCGACTGCCAGTCCTACCACGAAGGCCGTCCCCGCCCCGCCCCGCAGGCGGGAGGAGGGCCTACTCGGTCGCCCTCGCCGTGCTCCCGGCGGCCGTTCCGGGCCTCTCCCCGGCCCGGGCGTCCGACGCACTCCCGGCTGCGGAACCGGCCGCCCCCTTCGGGCCGGCGGCCCCGGAGGCCTTGGCTGTCCTCTTCGTCGTGGCCTTCTTCGTCTTCGCAGTGGCCCTCTTCGCCGTCCCGCGCGAGCCGCGCCGCTTCGGGGCGGGCCCCTTGGCGCGCTTGGCGGCGAGCAGCTCGGCCGCGCGCTCCAGCGTCACGGCCTCGACGGAGTCGGTCCTGGGCAGCGTGGCGTTCGTCTCGCCGTCGGTGACGTACGGGCCGAAGCGGCCGTCCTTGACGACGACCGGCCTGCCGTTGGCCGGGTCGGCGCCGAGCTCCCTGAGCGGGGCCGCCGCGGCGCGGCCGCGGCGCTTCGGCTGGGAGAAGAGCTCCTCGGCCTGTTCGAACGTCGTGGTGAAGATGGCCTCCTCGCTGGGCAGCGAGCGGGTGTCGGTGCCGCGCTTGAGGTACGGGCCGTAGCGGCCGTTCTGCGCGGTGATGACGTCCTCGCCCTCGCCGCCGACGACGCGCGGCAGGGACAGCAGCCGCAGGGCGTCGTCGAGGGTGACCGAGGCCGGGTCCATCGAGCGGAAGAGGCTCGCCGTGCGCGGCTTCGCCCTCTTCGAGCCCTTGGCCGGCGCCTCGTCCTCGGGCAGGACCTCCGTGACGTAGGGGCCGAAGCGGCCGTTCCTCACGACGATGGCCACGTGGGTCTGCGGATCGAGGCCCAGCTCGCGGTCGCCGCCGCCGGCCCTGGCCAGCAGCTCACGGGCCGCCTCGACGGTCAGCTCGTCGGGGGGCATGTCCTCCGGCACGTTGGCGCGGTGCGCATCCTCGTCCTCGACGTAGGTGCCGTAGCGGCCGACCCGCACGTCGACGCCCGAGTCGAGGTCGCCGAGGTGGAAGGTGGACAGGGCCCTCGCGTCGATGTCGCCGAGGGCCCTGGTCAGCTCGTGCAGGCCCTCGCGCGCGGACCGGCCGGACGCCTGCCCGTCCTGCGGACCGAAGTAGAAGTCGCGCAGCACCTCGAGCCGGTCGACCTGGCCCTTGGCGATCGAGTCGAGCTGCTCCTCGAGGTCGGCCGTGAAGTCGTAGTCGACGAGCGCGGTGAAGTGCTCCTCGAGCAGGCGGGTCACGGCGAACGCCAGCCAGGTCGGCACGAGCGCGGCGCCCCTCTTGAAGACGTAGTCGCGACTCGTGATCGTGCGGATGATCGACGCATAGGTCGACGGGCGGCCGATGTCGAGCTCCTCGAGCTTGGCGACGAGGCTCGGCTCGGTGAAGCGCGCCGGGGGCTTCGTCGCGTGCCCCTCGGCGGCGACCCGGACCGGGTCGAGCGGCTGGTCGGGGGACAGCCGCGGCAGCCTGGTCGTCCGCTCGGCCGGGTCGTCGGTGGACTCGACGTAGGCCTTGAGGAAGCCGGGGAAGGTGATGGTGCGGCCGGAGGCGGCGAACCGTGCGGTGCGCACGGCGCCGGCCCGCTCGCCGAGGTCGACGCGCTGGGGGCAGGAGGCCTCGATGCGCACGATCATCTGCTGGCCGGTGGCGTCGGCCATCTGGGAGGCGACGGTGCGCTGCCAGACGAGCTCGTAGAGGCGGAACTGGTCGCCGCTCAGCCCGGACTGGGCCGGGGTGCGGAAGCTCGCGCCGGCCGGACGGATGGCCTCGTGGGCCTCCTGGGCGTTCTTGACCTTGCTGGCGTAGATGCGCGGCCGGTCGGGCAGGTAGTCGGCACCGTAGAGCGAGCGCACGGCGTCGCGCGCGGCGTCGACGGCCTGGTCAGACAGCGTGACCGAGTCGGTGCGCATGTAGGTGATCCAGCCGCCCTCGTAGAGCTCCTGGGCGATGCGCATCGTGCGGTCGGTGGTGAAACCGAGTTTGCGGCCCGCCTCCTGCTGCAGGGTCGTGGTGCGGAAGGGCGCCGCCGGACGGCGGGTGTAGGGCTTGGCCTCGACGCCGGCGACGGAGAACGGGGCCTTCTCCAGGGCCGCGGCGAGCACGGCCGCCGCGGCCTCGTCGAGGACGACGACGTCGCCCTTGACCCTGCCGAGGGAGTCGAAGCTCGCGCCCTGGGCGATGCGGCGGTCGTCCAGACCGACCAGTCGGGCGGTGAACTCGCGCGGGGAGGCCTCGGCCCCGGCGTCGAGGGTCGCCTCGAGGTCCCAGTAGGAGGCGGCACGGAAGGCCATGCGCTCGCGCTCCCGGTCGACGATGAGACGGGTGGCGACGGACTGCACGCGGCCGGCGGACAGGCGCGGCATGACCTTCTTCCACAGCACGGGGCTGACCTCGTAGCCGTAGAGACGGTCGAGGATCCGGCGGGTCTCCTGGGCCTGGACGAGGTCCTCGTCCAGCTCGCGGGGGTGGGCCACGGCCTCCTGGATGGCGTCCCGGGTGATCTCGTGGAAGACCATGCGCCTGACCGGCACCGTGGGCTTCAGCTCCTGGAGCAGGTGCCATGCGATGGCCTCGCCCTCGCGGTCACCATCGGTGGCCAGGTAGAGCTCGTCGGAGTCCTTGAGATCGGTCTTGAGCTTGCGGATCGTGGCCTTCTTGTCGGCGCTGACCACGTAGATCGGGGTGAAGTCGGCGTCGACGTTGACCCCGGTGCGCGCCCACGGCTGGCCCTTGTACCTGGCCGGCACCTCGGCGGCGCTGGTGGGGAGGTCGCGCACGTGCCCGCGGCTCGACTCGACGACGTAGCCGGGGCCGAGGTAACCGGCGATCTTCGTCGCCTTCGTGGGGGACTCGACGATGACGAGCCGGCGCGGTGTGTCTGCCACAGTGATCCTTCGTGTGCCTTCGTCCTTGGACGGCCCCGGGACGGGCCGATGACCGTTCGCCCGGGTGGACGGACGCCAAGATCGTAGCGCTCACCGGACCGGCGCCCGTCGTACCGAACGGGCACGGGGTCGATCCTCACCGGCCCCGTGTGGGGCTCACCATAGCCTCGCCGGACGCCGACGGCGAACCGCGCGCCGGGAGAATGTGGGTGCGTCGGCCGTGTCGGCCCACGCGTCGTGAGGCTCGGGGAACCGCACGCCCGGGAGCGGGCGCCGAGGGGCCGTCTGGCAGCCAGAGCCCTGGGGCGTCGAACCGCGTGCCCGAGGACGGATGATGCGGAGGCGCCTCCGCTCGCGGGACCGGGCGCGGATCGCGCCCGGGAGCGGGCCGTGGCGGCGGGACCGATCATCAGGCGGGCGGGGCATCGGACGGGCGGACGGTGATGAAGCCGTCGACGAGGGCGTCGCGCAGTCTCGGGGCGAGTCGGGCGCGCAGCGCGGCGGGGTCGTCGCCGAGCAGTTCGGCGACCGCGTCGACGATCCGGCCCAGCGGGAGCTCGCCGTCGCAGGCGCCGAGCACGCCGCCCAGCGCCGTGTCCACCTCGATCGCCCTTCGCAGCCCGGTGGTCCGGCGCAGGACGACATGGCTCGGGTCGGCGGCTCCGGGCGCGCCCGTGGTCTCCTGGACGACGTCGGGGTCGAGCGTGCAGCGGGTGGCGAGGAGCGCGTCGTCGTCCAGGGAGCGGGCGTCGAGGGTCCGCCACCCGGATGACAGGGCGGGCCCGACGGGTCGGCCGATGTCGTAGGGCCATTCCTCGATGCGGATCCGGGGCCGGGCGGCCCCGGAGTTGCGCAGCATGATCCACCCCATGCCGACGCCGGTGATGCCCAGCCTCTCGAAGTAGTCGAGCCACCGGCGGTAGCGGGGGCCCCATTCGTCGCTGCCGGCCAGGCCGGCGTCGGTGAGCCACATCTCGATGTACTCGTAGACGTCGAGTCTCTCGCGCTGGATCACCCACAGATCGCAGCCGGTGCCGGCCGCCCATCCGGACAGGCGGTCCTGCCAGCGCGCGCCGCCTCCGTCGGCCCAGTTGGCGAGCACTTGGAGCAGGCCGCCGCCGGTCAGGTGCCGCGGCCCCCGGCGGACGACCCTCTCGACGAGGCCGTCGCCGGCGAAGGACCCCTCGCGGTAGACGAGGCGCTCGGCGCCGTCGTCGGGCGGGCTCATGACGTAGGGCGGGTTCGTGACGATGAGGTCGAAGCGTTCGCCGTCGACGGGCTCGTAGAGGCTGCCCTCGCGCAGCCCGACCCGGTCGATGCCGTTGAGAGCCATGGTGAGCCCGGCGAGCTCGCAGGCCCGCGGGTTGAGGTCGGTGGCGACGACACGGCCGGCGTGGCGGGCCAGGTGCAGGCTCTGCACGCCGCATCCGGTTCCGAGGTCGAGGGCCGTGCCCACCCGGTCGGGGACGGTCAGCCGTGACAGCGAGGTGGACGCCGGGCTGACGCCGAGCACGTAGTCGGGACGGGTGGGCGTGACGATCCCGTCCAGCCCCGGGACGGGATCGGCGGCGACCCAGCCCGACCAGGAGCCGTCGGCGTCCTCGAAGCCGTAGGGGCGGATGTCGACGGCCGCCCTGACGCGGGGGCCGCCCGGGGCGGGCCCCGTCGGAAGGGGGTCGCCGGCCGGCGGCGCCGCCCCCGGCACGGGGAACGCCGCGGGCCCCGACTCCCGAAGAACGCCCTCGTCGATCAGGGACCGGAGCAGTCGGGCGCCGAGCACCCGCTCGACCGGTCCGCGCAGCAGGGTCTGCTGCAGGGGGAAGAGGCGGATGAGGACGGCCTGAGCGTCGTCGGCGGCGCCGAGGACGTGCAGCGCGGGGATCGTCGCATTGCGCGCGAGCCCCTCGCTGCCGGAGGGGCCGAGCCGCTCGAGCACGGCGTCGACGGTGTACCCGGCGTCGACGAGGACGACGCGGAGCGCGTCGACGGCCTGACTGCTGAGCATGGCCCCACTGTGGCACACAGGGGCGGCAGGTGGGGCGCCGTCCGGCCGGGCCGCCGACGACGGGTCCGGCAGGGCGCCCGGAGTCCGAGCGAGGACGAAGGGCGCCCGCTCCGCAAGATGCGCGGACGACGAGGACGCCTGCGGCAGGGCGTCCGGGGCCCGATCCGATGCGGCGTCCGACCGGACGCGGCGGGCCGTCCGGCGGCACCACGAGGATGAGTCCCATAGCGTGGTGGCATTCCCGTGGCAATGTGCTCGGGCTGTTGAGGTCTTGGGTGGGTCATCGTGGGATCTGTCCGGATTCCGCCAGAAGCTCCAAGGATCCCACGATGACCCACAACCAGTCTGCCCTGTCCGCGCTCGTGCAGGAGATGGACGCCACGAGGACCGGGCGACGAGCGGCCGATGCGCGGCGGGCACTACGCGGACGTGCAGTGGGGCCCGCGCGCAGTGGACCTCCGTCCAGCAGCTCGACGACTCGGACGTCGAGCTCGTGGGGGCCGCGCGCAGTGGACCTCCCAGACCGAGCTCCATGGCCCGCTGGGTTGGCATGCGGGCCCGCGCGCGCAGTAGACCTCCGCTCGGCCCGGTGTCGGCGGTGGCGGTCACGGCTGCAGGCCCGCGCGCAGTGGGCCTCCAGTCGGCAGCCGGCGGCGGGCACGAGGCCTGCGGGCACAATGGGCTTCATGGCAGTCCCCGAGTGGTTGAGCGAGCATCCCAGCGCGATCCACATCGACCACCGCGACGCCACCGGGGGCAGGCGCGGGCAGTGGCCGGCGTGGTTCTCCCCGCACCACCGCGAGGGCCTGGTCGCCCACGGCATCGAAACCCCCTGGGAGCACCAGGTACGAGTCGCGGAGCTCATGCACGCCAGACGTCACGTGGCGGTCTCCACGCCGACCGCCTCGGGCAAGACGCTGGCCTATCTGCTGGCGATCATCGCCGACACGGCCCCGGCCGGGGTTCCGACGAACTCCGCCACGGCCGGGGCTCCGCCGGACGGCGCACCGCAGAAAGCCGTCGGGAACGGAATCCCGACGGACGGCCCCTCCGGGAGGGCCGCGCCGGGCAGCGCCCCGGGCGGGACCGGCGCCCCCATGGGCCCCGCACGGCCCGGGGCCGAGGCCGGGGCGGGCGCAGACGCCCCGCACCCGTCCGGCGGGCCCCCGCACCTCTCGGAGGGACGCCGTCCTCCCCCGGACGGTCTCCCCCGGTTCCCGGGCGGGCCCCCAGGCCGCCCCCGGGCGGGGCGCGCCGCGACAGCGTCGTCGGCCCGTGCGCTGCTGGGCATCCACCGCGAACCGACGGCCCTCTACCTCGCGCCGACGAAGGCGCTCGCGCACGACCAGCGTCGCGTGGCGCGCGAACTCGGCCCGAAGGGCTGGCCGATCGTCGCCCTGGACGGCGATTCCGACGCGGCGACAAGGCGTTTCGCTCGCGAGCACGCGCGCCTCGTGCTGACCAACCCGGACATGCTCCATCATGCGGTCCTCCCCCGGCACGCCCGATGGGCCCGCCTGCTCGGCGGGCTGCGCCACGTCGTGATCGACGAGGGGCACCGCTACCGCGGCGTCTTCGGCGCGCAGGTGGCCTGCGTCATCCGGCGGCTGCGCAGGCTGTGCCGGGCCTACGGCTCCGACCCGGTGTTCGTCATCGCCTCCGCGACATCCGCCTCGCCCGGCGAGTCGGCGGCGCGCCTCATCGGCGAGCCCGAACCGATCGACGAGGTGACGCTGGACACGGCACCGCACCCGGCCCGCGACGTGGTGCTGTGGCGGCCCGAGGGCGACCCCGGCACCGACACCGCGGCCCTCCTCGCGAGGCTCGTCGACGACGGCAGGCAGACGATCGCCTTCGTGCCGAGCCGCGCCCAGTCCGAGCTGGTGGCGGAAGGGGCGGGGCGCAGCCTGCGCACCGACCGCCGCGTCCTCGCCTACCGGGCGGGGTATCTTGCCGGTGACCGGCGCGAGATCGAGCACGCCCTCACGACCGGCGGACTGGCCGGGGTGGCCGCCACGAACGCCCTTGAGCTGGGCATGGACATCTCGGGCATGGACGCCGTGCTCATCTGCGGTTTCCCCGGCACACTGGCCTCGCTGTGGCAGCAGGCCGGGCGCGCCGGGCGGGCCGATCGCGACGCCCTCGTCGTGGTGCTGGCCAACCAGAACCCGCTGGACGCCTACCTGTTCGCGCACCCCGAGCTCATCTTCGACGCCCCCGTGGAGCGCACGGTACTCAGCCCGGACAATCCGTACGTGCTCGGCCCGCACCTGGCGGCCGCCGCCCAGGAGATGCCGCTCCAGCCGGACGATGCGCGCTGGTTCGGCCCAGGAATGGCCGCGCTGGCCGATCAGCTCGCCTCGGCCGGGCTGCTGCGCCGCCGCCGGACCGGATGGTTCTGGCCGAGGCCGGAACGGGCGGTGGACGCCATCGACCTGCGCGGTCTGGAAGGCGGGCCGCTGGACATCGTCGAGACGGAGTCGGGGCGCGTCCTCGGCCAAGTGGATCTGGAGGCCGCTGACCGCAGCGTCTTCCCCGGCGCCGTGTACCTCCAGCAGGGCGAGCAGTACGTGGTGGACCGCTTCGCTCCGGAGCGCCGCGAGGCGCTCGTGCGCAGGCAGCGCCCCGGCTATCACACGCAGCCGCTGTCGACGACGCAGGCGCGCATCCTCCACGAGGACGCCGGTCGGCGCTTCGGCGCGACGCAGGTGCGCACCGGCGACGTCGAGCTCGTCACGCAGGTGATCGGCTACCTGCGTCGGGACGAGAGGACCGGCCAGGTGTGGGACGAGAATCCGCTCGAGCTGGACGAGCACCGCATGGTGACGAAGGCGGTGTGGTGGACGGTGCCGCAGGAGGTGGCCGACCGTCTGGGCCTCTCGGCGGTCAGGCTGGGCAGTGCCGCGCATGCGGTGGAGCACACGGCGATCGGCCTGCTGCCGGCCTTCGCCCCATGCGACCGCTGGGACATCGGCGGGGTGTCGATGGTGGTGCACCCGGACACCGAGCTGTGCACGATCATCGTCCACGACGGGGTGGCGGGCGGCGCCGGCTTCGCGGCGCGCGGCTACGAGATGGCCGATGAATGGGGGCGGGCGACGCTGGAGCGGCTGCGCACCTGCGCCTGCTTCGACGGCTGCCCGGCGTGCGTCGTCTCGCCGAAGTGCGGCAACGCCAATCAACACCTCGACAAGGAGGCGGCCGCACAGCTGCTCGCCGCTCTCATCGGCGACTGAGCCGGCTGGGACGACTGCCGCGGCGTCTCCGGCGCCGGGCGTCGTTCCATCGCCCGCCGCCGCGTCGGCAGCTGGACCGCCGACCGGGACCGCTCCCGTGGCCGAACCGGTGACCGGGCGCCGGACGACCGCCGCCCAGCGGAGTCCCGCGCACCGGACGGCCACGCCGATGACAGGACCCGGCCCGGTGAGCGGGCCCACGCCGATGAGAAGGCTCATGCCGCCGGCCAAGGCCGCTCCCATGACCGGACCGGTGACCGGGCGCCGACCCGTCGCCTCCCCCCGGGCAGTGCGGCTAGCCATCGGGGCCGTCCTCGTCCTGGGCCGACTCCGGGACGTTCGGGCCGGCCCGCCGGGCGGCCGGATCCTCGTCGGGGACGAGGAAGCCGGCATGAGCCCGTTCGTTCACCCGGGAGGGAGCCCCCGCCAGCGCCGGCCGGAGCTCGACCGACACCTCGACGTGGACGATGTACTCCCCGCCGCCGGCGCTCACGTCGCAGTCGGCGAGTTCACCGCCGTTGCGCTGAGCGTACTCACGGGCGGCGTCGCAGGCCGATGCGCCCTTCTCGTGGGCGTGCGCCCCGGCGAGGGCCGCCAAGTCGGCGGCTTGCCTGGCGCGCTGGTCGCTGGCGATCCAGCCCGACAGGACAAGCACCCAGAAGGCGGTGACGCACAGGACGACGATGATCGAGGCGGACAGCGCGGTGCCCGAGCCCCGCTCGTCGTCGCCGAGGACGGGCCGGACGGCGCGTTCGGGCGGGACCCCGCCTGAACGGGTCGGACCATGGCGACGGACCAGACCGGATCGACGGGCCGGACCGCCGGACCGGACCGGGGTGGCGGGCCGCGTCGCACGGGCCGCGTCGGGCCCGTCCGTCCGCGCGGTCATGGCCGCTGCTCCCTCGCGTGGGGCTCCTCGGTGACGGTGGCCCGACCACTGACCCGAACCGGCCCGAGGCGACCCCACCGCAGTTCATCGGTGACACTCACTCGGACGACCCCGTCGTCGACGTCGGTGAGGACCTCGCTGCCGGGCGGCACCGAGGCGCGGGCGCGCTCGGCGGCGGCCTCGTCGCCCCGGGCGAGCTGCCGAGCGATGGCGACCGCGGAGTCCTGGCAGCGCATCTGGGCACCGACGACGCCGATGACCCAGCACAGGCATGAGGCCATGAGCGCGGCCGAGAGGATCGAGACGGCCAGCTCGACGGTGACCATGCCGCGCTCGGCGCCTCGCCGGGCGCTCCGGGCGCTCCGGGCGCTCCGGGCGCTCCGGGCGCGCCGGATGCTGAGGTCGGGGAAGCACCGGTCGTGGGAGCAGCGACTTGGAATGGTGCGGATGACGCGCATCGTTCTGTCCTTCTGAATGGTTGGGACGGTCCGACTGGACGTCGCCGGACCGCGCGAGGACCCCGGCGGTGGGGCTGGGCCGGCCGAAGGGGACGAGCCGAGCGGGATGACGAGCCGGACGGGACCGACGGATGGGCGAGCCAGGCCCGAACGGAACAGGCCGGGCGAAGTCGGCCTCGAACGGGGTGGGCCCGCCGGGCCCGCCCGGACGATGGCGCGCCGGAGGGGGTGGGCCCGGCGCGCCACCGGGCGATGCGGTCAGGAACCGATCATCGGGGCGACCTTGTCGATGAGGTCGAGCACGAACTTGAGCATCTTCTGGAAGAACTGGTTGTCGGTGAAGATGTGCAGCAGGACGAGGGCGAGGGCCACCGCGGCGAGGATGCCGACGGCGTACTCGGCCGTCGCCATGCCCCGCTCGTAGGCCCGGCGCAGCCGACCGGACCGCGGGCGCTCTGCGGCGACCGGAACATCGACGAACTCGGGAACGCCCTGGTCGTCGGCCGGATCGGGATCGGGCTCGACGACGTCATGCGGGTGCAGGGGGATGATCTGCGCGGTCATGGTGATTCCTTTCTGCGGCGAGGCCCGTGCGGGCCCCGCGGTCTGCGCCGGGCCCGCGGGCGGGCCGGCCGAATCGCCTTCGGCCCCATCGCCTCAGGCACCCGCAGTGTGTGCGTCGACCGGCCGGGCAGATCAGGCGGACAACATCGGCGCTGAACGGACAACACCCTGTGCGGCTCGTGACCCCACGAGGCCCGAGCCTGCCGGACCCGGTGGACGTGCACGCCGGGCCCGGCGCAGCACCGCTGCGAGACTCGAGCCCGCGGGCCCTGGTTCCGCGGGCGGCGGCACGGGGGCGCGTCCGGGGTGTCTGACCCGCCCCTCGGGCCCTGGCCCCGCGGGCGGCGGCCACGCCGTCGACACGCGAGCGGAGCCCCTCCGCCCCGGGTTCCGGCCCGCGGACGCCTCTGCCAGGGACTCCCCGAGCAGGCCGGCGGGGTCGGCGACACGGGTAGCGGTCATCGTGATGGCTCCTGTTCGAGAGACCTGCGGTGAGCGAACTCGAAGCTCGAAGGACGACACGGTGGCCGCGTCCCCGTCGGGGACCGAGGCGAGCACCGCGCCACCCACCGTGCGGGACTCCGCTCCAGGTGGTGCGAGGCGGTTCCCACCCGGCCAGCACGATCCCCTCGGGCGATCAGCGGCGCCCGGGCCGCCCGGCGACAGCCCGGATCGACAAGTCCCCGTACATCCGATTCTTCCCAGCGCCCCGCGCGCCCGGCGATGGCATGTTGGCCTCCCAGCCGCTGATGGGGAGGCCCCGCAGCGCCCCGCGCGCCCGGCGATGGCATTGCACCGTGCTCATCTGGACGTCCGTGGCGACGACGCGCCGCGCGCACCGGGGCGTCCCGGAGGGCGGGCCGGTGCGGAGGACCCGCCTCAGAAGTGGACGTTCGCCAGCACACCGGCGATGATCGGCACGACGCCCGAGAGGATGAACGCGGGCAGGAAGCAGCCCATCATGGGACCGACCGCCCGCACGCCGACCGTGCGGGCCCGCTCCGTCAGATGATTGCGTCGAACGCGTCTGGCCAGGTCGGCGTGCATGTCGAGGGTCTCGGCGAGCGCCTCCCCGGTGCGGGCCCCGCGCGCCAGGTCACGGCCGGCCGGGCCCCAGACCGGATGGTCGCGCAGGCCGTCCCAGGCCTCCGCCTCGCTGAACCCGACGGCCAGGCGCGCCTCGACGTCGCGCAGCAGCGCGGCACTCGGCTCGGGCGCCACGGCGGCGACCTCGCTCGTGGCGGTGCGCAGGGCCGCCCCGGCCTGGAGAGACGAGGCCATGAGCTCCAGCACCTCGGGCTGTTGGAGCATCAGCCGCTCCCGGCGCCGGCGCACCCGGCCCGGTTCGAGCCTGCCGATGAGCACCCACACGGCGGCACCGGCTCCCAGGCCGCACGGCCAGGCGACGAGGAGGGGCACCGGGAGCAGCACCAGTAGCGCCACCACCGAGGAGACGGCGCCGACGCCCCGCGCCCAACCGGGCAGTGCCGCCTCGCGCTCGCCCTCCCGGCCGGACCGGATCGGGCCGGCCGCGGCGGCAGCCAGCCGCCCGGCTCCCCCATCGGGCACGAGCAGGAGCCCGCACACCGCCACGGCGGCACCGGCCGCCACCGCCTGTCCGATCATGATCCGTCCTCCTGGGCCCGTCGGGCGAGCAGCTCGGTCCAGATCAGACCGGCGCAGGCGAGGACGACGGCAGCGGCCAGGCAGGACTTGCCGGCGAGGGTCGTCGTGAGGAAGCTGATCGGGTTGCCGCCGGCGAAGAAGCCCATGGCGACGCCGGCCGCCGGCAGGGCGCACAGCAGGCGGCCGGTGAGCCGGGCCACCGCCAGCTCGCCGGAGACCTCGGCCCGCATCTGGGCCTCGTCCGAGACGTTCTGGGCAACCCGCTGCGCCACCGGCGACAGGGGCGCGCCGGCCCGCTCGCACAACCGCCAGGCACGCCCCAGGGACGACAGCCCGGAACAGCCCGGGCGGGCGCCGGCGGCCAGCAGTGCGCCGCCGACCTCACCGCCGACCAGCAGGGAGCCGACCGCCTCGTCGAGGACGGGACAGTCCTCGGCGGCGATCTCGAGGGCCCTGCGCGGGGTCTGGCCGATGCGCAGCTGGGCGGAGATGACCCGGCAGGCCCGGGCGACCGACTCGGCGCGCCGGAGCGCCCTCCTCTCGTTGCGGTGCTCCCACAGCACCCAGCCGAGCGTGCCGCACAGGGTCGCGGCGATGACGATCCACGCCAGCGCCCACGGCATGACCACCGCCGCGCCGGTGCAGCAGGCGGCGAATGCGAGCACGACGAGTGGCGCGACCCCGGGACGGTGCGGCGCGCCGACGGCCTCGTCGAGCCTGCGCAGCCGCCGCGCCCCGGAGGGCCCGATGGCGCAGACGAGGGCGAGGGCGAGCATGAGCGCGGCGAGGATCCTCATGAGGGCACCCCCGACAGTTCGGCCAGGCGCGACCACTGCCCGGCGGGCCGCGAGACCCCGTCGGCGGCGACGACGAGCGCCTCGTCGATGCGGACGCGCCCGTCATCGCCGCTGCGCACCACCCCGATCTGACCGACGCCGCGCTGCCCGTCGGCGCCGCGCCGCACGTGGATGACGGCATCGAGCGCGGCCCCGATCTGGGCGTGGCAGGCCTCGCGCCCCATGCCCCCGAGCGCGGCGAGGGCCTCGAGCCGAGCGGGCACGTCGGCGACGCTGTTGGCGTGGACCGTGCCGCACCCGCCCTCGTGGCCGGTGTTCATGGCGGTGAGCAGATCGCACAGCTCCGGCCCCCGCACCTCGCCGACGACGAGCCGGTCGGGCCGCATGCGCAGCGCCTGCCTCACGAGGTCGGTCATGGTCACGGCCCCGGCCCCCTCCGCGTTGGGCGGGCGGCACTCCATGCGCACCGCGTGGGGGTGGTCGGGGTTGAGCTCGCGGGAGTCCTCGACGATGACGATGCGCTGGTCGTCGGGGACGAGCGAGAGCAGGACGCCGAGCAGGGTCGTCTTGCCCGATCCCGTCCCGCCGGTGACGAGGAAGGCGGCCTTGTTGCCCACGAGCCCGGCGAGGACGGCCGCGGTGCGCCCGTCGATGCTGCCGCCGGAGCGGAGCTCTTCGAGCGTCATGGACCGGCGGGCGGGCACGCGCAGCGAGATGCACGTGCCGGGCTCGGCCAGACACGCGAGGACCGCGTGAAGACGGGTGCCGTCGGGCAGGCGGGCGTCGACCCAGGGGCTGGCGTCGTCGAGGCGCCGGCCGGCCGACGCCGCGAGCCTGGCGGCCAGGCGGCGCACCTCCTCGTCGGAGGCGAACCCGGTCTCCATGCGCTCCAGGCCTGCGCCGCGGTCGATGAAGACGTCGTCCGCTCCGTTGACGAGCACGTCGGTGACGCCGTCGAGGTGGAGGAGCCCCTCGAGCGGGCCGGCACCGACGCTCGTGCGGCGCAGCGCATCGGTGGCGGCGAGCACCGACGCGTCGGAGACGACCAGGCCGAGCCGGTCGAGCCCCCGGGCCACCTCGGGCGGGCCCCAGTCGCGGCCGTTGGCCGCGAGCCAGCCGCGCAGGAGGTCGAGTTCGTCGTCACGCATCGGCGATCACCGCCTCGACGAGGGCGTCGACCTGACGCAGGTAGCGGCGGCGAGCCGCGCGGGCCGGCGGCTCGCCGACCCGGGAGGCGGCGGGCAGACGCGGGTCGGAGCCGATGACGCCGACGACCGGCAGGCCGAGCGAGTCCGACACGGCGCCCGGGGCGAGCGGAAGACCGCGGCCGGTACGCACGACGACCTGGGCGTCCTGCCAGCCGTGGTGGGCCGCGCGGGCCCGGGCGGACATGACCGACCGGACCTCGGCCGCCACGACGAGCAGGCGCAGCGCGTTCTCGGCACCGGGCAGGTCGACGGGCGAGGGGTCGTCGAGGACGACGACCCGGTACGAGCGGGCCAGCGCGTCGAGGACGGCCCGCACCGCGACGGGTCCGGGCAGGCCCACGGCGGCCCCGTCCGGGCCGTCGGGGCCGCGCCCGCCGCCCGGGGTGCGCGTGGCGGCGAGCAGGTCGACCCCGCACATCCGCGGCAGCCGCCCGCTCAGATCGCCGACCGTGCCGGCTGCCGAAGCGAGATCGCTCCACCGCCAGCCCGGCTCGCGCTCGGCGCCGAAGAGCAGGTCGACTCCCCCGCTGCACGGGTCGAGGTCGACGAGCACCGACGACAGCCCGCCCTCGACGCAGCGCTGCGCCATGGCGCCGGCGAGCGTGGACGCCCCGACCCCGCCGCTGCCGCCCATGACGTCGACGACGACGGCCGTGGCGGTGCTCCCGCCCCGGGCCCGGGTGAGCAGTGCGGGCAGGTAGCCGGCGTGCCCGGGCAGGACGATCGCCGAGGCCCCCAGCGGCACCGACCACGCCGCGGCGGTCTCGGGATCGTCGCCGACGATGTGCACGTCCGTGCGGAAGGCCAGCCCCATGCCGGCGATGCACGGCGCCAGGTCGGCGCCGACGAGCACGAGCGGGGCCCTGCCCCAATGCTGGCGGATCTGGGCGCTCTCGCGTGCCACGATCGGCTCGACGCCGCACGAGGCGGCGGCCGCCAGGACGGCGTCGAGGAGCCGGGCGTCGCGCGTGGCGACGAGCACCGGGTGCCGGGCCGGCCCCGGGCGCTCGCCCCGGCGCCCGTCCGTCCCGACTCGGCGCCGGTGGGGCCCGTCCCCTCGGGTGCGGACCGGCCCGGACAGGCCCCGCCCCAGATCCCTCCCCCGGCGGCCCTGCCGGCCCGGATCATGTGGGCCCGGATCACGTCGGCCCCGGCCCTGCGGGGGCGGGGGGAGGATGCGCGGGCCGTCGGGCCCCGTGACCGGCTCGGGAGCGGGCCCAGCCCGCTCCTCCCCTTCGACGGTCACGGGCCCACTCGGCACGGGCCCCATGGTCACGGGCCCCACTCGCACTGCTCTCATGCCCGCAGTGTGTCCGGCGGGCCGCGGATTTCTCACCACCGGACGCATCTGTGGACAACCCTCCGCGTCGCGTCGCCGAGGCGGCCCGCCCGGCCGGTCTCCCGGCCCGCTCCCCCGGCCGCCCTAGTATGGGCGCCATGTCGTCCTCCGGTCTCCGCTTCCCCACCCAGGCGCTGAGCTGGCTCACCGGCGACCGCACCGACAGCAGGGTCCTGACCCTGTCGAACTCGGCCGGTCTGCCCCGCCGGATCGCCGCCGCCGGGAACCGTGTCTGGTGCCTCGGAACGGGGCCCGCCGCCGTGCGGCGCCTCGGCCCGGCGCTGGGCGTCGAGCCCCTGGCGGCCACCACCGCGGCGCTGCCCTTCGACGCCTGCCGGTTCGACGTCGTCCTGGCCCACCAGATGCTCCACCTCCTCACCGAGAAGCCGCACGTGTCCGAGATGGCGCGCGTCCTGCGTCCCGGCGGGTGGGTGGCCGCGTCCTATCTCGTGCGCGACGACTCGGTGCCGTGGGTGCGCCGCCTCATCTCGCTCATGCGCAGCGTCGACCCCGGGGCGATGAGCGCCGACCTGGGCGTCGGCTCGATCCGCACCCTCGTCGACCACAAGTACTTCCCGCGCTGCGAGCAGCGGGACTTCCGCCTCTGGGTGCCGGTGACGCGCGACGCCCTCGTCGGGATGGCGGCCGAGCTGCCCGCGGTGGCCGAGCTGGCCGATCGGGATCGCCGCCGCGTCCTGCTCGGCGTGGGCGCCATCTACGACGGCGCCTCGGCCGGCGGCGAACTGCGCCTGCCCTACCACCTGACCTGCCTGCGCGCCTACGTCGACCACGCCGAGATGACCACGCCGATCCGCCTCGGCGAGGACGCCCTCGTCATCCGTCTCTGAGGCGCCCGGCGGCGCCGGCCGGCCCGTGCCGGCATCCGTCCGGGGAGCCGCGTCGAGGGGCCGGCCTCGCCCCCGACGGACGCCCGCCGTCGTCCCCGACGACTCCGCCGGGTGGACGGCGGGCGGTCCGTCGGGCAGCGCACGCTAGAATTCCCTGCGGGTGTGTCGGGAAGTCTGGTCGACGACGAGTCCCGCTCCGTCCACCCGAAAGCCGATCCGATGACGAAGACCGCTCCCCAGCCGCCGCGCCGCGCGCGCCGCATCGACCCGAACAACTTCCATCTCGGCGAGGTCCTGCGCGCCAACACCGCAGGGGGCGTCCTCATGCTCATCGCCACCCTCATCGCGCTGGTGTGGGCCTTCCTCGGCAAGCACGGCTACGAGGCCTTCGTGGAGTACCCGATCGGCCCGTACACGGTCGCCGAGTGGGCCTCCGACGGCCTGCTGACCGTCTTCTTCTTCATCTCCGGCCTGGAGCTCAAGCGCGAGTTCACCGAGGGGAGCCTGCGCCGCCCGGCCGATGCGATGGTGCCGATCACCGCCGCTGCCTGCGGCATGGCCGGCCCGGCGCTCGTCTTCATCGTCATCAACGTGCTCGGGGGCGGCACCCTCCACGGCTGGGCGGTGCCGGTCGCCACGGACATCGCGTTCGCCCTCGCCGTCCTGGCGGTGGCGGGCAGGCACCTGCCGCCCTCGCTGCGCGCCTTCATGCTCACCCTGGCCATCGCCGACGACCTCGGCGGCATCATCGTCATCGCCATCGTCTTCAGCACGGACCTGTCGTTCGCCTGGCTGGGCGGCGCACTGGCCTGCATGCTCCTGTGGTGGATCCTTCAGCGCCGTCGCGTCGACAACGGTTGGATCTATCTGCCGATCTTCCTCGTCTGCTGGTTCTGCATGCTCCACTCCGGGGTGCACGCGACGATCGCCGGCGTCGGCCTGGGCCTGCTCACCCGCAACACCCCCGAGGCCCTCAACGAGCCGCTCGACCGCTGGCAGCACGTGCTCGACCCCTGGTCGGCGGGTCTCGTCGTGCCGATCTTCGCCCTGACGAACGCCGGCGTGCACGTGGACGGGCAGTTGTTCGCCGCGCTGTGGACGAATCCCGTACCGCTGGGCATCATCGCCGGTCTGGTCCTCGGCAAGTTCATCGGCATCCTCACGGGCAGCTGGCTGACCGTCCACCTGTCGCGCGCCCGGCTCGGGGACGGCCTGACCTGGGGCGACATGATCGCCGCCGCGGAGCTGGGCGGTGTCGGCCTGACCGTCTCGCTGCTCATCGCCCACCTCAGCTTCCTCAACAACCCCGAGGTCTACGACGAGGCGAAGGCGGGCGTCCTGGCCGGCAGCACCATCTCGGCCATCCTCGCGGTGCTCCTGCTGCAATGGCGCACGGCCGTCCACAAGCGGTGGCGCCGCGAGAAGGCCCGCGCAGGACGCGCCCTCCGGGCCGGCGCCGGGGCCGCGCCGGTCCGGACCGGGACCGGGCCGGGGTCCACCGCCGGGGCCTGAGCCGCCGGCTCCCGACCGGGGCCGTCCCCGCAGGCCGGTTCAAGCCGGACCTCGTTGACCACCGGGCGCGCCGACCCGTTACGCTCTTGTCAGACGAGCACCGTCTTCATGCGAGCACCGTCGTCACAGTTCGGAGGAAAACCATGGCTGAGCGTTCCCGACTCGGGGAGTACATCTCCACCATCAAGAGCGGTGCCCCGCAGATGATCTCGGGCATCAAGGAGCTGGCCCGGGCCGAGCTCGTCCCCTCGGCGAAGCACGCCGGGATCGGCGGCGTCGGGCTGGGCGCCGTGGCGGCCTTCGGCCTGTTCCTGCTGCACTGCCTGCTGTGGGCCGCGGTCTTCGGCATCGCGGTCTTCTTCCACGCCGTCGTCGGCTTCGGGTGGCTCGGCTCGATGGCCTTCGCCTTCCTCGCACTGGCCGCCATCTCGCTCATCCTCGTCATCGTCTTCGCCATCGTCGCCTTCCTGCAGTTCCGCCAGGTCAAGGCCCCGACCGCCACCATCGCCGAGACGAGGGCCTCCATCACCGCGCTGTCCACCGCCGTCACGGAGGGCGTCTCCGAGGCCAGGCGCGGTGTCATCAACCGCCGCGGCGACGACACGATCACCTACGTCGGCTGAGCCCGGGCCGGGCTCCGGACGCGCACCGACCCGGGACGCGCAGTGGGGCGCCCAGCGGACCGCCCGCTCAGGCGTCGAGGTCCTGTTCGATGAGCGCGGCGATGGCGTCGACCGCGGCGGCGTCATCGGACTCGACGCGAACGGTCGCCCCCTTACCGGCGCCGAGGGTCATGATCATGAGCGGGGAGGCGGCGTCGACCCCCTCCTCGTCGCTGCCGGGGACCGACAGCAGGATCTCGTCGTCGAACTCGCCGGCCTTCTCGGCGATCAGCGCCGCGGGACGGGCGTGCAGACCGACCGCGGAACCGACGACTGCGTCTTTGCTGGCCATGAGACGTTCCCTTCGTAGAGGAGTTCCGAAGAACAAAGGTACGGGAAGAATTCTTCCACACGAGTGCACGGCCGTGGTGGCTTCTCAACTCCGTATTCCGAGCATCCTGCGCACCACCGTCCGGACGTGCCAGACTGGAGTCATTCGTCCGCCCCGATGGGCCGCACGGCCGCGGTTCGTCGTCCGCCCGGGGCCAGCGCAGGAGGAAGTCATGGCTCAGACCGGATCACTGACAGTCACCGGGACCGGCGTGGTGTCGGGCATCGCGTACGCACCGGTCCGCAGGGTGCAGCCCCGTCCGCAGCTGCCGACGGGCGGGACGATCGACGAGGGCGAGCAGCAGGCCGAGATCGACCACTTCGCCGAGGCGATCGTCGCGGTGCAGAACAATCTGCTGGAGCGCGCCGAGCACGCCACCGGCAACGCGGCCCAGGTGCTGCGCGCCACCGCCGAGCTCACCGCGGACCGCGGCCTGTCGCGGTCGGTGCGCAAGCTCATCAAGCAGAACGAGACCGCCGAGTGGGCCGTCGTCCAGGCCGTCGACAACCTCGTCACCCAGTTCGAGCGCCTCGGCGGCCTCTACGCCGAGCGCACCACCGATCTCAAGGACATCCGCGACCGCGTCGTCGCCGAGCTGCGCGGCGAGCCGACCCCCGGCGTGCCCGAGCCCACCGAGCCCATCGTCCTCGTGGCCGAGGACCTCGCCCCGGCGGACACCGCAGGCCTCGACCCGGAGCTCACCGTCGCGCTGGTCACCGAGGCAGGCGGCAAGACGAGCCACACCGCGATCATCGCCCGCCAGCTCGGCATCCCCTGCATCGTCGGCACCGGCAAGGCCATCCGCCGGATCAAGAACGACACCACGGTGCTCGTCGACGGCGCCGCGGGGACCGTCGTCGCCAACCCCGATCCGGACAAGGCCGCGGCCGCCGTCGCGGAGTCCGCCGACTACCTCAACCGGGTGCGCTCCTGGCGGGGCCCCGGGCGCACGAGCGACGGCTACGGCGTCGAGCTGCTGGCCAATGTGGGCAGCGGCGAGGCGGCGGCGAAGGCCGCCGCGGGTCAGAGCGAGGGCGTCGGCCTGTTCCGCACCGAGCTGTGCTTCCTCTCGGCGCCCGTCGAGCCCGGCATCGACGACCAGGCGGCGATCTACCGGTCGGTCCTCGAGCCCTACGCCGGGCGCGGCGGCCACACGCACGTCGTCATCCGCACCCTCGACGCCGGCTCCGACAAGCCGCTGGCCTTCGCGAACCTCGAGACCGAGGAGAACCCGGCGCTCGGCGTGCGGGGCCTGCGCCTGGCCACCGACAACCCCGATCTGCTCGCCCACCAGCTCGACGCGATCGCCGTGGCGAGGAAGGGCCTCGACATCGACGTGTGGGTGATGGCCCCGATGGTCGCCACCGTCCCCGAGGCCCGCGAGTTCGCCGGGGCCTGCCGCGACCGGGGGCTGTGGCCCGGCGTCATGGTCGAAGTGCCGGCCGTCGCCCTGAACGCCGACCAGGTGCTCGCCGAGGTCGAGTTCTTCTCGATCGGGACGAACGACCTGACGCAGTACACGATGGCCTCGGACCGGCTGTCGCCGCACCTCGCGGCACTGAACGACCCGTGGCAGCCGGCCGTCCTCAGACTCATCCAGATGGCGGCCCAGGCCGGCCTGCGGGCCAACAAGCCGGTCGGCGTCTGCGGCGAGGCGGCGGCCGATCCGCTGCTGGCCTGCGTGCTCGCCGGCCTCGGCGTCACCTCGTTGTCGATGGCCGCCCCCGCCCTTCCGGCGGTCGGCGTCCGGCTCGGCGACGTGACGATCGAGCAGTGCCGGCAGGCCGCCTGCGGTGCGCTCGCCGCGCCCGACGCGGTGAGCGCGAAGGCGAGGGCGGCGGCCATCCTCGGCGGCTGAGTCCCCCCGCCTCTGGAGCCGGCCCGCCCCGCAGCCCGGCGTGCCCGTCCCGCCGGAGTCGTCGGCGCCCGCCGGTGATGGTGGCGCCGTGCGGCGCCCCGCCCGTCCCGGACGCCACCGACCGATGCCGCCGTCAGCGGCCCCGCAGCCTCTCGATCTCGCGGCGCTCCTTCTTGGTGGGCCGGCCCGAGCCCCGCTCGCGGCGCGCCACCGGGGCGGACAGGTGGGCGGGCCGCTCGGGAGACAGGTCCCGGTAGGCGGCCCGGGCGAGCGGGGCGCCGACGCGTCTGTCGAGCAGCTGGACGACCTCGAAGCGGCGCTCCCAGCCCGGGGTGCGGACCGTGATGAGGTCGCCGGGGACGACCCGCTGGGCGGGCTTGACCGGTGCGCCGTTGCAGCGGACGTGGCCGCCCCGCATGGCCTGGGTGGCCATGCTCCGGGTCTTGTAGATGCGCACGCTCCACAGCCACACGTCGATCCTCGTCATGGGTCCACAGTGGCGCGGCCGGGGGCGGCGAGTCAACGCGGCGCGCGCCGGTCGACGGGCTCCGTGCCCTCAGTGCCGGTCCGAGCGGAAGCGCTCGGGAACCTCCATGACACGACCGGCGTCCCAGGGGCGCTCCCAGCCGCCGAGGCGCAGCAGCAGGTCGGTGAGGAGGGCGGTGAACCCCCACACGAACAGCTCGCCGAACCGCCAGGCCGGCCCGGTCGTCCTGCCGGCGTGGCGGGCGCTGACCCGTCGGGCCGGATCGGCGAGCGCACTGACCGGCCAGGCGTGGACGCCGGCGACCTCGCGGGGGTCCCCGGGCGCGAGGACGGCGTCGGGATGCCACCAGCCGACGACGGGGACGACGTCGAAGCCGGTGACCGACAGGTTGACGGCGGGCATCGTGCCGAGCACGTGCACCTCGTGGGCGGCGAGCCCGATCTCCTCGGTCGTCTCGCGCAGAGCGGTGGCGACGGCGCCGGCGTCGCCGCACTCGGCCCGGCCGCCGGGGAACGAGATCTGCCCGGCGTGGTCGCGAAGCCCGCCGGCCCGCTCGGTGAAGACGAGGCTCGGGTCGGGTGCGTCGGACAGCAGCAGGAGCACCGCCGAGGGGCGGCCCCGACCGCCGGCGCGCCAGCGGGGCGGCAGCACGGCGTCCACCGCCGGGTCGGCGAGGGCCCGCCTCAGCCCGTCCAGCGCCGGTGGCACCGGCGCCGGCCGGGGGCCGGGCGCGGCGCCGGCGGGCGGGGCGTCGACCGGGTGCGTCATACGCGGGCGACCAGCTCGACCTCGACCGAGGCGTTCTTGGGCAGCACGGCGACGCCGACGGCGCTGCGGATGTGGCGCCCGTCGGCGCCGAAGATCTCGGCGAGCACGTCGGAGGCGCCGTTGGCGACGGCGGCCTGCTCCGTGAAGCCGGGCGCGCTCGCCACGAAGACGGTGACCCTGGCGATGCCCCTGAGGGCGTCGACGCCGCCGGCGACCTCCGCAGCGGCGGCCAGGGCGTTGAGGGCCGCGACGCGGGCGGCGGCCTGTGCGGCCGCGGCGTCGGTCTCGGAGCCGACGATGCCGGTGACCAGGCCGTCGGGCGTGAAGGGGATCTGCCCCGAGGTCTGGACGGTGTCGCCCAGGCGGGCGGCGGGGACGTAGGAGCCGACGGGCGCGGCGACCGGCGGCAGCTCGATGCCGAGTTCGGCGAGGCGCTGGGACGGGGTGCTCATGCGCTCACCGGCCTCTTGAAGAAGCCGACGTAGCTCGCGGCGGCGGGCAGGCCGTCGGAGGGCGGGGCGGGCTCGGGGCCGGGGACGAGCTGGACGAGCTCCCAGCCGTCGGCGCCGAAGTTGTTGAGTATCTGCTGGGCGACGTGGCCGAGGACGGGAGCGGTGAAGTACTCCCATCTCGTCGCGCCGGCGGTGCCGTTGTCGGGCATGCGACCCCCTTGGTCAGCTGTGCGGCGGAGCGCCCGGCGGTCGCCGGACGCGGGCCCGGGCGGGCCGGGCTGGTGCGCCCGCCCGTGAAGGCACCGTCCAAGCTACCGCAGGGCGCCGATGCGGCGACCCGGCCGACCGGGCCCGGGCGATCCGCCGACCGGGCAGTTAGGCTTGTCGCCATGAGTGATCGACAGTCGGGGGCACAATCGGGGACCAGGCTCGACTCGATGCTGATGTTCGTGCTCGTCAGTGTCGTGTGCGGCGTCGTCGTGGCGGGCATGTGGATGCCCTTCGCCGGCGCCGCGTCGTCGGCGACCAAGACGGTCGCGGCCAACCTGAAGAACGTGCCCGCCGATCTCACCGTCCCCCAGCAGGCCGAGGGCTCCAAGGTGCTGCTCGCCGACGGCTCGACGCTCGCCGAGTTCTACGACCAGAACCGCGAGTACGTCCCCCTCGACCAGATCTCCCCGCTCATGCAGAAGGCCCAGCTGGCCGTCGAGGACCACCGCTTCTACTCCCACGGCGCCATCGACCTGCAGGGCGTGCTCCGCGCCTTCGCCGGCAACATCGTCGGCGGCGGCATCAGCGGCGGCGGCTCGACGCTCACCCAGCAGTACATCAAGCAGGTGCGCATCCAGCTGGCCCAGGAGAACAACGACGCCGACGCCGAGGCCGCCGCCCAGGAGGCCACCCTCAGCCGCAAGATCCTCGAGATGCGCTACGCCGTGGCCCTCGAGAAGCAGCTCACCGACCAGCTCGGCTCCCTCCAGGCCGCCAAGGCGCAGATCCTCGAGCGCTACCTGAACATCGCGTACTACGGCGACGGCGCCTACGGCGTCCAGGCCGCCGCCCAGCACTACTTCGGCGTCAACGCCTCCGAGCTCGACCTGGAGCAGTCGGCCATGCTCGCCGGCCTCGTCCAGAGCCCCAGCGACACCGACCCGGTGAACAACACCGAGGCGGGCATCGCGCGACGCAACGTCGTGCTCGACCAGATGCTCAAGTACGACCAGGAGGGCGTCTGGTTCGAGGGCGCCGACCAGCTCACCCAGGAGGTCGTCGACACCGCCAAGTCCACCGGCTTCGACCAGAGCAGGGTCACCTCCGACTCCAGCGGCTGCACCGCCTCCCGCTACCCCTTCATCTGCCAGTACGTCGAGAACGTCCTGCTGTCCGACCAGATGGGCGATCTCGGGTCCACGGCCGACGAGCGGCAGCGCACCCTCTACCGCGGCGGCCTGACGATCCAGACGGTCATCAACCCGGCCACCCAGGACGCGGCCCAGCAGGCCATCAGCAACCTCGTCTCCCCCTCCGACCCGGCCGTCTCGGTGGCCGTCATGACCGACCCGAGGACGGGCCTCATCAAGGCGATGGCGCAGTCCCGCCCGGTCATGGGCGACGACGCGGAGGCCGGCCAGACCTACTACAACTACGCCGTCGACCAGTCGATGGGCGGCGCCGAGGGCTACCAGGCGGGCTCGACCTTCAAGGCCTTCGTCGCGGCGGCCGCCATCGACGAGGGCTTCATCCCGGACCGGACGGTCTACAACGCGCCCGCCAGCAAGGACTGGGCCGGCACGACCTTCCGGGGCTGCAACGGCGACTTCTCGCTCGTCGACTCCTGGAAGGTCTCGAACTCGTGGAAGACCGGCCAGATGAACCTCAACACGGCGATGGCCTACTCGGTCAACAACTACTTCGTGGCCCTCGAGCGCGACGCCGGCGTCTGCGCCTCGGTGCAGATGGCCGAGAAGGTCGGCATGAAGCTGTCCAGCGACGACGGCAGCACCCTCGAGGACTACGGCGACGTCGCCTCGTTCACGCTCGGCGCCCTCAACGTGACGCCGCTGTCGATGGCCGAGTCCTACGCCACCTTCGCCAACCGCGGAGTGCACTGCGCCCCGATCATCCTGTCGTCCATCAAGACCGAGGACGGCGCCGACGTGGCCGTGCCGAGCGCCAACTGCCAGCAGGTGATCGACCAGAACACCGCCGACGGCGTGAACTCCGTGCTCAAGTCCGTGCTGCAGAACGGCGGCACCGGAGCCGCCGAGCGCCTGGCGGGCAACTACGACCAGGCCGGCAAGACCGGCACCGCCGGCTCCACCGAGACCGAGTCCGCGGTGTGGTTCAACGCCTACACCCCCGACCTCGAGGGCGTCGCGATGATCTCCGTCGACTCCGGCGACGACTACTGGGAGGGCCGCTCCAAGACCCTGACCGGCCTGCGGCTGGCCAACGGCAGCTACCTGTCGGGCAACTCGACGACCGAGTCCGGCAGCATCTGGAAGTCCATGATGACGGCCGAGATCGCCAACGTCACGAACCCGTCGAGCTTCGCGGGCTACTCGCCCAAGAACTCCAACCAGTCCGACCTGTACACCGGGAGGTGACCCGATGGCCCACCACGCACGAGCGCTCGCAACGACCCTGGGCGGCACCGCGGCGTTCGGCGCGGCCGTGCTCGGCGCCGCCGTCGTCGAGGCGCACGCCTTCACGACCCACCACGTCGACGTCCCGGTGCTCGCGCCGGGCTCGGCCCCGATCCGCGTCCTGCACATCTCCGACATCCACCTGCAGGCCCGACAGCGCGACAAGATGGCCTTCCTGCGCCGCCTGGCCGACGAGAGGCCCGACCTGGTCGTGAGCACCGGGGACCACATCAGCCAGGGCCGCGCCATCGAGGAGCTCGTCGAGGCCCTCACGCCCCTGCGCGAGCTGCCCGGCGTCTTCGTCCTCGGGTCGAACGACTTCGAGGCGCCGGTCTGGCGCAACCCGGCCGCCTACCTGTGGAGCACCACGTCCGATCTGGAGAACCCCGCCCGCGTCGCCCTGCCCACCGAGCACCTCCGCGAGCGGCTGCAGGGCCTGGGCTGGGTCGACCTGGACGACGCCGCGGTGCGCGTGCGGGCCGCCGGGTGCACGCTCGACCTGCGCGGCACGGGCGACCCGCACATCGGCCTCGACCACTACGAGCGAGTGGCAGGCCCGCCGGCCGCCGACGCCGCGGTGACGATCGGCGTCACCCACGCCCCGTACCGTCGGGTGCTCGACGCGATGGTCGACGACGGCGTCGGGCTCGTCCTGGCCGGGCACACGCACGGAGGCCAGGTGTGCCTGCCGAACGGGCGGGCGATCATCACGAACTGCGACATCGATCCGGGGCGGGCCAGCGGGCTGCACCGCTGGGCGCACGCCGGCCACGAGGGCTGGCTGCACGTGAGCAACGGCATGGGCACCTCGCCGTTCGCGCCGTACCGGCTGTTCTGCCGGCCCTCGGCGACCCTGCTGCGGCTCGTGCCCGCCTCCTGAGGCCCGACCCGCCACTGCCCCGGCGGCGCCCCGGGGCCCGGGGCGCGATTCGTCATCGGCGCCCCCGTGGGCTAGACTGACCGGCGGCCGGGCCGCTGGGCCCGGGCCACGGGGTGTGGCGCAGTTTGGTAGCGCGCTTCGTTCGGGACGAAGAGGTCGCAGGTTCAAATCCTGTCTCCCCGACCGGTGACGGGGCGGAAGCACTTGAGGTGCCCCGCCCCGTCCGGTGTGCTCCGCCCCTGCAAGCTCTCGCGTGTCCTCCCCACGGGAACCGCAGGGGCGGATCCGATCGGTCCGGTCAGGAATACCTCTTCTCGAAGCGCCGTTCCAGGGACTCCAGCGAGTGGCCGAAGGTCTCGGGCAGGAAGCGCCAGTAGAACAGCAGCGAGCAGATGTTCACCGCGGCGAAGATGAAGAACACCGTGCCCTGCACCGCCTCGATGAGATTCGGGAAGGCGAAGGCCACGATGACGTTGCCGGTCCAGTTGCAGAACACGGCGATGCCGTTGGCGATGCCGCGCACCCGCATCGGGAAGATCTCGGAGAGCATGAGCCAGAAGGTCACGCCGATGAAGCACTGCATGAAGAACAGGAAGCTCAGCATGAACAGCAGCACCAGGTAGCTCCGTGCGGTCGACTCGGGCAGCAGGAAGACCAGGCCGAGGACGATGAGCGAGCCGACGCACCCGCTCTGCCCGGTGAGGATCATCCGGCGGCGCGGGAGGCGGTTCAGGAAGAACGTGATGCCGATGTACACCGAGACGACCGAGACCACGCCATTGGCGATCGTCGCCACGAGGGAGGCCCGGGTGCCGAGACCGGTGGAGATGAGGATCGTCGGCGCGTAGTACATGATGCCGTTGACGCCGGTGAGCTGGGAGAAGAAGGCCAGCCCGATGCCGATGAGGGTGATCCGGCGGATCCACCTGATGCGCAGGTCGGCCCAGCCGCCCCGCCCGACGGCGCGCTCCTCCTCGACGCGACGGATGATGTCCTGGCCCTCGTCCTCGACCTCGTCGGCCATGCGCACCTCGTTGAGGACCGCCCACATCTCCTGGCCGCGGTTCCTGTTGGCGAGCCAGCGCGGGGACTCCGGGAGCAGATGGATGCCGATCCACAGGCCGATGGCCGGCAGGGTCGCGACGGCGAGCATCCACCGCCACATGCGGGCCTGCGGCCAGACGGTCGCGATGATCGCATTGCAGGTGTAGGCGAGCAGCTGGCCCGTGACGATCATGAGCTCGTTGCGCGAGACCATCGTGCCGCGGATCTTCACCGGCGACATCTCCGACAGGTAGACGGGCACGGTGGCCGAGGCGCCGCCCACGGCGAGGCCGAGGACGAACCTGAAGACGATGAGCACCTCCCGGTCGGGGGCGAGGGCGCAGCCGAGGGCGCCGATGAGGAAGATGACGGCCACCGTCATGATGCTCCTCCTGCGCCCGAAGCGGTCGGACAGCCGGCCGCCGATGAGCGCGCCGAAGGCGGCGCCGACGGTCAGCCCGGTCGTCACGAGGGACTCGTCGAAGGCGGACAGTCCGAAACCGCCGGCCTCGCGCGGCTCCTTCAGGAATGGCAGGGCGCCGGAGATCACGCCGGTGTCGTAGCCGAAGAGCAGGCCGCCGAGGGTGGCGATCGAGCGGATGGTGAACAGGCGCCGGTCGACCCTGCGCTGCTCGTCGCCGGCGGACGCGGCCGGGCTGCTCATGTCCGGTCCTCCCGCGTGAACGCGGCGATGAAGTCGTCGAGGGCCGCGTCCGAGTCGCCGGCGGCGAAGGCCTCCATGCCGACGACGCCCTCATAGCCCATCTCCCGCAGCCCGCGGGCCACCCCCGCGTAGTCGATCTCGCCGGTGCCGGGCTGGCAGCGACCGGGGACGTCGGCCACCTGGATCTCCCCGATCCAGGGCAGGGACTCGCGGCAGGTCTCGATGAGGTTCCCCTCGCCGATCTGGCAGTGGTAGAGGTCGAGGTTCATCCGCAGGTGGGGCGAGTCGACCGCCCTGACGAGCGCGCGGGTGTCCCGTGCCAGGGCGAAGGGCGTGCCGGCGTGGTCGACGAGGAGGTTGAGGTTCTCCAGGGTGAAGACCCGGCCCGCGGCGCGGCCGATCTCGGCGAGCCGGGCGAGGGTGTCCCGCGCCGTCAGCCACATGTCGGGCGTGACGACCTGGACGGGGCGGACGGGGCGGCCATCGCCGTCGAGCCCGGTGCCGTGCACGTTGAGGCGCGGGCTGTCGATGATCTCGGCCGCCTCCACCGAGCGGCGGGCGGACTCGAGGAACTCGTCGATGGCGTCGGCGTCGGTGAGATTTCCGGAGATGTAGCCCGTCATGGACGAGAAGACGGCCCCGGTGGCGGCCAACTCCTTCAGGTCCTTGGCGGTCCAGTCCCACATCTCGACCTGGAGTCCGCGGGCGGCGATCCTCTCGACGCGCTGGACGAACGGCAGATCGGTGAAGATCATCTCGGCGCATGCGGCCAGGGTCAGGGTGCTCATCGTGCGACCTCCTCGAGGGTGACGGAACGGTTCTCCTGCACCGAGACGATGGCGGCACGGGCGATGGCGGGGGTGCCGAGCTCATCGGCCAGGGCCGTGGCGGCGTCGAGGCGCGGGTCGATGACGGCGGCGAGTCGGGCGCCGGGCACTTCCCGGGCGATGGCCCGGGCGTGGTGGGTGCCGATGCGCCCCGAGCCGACGAGCGCGAGTCGGATGGGTGATGCAGTCATGTGAACTCCTTCGTTCATCTCGGACTGGACAGGAAACTAGCACGTTCTAGTTCTCATGAGAAGACCCTTCGTCGTGGGATCGGAGATGAAAACGTCGGTTGACCACGAAAACATGCTCTGACGTTGGGCAAAGGCGTTCGAAGCGGCACCGCGAACCAATGATTGAAGAATAACTGTAACTAGTACGTTGCAGTGCGTCCTGAGGACCTCGCCGCGATGGCCTAGGCTTGCCGCAGACCGGTGGCCGGCAGATCGGTGGCCGGGCGGGGCGGGACCGGCGGGAGGAAGGGCCATGACCGAGCAGGCGAGGCGGCGCCCGACGCTCGTCGACCTCGCCGACGCCGCGGGCTGCTCCACCTCGCTCGCCTCGATCGTCATGCGGGGGGCCCCGGGCGCCTCGGAGGCCACCCGACGGCGCGTCATGGCCGCTGCGGAGCGGATCGGCTACCGGCCCGACCAACGGGCCCGGAGCCTGCGACGGAGCACCTCGGGGCTCATCGGCGTCGCCTACCACGTCTCCGAGCCGTTCCACGCCGACCTCGTGGAGGGGCTGTACGAGGTCGAGGCCCCGTCCGGCGACGACTTCGACCTCGTCCTCGGCGCCGTCGTCCCGGGGCGCGGCGTCGAGCAGACGATCGAGCCGCTCCTGCGTCAACGGTGCGAGGCGATCATCCTCATCGGCACCATGCTGCCGGTGGCGAGGCTGCGCCGCATCCGGGAGGAGACGCCCCTGGTGCTCGTGGCCCGTCGGGTGCGGGCCGCGGGGATCGACGTGGTGCGCACCGACGACCATGACGGGCAGCGGCTTGCCATCGAGCACCTCATCGGGCTCGGGCACCGGTCGATCGCCTATGTGGACGGCGGGCAGCACCCGGGCGCGGCGACCAGGCGCCGCTCCTACCGGGACACGATGGCCGCGCACGGTCTGGGCGACCGCGTCCGCGTCGTGGCGGGCGGGAACACCGAGGAGGAGGGCATCCGGGCCACCCGTCGGCTCCTCGAGGGGGACGAACGGCCGACGGCGATCGCGGCCTTCAACGACCGTGCGGCGACGGGCGTGCTCACCATGCTCATCCGCGCGGGGCTGCGGGTGCCCGAGGACGTCTCGGTCATCGGCTTCGACGACGCGCGCATCGCCCGCACGACGATCGTCCCGCTCACCACGGTCCGGCAGGACACGGCGCTCATGGCGCGGGTCGCGCGGGAGCGGGCGGCAGGTCTTGCGCGGCAGCGCTTCGTCGCCGGCGAGCAGGTGCTCGTCCCCGAGCTCACCGTGCGGCAGAGCACCGGCCCAGTGCCACGGAGTTGAGCGCGCGGACGTCGGACGCGCCGTGCCCGGGAGCCGCTTCCGCACCGCCCGAGCGGGACGGGGGTCGGGGCGGAGCTCATCCCCTCAACCGGCCCGGGCCACCGCCGATGTGTTGCAACCGGACCAGTTCGGCACACAGGGGGCAATTCTCCATGAGTTCATGATGGGCCCCGAACCGATCACATGGCCATTGTCCATGACGATGATCCGATCAGCGTTGAGAATGGTGGACAGACGATGCGCGCGATGACGACCACGGCACGGCGTGTCTTCGCACGAACGATGATGTCCTGAAGAGCGGCCTCGTTCCCGCTGTCGAGATTGGAGGTGGCTTCATCCAGCAAGAGGATGGGCGCGTCTGACAGCAGCGCACGAGCTGTGGCCAGACGTTGGCGCTCCCCACCGCTGAGGAAGACGCCATTCTCTCCGATCTCCTGGTCAAGGAACTCCTGTGCCGCCATGGCGAGCGGGATGGGATTGCAGTCGGCAAGGGCTTGGACGCACTCAGCATCAGTCGCAGTAGGACGCCCGAGCCGGAGGTTGTCACGGATCGTTCCGGACAGCGCTGGGGCGTCCTGTTCGACATAGGCGATCTGGCGCCGGATCGTATCCCTGCCGTACGACGTCGCCTCCTGTCCTCCGAAGAGAATCCGACCGTGGGTCGGATCATAGAATTGCTCGACGAGACCGAACACCGTTGTCTTCCCAGCACCGCTCGGCCCGACGAGAGCGGTCATCCCCGCGTTGACATCGAATGTGACGTCGTCCAGAGCCAAGGAAGCCGCGGAGGAATCCGGATAAGAGAATCCGACATGGTCGAAACTGAGGATGCCATCGCCTGAAGAAGTTGCGTCCACCACGACGGCAGGAAGCGGCACATCTTTCTGACGTCCTTCTGGAGCCATGTCGAGAATGGACTTGACCCGATCGAATGATCCGAGAGCCCGGTTGACGGATGTCGTGATCGTGGCGAGCATCATCATCGGCGCGATGATCAGCATCACGTACATGACGAATGCGCTCAGCTGCCCGATGCTCATCTTGCCGGACGCCACACGCAGCCCGCCGACACCGATCACCCCGAGAAGCATGACCTGCACTGCGACGCCCACGAAGGAATTAACCATCGCCTTGAGCCAAGCGATCTTCAGACCCGCATCGCGAGAGCTCCTCGCATCGGAGATCGCACGCCCGACCTCGTCAGCGGTGGCACATGTGGCACGAATCGTACGGATCGCGGACAGGGACCTGTCGACACGGGCGGCCAGCAGGCCAAGGCGCTGTTGCTGCTCATGGGCGGCTGGACGGGACCTCCGGCCCAAGAGCAGGCTGATGATCACCAGAGCAACCGCCACCGTCACCACGACGAGCAGCAGCACCGGATCGATCAGGGCCATCAGCACCACAGCTACCACGATGGTGATCGACTGTGAGCAGAGTTCAACGATGCCCTGGCTGATGATCTCCCGTGCAGTGGCGACATCCGCGGTAACCCGTGAGACGAGATCTCCTCGTCTATTCGCGTCGATAACCGAGATCGGGAGATTGAGCATGCGATCGATCACCCCTGATCGCAAAGAGAATGAAAACTGCTCGCCGCTGCGCTCGAGGATGAGTTGTTGCATGGATGTCAACAGAGCTGACAGGGTGAGCAGCACGATCAAGGCCACCACGGGGAAGGCCAAGGAACGGTGTCCGTAAGTGTCGATGATCCGTGACACCATCAGCGGCTGCGCCGCACCCGCCAGGGAACCGAGGATTCCGAGGACCAAGGCCCCCATGAGTGATTTCCCAAGCGGTTTGACATGAGGCCATACATCGCTGAGTCCTGCCGCGCCGTAGCCGTTACCGGTCGTCTGATCAAGACCTGTCGTGTCGGAATATGTCATGATGTTCGCACACCTATCATCCGTTCCTGAGCAGAAGATGAGTCGTGTAGACCGCGGCTGCAACGATCGCCCAACCCACCAGTTCGAGAATTGCCGTGGCCCATCCGGGCCCGGTGAGAGCGGCACCGCACGCAGAATAGGGGAGCAACCGCACCAAGAGAGGACACCAGCGGTCCACCCAGGGCAGGAGAAGAACGGGCACGAGTGACAGAATCGCCGCCGCCAGCACCGCGTTCGACAGAACAACCGACAGGGCCATCCCTACCAGCGTGAAGGCCACAACAGAGCAGAGGTACCCCGCCAACACCGCCCACCACGACGATGAGCCATCGACCCCCCGCTCGGTCCACGACCGGACCGATCGGTCGATTACTGCGATGACCAAGGCCGGAGGCACCGTCGTCAGCAGGAGCGACGCGATGCGCGCCCCGGCCAGGATCCCTCTGCGGGGGACTGCGAGAAGCGCGGTGACGGCCTCCCCGCCCGAATCCATCGCGCCGGCCGAGCAACCGCCCAGGCAGCCGAGCGCCACCACGCCGGTGAGTCCGAGGGTTTCGGGAAGACGATGCGGTTGCTCCCCACCGGTCGAGATCATTACTCCCCCCAGCAGAGCCGGGACGACGCCGATGAGGAACGCAGCGGCGCCGAGCGCTTTCGCACGAGGCAGGGTGAGCAGCCTCACCGTCTGGGAGACGAGCACGGACCGGAGTCCCGGAAAATCCCAGTCGTGCTTCGCCGGAGTACTCATACGACCGCCCGTCGAGTGCCGTTGATCATCACGGTCAGCGCCGACACGGCGAGCCAGCCCGCGAGGATCATCGTCCCCGCCGTCGCCCCGGGTTCCCCCGGCTCCCGCTGGTAACCGAACAGGAATGTCTTCGCGGCGATCATGGGAAGAACATTGTTCACCCCTTGACCGATGATCCTGAGAAGGCCGGACATCGAGGCGACGGCCTGCAGCACGATGAAGATCGTCCCCGCCAAGGTGCTGCGCATCAGCACGGTGACGGCGAGCGCCGTCACCGTCATGACGCACGCGACCAGAGCGATGCGCAGGCACGAGAGGATTCCCGCTGCAGAGACGATGACAGAACGGGCCGGGGCAGGCAGCATGAGCCACAGAACGGCGTCGGAGAGCAGGAAGACCGTGATCGTCGAACCAACCGTCGCTACGAATGCGAACGTCATTCCGGCAGCCGCACGGCGGGCCCCCGAGGGAACCGCCAGAGCCGTCAGCTGGAGTTGCTTCTGACCGGACCGGTAATCCTGACCGCAGACCATGACCAGCAAGAGGGGGAAGAAAACGGCCATGCTCTGGTAGGGGGCTGAAATAATCATGTCCCCCACATACCGTTCCAGAGGAACCGCCCCCTCAAGATCATCGAGAACCACGCCGTCATGAAGGGTGGGCAGTGCCCCCCGGGCGAGGATCACTCCGTTGTAGGTGAAGTAGAGATTCAGAGCCAGGATGACGGCGAAACCGATCCACCAAGAACGCAGGGTCAGTGTCTTGGCCACCTCCATCGCTGCAGCGGCCCGCCATGCCGCGAATCGGCTCTGTTCGGTGGCTGCAACCACTCGGTGCGAGGACAGTTCAGAGGCAAGCATGCGATCAGATCCTCTCGACCTCGTCCACGAGATGAAAGTATGCCTCCTCCAGATCCGCATGATCCGCGCGGATCTGGTCGGTAGCGCCATCGGCGATGACTCGGCCGCGGGAAAGCACGACGACGTGGTCGGCCACGCTTTCGAGTTCCTTGATGAGATGGCTGGACACCAGCACGACACCGCCACGATCGGCATGGCCGCGGATCAGGGTGCGCAGCCATCTGATGCCATCGGGGTCAAGCCCGTTGAAGGGCTCATCGAGGATGAGGGTCTCAGGATCACCCAGCAGGGCCGTGGCCATCCCCAGACGCTGCCTCATCCCCAAGGAGTAGTCCTTGACTCTTTTCCTCTCGCTCCCCAGCAGGCCGACAAGGCCGAGTACCTCTTCGACCCGCGCCGGGGGGATCCGATTGCTCCGCGCCACCCATCCGAGCTGATCGACTGCCCGACGCCCTCCATCGGGGATGGCGCCGTCAAGCAGCGTCCCGACCCGGCGTAGGGGGTACGGGCCCAGATCACGATACCGGCACCCGGACACGAGGGCCTGCCCGGAGGTCGACCTGGTCAAATCGACGATCATGCGCAGGGTTGTGGACTTGCCCGCCCCGTTCGGCCCCACCAGACCAGTCACGCAGCCATTCAGGGCCATGAGGCTGACGCCGTCGACGACCCGGCGACCCGAGTAATCCTTGACGAGAGCATGGACGTCGATCATCGTGGTTCTCCCCTCCGTCGCGGTCCGACCACGACCGCTCTGTGATAGCCGCTCACCTGCTCGGGTTCATCAACAGGGACTCCGGCGACCTCCACCCAAGCATGAGCAAGGAATGGGGTCGTCTGAAAGCCCGTGCACCATACCGGGGTCCTCCTTGCCATCCCGCCGAGCAGCATGACGGCCACGGATCGTTGAAGGCATCCCTTTCCTGCGCACCTCTTGCTCACGACGTTCACTGCATTGCGCCACTTGGACACCTCAGCAGCCTCAGCCGGCAGGGTGCCGCAACACACGAGTCGCAGGACCATCGAGATCACCGCTGGTGGGAGAAAACTGATCAGTCTGGCCACGGCAACGGCCAGGCTGGCAGCCAGTTTCATACGCGAACCGGCCTCATGGCGAGGCTGGGGCATCAGCGGAGCACTCATCGGATCCTCCTGATCAGACGAGCTTTGCGCAGGTCGGCCAACAGACGTACACAGTCACGCAACACGTGGTCCGGATCGGCGCCGGTGTCCCTCGCGATATCCGCCCCCACCTCCTCGAGAGTTCTTCCCCGATCGAGCGCTTCGATGACACGCACTGCCGTGGGATTGACATGCCAATAAACCCCACGAACAGTGTCCAAGAGCACCGTCCCCTCAGCAGTAGACGTGACAGCAACGTTCTTACTCAGCACAGTCATTTTAATTCCTCATGTCCATGACGAGGTAATTCAACGCGTGGCGGAGAAGGACCTCAACCAGCGCTCCACCATCTCCACCCGCAACAAATCCTCATATACCAGGCCATCGGGTGAATAAGCAGAAAGCTCCTGGTTCAACACATCCGGATCAATCAGCCCCATGTCCACCAGAACCGACCCCTCGGAGAAAAGGCTCCGAATCCTGTCACGGGACGAACTGAACGCGACAAAAGTTTCAAATGAGTACTCTCCTTTGTCGTGCCGTTGGAAATAATCTATGGGCATGTTCTCGGGGCGAGCCGCCGCCAGCAATGGCTTGATCACATCAGCTCGAAATCTGTCCTCGATCCTCAGACGCATGGCGATCGCAACAACGCGATCATCCAGATATGGACTGACGAGTCTCACTCCAGAGCCGGAAGGAAGCATCTGCTCCGTACGCCTTACCAGTGTCCCATGATAGAGCGTAGCACCCCTTACTTGATGCGAAGTACGGTCATGATGAAGCATCAGATCAGCACGCTCAGCATATTGCAATGCACGTTTCGAAAAATTGTCTCGGGCCTCGTTGGTCAAATATTTTGGGAGTCGCATGGCCGGAACCCAACGGGCTCCTTCGACGAACATATCGGAAGCCCTTGCGGAAACCCCACGAGCGATTCGCAACAGATCCGACACGGGCCCTTCATGTCGCCTGACGTGTTGTAACGTCGCACTCCATCTGAATTTGTTGACCTGACTCCATGAAAAAACATCTCGCAAACCATGTCGGACGTGCGAATGCGCCATGGACCAAGCCATCGCAGGCATTGCAGCGAAAAGCTCGTCCCCACCATGTCCATTGACATGCGCCACCGACTTTGAATTCTCATACAGTCGCCCTATCTCATCAGCAAGAGCGAGATACCTGGCATCATCACTCGGCCCCTCTGGCATCCACGCAAAAAGATCTTCTGAAAATCTGTCCCAATTCTCCTCAACCATCATTGAGACATAATCACAAATCTTGTGAGTGCTTCTCACGTCCCGCGCCGCTCGATCCGACCAGAAATGATCATGGTTTGCCGGGTCAGCCGTTCTGAAAAATAGAGTGTTGATATCATCCATAGAGCACTGCCGGGCGATGTAGACGAGCGTCGTGGAATCCAGACCACCAGACAGATCCATACTCAGCAGATCCGTTGAATCCACCAATGAATCTATCACTTCGACCAAGGCATCATGCAGAACAGGAGATAGCGACTCCACAGCGTCAATCGGATCGGGAGTACGCCACCATGAAACCTCATCGACCCTCCCATCAGCCGTGATCCTCAACCAATTCCCCGGATGCACCATACTGACTCCCGTCCAGATGATGCCCTCCGAGAATGGAAAATCCATCTGAGCCTCGGTCAACCGAATGACCAACTCATCCCGACTCACCTCAGGTCGAGTCCTGCGGAACAACGTCTCCTGTCGATCGCTGACGAGGATCTCGTCTCCACGCCGTGCCCAGAAGACGGCACTCGTACCACTGGCGGATCCTTGGGCCCTGATCGTACCGGAGGAATCACATGCGATGACCAGTCCCCCATCCTGCACCAGACTGCTCAAGTCGAGCTCCTGCACGCAACGGCAGTCGGCAGGCAGCGTCACTGACGGGTCCTGCAGACCACTTGGAAAGATGACCACCTGAACATCTCGTGACCGCCATGATCGCACACGGACCCCCTCTGAGACGACCAGCTCCCCGCCACCTAGTTCAGTCGAGGAACATATCCGCCCCTCTCCCGATGCAGCACCCCCAAATACCTGCTCACACCCTCTTCCACCGATAATGTATAGAAATGACATGGATGACTTCACCTCTTGCTTCGTACGGCTAAAACCGACGGGTCGCCGGAAAGTGGCGACCCGTCGGAGCTGGACTGATTCGACATCAAATCTGCATCTCACAGTCCACGGTGATCGTCAGGACCATGGCCAGTAGACAACAGCCAGTGCACGGAACCCCCATACGTCTTTCAGGGGTGCATGCCCTGCGCCATTGGTGGCGTCGGCAAAATCAGCGATCCTCGTCAGAACCGGCGTCTCGTACATGTCGGAGCCTCCTTCCTGTCTTGCTGCTTCGACTGCGCGATTCAACTGCGCATAACAAAGCTCTCGCACCTCTTTTAGCTCCGTTTTTAGCTCCGTCAACATCTGCACGCATGATTGACAACGAATGATGTCAGGACGTCCAACCAAACTGTCATGATATGATGATAACTGTCATAATGTGATGACATCTGGGTTTGTGTGCCACCCGACACAGGAAACCAACCAAGCCGAAAAACGAGTTCGTCGTCTGTTCACCTGCGCATCGTCCATTTGCAGGCGGTACAACCTTGGCACTCAGTCCGGAACGGTCAGAACTCCGGCGCCTCGTAGCGCACCGGGTCCGACGTGCAGCGATCTTCCTACTCCGCTCGGGATGATGTACCATCAATCTCATTGATGCTGCTCGGTGGACCACCTGCGGAGGGATGCCCATGACTCATCGCCGTTTCCTCTCGTCGTGGGGAGGAAGCACATGCCTTCTCGCTCTACTGAGCGTGGCGGCGATGTCGATCAGTTTCTCGGGGCAGAGGAGTTCGGCGCCGCCGATGATGGTGCGATGCCTCACCCTGTTGATAATGGCCATCGGCATCACGGCCATGGCCCTGCGGACTGGCCGCCCTCTGCTGGCCCTGTCAATGGTCGCCGGCGCCTATCTGCCGGCGGTCGCCCTCCATGCGGAGCAGAGCATGGCGATACCGTATTCGGCGGTTCTCCACTCCTGTCTCGTCCGGACCAGCGCAAGACGCGCAGCCGCTGGCGTTGCCGGCACCCTGGCCCTCGTCACGGTGCCAGCAGTCGTGGAGCGACCCGACTCCGACGATGAAGGCCTGCTGCTGGCCGGGCGCGCAGGAGCCGTGCTCTGCGTGGTGATGGCCGGCCTCATGGCGCGGGTGTGGCGGGCGCGGCAGGAGTCGCTACGCGAGGCGGAACGGGAGCGCCTGCGCGCCGACCGGGTGGCCCAACAGCGCGACCGGTCCATCGAGCGGGAACGACTCGCCGTTCAGCTGCACGACAGCGTGGGTCACTGCCTGACGACCATCATCGCGCTGTCCGAGGGTCTGACGGGCCTCTCGACCGACCCCGACTGCGCCAGGGCCGTCCAGGGCATCAACTCGCTGGCCCGAGAGGGGCTCGGTGAGACGCGGCAGGTCGTCGAGTCGCTCGGCACCACGCAGTCATCGGGGCCCGGCGCCGACGTCACCGGATCGGGGGTCGGCACCGTGTCGCAGCAGTGCACCGCGCAGCACGGCTGGGACGACGTCGGAGAGCTGCTCGACCATGTCCGCGCCTCCGGCATCATCACGAGCTTCACCGAGGAGGGCGCCCGCCCCGCAGGCGAGAACGGCGGGCTCTGCTTCTCCCTGACCCGCGAGGCGCTGACCAACTGCCTACGCCATGGCGCGGGCATCACGCACATAGCGGTCCTGTGGCGACACCACCCGGACGGCTCCACGCACGTCCTCGTCGAGGACGACGGCGACGTGCGGGGGCGGGAGGGGAAGGAGCCGTGCAGCGGCACGGGACTGCGCCGTCACCGGGACCTGATCCTCGCCCGACACGGGGACTTCTACGCCGGTTCACCGGACGGCAGCGGCTGGGTGATCGATGCCACTGTCGCGCCGGAGGGCGCGGAGAGGGCGACAGCGCCATGATCGGGGTCATGATCGTCGACGACCACGAGCTCGAACGCTTCGCTCTGTCCTTGGTCGTCCGCAAGGACCCGCGAATCACCGTCGTCGCCGAGGCCGAGGACGGGCGTGCCGCGTTGGACGTGATCGCCGGCCTGAGGGGGCGAGGTCGACCGATCCCGGACGTCATCCTGATGGACGTGCGCATGCCCGGTATGGACGGGATCCAGGCGACCCGGCGGATCGTCGGGGCGTTCCCCGGGGTGCACGTCCTCATCCTGACCACGTACGACCAGGACGATTACGCGTTCAAGGGGCTGTCCGCGGGCGCAGTGGGCTTCCTTCTCAAGGACGCCAGAGGGGAGGACATCACCCGTGCCATCCACGCGCTGGCCGCTGGAGAGGCGGTGCTGACCCCACGGATCACCCGCAAGATCCTGAGCAGGGCGGGACGCCTGGACCCGCCCGATGGGCGCCTGCCGGACGCCCTGTTCTCCGAGCTGTCCCCGCGCGAGCGGCAGGTCGTCGAGCTGATGGCCGACGGCCGGTCGAACGGCGAGATCGCGAAGGTCATGACGATCCAGGAGGCATCGGTACGGCGCAGCGTCAGCAGGATCCTGGCGAAGACCGGGCTGCGCGACCGGGTGCAGATCGTATCGGCCTGGTACAAGGCCATGAGCTGACGGCCCGGCCCTGCGCGCGTCGGCCGCCCTCAGTCCGCGAGCTGCCTGCGCTTCGCCTCGACGGCCCGCTCGGCCTCGGCGCACACGCGGTCGAGGTCGCGGCCGATGCTCGCCGCCGAGTAGGCGGCGAACAGGCCCTCGACGAGCGGGGCCGCGAGCAGCCTCGTGCGCTCGGCCACCTCCGGGTCGAGGAACTCGACGGCGGTCTGAGCGCTCATCACGGCACTGCCCAGGTCCATGAGGACGACGACGCCCTCCCCGTCGTCGGCGCGCCCGACGGCCTCGACGATCGCCATGGCATCGGTGCCGAGCGCGCCCTCGGCGGTGCCGGCGGCCGTCTCGAGGCGCACCCGCGAGGCCGGCATGAGCCGCCGCGTGAGATCGACGGCGGCCCCGGCCAGCTGCCGCGAGTGGGAGACGACGACGATGCCGGTCATGCCGTCTCCCCCGCCACGGCCCGGGCCAGGGCGTCGACGATGATGGCCGTCGAGGCGGCACCGGGGTCGATGTGCCCGGCGGAGCGCTCCCCCAGGTAGGAGGCGCGCCCCTTGGTGGCGATCATCGGCTCCGTCGCGTCCCGGCCGGACGCCGCGGCGTCCGCGGCGGCGCGCGTCGCGGCGACGATGTCCTCGGGGTGCCCCCTGAGGGCGCGCAGCGCCGGGTACCAGGCGTCGAGCATCGTCTTCTCGCCCTCGGCGGCCTTCCCCCGGGCGACGAGGCCGCCGACGCCCGCCTCGACGGCGTCGGCCAGTGAGGTCGAGCCGATCGCCCCGACATCCTTGAGGGCCCCGCCCATGCGCAGGAGGAAGGTGCCGTAGAGCGGCCCGGCCGCGCCGCCGACGGTGGACACGAGGGTCATGCCCGCCTTCTTGAGCAGGGCGTCGGCCCCTCCGGGCCCGCCCGCGTCCACCGCCTCGACGACGGCCGCCATGCCGCGCCGCATGTTGGTGCCGTGGTCGGCGTCGCCGATGGCCGCGTCGAGCTCGGTGAGCTCGTCGGCGCGCTCGGCGATCGCGGCGTCGGCCAGTCGCAGCCAGGTCACGAGGACGTCGGAGCCGATCGTCGCCGCCATCTCAGGCCCCCCAGCGCAGCCCGGGCGTGTTCACCGGGGCGTCCCACAGGCGCAGCATCTCGTCGTCGGCGCGCAGCAGGGTGAGCGAGCAGCCGGCCATGTCGAGGCTGGTGATGTAGTTGCCGACGAGGCGGCGCTCGATCCCGACGCCCCTGGCCGCGAGCAGCTCGGCGACCTCGTGGTACATGACGTAGAGCTCGATGAGCGGGCTCGCGCCCATGCCGTTGAGGAAGGCGATGACGCCGTGGCCGTCGCCGGCGGGCAGCTCGGCGAGGATCGGCTCGACGAGTCGCCCGGCGATCTCGGAGGCTGGGGCGATCTTCTCGCGGTGGCGGCCGGGCTCGCCGTGGATGCCGATGCCGATCTCCATCTCGTCGTCGGGCAGGTCGAAGGACGGCTTGCCGTTGGCGGGAACGGTGCAGCTGGTGAGCGCCATGCCCATCGAGCGCCCGTTGGCGTTGACGCGGGTGGCGATCTCGGCGACCTCGGCCAGGGGGCGGCCCTGCTCCGCGGCGGCGCCGGCGATCTTCTCGGCGAGGACGGTGACCCCCACGCCGCGGCGACCGGCCGTGTAGAGGGAGTCCTCGACGGCGACGTCGTCGTTCGTGACGACCGTGGCGACCTCGATGCCGGAGCCGGCGGCGATCTCGGCGGCCATCTCGAAGTTCATGACGTCGCCGGTGTAGTTCTTCACCAGGTGGAGCACGCCGGCGCCGCGGTCGACGGCGGTGGTGGCGGCGATGATCTGGTCGGGCACCGGCGAGGTGAAGATCTCGCCCGCGCAGGCGGCGTCGAGCATGCCGGGGCCGACGAAGCCCCCGTGAAGGGGCTCGTGCCCGCTGCCACCGCCGGAGACGATGGCGACCCTGCCCTGCTCCTTGGCGCGGGCCCGGTAGACGATGTGCTTGTCGAGGTCGACGCGCAGGGCGTCCGGATGCGCGGCCGCCATGCCCGCCAGGGCATCCGCGACGACGGTGTCGACGGAGTTGATGAGTTTCTTCATGGCACGAAGGTACCGCCACCGCCCCGCGCCGTCGCCCCCGACCGGCCCATCCCGGGGCGGCGGGGCGCGCGGGGCGGGGCCGCCGGGCGCGACTATGGTTGGCCCCGTGCCCTCGTCCGTCGCCCCGTCCGGTCATGACGCGCCCCACGCCACCCTCATCGCCCAGGCGGCGCAGATCCTCTACACGAACGGCGAGACGACGCACGCCACGACCGAGGTCGTCGGCGAGCTCAACGCGCTGTTCGGCACCGACTACACGCTCGTCCCGTCCTGGCCCCAGCTGAGCCTGCTGCATCCCGACGGCACGATCGTCCGCGCGGTCCCCACCCGCATCGAGGGCATCAACATGCGCCGGGTCAGCCGCATCCACAAGGCGCTCCACGCGCCCGGCGGCCCCGACCGCGCCGGGCTGACCGCGGCCGTCGCGCAGGCGGCCCGACTCCCCGCCTGCCCCACCTGGCTGTTCTGCCTGGCCTGCGGGGTCGGCGCGACGATGATGTCTCTGCTCTACGGCATCGGTCACGTCCACTCCGTGGCACTGCTCTTCGCGGCCTCCGCCCTGGGCGGGCTCCTCCGGCGGGTCCTGCCGGCGGGCGCGGGCCAGGCGACCCGGGCCCTGGCCGCCGCCTTCGTCGCGGGCCTGGCCGGAGCCCTCTCGGTGCACCTGGGCTGGTCGAGCTCGGCCCGACTGATCGCCGTCTGCCCCGGCATGATGCTCGTGCCGGGCCCGCAACTGCTCAACGCCTGCATGGACATCGCCCGACACCGCCACGACTTGGCGGTGGCGCGCATCTGCGAGGCCGGCCTCACGATCCTCGCCATCGCGGCGGGCATCATCGGCGGCCTGGCCCTGGGCGGGGCGGACCTGCCCGTCACCGCCCGGACCGGCGCCATCCCACTGTGGCTCGACGTGCTCGCGGCGGCCGGTGCGGCCTGCTGCTTCCCCGTCTTCTTCTCGATGCCCTACCGGACGATCATCCTGGCCTTCCTCGCCGGGGCCCTCGGTCACGGCGTGCGCTGGCTGGCGATCAACGACCTGGGCTGGAGCGCACCGGCCGGGGCCCTCCTCGACTGCCTGGTGGTGAGCCTCGTCGCGACGCCCATCTGCCGGTTGCGCCACGTCCCCTTCGCCGGGGTCGGCTTCGCCTCGGTGGTCGCGCTCGTGCCGGGCGTCTACCTGTTCCGCGGCATGGCCGGGCTCATCGCCTTCACGACCTCGGCGGGCGACCCGGCCGAGGCGCTGGCGACGATGACCGACCTCACGACGGCGGGTTTCATCATCGTCGCGATGGCCATCGGCCTCATCGCCCCGCACCGGCTCATCGACGCCTGGATGGACCGCCTCGACGCCCGGAGGGCCCGCGGCCGGACGAGCGGGTGAGCTCCGGGACGCGGCCGGGCGCGCCGGGCCCCGTCTACGCTCGGAGGCATGTTCGACCAGCTTCCGCACCAGCCCGCCGCCGAGCACCCCGAACTGCTCGGCGAGCCCGTCCGCCGGCTCATCCACCTGCTGCCCGACGCCGAGGTCTTCGTCATCGACCCGGCGCTGTCCGACACCGAGGCGCTGTGCCGGGCCTACGGCGAGGACGAGTCGACCTGCGGCAACTGCGTCATCGTCCGGGGCCGGCGCGGCGAGACGGAGCGCACCGCGGCCTGCCTGGCCCTGGCCACCACTCGCGTCGACGTCAACCGGCTCGTCCGCAGGCGCCTCGACGTGCGCAAGTGCTCCTTCGCCCCGATGGACGACGCGGTCGCCGAGTCCGGCATGGAGTACGGCGCGATCACCCCGGTGGGGCTGCCGCCCGAGTGGCCGATCTGGATCGACACGGCGGTGGCGCGGGCCGAGCGGGTCTGCATCGGCGCCGGGACCAGGTCCGCCAAGCTCATCGTCCCGGGCCGTTCGCTGTCGGCGTTGCCGAACGCCGAGATCGTCGACCAGCTGGCGCACTGAATCCGCCCTGAGCGTCGACACGGCCCCACCGGCCCGGAATATCAGGGTCTTGACATGGGATTTCACCGGGGACCGAACGGCCCTTCCCCTGGCCTTGCCCCCACCGGTTCACTAAGCTGTTGCCAGCCGACAGGGGGTGCAGGAGCCGTCATGACCAACCGTGATGAGCAGCCGTTGCGCACCGATCCGGCGGAGTACGCGGCCGCCGAGTTCGAGCTGCAGAGCACCGGTCAGGCCGACTACGGCAACTGCGTGCCGTCCCGGCTCATGCGCGTCCTGTTCATCCTCTGCGGCGTCCTGCTGCTCGTCTTCGCGCTGCTGCTCATCGTGTGGGCCCACGCGAGCGCGCTGATCGTCGTCGGTCTCCTGTGCGCCCTCGTGATCGCCTTCACCGTCTACATGGAGCTGTGCCGCCGGCTCTTCGCCTTCGACGGCGGAGGCCTCATGGGCGCCATGCACCAGATGGTCGTCGACAACCTCGACTGGGACGGTCGCGGCCGGCTCCTCGACATCGGCTGCGGCGCCGCGGCGCTCACCGCCCGTTGCGCCATGACCTTCCCCGACGGGGAGTTCACCGGCATCGACGACTGGGGCGCCACGAGGAGTCGCGCCAAGGAGCAGTGCGAGGCCAACGCGCGCGCCGAGGGCATCACCGCGCCCATGTCCTTCGTCGAGGGGGACGCGGCCCATCTCGACTTCCCCGACGGCTCCTTCGACGCCGCGGTGAGCAACTTCGTCTTCCACGAGGTTCGCTCCGAGCCCGACAAGCGGGCCCTCGTCCGCGAGGCGCTGCGCGTCGTCCGCCCGGGCGGCGCCTTCAGCTTCCAGGACCTGTTCGCCCAGCCGAGGCTCTACGGCGACATGACGGCCTTCGTCCAGGAGCTCCGCGCCGAGGGCGTCTCCGACATCGAGTACATCCCCCACACCGAGAACCTCGTCGGCGCCCCCTCCTGGGTCAGGACGCCGTGGATGATCCGCAACGCCGGAATCCTCCACGGCCATCGCTGAGCCCCCGGGGCCGCCGGTCGGGGTCGAACCCGGTGGCACGAGATTCCGGACGAGGCGGCACGTCGGCGCAGCCTCGTTTAGAGTGAGGTCATGCGCGTAGTGGTGTGCGGCGAAGCACTCATCGATCTCATCCCCGACAACTCCGTCCCCGGCACGACGCAGTCGAGCCTGTGGCAGGCGCACTCCGCCGGCGGTCCGCTCAACACGGCGATCGCCCTGGCCCGCCTGGGCATGCCCGCCCAATTCCTCGGCCGTCTCGGCGGCGACGGCTTCGGCGCCCAGCTGCGCAGTCACCTGGCCGTCAACGACGTCGGTCTGGACCTGACCGTGCAGACCGAGGCCGAGCCCACCTCGCTGGCGATCGTCAGCGTCGACTCCACCGGTCAGGCCACCTACACCTTCCACCTGAGGAACACGGCCAACTTCAACTGGAGGCCCGAGGACCTGCCCGAGCTGACCGCCGACGACTGGCTCCACACCGGCTCGCTGGTGGCCGTCGTCGAGCCGGGCCGCAGCACCCTGCTCGACTACCTGGCCAGGACGCCGGCGCGGCTGTCGTTCGACCTCAACGTGCGTCCCACCGTGGAGCCCGACCCCGGGCGCTACGCCGAGCTGCTCGACCCCTTCCTCACGGTGCTCGGCGAGCGCGGCGGCATCGTGAGGGCCAGCGACGAGGACCTGCGCTGGCTCGACCCGTGCAGCGGGGCGAGCGCCCAGGAGCTCGCCGCCGGCATGGCCCGCGACCACGGGCTCGACATGGTCGTCGTCACGGTCGGCGGTCAGGGCGCCTTCGCGGTCGGCGCGGATCGCGAGCTCGCGTCGGTGCCGGGCATCCCGACGGCCGTCGCCGACACCGTCGGGGCCGGCGACACCTTCACCGCCGGCTTCCTCAAGGTGTGGCTCGACGAGCAGGATCTCACCGAGGCGATGCGCAGCGGCTGCGCGGCCGCCTCGATCACCTGCTCGCGCATCGGCGCGGACCCGCCGGACGCCGACGAGGTGGCGGCCCTGCTCGCCCGCTCCTGAGCGGCCGGCGCGGCCCCGGGGGCATCGTGGGGAGGGGTCCGGGGATTCCCCGGGCCCCTCCCCGCGGAACCGGCCTCATCCGCGCCGAAGGTGCAGCCTGCGCAGGATGGAGTCGAGGAAGGCGTCGAACTCGCGGACCCGGAAGATCCTCACGCCGATGAGCAGGAAGACCGAGAAGACGACCACCCCGACGGCATCGGCCGCGTACTGGGCGAGCAGCGTGTCGTGCATGGTCCAGACGATGAACGAGCCGACGAGGTAGGCGGGCACGCCGCCGACGACCGAGGCGGCGAGCATGCGGGCGTACAGGCCGAGGACGCCGCGCAGGTTCAGGCCCTCCATCTGGCGGCGGGCGTACCCGGTGAAGACGATGGACAGCGCCGCATTGCCGACGAACATGCCCGCGCAGATCGTCACGACGCCGACCCTGGCCGGGGCGAACGAGGCCGCCAGGGCGAAGAGCACCTGGAGGCCGGTGACCAGGCACTGCATCCACAGGTTCGTGCCGCCCTGCTCGGTGGCGAAGCAGTACTGCTGCTGCAGCGTGACGATCGTGTACGGGACGGTCGAGGCGGCCATGAGCACGAGCGCCCAGGCGGTCGCGGTGGCCTCCACCGGGGCCAGGCTCCAGTAGATGCCGCGCACGACCGGGCGGGCCAGCGCGATGAGCACGACGCTCGTCGGGATGATGCCGACCATCGGCAGGGTCAGGCCCTTGTGGAGCAGTTCGCGCATGCCGTCCAGCCCCGACTCCTCGTCGCGGCGTTGCCAGGCGCGGGCCAGCTGCGGGAACAGCGCCGTGAGGATCGAGAAGGCGATGAGCGAGTAGGGCATCTGGAAGAGCGTGTTGGCGTTCTGGTAGGCCGCGTAGCCGGCCACGTACTGGCCGGCGGGGCCGCGGTCGATCATGCCGGTCGCGACGTTCATGATGAACAGGCCGCCGCCCTGGGCGATGCACAGCGCCAGGAAGGTGAGGCCGGCGAAGCGTCCGACCTGGCCGAAGCCGTAGCCGCGCAGGCCCCAGCGGGGCCGCCAGCGGAAGCCGGTGCGCGCCAGCACGGGCACGAGGACGAGCGCCTGCGCGAGGATGCCGAGGCTCGCGGTGCCGGCGAGCACCAGGATCATCGAGCCGGTCCAGGCCGACGGGTCGGCCTGCTGCCCCCACAGGCGCAGGAAGGCGAGCTCGCCGGAGATGGCGACGACATTGTTGAGCACGGGCGCCCACCCGTAGGGTCCGAAGGAGCCGCGCGCGTTGAGCAGATTCCCGAAGACGGCGAAGACGCCGTAGAAGAGCACCTGCGGCATGCAGAGGAAGGCGAACTCGACCGCCAGGTGCAGGGCGGGGCCCTGCAGCCGGGTGAAGACGCGCATGAGCACCTCGGCGCCGACCGTGCACAGGAGCGCGACGCCCGCGATGAGCGCGAAGGTGACCGTGAGGAGCCGGTCGACGAACTCCCGGCCGCCGTCGGGGCGCTTCATCGCCTTGGTGATCTGCGGCAGCAGGACGGCGTTGAGGATGCCGCCCGACAGGAGTACGAGGATGTAGTTCGGCAGCGAGTTGGCCGAGCGGAAGGCGTCGGCGGCGAGGGTCTGGCCGACGACCTTGACCAGGAGCATGGCGTTGACCATGCCCAGGACCCGGGACACGAGGGTGCCCGAGGCCATGAGGACGGAGTTGCGGCCGAGATTGCGGCGGTCGCGCTCGTCGAGCTCGTCCTGGCTCGGCCCCCCGTCCGACGGCGGACCCGCGCCCACGCGCGGCGCCCCGGGACCGCTCGGGCCCGGGCTCACCAAGCGCCCCACCCCCGGCAGGGCGGGCGCCAAGGCCTCGAGCTCGGTGCGCGGGATGATGCGCGTCTGCTCGTCGTCGCCGTAGGGGTCCGGCGGCGGCTCGGCGGCCCGGCGGGGGCGATAGCTCAACGCCCGGTACCCGCGTAGACGACGGCCTCGCCGTCGGCGTCGAGGCCGAAGGCGGAGTGGGCGGCGCGGACGGCCCGGTCGAGCAGGTCGACCTCGACCACGACGGAGATGCGGATCTCCGAGGTGGAGATCATGTCGATGTTGATGTCCTGCTCGGCGAGGGCGTCGAAGAAGCGGGCGGTGACGCCCGGGTGGGTGCGCATGCCGACGCCGATGACGGACAGCTTGCCGATCTGGTCGTCGTAGAGGAGCTTCTCGAAGCCGATCTCGTCCTGGCCGGCCTTGAGCGCGTCGATGGCCCTCTTGCCGTCGCTCATCGGCAGGGTGAAGGAGATGTCGGTGCGGCCCGTGGCGGCCGAGGCGTTCTGGACGATGACGTCGATGTTGATCTCTGCCTCGGCGATGACGTCGAAGATCCTGGCGGCCTTGCCGATCTGGTCGGGCACCCCGACGATGGTGATCTTCGCCTCGCCGCGGTCGGAGGCGACGCCGGTGATAATGGCCTGTTCCATCTCATTGCCCTTCTTCATGTCGGTGTGGCCCGTGACCCAGGTGCCCGGCTTGTCGTCGAACGAGCTGCGGACGTGCACGGGGATGTTCTCGCGGCGCGCGTACTCGACGCAGCGCAGGTGCAGCACCTTCGAACCGCAGGCCGCCATCTCCATCATCTCCTCGTAGGTGATCTCGGGGATCGGGGCGGCCGCCGGGACGATGCGGGGGTCGGCGGTGAAGACGCCGTCGACGTCGGTGTAGATCTCGCAGTACTCGGCGCCGAGCGAGGCGGCGAGGGCGACCGCCGTGGTGTCGGAGGCGCCGCGGCCGAGCGTCGTGACGTCCTTGGTGTCCTGGCTGACGCCCTGGAAGCCGGCGACGATGGTGATGTTGCCGGCCTCGAGGGACTTGTTGACGCGGCCGGGGGTGATGTCGATGATGCGGGCGTTGCCGTGCAGCCCGGTCGTGATGACGCCGGCCTGGCTCCCGGTGTAGCTGCGGGCGGGCACGCCGAGGTCGTTGAGGGCCATGGCGAGCAGGGCGGCGCTCTGGCGCTCGCCGGTGGTGAGCAGCATGTCGAGCTCGCGGGGCTGGGGCTGGGGGCTCACCTCGAGGGCCAGGTCCATGAGCTCGTCGGTGGCGTCGCCCATCGCCGAGATGACGACGACGACGTCGTTGCCCTCCTGTCGGGCGCGGGCGATGCGCCGTGCGACGCGCTTGATGGACGCGGCATCCGCAACGGATGATCCGCCGTACTTCTGGACGATCCTGGCCATGGGTCCCCCCTGTGGTTCGACGCAGCCAACTCTAGCGGGCGGTCACCGGGCCCCGGGGAATAGCATGGCGGGGTGGACATCTCATCATCCCTGCGCATCGGCGATGTCGAGCGCGACGCCGCCCTCGCGCGGCTCCAGTCGCACTACGCCGCCGGTCGGCTGAGCACCGGGGAGTTCGAGGAGCGCATGGAGAAGGCGCTCGCCGCGCACTACCAGAGCGAGCTCGACCCGCTGTTCACCGATCTTCCCGACGACCCGCAGACCCGCTTCTTCGACGAGACGGGCCCGGTCGGGCGGGCCGCCCGTCCCAGCGCGCTGACGCCCTGGCAGGCGCCGCCGGCCCCCCGGCCGTCGCATCGCGGGGTGACGGGCGCGATGCTCGTCGCCGTCGGCGGGCTGGTCTGGTCGGCCGCCCTCATCGCCACCCTGCTCGGCGCGCCGGGAGAGGTCTGGGCCGCCGCGATCGCGGTCATGGTGGGCTGCGGCATCATGAGCAGGAGCCTGCGCCGCGGCGACCGACAGGAATTGCCGGCCGTCGGGGAGCGGCCGGCGGCCCTGCCCGGGGGCCCGGACGACTCCGTGCGGCCACACGCGGGCCGGGAGCAGTACCGCACGGCCCGGCAGGAGGCGCGGGCCGTGCGTCGCGAGCTCCGCGACACCGTCCGGGAGCAGTACCGCACCCGGCGCCGCGAGTACCGCCGCAGGCGCCGCGGCCGCTGACCCGATCGTCCACCGGTACGGCCCCCTACCGGCCGGCCCCTGAATCCGCTGTGCGGAATCTGTTCATCGAGCGCGCGAGATTTTAGGCTCATGCCATGAGCATTCAATGGGGAATCGCCGGGTCGGGCCGCATCTCCCACATGATCGCGGCGGAGTTCGGGGCCGTCGAGGACGCCGAGGTCGTCGCCGTCGGCTCGCGCAGCACGGAGCGGGCGCGGGCCTTCGCCGCCGAGTTCGGCATCCCGCACGCCCACGGCAGCTACGAGGCGCTCGTCGCCGACCCGCAGGTCGACGCGCTCTACATCGGCACGCCCAACGCCCGGCACTTCCCGCTGGCGCTGGCGGCGATCGATGCCGGCAAGGCAGTCCTCGTCGAGAAGTCGATGTGCTGCCAGGGCGAGCACGCGCGCCAGCTCATCCGCGCCGCCGCCGAGCGCCGGGTCTTCCTCATGGAGGGCATGTGGACGCGCTTCCTGCCGGCCATCCGGGCGGCCCACCAGGCCGTCGAGTCCGGCCGCATCGGCCAGGTGCGCACGCTCCAGGGCGACCTGTTCGCCCACCGCCCCTTCGACCCGACCGACCGCCTCTTCGCGCCCGAGCTGGGCGGCGGGGCGATGCTCGACCTGGGCGTCTACGTGCTGCACTTCGCCCAGGACTTCCTGGGCGCGCCGTGCTCCATGCAGTGCACGGGGCGCTGCTACGACAACGGGGTGGACGCCGACATGGGGCTCCAGCTGCGCTACGACGACGGCTCGTTCGCGCAGCTGTGCTGCTCGCTGGCCGGCCACGGCCCGGCGCGCATGGTCATCGCCGGCACCGAGGGATTCATCGAGGTCGGCCCGCGCTTCCACCACCCCTCGGAGATCACCGTGCACGCCCCGGACGACGGCCCTCAGGTGATCAGCGAGCCGTTCGAGGGCTCCGGCTACCGCCTCGAGCTCCAGTCCGTCACCGATGCCATCGCCTCGGGCGCCACCGAGCACGAGCTGGTGCCGCTCGCCGACTCGCTGGCCGTCTCGCAGACGATGACCGAGGCGCTCGACCGGTTCGGCTACCGTCCGCACGACCAGCTGACCCTGTGAGGCCCCGAGGCGCCGGAGCGGGGCATCCCGCGGACGGGCCACCGCCCCGACCCGACGGGCCGACCCGCGGGCGACGACCGGGACGCCCGACTGGTTCGGACGCCGCCCGCACGACCGCGCGTCCCCCCGTCCCGGGCGGGCGGGCCCCGGGCCACCGGGGCGGGGCGCCGTGGTGGGATCCTGGATGCGGCGCGCCGACGGTCGACGCGCCGACGGAGGGAGCACGATGACGACAGTCGGATTCATCGGGGCGAACGGCCTCATGGGCCATGGCATGGCCTCGAACATCGCCAGGAGCGGTTTCGATCTTCTCTACACGGTGCACGCGCACGCGCCGGCCGGGCTCGACGAGCTGGGCGCCCGGCGCGTCGACTCGAACGCCGAGCTGGGCGCCCGCTGCGACATCGTCGTCCTGTGCATCACGACGGCCCAGGACGTCCAGCAGACGGTGACCGGCCCCGACGGCCTGCTCACCCGGCCCCGCGAGGGCCTGGTCATTGTCGACGCGGCGACGAGCGAGCCGGCCGTCACGCGCGAGCTCGCCGCGCAGGCCGCCGCGCTCGGCGTGGCCTATGCGGATGCGCCGCTCACCCGCGGCCCCGCCGAGGCGGAGGCGGGCCGCCTCAACACGCTCGTCGGGGCCGACGACGAGGTCTTCGCCCGGATCGAGCCGGTGCTGGCGAGCTACTGCGAGAACATCCTGCGCGCCGGCCCGGTGGGCGCCGGTCACACGATCAAGCTGCTCAACAACTTCTGCCTCCAAGCGGCGACGACGGCCCTGGCCGAGTCGTTCGCCGTGGCGCGGGCGGCGGGCGCCGATCCGCGGACGCTCGTCGACGTGCTGGGCAGGGGGATGTTCGACAACCAGCTGCTGGCCATCATGGGGGCCGCTCTGGACGGCGACCACGAGCGTCAGCAGTTCGCCCTGGGCAACGCCCGCAAGGACGTGCGCTACTACACGCGGCTGGCGGGCGACGTCCAGGTGGCGCCGGTCGTGGGCGACGGCGTCCACGAGGCGCTGTCGCTGGCGTGCTCGGCGGGCTACGCCGAGCGCAACGTGCCGTGGGTGACGGAGGCGGCGGCCCGGATCAACGGCCTGCCGGGTTCGGAGTCCTGACGGGCCCGGGATCCTGACCATCCCGGCCGCCAACCCATCGCCGCCGCCATCCCGGCCGCTCTCCGAATCCGCTCCCACCCCATTCTCCGGCCAACACCCCAGATATGTCCGATGTGGGAACGGAAAGGGGGGATGGGAACGAAAGAGGGGGGAGTGGGGCCCGCTCGGCCGCGCATCCGCTCGAGGACCCGACGGGCGCGCCGCGCCTCAGGCCCTGCCGACCCTCACCCGCAGGCCCAGGTCGTCCTCGGCACGCCAGTCGTCGGCTGGCTCGGCCCGGTGCATGCTCGTGGCGAGCACCTCGGAGGCGATGAGCCCGGCATGGGTCTCGATGGCCTCGACCAGATCGGCGTCGTCGCTGGCCCAGGCCAGGTCGATGCGGTCCGAGACGTCGAGCCCGGCGGCCTTGCGGGAGTCCTGCACGAAGCGGATGACCTCGCGGGCCCGCCCGGCGCTGACGAGCTCGGGGGTGAGCGTCAGGTCCAGGGCGATGGTGTCGCCCTGGACGTCGGCCACCGACCAGCCCTCGCGGGGGCGCTCGGTGATGAAGACGTCGTCGGGGCCCAGCTCGACGGCCCCGACGCCCTCGACGTCCAGCGTCACGGATCCGTCGGCCAGCCCGGCCGCCAGGGCGGCGGCGTCGGCGGCGGCGATGGCCCCGGCGACGACGGGCGTCTGCTTGCCGTACCGCCTGCCGAGCGCCCGGAAGTTGGCCTTGGCGCTGTGGACGACGACGTCGCCGGCCGAGCCGAACGAGTCGAGGCGCTCGACGTTCAGCTCGGCGGTGATCTCCGCGACGAGCTCGGCGGGCAGCTTCGCCAGGGCGGCGGAGCTCACGAGCGCCCTGCCCAGCGGCTGGCGGGTCCGCACCCCGGCCTCGGCACGGGCGGCGCGGCCGACCTCGACGAGACGGCGGGCGAGACCCATGGCCTCGTCCAGCCCCGCGTCGATGAGGGCCGTGTCGGCCTGCGGCCAGCTGGTCAGGTGAACCGACTCGGGGGCGCCGGGGACGGTCGGGCGGAAGAGGTCCTGCCAGACCCTCTCGGTGATGAAGGGCGCCAGCGGCGCCATGAGCCTCGTGAGCGTGGCGAGGGTCTCGTGCAGCGTCCACAGGGCGCCCGGGTCGCCGTCCCAGAAGCGGCGACGGGAGCGGCGCACGTACCAGTTCGACAGCTCGTCGATGAAGGCCTGGATGAGCGTGCCGTAGCGCTGGGAGTCGAAGTCCTCCAGCGCCGCCGTGGCGTCGACGACGAGCTTGTTGGTGGCACTGGTCAGCCACCGGTCGAGGACATGGCGACCGGCCGGCTCGGGGGCCCGTCCGACGGGCGCCCAGCCGTTGGCGCGGGCGTACAGGCTCTGGAAGGCGACCGTGTTCCAGTAGGTCAGCATGACCTTCCGGACGACCTCCTGCAGCGTCGTGTCCCCGACGCGGCGGGCCGACCACGGAGAGCCCGCCGCGGCCATGAACCAGCGGACCGCGTCGGCCCCGTGCCGGTCCATGAGCGGGACCGGCAGGAGGATGTTGTTGAAGTGCTTGCTCATCTTGCGGCCGTCCTCGGCGAGGATGTGGCCCAGGCAGAGCACGTTCTTGTAGCTGGACCGGCCGAAGACGAGGGTCGGCACCGTCATCATCGTGTAGAACCAGCCGCGGGTCTGGTCGATGGCCTCGCAGATGAAGTCGGCCGGGAAGTGCTCCTCGAAGCGCTCCTTCGAGCCGGGGACCCACGGATAGCCCCACTGGGCGAAGGACATCGAGCCCGAGTCGAACCAGGCGTCGATGACCTCGGGGACGCGGCGGTAGGTGCCGGGCTCCCCGGGCAGGGCGAAGGTCACGTCGTCGACGAACGGACGGTGCGGATCCATGTCGGCCAGCTCGGGCCTGCCGGCCAGTCGGGCGAGCTCGGCGCGCGAGCCGACGCAGCGCAGCCTCGAGGGGTCCTCGTCGTTGCGCCAGATCGGCAGCGGCGTGCCCCAGTAGCGGGTACGCGACAGCGCCCAGTCGATGTTGTTGCGCAGCCAGTCCCCGTAGCGGCCCCACTTGATGGACTCCGGGTACCAGGTGGTCTCCTCGTTCTGGGCGAGGAGCTCCTCCCTGCGCCGGGTCGTGCGGATGTACCAGCTAGGCTGCGCGTAGTAGATGAGCGGGGTGCCGCAGCGCCAGCAGTGCGGGTACGAGTGGGTGTGCATGTCCGAGCGGAAGAGGATGCCCCGCTCGGCCAGGTCGGACAGCACCACCGGATCGGCGTCCTTGAAGAACAGGCCTCCGACGAGGGCCAGCCCCTCCTCGAAGGTGCCGTCCGGGCGGATCGGGTTGATGATCGGCAGGTCGTTGGCGCGCCCCACGGCCATGTCGTCGGCGCCGAAGGCCGGGGCCTGGTGCACCAGGCCGGAGCCGTCCTCGGTGGTGACGTAGTCGGCGAGCACGATGAAGTTGGCGCGCCGGTCGAAGGGCACGATGTCGTAGGGGCGCTCGTAGTCCCAGCCGGCCATGTCGGCGCCGGTGACGGTCTCGAGGACGCGCCAGAGGCGGTTGCCGTCCTCGTCGACGTCGCCCAGCACGGCGTCGAACAGCGGGGCGGCCACGACGAGCTCCTGGGAGCCGTCGGTGGCGAGCACGTAGTCGACCTCGGGGTGCACGGCGACGGCCGTGTTCGAGACGAGCGTCCAGGGCGTCGTCGTCCACACGAGCAGCCGGGCGCCGCGGGCGGCCCACGGGCCGCTGGTCAGCGGGAAGGTGACGTAGATCGACGGCTCGGTGACGTCCTTGTAGCCCTGCGAGACCTCGTGGTCGGACAGGGCCGTCTCGTCGCGGGGGCAGTAGGGCGTGACGCGGTGGTCCTGGACGAGCAGGCCCTCGTCGAAGATCCGCTGGAGGGCCCACCACTCGGAGTCGACGTACTCGGGCGCCATCGTCCAGTAGGCGTCGTCCATGGCCACCCAGTAGCCCATGCGGCGGGTCAGCTCGGCGAACTCGTCGACGTGCTCGGTGACCGAGGCGCGGCACCTCTCGTTGAAGCGCCCGATGCCGTAGTCCTCGATCTGGCTCTTGTGGTCGATGCCGAGCTCCTTCTCGACGGCCAGTTCGACGGGCAGGCCGTGGCAGTCCCAGCCGGCCTTGCGGTCGACGCAGAAGCCCTGCATCGTCTTGAAGCGGGGGAAGAGGTCCTTGAAGACACGGGCCTCGATGTGGTGGGTTCCGGGCTGGCCGTTGGCGGTGGGCGGGCCCTCGAAGAAGTTCCAGCGCGGCCCGTTCCGGGTGGCCCGCCAGCTCTTCCCGAAGGTGCCGTCGGCCTCCCAGAAGGCGATGATTCCGTGGTCCATCGCCGGAAGGTCGATCTGGGCCGGAACCGCCCGGTAGCCGGCGGTGGTGGATTCGTGCCCGGACTCGCTCGATGTCATCGTTCCTCTTCGCTGTTGACGCCTCCGACGCTGCGAAGGGACGGGATCCCGGCGTCAGGACGCCGGGGGCGGCCCGCGGTACCACCCTTCTTGGGGCGCCCCGGGGGCGCCCCCTCTCGCTTGCTCGCCGCTGCCGGTTCTAGTGAGCAGGCTCCCCTGCCGTTCTTCCGGCGGCTCCGGAGTGATGGCTCCCTCGACGCCTGCGACCCGGAACATTGTAGACGAGTCCGCGCAGAGCCCCACCCGGCCGCCGCGGACCGGCCGTTCGCGGCGTTCCGGCGCGCACGAGGAGCGCATCCCGGTCCTGTCGGGATCGAGACGCCCGGGGCCGGTTCCGGCGCGCCCGAGGCGGCACAGCACATGCGTCCAGAACCCGAGGGTCCTGCCGCATGGCGGACGTCCCGGCGCACTGAGGGGCGCATGCCGCAGAGGCCGACGTCGCCCCGGCACGGAACAGGCGCTCGGGGCCCGATCGAGGGCCCCGCGCGAGCGCTCGACGCAGGCGCCCGGGGCCCGTCGCTGGTCCCCGCCCCGGGACACGCCCACGGAGCGCCCCCTGCGCCGCTCCGGACCCATCCTGTGAACAAGATTGATTTTTTGACTAGGCATGATATGAATTTTCGTGCTCGATTGATAAGCTGAGGGGGTTCACCTCCACAGCGGGACCGCCGTGCCCGCATGAGCGATTCGGAGTCTGTGCATGGCAGTGCCAGAGGGCTACCGCGAGTTCGTCGCGGAGCACACCCCGGCGCTCTACCGCACCGCCTTCCTCCTCTGCCACGACCGCGAGAGGGCGGAGGACCTGCTCAATCGCACCGCCAGCTCCCTGCTGAAGCAGTACAAGCGCCGCACGAGCGACGCCGAGTGCGCCGAGTGGGTCAGGCTCCGCGTCTACCGCATCTTCCTCGAGGACACCGCCAAGAAGGGCTACGAGGAGGCCCCCGCCTCGAACGCGGGCGAGCAGAGCGGCGAGGCCTTCATCGCCCGCCGTCTGGCCGCTCTTCCCCCCGCCGACCGGGCCATCGCCGTGCACGCCGTCCTCGACGACTGCAGCAGCCAGAAGGTCGCGAGCGACCTGGGGTGCACGACCGGCGAGGTGCGCGTCGCCCTGGCCTCCTTCAGCGCGCTGGGCAGCTCCTACGCCGAACCGTCGGGCGAGGGCGCCGCCCCCACCGTCGTCATGCCCTCCGAGGGCGAGACCGACGAGGGCTACGAGCCCGACGCCCGCGAGCGGCACGGCCTCATCCCGCTCAAGGTGTCGCGGCGCAGGCGGCCCGGCTCCGTCGTGGAGATCCGCCGTCACCTCGACGAGCGCTCGCGCAGGAGCTCGGCCGCCGAGACGGCGGCCGAGAGCTCGCCCGTCGGCTCGGCGGCCCAGATCGGCCTCACCTGGGTGCAGGGCGACGAGCCCGGCTCGAAGGGCAGGGTCTACCGCGGGGACCCCTCCCTCTCGCCTCCGGACCGCGGCGCCGAGGCGCCACCGGAGCGGCCCGGAGACGCCGGTTCCGCGCAGGGCGAGCCCCCGGCCCGAGCGATGACGAACACTCCCGATGACGACCGGCCGGAGGGGCCCTCGCCCCGCAGGCTGGCCACAGGTTAGGACATTCTGTGGGTATCAGCGACGAACTGCGCGACCTCGCGGCCACGCCCCCCGAAGCCACCGCCCTGAGCGCCTCCCTGGCTGATCAGGCGATCGGTTTCGCGGTGCGCGCGCGCCGCGTCGCGCACATGAAGGTCGCCGCGGCCGTCTCCGCGGTCACCATCGCGGCCGCCGGCGTGGGCATCGGCATCGTCACGTCCAACAACGACTCCGAGCTGCCCACCACCACCCCGGTCGTGACGATCACCTCGACCCCGTCGGGTTCGCCGAGCTCCCCGCAGTCCCCGTCCTCGCAGGAGCCCTCGTCCGCCCCCGTCCTCGAGCAGAGCCCGGCCCCCCAGCAGCCGGTCGAGGTGCAGTCCGCACCCGAGCAGACCACCGGGCCCGAACCGGAGAAGAACATCGTCGAGCGGATCATCGACACGCTGGCCTCGATCCCCCAGTGGGTGATCGACCAGTTCACCCACCAGGACCAGCCCGCCGATCCGGGGCAGACGACGTCCCCGTCCGTGAGCCCGGAGCCGTCCTCGACGAGTCCCAGCTCGGCGGCGCCAGGCTCGCCCGCCACTCCGGATCAGACCTGCACACTGAAGAAGGAGTGGCGGAACGGCGGCCCCTCCCCGCAGGAGGGGGGATCGGTCACGCGCAGCCCCGAAGATGGCCGTGACAGCGTCTCCCCGATCGACTGCGGGAGGTACAGGGACTACCTCCAGAGCCCGGGTGCGAACGGCTCGCCGACACCCAGCCCGGTCCAGCCCGGCGGCACGACGCCGGTCTGCACCCTGATCGTCAAGCAGGACGGGAGCGCCGAGCGCAATGTGACCGTCCCCTGCGAGGTGCCCCCCACCCCCACCCCGTCGCCGAGCGGCGGGGACTCCACGAACCAGCCGAAGCCCTCCGACAACGGAAGCGGGAACAAGGGTGCGTCGGACCAGAAGTCCTCCGGGTCCCCGTCGGGCTCGAAGGCGCCCCGCTGAGACCCCTACTCGTCCCCCACGTAGCGCCGGCCGTTGAAGGCCCGGCCGAGGGTCACGTCGTCGGCGTACTCGAGGTCGCCGCCCACCGGCAGGCCGGAGGCCAGCTTGCTGACCCGGATGCCCGGGGTGTCGGCGAGCAGGCGCGAGATGTAGGTGGCGGTGGCCTCGCCCTCGAGGTTCGGGTTGGTGGCGAGGATGACCTCCTCGACCGCCGGGTCGGACAGGCGGCGCACCAGCTCGGCGATGCGCAGATCGCCGGGGCCGCGGCCGTCGATGGGGCTGATCGAGCCCCCGAGCACGTGGTAGAGGCCGTGGAACTCGCGGGTTCGCTCGATGGCGACGACGTCCTTCGACTCCTCGACCACGCAGATGAGCGACCTGTCGCGGCGCGGATCGCGGCAGATGCGGCAGGTCTGCTCGTCGGTGACGTTGAAGCACACCGAGCACATGCGGGTGTGCTCCTTGACCGTCATGAGCACGGTGGCGAGCCGCTCGATGTCGGCCTGCGGCTGCTCCAGCAGCCAGAAGGCGATGCGCTGGGCGCTCTTGGGGCCCACGCCGGGCAGCCGCCCCAGCTCGTCGATGAGGTCCTGGACAGGTCCGTCGTACACGTCACAGACCCAGCTGCCCGAGGCCGGGCATGACCTGCTGAGCGGCGGCCGAGGCCTTCGCCGTGGCGTCGCGCACGGCGGCCAGGACGAGATCGGCCAGGCTCTCGGGATCGGACGGGTCGATGGCCTCGGGGCTGATGGCGAGGCCCGTCAGCTCCCCGCTGCCCCTGACGGTGGCCTCGACGAGCTCGCCGCCGGCGGTGCCGGTGAAGCTCGTGGCCGCCAGGTCGCGCTGTGCCTCCTGGAGCCGGGCCTGCACCTGCTGGGCCTGCTCCAGCAGGGCGTTCACATCCATACCCTCGGGGAACATCATCCGCCTTTCGTGCCGGGACGACCGGGGCCGACGGTGGGCCGACCGGCGCTCAGTCCATGGTACGCAGCCCGCGGAGACGGGCCCCGTGCCCGCGCGGGCGCCCGCTCAGAAGGCGGGCTCGTTCGGGATCTCCTCGATGAGCTCGGCCCCCAGCTCGTCGATGAGCAGCTGGGCGGCCGAGCCGTCGGACTCCTCGACGGGGGCGTCGTCCATGCTCACGTCAGCGTCGGGGTCGTGCGCATCCTCGGGCCCGGCGGGCGGCTCGAGGACGTGGTGCACCGGTGCGGGCGGCGGGGACGGGGACGGCCCGGGGGGCGCGGCGGCCCCGCTCGGGCCCCCGGCGGGGGCGTCCGGGACGGCGGCGGGATCGGGCTCGGCCCACGGGTCACGGCCCGGCTCGGCACCGCTCGCGGCCCCCGCGGGATCGGCGGGCGTCTGCCGGGCCTGAGCAGACGCCCGCTCAGAAGGGTTCGGACCGCCGCCTCCCGAGGGGCCGCCCCGCCGCGTGAGGTCGTCGACGGCGGCCCGCCCCTCGATGACGGTGTCGATCTCGAGGGCCGCGCCGATGACATCGATGAGCGCCGCGTGGAGCACCTCGGAGCCGCCGTGCGAGACGAAGGACTCACGGGCACCGGGGTTGTTGAAGGCCAGGGTGAGGCGGCCGGAGGTGACGTCGAGCACCTGGGCGTTGGGGCCGAGTGTCATCCAGGCGAAGCGGCGGCGGTTCTTGACCGCCTCGAGGACCTGCGGCCACATCTGGCGCAGCTGGGCCGTCGTGACCTGCGCCGCCGCGGCGCCGGCCGCGGCGCCGGGATCCTGATGGTCCTGCGACCGGTCGGACCGGGACGGGCGCTCCGGCGCCGGTGCGTCCGCGGGGGGCCGCCCCGCCGGACGCTGGGCGGCGGGAACCCCGGGGCGGGAACCGGGGGCCCCGCGGTCGGGGAGCTGCCCGACGGAGGGGGCCGCCGGAGCGCCGGCCGGACGCCGGGCCGCGGGGGAACCGAGCCAGGCGGCGATCCCGGCCGGCCCGGC
>ERZ773060.58-NODE-58-length-61596-cov-5.80957_pt1 | contig 61596 bp, 59 predicted proteins | sample MGYA00580628_ERZ773060 | MGnify/ENA primary metagenome ERZ773060 (study PRJEB29015, sample SAMEA2738019) | human oral metagenome | biome: human oral; feature: human-associated habitat; material: dental | place: China | collected 2045 ... | reverse complement strand
CTGCTGAAAATGGTCGGGATGGACAGCATGAAATTGGGAGTGTGGGGTTTTAAGGATGCTTTTGGCATTTGCAATGTAGGCATTTTGTTTTGTTTTACCTGTTACAGAAACCCGCTTTGCTTGCTTTTAGGCTGCTTCTGCGCTTTTGCAAAGATTCGGTACGGTCTTTGCATCTAATTCAAATTAATAATATCAAAAAAATTAAAAAGCTCAGCAAAGGCAGCCTGAAAACGGGTTTCAGGCTACCTTAAAGCGTGCGCGCACGCCAATTCTGGTTACAGTTTCCCTAACACGATGTTCAGCATGCGGCGAATCGGCTCTGCCGCGCCCCACAGCAATTGGTCGCCCACGGTAAACGCGCTGATGTACTCACCGCCCATTTCCAGCTTGCGAATGCGCCCAACCGGGGTTGCCAGCGTGCCGGTTACTGCTGCGGGCGTGAGCTCGTGAATGGTAGCTTCTTTGGTGTTGGGCACGACTTTTGTCCACTCGTTTGCGCCGGCGATGGTTTGCTCAATTTCTGCCAGCGGTAAATCTTTTTTCAGTTTCAGCGTAATCGCTTGGCTGTGGCAGCGCATTGCGCCGATGCGGACGCACAAGCCGTCCACAATTACGGGGCGGTTGGCTCCGAGAATTTTGTTGGTTTCCACGCCGCCTTTCCATTCTTCTTTGGATTGCCCGTTGCCCAAATCGGCATCAATCCACGGAATCAGGCTACCTGCCAAGGGCACGCCAAAGTTGGCTTTGGGATACTCTTCGGAGCGCAAAAAGTCGGATACTTTGCGGTCAATCGCCAAAATGGCGCTGGCGGGGTCGGCAAGTTCGGTGGCCACTTGGCTGTGCACTGCGCCCATGCCGCTAATCAGCTCGCGCATATTTTTCGCGCCCGCGCCCGATGCGGCTTGGTAAGTCATGCTGGTTGCCCATTCCACCAAGCCGTTTTGGAACAAACCGCCCAACGCCATCAGCATCAGCGATACGGTGCAGTTGCCGCCGATATAGTCTTTGATGCCGTTTTGAATGCCTGCGTCGATGACGTTGCGGTTTACGGGGTCTAGCACGATGATGGCATTGTCTTTCATGCGCAGAGCGGAGGCGGCATCAATCCAGTAGCCGTTCCAGCCGCCGGCGCGCAGAGGTTCGTGCACGGCTTTGGTGTAATCGCCGCCTTGGCAGGTTACGATAATATCCATTTTGGCGAGTTCGGCGATGTTGTTGGCATCCAGCAAGGTTTTGTTGGCTTGCCCGAAATCGGGGGCTGCGCCGCCTACATTGGATGTGGTGAAAAAATGGGCTTCGGGGATGTGGGCGAAGTCGTTTTCTTCGCGCATGCGTTGCATCAGCACGGAGCCGACCATGCCGCGCCAGCCGATAAATCCTACTTTCATGTGTGTCTCCTGATATATGGTGTGGATGGAAAAGGTGGGGTTTTAATCGTTTGTTAGAGTTTTGTAAAGGGGGATATGGTTTTCAGGCTGCCTATCGGGGGGATGGGCAGCCTGAAACGGGTTTCAGGGTGAGTGCAACGGTGATACCAATCTGCAAACTTGGATTGCTGCGCAGCCTATTGCAACAAACTCGCCAGCCAATCGCGATGATATTTATCTTGCTCGGCAACCGATGCAACCCAATCCGCATCGGCTTTATCAAAAATAGCGGCTTTGTGCTTGGCGGGCTGCCCCGTTTGGTTCAAATACACAATACGCCCAAGGCTCATTTGGCGGCTCATGCCAGACGGATAAGCATCTATTCTTGCGCCGTTGCATAAAATCATCGCGTTTTGCGTTTCCAGTTCCAATCGGATTTGGCGCAGCGCGTCAAAGAAATCGTCTGCCGTTTTGGTGAGGCTCGTCTGGTTGTAATTCAAAGTGATTTGGGCGCGATGGTCGGCGGTGGTTACATCGTTCAAAACACCTGGCAATTCAACGCCGTTTTTTCGGATGGTTACGATTCGTTCCATGCAATCCCCTTGCTACCCCAGCATCCCCAACAGCTCTTCTTCGCTCAACACCGTTATCCCCAAGCTCTGCGCTTTCTCCAATTTAGACCCCGCTTCCGCGCCTGCCACCACAAAATTAGTTTTCTTGGATACGCTGCCTGACACTTTGCCGCCCGCCGCTTCAATCATCGCGCTGGCTTGGTCGCGTTTGAGCGTGGGCAGTGTGCCAGTGAGCACAAAAGTTTTGCCTGCGATTTCGTTTTTCAGGCTGCCTGAAACGGCGTTGTCGGGCTGCGGCGCATGCTCGGGCAGCTGGGCGAGAAAGGCATCTATGTCGCGCAACAGTCGGGCGTTTTCAGGCTGCCTACGCCATGTTTGCCAATCTTGCGGCAGAGCTTCGTCGGCGAGCAGTTGCGCGATGCTGCCGCCTGCCAAGTCCCACAATTCTTGCGCGCGTTTTTCGCTGATTTTGTAATCGGGCAAACGCGCTAGCCAACGCGCGGGCGTGGCGTATTCGAGCACGGGCGTGGTTATCGCTGCCGCTTGCGGCGACACAAAGCGCAACAAATCATCCAGCAATTTTTGCTGTTCAGGCAGCCTGAAAAAATGGGCGATGGAATGGGCGACCACGCTGCCGATGTCGGGCAGGCAGGCGAGCACAGGCTCGGGAGCGCGGCGCACGGTGTCCAAATCGCCAAACGCGGCGGCAAGCTGCCTGGCGGTGCTTTCGCCCACGTGCCGAATACCAAGTGCAAACAGGAAGCGGGCGAGCGGCGGCTGACGGCTGGCGGCAATCGCGTTCAAAATATTGTGCGCCCATTTGTTCGCGCCCGATTTGCTGTCTTTGATGGTTTGCAGCTTAGTTATATCTAATTGATAAATATCAGCAAAACTGTGCAACACATCTTGTTCCACTAGGGCTTCAATCTGCTTGTCGCCCAAGCCGACAATATCCATCGCTTTGCGGCTGGCGAAGTGAATCAGCCCTTGCGCGCGCTGGGCTTTGCATACGATACCGCCAGTGCAGCGGGCGACCGCTTCGCCGATTTCGCGCTCCACTGCGCTGCCGCACACGGGGCAGCTTTCAGGCAGCCTGAAAGCGGGATACTGCGGCTCTTGCTGTTCACCCAGCAAATCCACGTTGCGCATCGGACGGCGTTCAAACACCACGCGCACCACTTCGGGAATCACATCGCCCGCACGGCGCACGACAACCGTATCGCCCACGCGCACATCTTTGCGCGATACCTCGTCCTGATTATGCAACGTAGCGTTGATAACGGTTACGCCGCCCACAAACACAGGCGCAAGCCGCGCCACGGGCGTGATAGACCCCGTGCGTCCCACTTGCACATCAATCGCCTCCACCGTGGTCAAGGCTTCTTCGGCGGGGAATTTGTGCGCAATCGCCCAGCGCGGCGCGCGCGACACAAAGCCGAGTTGCTGCTGCTGCCGCAAATCGTTCACTTTCACCACCATGCCGTCAATTTCATAGGGCAACTGCGGGCGTTGCTGCGACATGGTTTCATAAAAATCCAGCACTTCTTGAATATTGGCGCACACGCGAATTTGCGCCTGCGGCTCGCTAAACCCCAGCCGCGCCAAGAGTTCAATCTCCTGCGCATGGCTTTCAGGCTGCCTAAACGCATCGCTTAACCGCGCAATGCCGTAGCCAAAAAAATGCAATTTACGCTGCGCCGTAATCGCCGAATTAAGCTGGCGCAAGCTGCCCGCCGCTGCATTGCGCGGATTGGCAAACGGCTTTTGCCCCGCGTCTAACTGACGGGCATTGAGCGCAGCAAAATCTGCTTTCAGCATCAGCACTTCGCCGCGAACTTCAATTAAATCAGGCACTTCATCGCCGTGCAGCTTCAAGGGAATGTTGCGCACCGTTTTCACGTTTTCGATAACATCTTCGCCCGTTGTGCCGTCGCCGCGCGTGGCAGCCTGAATCAAAATACCGTTTTGATACAACAGGCTAATCGCCAAACCGTCAAACTTGGGCTCAATAATGTATTCGGTGTGCGCCGTGCCCAAATCCTTGCACACGCGCTCGTCAAACGCGCGCATTTCGGCGTGGTCAAACGCGCCCGATTCATCATCGCGCGGCGAAAACGCATTTGCCAGCGACAACATCGGCACGGCATGGATTACCGTTTCAAAGCCATCCAGCACCGCACCGCCCACGCGGTTGGTGGGGCTTTCAGGCAGCCTGAATTGCGGATATTCGGCTTCCAACGCCTCCAATTCTCGGTATAGGCGGTCGTATTCGCTATCGGGCACGGTGGGCGCATCAAGCGTGTAGTATTCGTGGGCGTATTGGTTGAGCTGGGCGGTTAGGGTTTGGATTTTTTGTTGTGCTTGGTGTGGCATGATAGGCAGCCTGAAAATGGAAAAGGGGGATTTTAGGGGATTTTCAGGCTGCATCAAAAGGAAAAAGCAGATGCGGGGGCATCTGCTTTAGTGATAATTATTCAGCAGCCTGAAAATCAAGCTATGAATTTTTCGCCAATTTTATCAATTAATTCTTGATACTCGCTCCAACCATCAGTATTGATAGTAGCTTTCTAACTATTCTTATTTAATTAACCACTTTGCAATTTGGCAGATTATATTTTGCTTTCCAGCCTGAAAGCGTGCCCGTTTTGGAAATGGCGCAACTCCATATACCATCTGCGTTTCTGCCCAAATCAATTACCAAACCATGTATGGATGATAAAGCAGAGTCGCCGACTACCAAATGCAAATTATTAAAATTATGTGCGCTATCATATTGCGGCTGCGCAATTTCAATTAAATCAGACGTGCTTTCCCATGTTTCAATGCCAAAGTATTCGCGCCGCGTGCCTGCTGCATCGGGCGTGCCATCTTCCGCTTTAACAATAGTTGGCACACCACCGCCCACGATAATATTATCAATTTGGCGCTGCACTGCCGCCATTTCGCTATGAATACGCGCCATTTGCGATTTGATAATATAATCGTGATAAATAGGAAACGCAAAAGCAGCCAATATGCCAATTATGGCAACCGAAACCATCAACTCAATCAAGGTGAATCCTGTTGTCTTTTCTTGATATACTTTTTTCATCACTTTCCCCGCATAAATTAAAATTTATTTCTACTTCATCGCATCTAAAAGATAAATAAAGGGAAGACCCTAAACAAGTCTTCCCTTTCAATCTTCTTAAACTTAAAGATTAGTTAGTAGTGCAACCACCAGGAGTGAATTTATCTTTCCATGCACCAGCACCAGATTTGTCAATTGTGCAAGTCCAAACACCATCAGCAGAACGAGCATATTTCACTTTAACACCTTTGATAGCGGTATTGGCTTTATCACCCAAAGTAGCTTCCATATCAGTAGCAGGACCAGTCAAGCTGCTAACAGTAATTGCGCTCATCAAGTTAGAAGTAGGAACAGTACCAGTATCTTCTGCACCTTGCAAGAAGCTCAATGTATCAGTATTGGCATCAGTAGTAGTGGTACCACGAACTAATTTGCGACCTTCAAAGAAAGCAGCATCAACAATGGTTTTACGAGCAGCCAATTCGCCAGCCACACGAGTCATTTGTGATTTAGAAATGTAGTCTTGGTACATAGGCAATGCGATAGCAGCCAAGATACCCAAAATTGCGATTACGATCATCAACTCGATCAAAGTGAAACCTTTTTGCATAGTTTTCATGTTTTATCTCCAAGATAAAGTTTACAAAGAATGTGCGGCGCGTTTTTCAGGGAAGAACACTTGTTCGTGCACCGCATTGCGAATCAAGTGTGTTGTGCTTAGGTTTTAGCATGGGTTGTGCCAGCTCGTGATTTTCTTTCAATTTATTGTTTTTGTTTTTGTTTTTGTTTTTATGACATTTTTGGTCAGTGGCGTTTTGGGTAATTTTGGGTGATTTTTTGCCACTTTGCTGACGGAATTTGTCAGGTTTTTAGATGTTCCTGCGTAAGTTTGCTACATCCACAAGAAGGCAGCCTGAAAATGCTCACGCGCTCTATGCCAGCTTTTCCAGCTTGGCAAATGCGGTATCCAGTTCTTTGATGCCGTTTGCGCCGAAGTTGATGGTGAGCCGTGCGCTGCTGCCTTTGTCTATGGCATCGATGATGACGCCTGTGCCAAATTTGGCGTGGCGGATGTTTTCGCCGAGGGTGTAGCCGTGGTAATCGCGTGGGGCGGGGCTGGTTGTGTTGCACTCGTTTTCAGGCTGCCATTGGGCGGCGTGGGCTAAATGGCTTTGGGCTGCGCCGAAACTCGTTGCACTCGTTTTCAGGCTGCCTAATGGGGATTGGGCAGGCGAGAGGTTGTGTAGCAGTTCGTTGGGGATTTCGTCGATAAAGCGGGAGACGACGCTGGTTTGGGTGATGCCGTATAGCTGGCGTTGTTGTGCCATGCTTATATATAGGCGTTTGCGAGCGCGGGTGATGGCGACATACATGAGCCTGCGCTCTTCTTGCAAGCCGCCGTGTTCGGCTAGGCTCATTTCGCTGGGGAAGCGGCCTTCTTCCATGCCGCTGAGAAATACGTTGTCAAATTCTAGCCCTTTGGCGGCGTGCACGGTCATCAGTTGCACGGCTTCTTGCCCTGCGCTGGCTTGGGTTTCGCCGCTTTCTAGGCTGGCGTTGCTTAAAAAGGCGAGAATGGGGAACTCGGGGCTGTCGGCGTTGTTTTCAGGCTGCGTTTCAAAGGGGCTGTCTTCGGGGCGGAAGAATTCGGCGGCGTTGATGAGTTCGTCTAGGTTTTCGGTGCGCTCGCGTTCGCTGGCTTGTTTTTGCGCTTGGTAATGCGCGTATAAGCCGCTGTCTTGCAGGATGATTTGCAGCATTTCAGGCAGCCTGAAATGGGGGATTTGTTGTTGGAAGCTGTCTATCAGTTGCACGAAAGCGGCGATTTTACTGGCTTTGGCGCCCATGCCGCAGGCGGCTTGCCAGAGGCTGATGCCTTGTTCGGCGGCGGCAGCCTGAATATTCTCTACGCTGCGTGTGCCAATGCCGCGCGGCGGAAAGTTAATCACGCGCAATAAAGCGTTGTCGTCATTAGGATTAACGGCTAGGCGCAAGTAGGCAAGGGCGTGTTTGATTTCTTGGCGTTCGTAAAAGCGCAAGCCGCCATATATTTTATAAGGTATGGCAGCCTGAAAAAGCTGTTGCTCGATGATGCGCGATTGCGCGTTGCTGCGATATAGGATGGCGATTTGGTCTAGCAGCGTACCGTGGCGTTGCAAATGGCGGCATTCTTCGGTGATGAATTGGGCTTCTTCGTAGTCGTTATACGCGCAAAAATAGCGGATTTTGTCGCCGCTTTCGGCTTCGGTGCGCAGGTTTTTGCCCAGTCGCTCGCTGTTGTTTTGGATAACGGCGTTGGCGGCGGCAAGAATATTGCCCACGGAGCGATAGTTGCGTTCCAGCTTGATGGGGGCGGCGATGTTGAATTCGCGCATCAAGTCGGTCATGTTGCCCACGTTTGCGCCGCGAAAGCGATAGATGGATTGGTCGTCGTCGCCCACGGCAAAAATCGCGCTTTGATCGCCCGCGATGAGTTTGAGCCATGCGTATTGCAGCTTGTTGGTGTCTTGAAATTCGTCCACCAAAATATGATTGAAGCGGTTTTGGTAGTGCGTGCGCAGCACTTCGTTGGCGTTGAGCACTTCGTAGCTGCGCAGCATTAGCTCAGCAAAATCCACCACGCCTTCTTGTTGGCATTGCTTTTCGTATTCGGCGTAGCACAGGATAAGCCGTTGCAAATGCGGGTCGGGCGCGTTCAGGCTGCCTGCGCGCAAGCCCGCTTCTTTTTGCGCGTTGATAAAGCCTTGCAACACACGCGGCGCAAGGCTGTCTTCGGAAATATTGAGCTGTTTGAGCAAACGTTTAATCAGCGAGAGTTGGTCGCTGCTGTCTAAAATTTGGAAGGTTTGCAGCAAGCCTGCTTCGCGGTAGTGCAAACGCAAAAAGCGGTGGCACAAACCGTGAAACGTGCCCAACCACATGGCGCGCAAATTGAGCGGCAGCATCGCACCCAGCCGCGTTTGCATTTCTTTGGCGGCTTTGTTGGTGAACGTTACCGCCAAAATGCTGTGCACGCTCGCCATTTGGTTTTGCAGCAGCCATGCGATGCGCGTGGTGAGCACGCGGGTTTTGCCGCTGCCCGCGCCTGCCAACACCAGCGCGGATTGTGGCGGATAAGTTACAGCGGCAAGCTGCTCGGGGTTGAGGTTGTTTAACAAGGATTGGGATGGATTTTCGGATGAAAAGTGCATGGCGATTGTGGCGTGGCTGCCATACCGAAACAAACGGCATCAGGCAGCCTGAAAATGGAAAGAGCGCGATTGTAGGGCGTTTTTCAGGCAGCTTACAAGGGCGCGATGGCGCAACGGTTGTTGTATTTTGGTTGCACATTATTTTTCATAAATTTATCTCTTGCAAACCAAAATGAACAACATTATCATTCGCGTAATAATGTTAAGAGTGGTTATCACTCAACAAGGAGACACGCCATGTACGTTTGCATTTGTAACGCGATTACCGACCACAAAATCAAAGAAGCCGTTGCCGCAGGCGCATCTTCTTTAACCGATTTAAAAGACCAATTAGGCGTGGCATCTTGCTGCGGTTGCTGCGCAGATTTGGCGAATTCATTTTTAACTGCAAACACGATTGCGGGTAATAAAACAACAATTTCGGGCATCAGGGTTGAACAGTAACAAAAAAAGATATATAATATTCAAACAGTTTTTCATTTTGATGTATCCTTTCCTTTATCAAGTTTTTTTGGGCAACCGCGCAGGTTGCCCCTTTCTTTTGCTGTTTACATTGCGCTTAAAAGGCAGCCTGCGTAGCGAAGCGGAGTTGCGAAGCTAAAACCATTTTTCCGTTTTCAGGCTGCCTTTTGGGTTGCCAACAAAATCTCTTGCAGATGGCGCAGCGCGGTTTGAATCGCCTCGCCAGTTGCCGCGCAATCGCCATCGTGCCAGCGAAACAAATCCTCCTCTGTTTCAATGCCCAACGCTTCCATGCTGATAAAACGAAATGGATAAAACGCAGGCATGGTTACCACAACCTGCACCACGCAATACGGCATGATGCCATCCACCATGTAAAACGCTGTGCCATCCCAATCCACGCCCTCGCGTTCTTCAATCTCGCCGCCTTGCTCGGCAAATGCCACGCGGTTTTGATTAACCCAACCGCGCACTATTTGGCGGATGGCTTCAAATTGTTTTTGTTCACTCACTTTCAGGCTGCCTACCCATTCATCCAAATATCCCAGCCGAATTTCCCCATCAGCACCACCAGCGCAATCATAAAGCCCATACGCAAAAATTTCGTGCCACCGCGCATCGCCAGCCAAGAGCCAACAAACCCACCGCAAAAATTCGCCGCTGCCAACGGCAACGCCCAAGCCCACACAATATGCCCGTTGGGCACAAAAAAAGTTAAAGCCGCCAAATTAGTGGTTAAGTTCATCACCTTTGCCGAGGCCGTTGCCGTTAAAAAGTCATACGCAAAAAAGCGCACAAACACAAACGCCAGCAAACTGCCTGTGCCCGGCCCCAAAACGCCATCATACAAACCAATCGCCGCCCCCGTTGCCAAGCCGATGGCATACTCGCGCCGCGTTAATGCCGCATCGCGCACCATCTGCCCCAAATCTTTCTTGCAAAACGTGTACACCAGCATCGCCAGCATCACCGCCAACATCGCAGGCTTCATATATTGCACAGGCACCAGCGACGACAGCTTCGCCCCCAAAAACGAAGCCGCAAACGCCACCCCCCCCGCAGGCAACAACATTCGCCACGGCACGCGCACCCGCCGCACAAACTGCCCCGCCGCCATCGCTGTGCCCGAAAACGAAGCAAACTTATTCACCCCCAACACCGATGGCACAGGCGTGCTGCTCGGCAGCAAACCAAACAGCGCAGGAATTTGCAACAAACCCCCGCCGCCCACCGCCGCATCCATCAGCCCCGCCGCAAAGCCCGCCAAAATCAAACCCAACAAAACACCCTCCATAGCCCCTCCTAAGGCAGCCTGAAAACGAATCCAACACCTTTTGGCAACGCCAAAACACGACACATTATATATAGGCAAAAAATCCAGCAATCGCCATCCCATCAAGGCAGCCTGAAAACACGTTTACACCCATCGCGCCAGGCCCAACCCTCTCACGCACATTCCCGCTTGCCCGCCCAAACCACCTTAACACATTTTCAGGCTGCCTAACATTCGCCCACTCAACTTTGCACAAACCCGCTATACACCCGCCCCACCGCTTTGCCACAATACCGCCCCATCCCAACCGCCAACAAAGGACACACCATGGCACAACACAACAAATGGCAACGCAACATCAGCGCAATCCTCGCCACCAGCATCCTCGCAGGCGCACTTTCAGGCTGCACCATCTCCGACGACCCACTCACCAACGCCGCCGCCACAGCCGCCACCATCGGCGTAGCCAGCCTACTCTTCTTCAACACCAGCGATAACCACTACTACGACCGCGACTACAACCGCCTCCCTCGCGACTACCGCCCATCGCGCAACGCCCGCGTAGAACGCATCCGCAATTACGACGACTACCGCCGCTACCGCAACGACTACGACCGCCGCGATTATCGAGACCAACGCGACTGGCGCGACCGCCGAGACTGGCGCGACGACAACCGCCGCGAATACCCAAACCGCTGGTATAACGACAACCCACAACGCATGATGTGGTAAACACAAAAAAGCACGCCCCAACAAGCGTGCTTTTATCGTTATCCCCTTTTTTCAGGCTGCCTATACGCCCCACCAATAAGGCAGCCTGAAAACGAGTTCAGCAAAGTAAAACTATCGCATCATTCTCGTTCGTATAGCCTGTCGCACCATAACCCTGCGCCGCAATCCAATCCCCATCTTCCGATTACTTCCAATCCCATTCAGGCAGCCTGAAACCATGGCAACCACACCATTTCCCTGATTAACCACAATCTGCCGCTCAAATTCCCGCAACCGCTTATAAATAGACATCAACTCCACAATCGTCGTCCACGACTGCACCAAAAACTGAAACGCATCCTGCACCTTCCCAAACGCCCGCACCACCTGCTGCAACACCCCAAGCGACAACGCCCCCGCAATCAAACTCGGGCCCAAAGCCATATAAGGCACCACCACCGCAAACTGCAAATAAGACCAGCGCACCAAATCAAAATACAAATAATGCGCATACAACACAAAATTATTGCGCCGCACCGCCCCAAACAAAACCCGCAAATTTTCAGGCTGCGCCCGCATCGCATCATCCTCCCCCAGCACCAACTCCTTACGATACGCCGCCTCCACCCGCTGATTGTTATACTCCAACCCCGGCAGCTTCACCCCCACCGCCGCCAAAACCACCGTCCCCACAATAGAAAACACCAAAGCCACGAACACCAACGAATGCGGCACATGCCCCACCCAAGGCAACACCGTAACCTTCTCGCTCAACGTCCACAAAAGCGGCAAAAACGCCACCAAAGTCAAAACCGCCCGAATAAAACTCTCGCCCAACGCCTCCATCGTCCGCGCAAAACGCATCGTATCCTCCTGAATGCGCTGCGAAGCCCCCTCTACCTGCCGCACCCAATGCCAATTTGCCTCATAATATTCCGTCATCGCCGAACGCCAACGAAAAATGTAATGCTTACCAAAAAAATCCAACAAAACCGTCAGCGCAATAGACACCCCCGCAATTTTCGCAAACACCAACAACTTAGCCAAAAACTGCGGAAACGTAACCGAATTAGGCGACTTCAAAATATCCTGAATCCCATCATAAAACACCCCAAACCACTCATTAATCTTCACATCCAATTCCACCTTGAACCAAATCGAAGCCAAAATCACCACCGCCCCAACCCAAGCCCAGCCCTGCCATTTCCGATTCAAAAAGAAACAACGAAACATAAAATTCCCGTAATCATCAAAAAAGCGCACATTTTAACAAAACCTAACCCAGCAGCCTGAAAATAAATAACACAATGATTTAAAACAACAAATCAAGCTAAAACAAAACTGGCAACCAAATTTCAGGCTGCCAAAATAAAAAATATGACAAATTTTGTCGCTTTTCCTTGCCAAAACAAAAATTGTTAGCTAGAATACGCCCATCTTGCACAGTTAAACGCAATTTAGCATATCTCCAAAGAATAATTTCCCAGCACGTTCCACGCCGAGCGTGCTATTTTTTTATCCAAAAAACGTGCACCAACCCAAGCGCAAAAAAGGTAAAATCAAGATAAAATAATGTGTTATATTTGGAATAAAAATTGCTGTAATACGATAATTATACTTTTTAAGTTTGTTCGTGGATAAAGGACAAGATCATGAAACGCAAAAAACAACTTCGGCTCAAGCCCATAATCATAGGTTTGGCATCAATCTGCTACATTGTCCCTGTGGCAAATGCAGTATTGATTAACGAGGATTTTACAAAAGGGCAAACTACGCAGAAGTGGTATATGCCGCTGCCAGGTGGCGGTATGTCCTATGATCCCGCCAGTAGACCATCTTTTAATTCCGCATGTTTAACCTCTCGCGCTGCTCCTACTACTGGCACAGCTAGAGGAGCGTATATTGACGACCCTAAAAATCCCAAAGCCTCTGCAAATCCAGGCACCCCAGGTTCACCTAGTAGATGTGCGGGCGCTAATGATGAAGATGGGAAAGGTGCGTTACGTTTAACACCTGCCAAAAATCAACAAGTGGGCGGCATCGTTTCTACTGATCCTTTCCCCACCAATGATGGCGTAGATATTACCTTTACTACCTACACATGGGGTGGTTCAGGTGCCGACGGCATGACTTTCTTCTTAGCAGATGCCAGTCGTCCTATTACATTAGGTGCATCAGGCGGCTCACTAGGCTATTCATGTTCCAACGAAAACCCAATGTATAACGGCGTAGACGGCGGTTACATGGGCATTGGTATGGATGAATTCGGTAACTTCTTAAATGGCGCAACGGATATACCATGGTCTGGTAACTATGCCACAAGCAAACCAGCTGGCGACAACACCCGAACAGGTCCTAATTTGAAACCTGATGGTGGGAGACGCTCAGGTTATAATGATTTTTATAACACTATTGGTATCCGTGGTAAAGGTAATATTGCATTCAGTTATCTCTATAATGACTGGTTGCAAGATATTTATACCTACCATGGTTGGGGTAGAGTACCTAGTGCCACATTGCAGGCTTTCAAAAATAATTGGTGGACAAGCAAATATCGCGGTTCCAATGATCAGCCACAACACCATATTATGCACATGTGTCGTTATGGACATCAAACTATTCCAAAAGAGTATCTTCCTTCTGGAAAACAAGACCTAAGAGTAGATGATACAAATGCTACTCCAGAACCCATTCGCCTGTATGACTATAAATACTTAGCATATAAAAAATTGCCACGATCAATGGGCTTTCCTCGCGTAGCAAACCGCACACAAGCAAAACCCATCCAATATCGGATTCGCATTGATAAAACAGGTAAAGGCAGTGTGTGGTATTCCTATGATGGTGGTGAATTCCAAGCCATTATGTCTGAACAAGATTTGGTAAAAACCAATGGTCCGTTACCTAAGGCATTCCGTTTTGGCTTTATGGCCTCAACAGGTGGCCTTGATAACAACCACGAAGTAACTTGCTTTAAAGCATCATCAATTACCGAATCTGAAGGTAATATCTCGGTGAACAACCCAGATTCGCAAATCGTAGAAAACACCCAAGTTTACATGACTTTCTACAATAACTATTTCTGGACTGGGCAAGTTCAAGCCAAGAATTTGTTGATTAAAAACGGCAAGGCAAGCGTTGCACCGCAAGCAGCTTGGGATTCAGCTTGCTTGCTGGATGGTGGTACTGCCGATGCAGATGCTGGAACGTGTAGCGCAACAGGCAAAACAGGTTTAACCCGCCGCGATTACACTACCCGAAATTTGGTTACATGGAATGGCAACCAAGGTGTGAAACTCACTTGGGGCAACCTAACCAACGACCAAAAAGCCAGCCTGAAACACGATGGCGAAAACGATGCGCGTGGCGAAGCACGCTTGAACTATTTACGTGGCGATCGCACCAACGAAGCATCGGATGCTACTGTTGTGAATGGTTTCCGTGCGCGCCGCAGCGTGTTAGGCGACATCATCAACTCGTCACCATTGTGGGTAGGTTATCCTGACAAAGATTACAGCACGGTTAACCCAAGCTTTAACGATAAAGTAACAGGAGCCACTGGTGCAGAAGCTGCCGCCACTCAAAACTATGCCGCTTACAAAGCAAGCCGCATGAGTCGCAGCAATGTTGTTTACGCAGGCTCTAATGATGGCTTCTTGCATGGTTTCCGCGCAGGTTCGCATACTGCTGCCGGCAAAGTAAATCTGGCAACCAGTGATGGTTTTGAGCTGATGGCTTACATGCCTTCTAGCGTGTTGAAACGCATATCCAGAGTAAGAGTTACTGGCGGTTCGCCTAACTACGCTCAAGACTTTACTCACGAGCAATATGCCCACAACTACTACAACGATGCGCCTCCTGCAACAGGCGACGTATTCTATGGCGGTCAATGGCATACTTGGCTGATGAGTGGTTTGGGCGCAGGTGGTAGCACTGTTTACGCTTTGGATGTAACCGACCCTGACAACTTTACTGCCGCTAATGTAATCGGTGAGTGGTCAAATGGCGATGCGCCTATTTGGAATAATTTGCACAACTCTTACGGTACACCTGTATTCGGTCGCTTCCACGATGGCAACTGGGGTGCGGTGTTTGGTAATGGTTGGTGCAACACCAAAGATGAAGAAAACGGCAACTGTACCGCTAGCGATGGCGAAGCGGGTATTTATGTGATGTCTATCAATCAAACCACAGGCGCGCCTTCATTTGTGTTTATCGGCACAGGCGAGCGTGGCACGAAAGATGATCCAAACGGCATTGCATACGTTACCCCGTTTGACGTAGATGGCGACAACATTTACGACTATGCCTACGCTGGCGACATCAAAGGCAATGTATGGCGCTTTGATTTGAACGGCAGCACAGCAAGTAGCTGGGCAAGCGTTGCACCCAATAAACTGTTTGAGACTCGTAGCAACCCTGTAAACAACAAAAGACAGCCTATTTCGTCTCGTGTAGTTGTGTCTCAAAACAGACTGATTGGCGCTGACCCGATTATTAACTTTGGTACGGGTATCCGCATAAACGGCTATTTGGATAGTGATGATGCTTATGCACAAGGCATCCAAAGTATTTATGGTTTGCGCGATACAACGGCAGTGAACCGCCAACCCATGCCTCAAGTAACCTATGCACAGCTGCAAGAGCAAAAAGTAACGGGCAACAAATTGTCCACCAACGAAATTGACTGGGGTAGCAAAAAAGGCTGGTATATGAATCTGGGTAAAACAGAACGTAGCGATGGTAAAACAGCCTACGAACAAGTTATCTATGATATTACCTTGCAGGCAAATCGCTATGTGTTGGTGAATACCTATATTGATGCAAAATCTGCAACGCTCACTTGCGATACAGCCACTCAAACGGGTTACACTTATCCGCTCTACACCGAAAACGGTGCGGGTTTGAAAAACTTCTATGATGGTTTAAGCACTGACGAGGCGATCCGTAAGCAATTCAATATTTCTGGTTCTGCTTATGTATTAACGCTGACCATCAACGGTAAAACCTATTTGGTTTCCAAAGACTCAACAGGTAAGCCTATCTTGGAAGAAGTGTTCCCACGCTTGGGCGACCCTGCTCTCCGCCGCGTTTCATGGCGTGAAATCTTCTAAACCAGTTTATCGCTAAACAAACGGCATCTGTTTTAATGCAGATGCCGTTTTTTTGTTAGCTGTTTTCAGGCTGCCTGAAACTTGAATTCCTACCCTAATTTGCTTAAAATGCCTTATTTTCCGACAAGTTAGGCCTCTGCAATCAACCAATTGGAAGCACGTTTCGTAAATTCTGCGAATCGTGCTTTTTTAGCCGGAATATCCCAACTTCTTTTCAGGCAGCCTGAAAACATTGTCTGAAAACAAAAACGTTTTACCCTTTACCAACCATTAGAAAGAAAAGCATGACCGAAAAACAGATGAAAATCCTCTCCGTTGTTGCCACGCTCACTGCGGTAGGGATGTATGTTTCATATATTCCGCAAATCAGAAACAACCTGAACGGACAACCCGGCGACTGGCTGCAACCGCTCGTTGCTGCAGTCAACTGCACCCTGTGGGTTGCCTATGGTCTGTTGAAAAAACAGCGCGACTGGCCGGTTGTCCTCGCTAACGCGCCCGGTATTTTCTTGGGACTGATTACTTTTGTTACCAGTATTATGAAGTTTTAAAAATAAAGAGGCAGCCTGAAAACAGAATATTCCGTTTTCAGGCTGCCTCTTTATTGGGCAAGTCAATTAACGGTAAGTGATGCCGTTAAATTGCGTGCTGATGCGGGTGCCCGCTTTGCCCGCCACAATCGCTTCAATGTCAGCCAGCGAGCCAATCACGGCCACTTTGCCTGTTTTTTCAGCAAATTCGCAAGCGGCATCTACTTTGGGCCCCATTGAGCCAGCAGGGAAGTTCAAATCGCGGAAGGCTTGCGGATGCGCTTCAAAAATCGCTTTTTGATCGGGTTTGCCCCAGTTCACATAAGTCGCGTCCACGTCGGTGGCAATCACCAGCATATCGGCGTTCAAGTCGCGCGCCAGCAATGAAGAGCACAAGTCTTTATCAATCACGGCTTCAATGCCCGCCAATTTGCCTTCGGATTCGTAGTAAGTGGGGATACCGCCGCCGCCAGCGCATACCACAACCGCGCCTTTTTCCAGCATCCATTTCACAGGGTTTAATTCAAAAATGCGTTTGGGCAAGGGGCTGGGCACCACGCGGCGGAATTTGTCGCCGTCTTGTTTGATGCTCCAACCTTTTTCGGCAGCCAAGCGTTCGGCTTCGGCTTTTTCATAAACAGGGCCTACGAATTTAGTTGGGTTTTGGAAAGCGGGGTCGGCTTTGTCCACTTCCACTTGGGTGAGCAAGGTGGCAAAAGGCACGTCTTTGGGCAGCAAGTTGCCCATTTCTTGTTCAATCATGTAGCCAATCATGCCTTGGGTTTCTGCGCCCAATACGTCCAATGGATAGGCTTCCACTTTGTTATCAACGTGTTGATAGTAAGCCGTGCCTTGCAAAGCGAGCAAGCCCACTTGCGGGCCGTTGCCGTGGGCAATCACGAGTTCGTTGCCTTTGTACACTTTGGAAATTTGCTCGGCGGCAATGCGAACATTTTCACGTTGGTTTTGAGCAGTCATGGGCTGACCGCGGCGGAGTAAGGCGTTGCCGCCCAGAGCAATAACGATACGCATGGATATTCTCCTAAAAATACGTTCTAAAAACATTTCAGGCAGCCTGAAAATCGGTTTTCAGGCTGCCTGAGCGCTCTATTACAAGCCAGACAAAGAGGCAACCATCACAGCCTTAATGGTGTGCATACGGTTCTCGGCTTGGTCAAAAGACACGTTGCATGGCGATTCAAACACGTCTTCGGTTACTTCGATACCGTTTGCCAGGTGCGGATATTTCTCGGCGATTTGTTTGCCCACTTTGGTTTCGCAGTTGTGGAACGCAGGCAAGCAGTGCAGGAATTTCACGCGGGGGTTGCCCGTAGCGGCAACCAATTTGCTGTTTACTTGGTAAGGCAGCAATTTCTCAATGCGCTCGCCCCATGCTTCAATAGGTTCGCCCATAGATACCCATACGTCGGTGTACAAGTAATCCACGCCTTTAACAGCTTCTTCGGCGTTGTCGGTTACCAAAATGCGCGCGCCGCTTTCTTTGGCAAATTCAGCGCACATTTTTTGCAATTCTTCGGTAGGTTGCAATTCTTTTGGCGCAGCAATGCGCACGTCCATGCCCAATTTTGCACCAATCAGCAGCAAAGAGTTGCCCACGTTGTTGCGCGCATCGCCCAAGTAAGCATAGCTGATTTGGCGCAAAGGTTTGTCGCTGTGTTCTTGCATGGTCAAAACGTCAGCCAACATTTGAGTGGGGTGCCATTCGTCAGTCAAGCCGTTGAACACGGGCACGCCTGCATATTCAGCCAATTCTTCAACGATAGATTGTTTGAAGCCGCGGTATTCAATCGCGTCATACATGCGGCCCAACACGCGGGCGGTGTCTTTCATGCTTTCTTTATGACCGATTTGAGAAGAAGTGGGGTCAATGTAAGTTACTTGCGCGCCTTGGTCGTAAGCGGCCACTTCAAACGCGCAACGAGTGCGGGTAGAAGTTTTTTCAAAAATCAAGGCAATGTTTTTGCCTTTCAGGGTTTGTTGTTCGGTGCCAGCGTATTTAGCGCGTTTCAAATCGCGAGACAAATCCAGCAAGAAGCGGATTTCTTGTTCAGTGTGGTGAACCAAGCTCAGCAAATGACGGTTGTTCAGATTGAATGACATGATAAAACTCCTAATAACAAGGTTAAGGAAAACAAGGTTTCAGGCAGCCTGAAAATCATGCAGCCAACACGGCTTGCCCATTTCAGGCTGCCGATTACTGCAAATCAATAATCAACGGCATCACGCACGATGGGGCAAGTCATGCAACGACCACCGCCGCGACCACGACCCAATTCAGAAGAAGCGATAGAAACTACTTCTACACCAGCATCGCGCAAGCGAGCGTTGGTGTATTTGTTGCGGTCGTAGCCGATTACCACGCCGGGTTCTAATGCGAATACGTTGTTGGCATCGTCCCATTGTTCGCGCTCGGTAGCATAAGCATCGCCGCCCGTCTCCACCACGCGCAATTTAGACAAGCCCAAGGCTTTCTCAACCACTTTAACAAACGATTCACTTTCTTTGCGGATGTCCAAACCGTTTGGTTTAGATGAATCAGGGCGCAGAGAGAATGCGGTGATGCCGCCTACTACGTCGGGATGCGTGTTCACCAAATCGCGGTCGCAGAATGTGAACACCGTATCCAAGTGCATGGCTGCGCGGGTTTTCGGCAACGCCGCCACAATCACGCGTTCTGCCACGCCTTGTTTGAACAAGGCTTGCGCCATTTGGGTAATAGCCTGAGCGGAGCTGCGTTCGCCCATGCCCACCAATACTACTTTATTGCCGATTGGGAATACGTCGCCGCCTTCCAAAGTGGCCGCGCCGTAATCTACGTCAGGATTGCCCCACCAAACTTTTACGCCGCCGTCTTTGGTGAAGTTGGGATGGAATTTATAGATGGCTGTTGTCAGCAGCGTTTCTTGACGACGGGCCGGCCAATACATCGGGTTTAAAGTTACCCCGCCGTATACCCAGCTTGTGTTGTCGCGAGTGAATTGAGTGTTGGGAAGAGGAGGAAGAACGAAGCCTGCGCTGCCGTATGCCGCGCGAACCAAGTCTGCTGCATCGCTATGAAAGTCTTTGGGCAAGTCAAATACGCTTACGCCGCCGATTAAGAATTCTGCCTGTTGTTTGGCAGTTAAGCCTTCCAGCCAAGAGCGCAATTCGTGGGAAACGTGCGCGCCTACGCTGTTATCGGTAATTTTACGGTCCAGCACCCATTTGAGTGCTTCTTTGTTTTCAAACGTTTGAGCCAGCATATCGTGCATTTCCAGCACATCAACGCCGCGCTCACGCATTTTATTTTGGAAATCCAGATGGTCTTGCTGCGCTTTTTCAATCCACAGCACATCATCAAACAATAGTTCATCGCAGTTCGCAGGAGTCAAGCGAGCATGCGCCAAGCCGGGGGAGCATACCAACACTTGCCTCAATTTGCCTACTTCTGAATAAACACCAGGTTTCATAATCAATCTCCTTAAGACTGGCCCTCAGGCAGCCTGAAAATGCCGCCCGAAAGCATTTCAGAAAAGTACAACTTCAATTGCTCACTTTACAGGCTGAGCTTACCTTGTGCCAAACCCACCACTGCCACAATCGCGCCGATAAACACGGCAGCAACATACAGTTTTTCAACAGCAGAGAAGACGACTTGCTTGTTTTCTTTGCGCGCCCAGATATACACAAACGTGCCGGGAGCATAGAGCAACATAGACAACAGCAAATATTCAACGCCCGCCGCATACAACAGCCAAACACCGTAAACGGTTGCCACCCAAGCGATGATGCTGTCTTTGCCCAAATCTTGCGGGTCTTTGTCATAAGTTTCCTTACGCACGGTCAAAAGCGCAGCATAGGCGGCAGAGAACAAGTAAGGAATCAAAATCATAGAAGTCGCCAGCGCCACCATTTTTTGATAGGAACCCGCAGAGAACAAGTTCAAAATCAAGAAAATTTGCATACCGATGTTGGTTGCCCACAGCGCGTTGATGGGCGCGGCATTTTTGTTTTCGCGGTGGAAGAAGGCGGGAACGGTGCCGTCTTTGGAAGCCACATACAGGGTTTCGGCGGCAAACAGCGTCCAAGCCAGCAGCGCGCCCAACAGGGAAACACCCAAACCGACAGAGATGAACGTTGCACCCCAAGGACCAACCACATGAGCCAAAACGTGCGCCATAGATGGGTTTTCCAAACCAGCCAATTCAGGCTGCTTCATCACACCCGCAGACAATACGTTCACCAAAACCAACAGGGACAACACGCTCAAAAAGCCCAAGATGGTTGCCTTGCCCACATCGGTACGTTTTTCGGCGCTAGCAGAATAAACGCTCGCCCCTTCAATACCAATAAACACCCACACAGTTACCAACATCATGCTTTTTACTTGGGTCATCACGCTGCCCAAATCAGGCGATTTTGTACCCCAGAAGTCGGTGGTGAAAATGTCTAATTTAAATGAGAACAGCAAGATAATGATGAAAGCGAAGAGCGGAATCACTTTGGCGATGGTAATGATGGTGTTGATAAACGCTGCGGTTTTCACACCGCGCAATACCAACATATGCATAGACCAAAGTAAAACAGATGCTAACGCGATACCCCAAACAGATACGCTGGAAGTTACTTCGTGCGTTACGGGGTCGGTGATTGTGGTTTTGAGAGCAGGGAAGAAATAGCCCAGAGTATTCATCAACAGCATTAAGTAAGCAACGTTGCCCACCCATGCACTAATCCAATAACCCCAAGCGGAAGAGAAACCGAGATAATTACCAAACCCTGCTTTGGCGTAGGTATAAACCCCGTTATCCAAATCGGGTTTGCGATTGGCAAGCGTTTGGAACACAAACGCCAATGCCAGCATCCCCACGGCGGTAATCGCCCAACCGATGAGAATCGCACCCACTTCCGCGCCCGATGCCATATCTTTGGGCAGTGAGAAAATCCCACCGCCAATCATTGAACCGATTACCAAGGCGGTAAGCGAACCCAGTTTTAACTTATGGTCAGCCATTTTTATCACTCCTCAAAAAAACAGAATTTATTTGGAAACTTAAATCTTTATTCATATAATTAACCATAAAATACTGCTCCTAACTATACAAACTTCAACCTAAATAAAAATAAAAGCATAATATTTCTTTATTATGTGAAGTAATATACTCCTCTCACTCTTGGCAAACCTTGATGGGAATCAAATTGAATTAAGATTTTGTTGGAAACTGTTAAGTTGGCTTAATTACACGCCAATTTGTAAATATTTTGTAAAAAATACGAGCATTTTCTGCCTTTGGACACTCGTCCAACTCGCGACTATAATCGCTTTTTTCTTGCGGCCGAGTTATCCCCATGCCCCACGCTGTTCAAATCCAAACTCTATCTCATATCTACAACAAAAAAACCCAAGCCCTAGATAACATTAGCCTAGAAATCCCGCGCGGCGAAACCGTGGGTTTAATTGGGCCGGACGGCGTGGGCAAATCCACCCTGCTCTCCATCATCGCAGGGGTGCGCAAAATCCAAACAGGCAGCGTGTGCGTGCTTGGCGGCGACATGACAAACAAGCACGACCGCCAAGACTTGTCCCACCGCATCGCCTATATGCCGCAAGGCTTGGGCAAAAACCTTTACCCCACGCTCACGGTGCAAGAAAACATTGATTTCCATGCCCGACTATTCGGTTTGAGCAGCACAGAGCGCAAAGCGCGCATCCAAAGGTTATTGGATGCCACGAACCTTGCCCCCTTCCCCGACCGCGCCGCGGGCAAACTGTCTGGCGGCATGAAGCAAAAACTGAGCCTGTGCTGCGCCTTGGTGCACAACCCCGATTTGCTGATTTTGGACGAACCCACCACAGGCGTTGACCCGCTTTCGCGCCGCCAATTCTGGCAGCTCGTGCACGATTTGCAGCAAGAGCAAAGCGGCATGACCGTTATCGTTGCCACCGCCTATATCGATGAAGCCGAGCAATTCCAACATCTGCTCGCAATGGACGCTGGGCATCTGCTTGCCAACGAGCCCACCCAAGCGGTGATGCAGCGGCTCGGCACCGCCACGCTGGAAGATGCCTACATCAAATTGTTGCCACAAGACAAGCAAGACAACGCCGCCGATTTGGTTTTGCCGCCCTTTATCCCCGAAGCCAACGCGCCGCTGGCGATGGAAGCGCATGATTTAACCAAAAAATTTGGCAGCTTCACATCGGTTGACCACGTTAGCTTTGAAATCCAAAAGGGCGAAATATTCGGCTTTCTCGGCTCCAACGGCTGCGGCAAATCCACCACCATGAAAATGCTCACAGGGCTGCTGGAACCCACATCGGGCACCGCCAAACTGCTGGGCGAGCCAATCGACGCAGGCAGCATAGAAACCAAAAAGCGCGTGGGCTATATGTCGCAAGCCTTTTCGTTATACGAAGAGCTCACCGTGCGCCAAAACTTGGAACTGCACGCCAAGCTCTACCAAATCGCCGACGGCAAAACCGCCATCAGCCAAGCCCTGCGCGATTTTGACCTATCCGCCGTGGAACACACCAAGCCCGCCAGCCTGCCGCTGGGCATCCGCCAGCGCCTGCAACTGGCCGCCGCCTGCCTGCATTCGCCCGAAGTGCTGATTTTGGACGAGCCCACATCGGGCGTTGACCCCGCCGCCCGTGCCATGTTTTGGCGCACGCTGCTCAAACTTTCGCGCCAAGACCGCATCACCATTTTTGTTACCACCCACTTTATGAACGAGGTGGAACGCTGCGACCGCATCAGCCTGATGCACCGCGGGCGCGTGTTGGCGATGGGCACGCCCGCCGAATTGGTGAAACAAAGCGGGCAGCCCAATATGGAAGAAGCGTTTATTCATTATTTGGAACAAGACGCGGCGGAAACGGGGAAAATGGTGTGAGGCAGCCTGAAAATGGCGTAGCGCATCCATCGCCCCTATCGCCCAGCATAAAGGCAGCCTAAAAACCATTTTTCGGCTTTCAGGCTGCCTTTGGTATGAGCTTTTAATTTGAAAGCACAATAATTTAGCTTTTCAGGCTGCCTCATAACGCGCATTCATCTGCCCGCGCATTCCATCATCAAAAGCAGCCTGAAAACGCCCCATCCCCTTTTCAGGCTGCCTCTTCATCAACCCCCCCATCGCTTAAAATTTTTCCAACAAATCTTAACAAACCTCTACACAACCCCCAAAAATCCCATTAGAATGATATTTCTAGTTTTACCCTGATTAAGGCAGCCTGAAAATTTCACGCCGCCTAAATTTTTGTCTAAACGATGGTCATCCACATGAAAACACACAACAAAATCAAAATCACCACCGCATTCATCAGCCTAGCAATTGCCCACCACGCCGCCGCATCAGGCTACCATTTCGGCACGCAATCCGTTGGTGCGCAAAGCACCGCCAACGCCGCCGCAGCCGAAGCCGCCGATGCCAGCACCCTGTTCTACAACCCCGCAGGCTTAACCCATCTGGACGGCAAAGCCGAAATCACGGGCGCAATCAACATCGTTGCCCCCGCGCTCAAATATCACGATGCCCAAGCCAGCTACTACCAAGGCGGCAGCGTGCAAGGCGCAACCGACGGCAAAATCACCAAAACCACCGCCGCGCCCCATGTTTACGGCGCATACAAGCTCAACGACCGCGTAACGCTCGGCATGGGGATGTACATCCCGTTTGGCTCGAAAACCGACTATCAAGACGACTCCGTGTTGCGCTACAACATCAAAAAACTGGGCTTGACCAGCATCGCGCTTGAACCCGCCGTCGCCTTTAAATTCAACGACCAACACTCATTCGCCGTGGGCATCATCGCCCAATATTCCGAAGCCGAACTCACCAAATACGCCGATTGGAGCGCCGCCCGCGACAACCGCACCCTCGCCGCCACCGCCGCCGCGTTGCAACGCATGGGCATTCCCGCAGCCGCCACCACCAACCGCGCCAACTGGCAAGGGCGCGGCGATGTGAAAGGGCACGACTGGGGCTTTGGCTACCACCTCGGCTGGATGTTTGACGTAAACGACAGATTCCGCATGGGCGTTGCCTACCGCTCCAAAGTGAGCCACAACCTGAAAGGCACAGCCAAATGGCAGCCCGCAGGCGCAGTCGTGCAAGCCCCTGCCTTGGCGAACTACATCCAATCGCCCACCACCGCCCTCGGCGCAGGGCGCGGCTATCTGCCCAGCGAAGACGCATCGGTGCACATCACCACGCCCGAATCGCTCTCGCTGCACGGCATGTATCGCGCCAGCGACAAGCTCAACCTGTTTGGCGACATCACATGGACGCGCCACAGCCGCTTCAACAAAGCCGACCTGATTTTTGGCAACCGCAAAAACGTGGTAAACGGGCAATCCAACCGCACCACCATCACGCCCAACTGGCGCAACACCTACAAAATCGCGCTGGGCGGCTCCTACCAATACAGCGAACCCTTGCAACTGCGCGCGGGCATCGCCTTTGACCAAAGCCCCGTAAAAAGCGCGGAAGACCGCCTGAACACCATGCCCGATGCCAACCGCATGTGGTTTTCCGTGGGCGCGCGCTACGCCTACAAAAAACGCCATGTGTTTGACACCGCGCTGTCTTATGTGCACATCCACAGCAGCCGCTTCAACGCGCCGCGTGCCGTCGGCACCGATGTGGACAGCAAAGGCGCATCCAGCGCCAAATTCAAAGCCTTCGCCACCATTTTGGGCTTGCAGTACACCTATAAATTTGAGTGATGCGGGATATACCAAAGGCAGCCTGAAAACGGGGGAGGGTTTCAGGCTGCCTTTTTTATCGTTGATTTATCGTTGATGAGCATGCAAGAATACGGCTGCCGCTCCGTTTTAGGTTTCAGGCTGCCTTCGGGGTTGGGCAAAGCCTCCCGCCCCCAATCCCCCAAGGAGAACCACCATGACCGACGCAAAAACCTTCTTAAAGCAACTGCGGGCAACCTTGAAACAACACGGTTTCCAACGCCTCAACGCCAACAATTACTTCCACCGCGCCGAATTTCTGCTGTGCCTGCTCACCATCCAAAAAAGCATGTACGGCGGGCAGTATTATTTTGACGTGTATTACCGCCTGGCGGACGGCGACCCCAAAGAGAAAAACTACCGCGCGCTGTGGTTCGGGCGGCTGGAAAGCCTGTTTGCGACGGAACACGAAACGATACGCAGCATAGATTTTGACGACCCCGCCTTGGTCAGACAGTTCGCCCCGCAGTTTCTGGCACGCCTGCCCGCCATCGCCGACGCTTTGGCGGCATGGACGGACACAAGGGCATTCCTGCAACGCTTCGGCGGCGATTTTTCGGCAGAGCAGCAGGCAGCGATTGCCGCGCACACCTTCCGCCCCGAATAAACGTTTCCCGCCCGCGCCCGCCGTTCGGGCAGCCTGAAACGACGTTTGCCCGTTTTCAGACTGCCTTTCAGACGGTATCCAAGGCAGCCTGAAACCACCCCCCAAGGAGCAAAACATGACCTTCGCCCAAGACATCAAACAACTCGGCAAATTCCTCAAAGAACAAGGTTTCATCACCGTTCCCCTCAACCACGGCAAATACCGCTCGTGGGTCAAAGAGCTGGACAGCGAAAACCTCGTTTACCTGTATGTCTACATCAACCAGCACCGCCAAGGCAGCCAAATCGGGCATCTGATCGTTTCCCCGCCACGCGGCAACGATGACTTGTGGGAGCGCGACCCGCTCGCCGTCGGCATCGCGCTGGCAGAAGAATGGCAGGACGAAAACGGCTCGTTCAACGGCTATTTTGACGACTACATCCACCGCCTGAACAACCTGCTACCCAGCACCGTTGGCTTGAAAGACGCGGTTATCCGCGAAATGCAAAACCCCAGCAATATTTCCACGTCAGATTCGCAAGTCCGCGAACTTGGGCTGCGCCAACTCATCAGAATCAATGCCTTCCGCCTGCTGCAACAGGAAAGCGGTTTCGCCGAACTGTGCCAAGCCAGCAAAGAAGCATGGTTCAAACAAAAAAACATCTACCGCTTGGACACCGCGCTGGGCGAAAAATGCTTCGCGCCCTACAGCAATGAAATTACGTTCAGATACATCGAAGATTGCACATGGGATTTGAGCAAAACTTTGGCAACATACAGTGCGTTCCGATAAACATTGCCCGCTTTCAGGCAGCCTGAAACTCCGTCCCAAGGAGCATGCCATGTCCCATCCAACCGATTTTCACGCCCTTATCGAAGCCGCCGTCCGCGCCCCGTCCGGCCACAATTCCCAGCCGTGGCAGTTTGCGCTTGGCGACGACCGCATCACCATCGCCCCCGATTTCTCCCGCCGCCTACCCGCCGTCGATCCAAACAACCGCGAACTCTTCATCAGCCTCGGCTGCGCCACCGAAAACCTCAGCCTTGCCGCCACCCACTTCGGCTACACCGCCCAAACCACACTTGCCGACAACAGCACCGTCCACATCACCCTACACCAGCAGCCTGAAACCGAATACAACGCACAAGCCGAAGCTCTCTACGCCCAAATCCCCCGCCGCCAAACCAACCGCGCCACCTACAACGACACCCCCATACCCCCAGCCCAGCTAGACCCCATTCTCTCCGCCCAACAAAGCGACACCGTCTCCCTACACGCCTTCGCCCCCAGCGCACCCGAGTTCGCCACCCTCACCCAAGCCGTTATCGCAGGCAACAGCGCCCAAATGAACGACCCCGCCTTCAAAGCCGAGCTGCTGTCATGGATACGCTTCAACCAAAACCACAGCAACGCCACCCGCGACGGGCTCAGCTACGCCGTTATGGGCGCGCCCAACCTACCCGCATGGATTTCGCGCCCCATTATTCGCGCCATGCTCAACGCCAAACGGCAAAACCGCAGCGACCGCGCCAAAATCGCCAGCTCCTCGCACCTACTGCTGATTGCCAGCACAGAAGACAACCCCGCCACATGGCTCGCCACAGGGCGCACCCTGCAACGCACCCTGCTCGCCCTCACCCAGCACGGCATCGCCCATGCCTACCTCAACCAACCCTGCGAAGTCCCCGCCCAACGCGCCCAGCTCGCCCAACTGCCCGCGCTCGGCGGCAAACAACCACAAATCCTACTGCGCCTCGGCTACGCCGCCGCCATGCCCTATTCGCAGCGCAGAGCAGTGGACAGCGTTATCCAAGCAACGCAGACAGCCTAAAAACCAAAATGGCGCGACAACGGTTCGCCGCCCAATAGCGTAATAAACAGATAAATTGCCCCCACCATTTTCAGGCTGCCTCTTGCCTCGCCCTAATCTTTAGTAAAAATACAACGATTTAACCATTGCACCAGCAAATAATAAGCTGTACAATTTCGCCGATTTCATCAAACACATAGCCTTCTCTTAAATGGGAAGGCTTTATTTAGGCAGCCTGAAACGGTTTGCCTTTGTTTAACCCATACACAGAAACGCCGTTTGTTTCTGTTTTATTTTTGAAAATTCACAGGAAAAGCACATGAACAAAACCTATCGCGTTGTTTGGAACGAACACACCAACACATGGATAGCGGTACAAGAAACCGCCAAAGCCCGCGGCAAATCAAGCAGTCGCGCCAAATGCGCCACTCTGCTGGCAACTGCCTCCATGCTGCTCACTGGCGCGCAAGCCTTTGCCGCAACGGTTAGCGATGGTGCAGGGCCAAACTCCATTATCGTGAAAGGCAGCACCGTAACCACCACAACCGCCGCAGGACAAGATGCCACCGCCATCGGCACAGGCGCGCAAGCCGACAACCAAAACTCGTTTGCCGCAGGCACCAACTCAACCGCCAGTGGTCCAAATTCAACCGCAGTGGGGCAAGGCACGGTAGCCAGCCACCAATCTGCCACCGCATTGGGCGACAGTGCACAAGCCACCAACGACCAAGCCACCGCCATCGGCGTAGGCGCACAAGCCAGCCAAATAGGCGCATTAGCCGTGGGCATGACTTCCGCCGCCAGCGCGTTGAACAGCGCAGCATTCGGCAGCAACGCCAGCGCAACAGGCTCAACTTCACTTGCTATGGGCTATCAGGCAGCAGCCAGCAACAGCAACTCCCTTGCCGTAGGCAGCTCTGCCAATGCACTCAAACTCAACGGCATCGCCATCGGCAAAAACGCCCAAGCAGGCACATCTGGCACAGTAACCACCACCGATGCCGATGCCATCGCCATCGGTTCGGACAGCGTGGCTTATGAAAAAGACACCGTTGCGCTGGGCAATTCCGCCAAAGCCACCGCCGACAGCGCCACTGCGCTGGGCAAAGGCTCCAAAGCCGATTCACAATACGCCACCGCAGTCGGCTTAGACGCACACGCCAACGGCAACGGCGCAGTTGCTATGGGTTCGGGCGCAGGCACAACGGGCAACAGCGCCACCGCCATCGGCAACGATGCCAAAGCCACCCAATCCGATGCCAGCGCATTGGGTCATAACGCCCAAGCCAAAGGTGTGAGCGCGAGCGCGTTTGGGCACGATGCACAAGCCAAAGATGTGAGCGCGAGCGCGTTTGGACACAATGCACAAGCCGATGCAGAACATTCCGTTGCCGTTGGTTCTGCTTCTCACGCCCAAGCAGTTGGCGCGATTGCCATCGGCAACGATGCCCAAGCCACCGAAGTGGATTCCTTAGCGCACGGCAAAAACAGCCGTGCATTAGGCGAACGCGCTACCGCCGTGGGCAACTCTGCGCAAGCACAAAAAGCAGATGCCGTGGCAGTAGGCAATAATGCACAAGCGCAAGAAACCTTCTCTGTGGCAGTAGGCACAGGTTCGATTGCCAGCGCCAGCACCGCAGTTGCATTGGGCGCACAAGCCAATGCTTCTAATCAAAACGCCATTGCCGCAGGTTTTCAGGCTGCCGCTAGTGGCACCAATTCGTTGGCATTGGGCACACAAGCCAATGCTTCTGATCAAAACGCCATTGCCGCAGGTTTTCAGGCTGCCGCTAGTGCCACCGATTCGTTGGCATTGGGCAAAGGCGCACAAGCCACCCACGCCAATTCCGTTGCCCTTGGCGCGGATTCCGAAAGCGCAGCCAGCTTTGGCACAGTCAGCAACGTTACCGTAAACGGCATCACCTACAGCGGCTTTGCGGCGGACAACGTCGCCTCCACCGTCAGCGTGGGCAAATCGGGCAGCGAACGCGCGATTACCAATGTGGGCGCGGGGCGCATTTCCGCCACCAGCACCGATGCCATCAACGGCAGCCAGCTTTACTTAACCCAAAACGTTATCGGCAATATGGGAAGCAGCCTGAAAACTATTCTCGGCGGCAACGCAGCCTTGGGCACAGATGGCAAGCTGACCATGACCAATATCGGCGGTACTGGCAAAAACACCATCCACGAAGCGATTCAGGCTGCCAATAACAACGCCAATGCCGGTTTCAAAATCGCTGCCAATGGCGATGCTTCCGGCATCACCGCCGACAACAAAACCATCAAGCCCGATGAAACGCTAACCATTAAAGGCACTGGCACCGGTGCGTTTAGCAATTACGACAGCGACAATATCCAAACCCAAGTGAGCGCGGACGGCACCGTTACGGTAGGCTTGAAAAAGGATTTGACCGTCAACAGCGTTACCGCAGGCGACAGCAAACTGAATACCAACGGTTTGACCATCACAGGCGGACCCAGCGTAACCAAAGCGGGTATTGACGCAGGCAGCAAGAAAATTACCAACGTGGCAGACGGCACTATCGCAGCGAACAGCAAAGATGCGATTAACGGCGGACAACTGCACACCGCGTTGAACAACATCAACACCAACATCGCCGCCGCTAAAACCGTGGTAACGTCTAACGATGGCAGCGTCAGCATCGCCTCCAGCACTAACGGCGCAGGCGCAACCGTGTATGACCTTGCCGTGAAAACCGATGGCACAACGATTACCAAAGCTGCAGACGGCAGCCTGAAAGCCAACACCACCGCGCTCACATCCGCCGCCAACGGCAGCATTGTTGCCCCCGCTGCCGCCGATGCAGGCAAACTCGCCACCGCAGGCGATATTGCCAACGCCATCAACCAAGCAGGCTTCAACCTCACCACCACCGCCAGCGCAGGCAGCGTATCAGGCAGCAGCGTAGAGCGCGTGAACGCAGGCAAAACCGTTACCATTGATGCCGGCAAAAATATCCGCGTAACCCAAACAGGCAACACCGTGAGCATCGCCACCCAAGACAACGCCAGCTTTGACAGCGTTACCACCGGCAACACCAAAATCGACAACAACGGCTTGACGATTAACGGCGGCCCCAGCGTAACCCAAGCAGGCATTGACGCAGCAGGCAACAAAATCACCAACGTTGCCCCCGGTACCGCCCCCACCGATGCTGTAAACGTGAGCCAACTGAACGCTCGCTTGGGCACAACAGGGCAAGTTGCCGAAGAAAAACTGCGCCAGCTTGAACACAAAATTGATAAAAACCAAGACCGCGCCAACGCAGGCATCGCGGGCGCAATCGCCCAAGGCACCATTCCCCAAGTTACCCGCCCCAGCGCGTTTGGCTTGGGCGTGGGCACGGGCTACTACGGCGGGCAATCCGCGCTTGCCGTAGGCGCGTCTGCCATGACCGACGGCGGCAACTGGGTGTTCAAAGGCAATTTCTCCGTGAACAGCAAAGGCCGCGTGGGCGCAGGCGCAGGCGCGCTGTTCCAATGGTAAGCGGATGCCGCGCATAATCTGACGCAGTAAAGCAAAGCAGCCTGAAAACGGGGAGAACCGTTTTCAGGCTGCCTTTACCCTCTCATCTTTCATCTTGAAACTATCCCATGCCCCGCATCACCCATTTTCTCCTATCCTGCCCGTCAGCAGCCGAGCTTTCGCCCAGCAACCCTGAACGGCAAACCGTTTTGCAGCGCACGCCCCAAAAATTATCATGGCGTTTTTGCGGGCGCAATCACACGCTGACAAACCGACACGGGCTGGCTGCCGCCCGTGTGGGCGCGGATAAAATCGCCATTGTGGAAGCCACGTTTGATGCCCGCCAAAACCAATCCTATCTGGTGGATGGTTACGGGTGGCGGCTACACGATTGGAAAGCGCAGTTGGCGGATTTTGTGGTGTATGACGTGGCGGCAACAAACAACGAAGTTGCCTTGTTTGCCTATTGTTTGCAAGACGGCTGAGATTATTGGATTGCGGCAGACATGGGCGATAACGGCGAAACGGCATCAATGCAAGTTGTGCGGATAAAATAGTTCGCGTGAAACAAGGCAGCCTGAAAATGGTAAAACCCGTTTTCAGGCTGCCTTTTTTGTTTACAATCGCCCTTTTTCAACCCCCGTTCACACCATCATGTACCTCCCCAACAAAAAACGCCCGTGGCTGCCGTGGCTGGCCGGCTTTCTGCTGATTGCCTTTCTGGTTGCCTTTTTCCACTTTCTCGGCGGCATACTCACGCCGTTTATCGTCGCCGCCGTGCTGGCGTATATCCTCAACCCGCTGGTGAGCAAGCTGGAAGCGCACGGCATCAAGCGCGGGCGCGCCTCCATGTGGGTGATGCTGTTCGCGCTGTTTTTGCTCACCGCGCTGCTGCTGGTGATTGTGCCGATGCTGGTGCAGCAATCGCAAAGCATCATCCAAAAGCTGCCGCAGTTTGCCGATTACATCCACCGCACCGCGCTGCCGTGGTTTAACCAAAAATTCGGGCATTACCTCTCGCTCAACAACGAAACCGCCGCCAACTGGCTGCGCAGCAACGCGCAAACCATCCAAACGCGCATCCAGCAAGCCTTGCCCGCGCTGATGCAAAGCGGCGCATCGCTGGCAACCAGTTTGAGCAACATCGTGCTGCTGCCGCTTTTGCTGTATTACTTTTTACTGGATTGGGCGCGCTGGGAAGCGGGGGCGACCGAGCTGGTGCCGCGCCGTTATCTGGACACCTACACCCGCATCACCGGCAATATGAACACCGTGCTGGGCGAATTTTTGCGCGGACAGCTGATGGTGATGCTGATTATGGGCACGCTCTATGGCACGGGGCTGATGCTCACGGGCTTGGAATCGGGCTTTGCCATCGGCATGGTGGCGGGCATTCTGGTATTTGTGCCCTATCTGGGCGCGTTCACCGGGCTGCTGTTGGCAACGCTTGCCGCGCTGTTGCAGTTTGGCTCGTGGAGCGGCTTGCTGTCGGTGTGGGCGGTGTTTGCCGTGGGGCAGTTTTTGGAAAGTTTCCTGATTACGCCGAAAATCGTGGGCGACAAAATCGGGTTGTCGCCGTTTTGGGTGATTTTTTCGCTAATGGCGTTCGGGCAGCTGCTCGGCTTTGTCGGCATGCTGGTGGCACTGCCCTTGGCGGCTGTGTGCCTTGTGCTGCTGCAAGAAGGCAAGCAGGCGTATGTGAGCAGTAGTTTTTACCGCAAGCGATAGGCAGTCTGAAAAAGCAGGCGGCAACAAAGTTAAAATGCAACGCTCAGAAATCAAAGCATTATGCGCGCAGATTCACCGCTTGCTTGCCGCGCAAACCAATGAACCCGCATGGGCGGCGATTTTTGCCGGTTTGCTGGCGCGATTAAACGATGAAACCGCCCCGCTCGCCCCTATTCAAGCCGACATTCGGCGGCTGTTTGCGGGCGCGGGTTCGTTCAGCGATTTGGTGATGCAAACGCGCGGCGCGACGGATACGGCGGCGGATACGCAGTTGGATAGGCTTCGCGCGAAATTGTTTGAGCTGATTTCATCCTGAATAGAAGGCAGCCTGAAAACAAGTTTGGATGCACGTTTTAGCTTTGCTGAAACCCGCTTCGCTCGTTTTCAGGCTGCCTCAAACATCCACCAAGGCTAAAACCATGCCCCGCCTTAAAATAACCCGATTCGCCGCCCAAGCCGAATGCCACTACCAAGCCACGCAGCAAAGCAATGCCCGCACCGCCAATCGCGCCTATGCCCAAATCGTCCGAGCCAAAGACAGCCTAGTTGCCGGCGGGCGTTTGGCGGCACTCGCCCCGCTGCTTTGCCACGAACACGCCGCCGTGCGGCTATGGGCGGCGCGTTATTTGTTATTCTGCCCGCCGTTTGCCCAGTAAACCGAAGCTGTTTTAACCACTATTGCCGCACACGGCGCAGGCATTTTAATCGCCGATGCCAAGCAAACGCTTACCCAATGGCGCAAGGGGAATTTGACGTTGGGTGATTGAGCAGAGGCAGCCTGAAAACTCAATATGGAGCGGCAACGGCTCGTCGCTAAGTAGTCCGATAGGGCTTGATGGGTTGGCAGATGTCGGCGGGCCGCCGATGCGCCACCAGTTGCAGGCTTTGCAGAGGCAGCCTGAAAATCATATTGCCGAGCTTGCGCGAAGCAAAAAACACCATTCCCCATTTTCAGGCTGCATCACGCCATAAAATAACGTAAAATGCCGTTTCTTAGCATTTCAGGCTGCCTTATCCCATATTCACGGCAGCCTGAAATTTATTCCCAACGGGCACACGCCCACTTTACACAAAGGACGTTCCATAACATGAACCGCCGCCAATTTATCAGCAGCACCGCCGCAGCCGCCACCCTGGCCGCCGTTGCCACCGCCGCCCAAGCCCACGACCATCACGACCACGCCGCGCACGGCAGCCACGCCATGCCCGCCGCAGCCCCCCGCGCATACGAAGCCGTGCGCACCGCCGCCGAGCATTGCGTTGCCGCAGGGCAAGTGTGCCTGAGCCACTGCATCGCCCTGCTCTCTAGCGGCGACACTTCCATGAAAGACTGCGCCGTTGCCGTGAACCAAATGCTCGCCTTGTGCGGCGCCATCCAAAACCTAGCCGCGCAAAATTCGCGCCTCACGCCCGTATTGGCAAAAGTGTGCGTTGAAGCCTGCAAACAATGCGCCCAAGCCTGCAAAGCCCACGCCGCGCACCACGCCGAATGCAAAGCCTGCTACGAATCCTGCCTCAACTGCATCCAAGCGTGCGAAAAAATCGCCGCCTAACCGGCAGCCTGCGTAGCGAAGCAGCGTTGCGCAGCTAAAATCAAACGCCGCGCGGGGGAAACCCTAGCGCGGCGTTTTGCTGATGATTTGCTGGTGATTGGAAGAAGCGGCAGCATCTGGCGCGGCATAAAACCGCGCCCGTTGCCGATACGGGCAAACCATTCACGCGCCCTATTCATGCCAATGCCTTTGCCCAACCGATAAGGCAGCCTGAAATCTTAACCGATGGAGCGTCGGCAGCTCGTCGACAGCTTGGCAACCCCGTTATGCTCTGTGTAATCCGCCATTGGGCAGCGAGCCGCCGCCGTTCCATTTTAACTTTCAGGCTGCCTTTACCCACCCCACCGCCCGTCCTCCATATATTGCGACAAGGGCAGACGGTAGTAGAAAAAATCGTCCTCAATCAAATACACCAAATGCGCCCAAAAGCTGCCTGCTCGAGTGGCGTTGGCTTCAATCCGCTCAATCTGCGCCGCCAAATCCGCCGCTTCGGCTTCCAAGCCGTCCCAAGCCGCCTGCATCTGGCTTTTCAAGCGGTAAATGCTGGCAACAAACCGGCAATAGCACGCCACAAACTGCGCCAAGGTGGCGTTGGCAAAAACCCTTGCCCGTCCCTCGAAACTTTCGCGGTCGCGCACCAGCAGCCACACGCGCCCCTGCCCATCGCTTGCCAGCACGCCCAATTCGCACCGCCCGAAGCATTCGAACGCCTGCCCTGTGGCGGTTTCCGTTGCCGTAACGGCTTGGTCGGGATAGCGGATAAAACGGAAATTCAGCGGCGCGAAATCGTCTAAATAACCGTAAAGATTGCCTTGGATTTGCTCAATGGTCATGGTTTGGCGGGTGCGCGGGGCGGCAAGGGTAAAGCCGTCGCGGGCGAGAAATTGGAGCGGCTGGGCAAAATGGTTCATGGCGGTTTTCTTGGTTGGGGTGGCGGAAAGGCAGCCTGAAAACGTTGCAAAACCTAAGTAGTAGGTCGGGCATTTATGCCCGACGTTTTTCGTTGTGGCGTATTAAGTCGGGCATAAATGCCCGACCTACTCTCTTTTGCTTTTTCAGGCTGCCTTTGAGCGGCTTCTCAAACTATGCCTTGCCCGCAAACGGATTCAGCAGCGGCACATTCAGTTCGGCAAAATCGCGCACATTGCGCGTTACCAGCGTGAGGTCGTGGCGGATGGCGGTGGCGGCGATGAGCGCGTCGTTGTAGGGTCGTTGGTCGGGCACGTGCAGGCGAGCGCAGATGCGGGCGGTGTGGCGGTCGATGGGCAGGATGCGTTGGTCAAAAATAGGGATGACGGTGTCGTTCAGCCAGTGTTGCAGGCGCAGAAATTGGGCTTCGTCGCCGCGATGCCGCACGCGCAAAATGCCTTGTTCGATTTCCAGTAGGGTGATAACGGAAAGATGGCATTCGTTCAGATTGATTGCGTTGAACCACGCCAAAAATTCAGGCGGCGTGTGGCTGCTTTGGATTTTGCGGATTTCGGATAAAACATTGGTATCAATCAGATACATCAGAACAACCCCTCGCGGTCGGCGATGATGCAGCGCGGGAATTCCACTTCGCCCACCAATTCCAAATCTTCCACGCTCATGCCGAGGCGTTCGGCATTGCTTTTTGGGTGTTTGTTTAAAGACTGATACGCCGCATAGTTCATCAACACATAGGCTGGCTCGCCGCGGTCGGTGATGCACACGGGGGCGGTGTCGCTCATGTTTTTGGCTTTGGCAACGTTTTGGTTAAATTCACGGCTGCTGATGGTTTGCATGGTCGTCTCCTATAATGTAGCAACGTTTGCACATTGTAGCCGATTGGCTGAAAAAGACAAGGCAGCCTGGAAACGCATCTCAACACGTTTTCAGGCTGCCTCTATTATTCCGCGCGGCTGAAAATTAGCGTGGCATTGGTGCCGCCGAAGCCGAAGCTGTTGGACATCACCGCGTTCAATTTCACGTTGCGATTTTCGCGCACAATCGGCAAGCCTTCCGCCTGCTCGTCCAGCGTTTCAATATTCGCGCTGGCGCAAACAAAATCGTTTTGCATCATCAAGATAGAATAAATTGCTTCGTTTGAGCCTGCCGCGCCGAGCGCGTGCCCCGACAGCGATTTGGTGGAGCTAATCATCGGCACGGCTTGCCCTGCAAACGCCTCGCGGATTGCGCCCAATTCGCGCGTGTCGCCCACGGGGGTGGACGTGCCGTGCGCGTTGATGTAGTCCACGCTGCCGCCGTGTTGCGCCAACGCCATTTGCATACAGCGCACCGCGCCTTCGCCCGATGGCTGCACCATGTCGTAGCCGTCTGATGTTGCGCCATAACCTGTTAATTCGCAAATAATATTTGCGCCGCGTGCTTTTGCGTGTTCGTATTCTTCCAGCACCAAAATGCTACCGCCGCCTGAAATCACAAAGCCGTCGCGGTTGGCATCGTAGGCGCGGCTGGCGCGCTCGGGCGTGTCGTTGTATTTGCTGGATAGCGCGCCCATGGCGTCAAACAGGCTGCTCATTTGCCACGACACTTCCTCGCCGCCACCTGCGAACACGATGTCTTGCTTGCCCAGTTGGATTAACTCGGCAGCGTGCCCAATGCAGTGCGCCGAAGTGGAGCAGGCGGAGCTGATGGAATAGTTTACCCCTTTAATTTTAAACGGGGTTGCCAAGCAGGCGGCTACGGTTGAGCCCATGGTTTTGGTTACCGCGTAAGGCCCAACGCGCTTGATGCCGCTGGCGCGTAATACGTCTGCGGCTTCCACTTGCGATGCCGATGATGCGCCGCCGCTGCCCGCCACAATGCCGGTGCGGATATTGGAAACTTGCGCTTCGGTGAGCCCTGCGTTTTCAATCGCTTCTTGCATGGCGATGTAGGCATAGGCGGGTGCGCTGCCCATAAAGCGCAGGATTTTGCGGTCAATATGTTCTTTTAAATCAATGTTGATGTTGCCCGCCACGTTGGAGCGCAGCCTCATTTCGCGGTAGCTTTCGTCAAAGGCGATGCCTGATTTTAGGTTTTGCAGCGATGCCAGCACTTCGCGGCAGTTGTTGCCTAAGCTGGATACGATGCCGATGCCGGTTACAACCACTCGTTTCATGTATGTCTCCTATCATTAAATAAGAAAAGGCAGCCTGAAAAGGAATTTTTGCGGTTTCAGGCTGCCTTAATCAAAGCTGTATCATCAATCCGCTATTGCGGGCGATTAGAAATCTTCGGTGCTGGTAAACAAGCCTACGCGCAAGCCGTTGCCTTCGTAGATTTTTTTGCCGTCCACACTCATTTCGGCATCGGCGATGCCCAACACCAGCTTGCTGTTCATCACACGCTTGATGTGAATGTGGTAAGTGATTTTTTTGTGTTTGGGCAACACTTGTCCGCTGAATTTCACTTCGGCGCAGCCCAACGCACGCCCTCTGCCCGGTGCGCCTGTCCAGCCCAGATAAAAGCCCACCAGTTGCCACATGGCATCTAAGCCCAAGCAACCGGGCATCACGGGGTCGCCAACAAAATGGCAGCCGAAAAACCATAAATCGGGGTTGATGTCTAATTCGGCGATGATTTCGCCCTTGCCGTATTTGCCGCCGGTGTTGTTGATTGCAACAATGCGGTCAATCATCAGCATATTGGGCAGCGGAAGCTGGGCGTTGCCCGCGCCAAACAATTCGCCGCGCCCGCAGGCAAGCAATTCTTCTTTGGTGTAGCTGTTTTGTGGAGTGAAGGTGGTCATGTAGTTTTCCTTAATGCCGTGTTGGCGCGATAAGTATAGAATGTCTATTCTATTGCATTACGGCGATGGGCGCAAATCTGGGAACCTGTATTCACTCATGCAAATAAATGAATACAGGCTCTAAGGCAGCCTGAAAACGAGCGAAGCGAGTTTCAGCGAAGCTAAAACGGCATTTAAAATGTTTTCAGGCTGCCTCAACTTAAAGCTGAATCCGCAACATTCGCATATCCATATTTTCCCGCCCCCATTTGGTTTTATAAATCAGCCGCAAAATAAACGGATACCGCTTGCCGCAATAATCGCTCAAATGCTCCTCTTCCACCAAGCGGCTGCCCTGCGCCAGCTTCAACACATCGTTCGCGTTGCTGATGCCCCAGCGAAACTCGGGCGGTTTCTCGCCCATTCTGCCCAGCGCATCGTGATACTGCGCCTTGCCCACCATGCGTTTAAACAGCGCGTCCATCACCACTTGCGTGTGCGGCAGCTTGCGTTGCACCATTTCAAAAAACGCTTTGACCTGCGCTTCGTCAAAATACATCAACACGCCCTCAATAATCAGCAGCACAGGCTTGCCATGCGCGGCAACGGCGTCTGTCCAGCTTTCGTCAAACATGGACGCGCCCAAATACACATTGCCCGATTCAGGCAGCAGCATACGCCGCACTTCAATCACCTCGGGCAAATCAAGGTCGTACCACACGGTAACGGCGGGTCGCCCCATGCGCTCGTAACGCGCGTCCAACCCCGCGCCAAGCTGCACCACCACGGCATCGGGGTGTTCGGCGATAAAGTGCGCCGCCATATCGTCCAACAGCTTCGCCCGCCCGCAGCAGCCCACTTGCGACGCGGGGGCTTTGGTAAACGGGGCGAAGTCGTAATCAATCATGTTCAACATACGCGCCGCTTCTTTGTCGCGCAGCAGGGCATCAGGGCGCTGATATTCCACCGCCTTTGCCCACAGCGGAATCAACATGGTGGTGGACAGCACGGTGATGTCTTTGGGGGAAATTTTTTTCTCGCTCATTTTGTGTCTCCTTGTTGGCGGGTGTAGATGGGAATGATTTGCGATTAGCAATATACGCCTATGCAGTGGTGCGGGCAAATCTACGCCATGCGCCCAAATGCAAAAGGCAGCCTGAAAACGTCTGTTTCAACTTTTATTCCACAGTCTTTCAACCCGCGCCCTGATTATCCCGCCCCATTCCCTGCGTATAATGCGCGGCATCCATTCCCTTTCCCAACCGTTTCAGGCTGCCTATCCAACCCAGCAAAAGCAGCCTGAAACCCAACCCCAAGGAATCTCACCATGCAAAACATCGCCAACAAAGTCGTCATCATCACCGGCGCGTCCAGCGGCATCGGTGAAGCCACCGCGCTGAAACTCGCCCGCGAAGGCGCAAAAATCGTGCTCGGCGCGCGCCGCGAAGACAAGCTCAAAGCCATTGCCGACCAAATCAAAGCAGCGGGCGGCGAGGCGGTTTACCGTGTAACCAACGTGGTCAAGCCCAAAGACAACGCCGCGCTTGTCGCCCTTGCCAAAGAAGCGTTCGGCAAAGTGGACGTGATTTTCCTCAACGCAGGTTTGATGCCCTCATCGCCCCTGTCTGCGCTGGAAACCGCCAATTGGAACGCGATGATAGACGTGAACATCAAAGGCGTGCTCAACGGCATCGCCGCCGTGCTGCCCGAGTTTAACGCGCAAAAATCGGGGCACATCATCACCACCTCTTCCGTGGCGGGGCTGAAAGCCTACCCCGGCGCGGCGGTGTATTGCGGCACCAAATGGGCGGTGCGCGCCATTATGGAATCGCTGCGCATGGAATCGGCACAGGCGGGCACGCATATCCGCACGGCTACGATTTACCCCGCCGCCGTGCAGTCCGAGCTGGTGAGCCACATCACCGACGAGGGCACGTCCAAAGGCTACCGCGAGCTGTACGACAACTACGAAATCCCCGCCGAGCGCATCGCCAACGTGGTGGCGTTTGCCATCAGCCAGCCCGACGACACCAATGTGAGCGAGTTCACCGTCGGCCCGACTACGCAGCCGTGGTAAGCGCGTAACACCGTTTTCAGGCTGCCTTGCCAACATCAAAGGCAGCCTGTAAACCAAAGGCCGTCTGAATAAAGTGTTTTTCAGACGACCTGTAAGCCCATACCGATAAGGAGTAAAAAATGTCCAAGAAACAAACCGCAGGGCGAGACCATCTCGGCACGTTCGCCCCAAAATTCGCTGAGCTGAACGATGACGTGCTGTTCGGGCAGGTTTGGTCGCGCGAAGCCGAGCTTGCGCCGCATACGCGCAGCTTAATTACCATTGCCGCTTTAATCTCAGGCGGTAACTTTGAGCAGCTTCCCGCCCATTTGAATATCGGCAAACAAAACGGCATCACGCAGCAGGAAATCGCCGAAGTGATTACTCATCTGGCGTTTTATGTCGGCTGGCCGAAAGCGTGGTCGGCGTTCAATTTAGCAAAAGAAGTGTACGGCAAACAAGGAGCATAAAAATGAACACCCAAAACAGCGAACAACAAGTCAAACACGGCATTTTTCCGCTTGGCGAGAAAAACGAAAAATACGCCGATGTCTTTGTCGGACAAAGCTATCTGGCGGGCTTGGCTGCCGCGCCCGACGCATCGGCAACCGTTGCCCACGTCAGCTTTGAACCCGCCTGCCGCAATAACTGGCACATTCACACCGACGACTACCAAATCCTGCTCGTTACAGGCGGCGAAGGCTGGTATCAGGAACACGGTAGCCCCGCCCGCAGCCTGAAAGCGGGCGACGTGGTGGTAACCAACAAAGGCGTGAAGCATTGGCACGGCGCGAAAAAAGACTGCTGGTTCAGCCACATCGCCATCACCGCAGGCCATACCGAATTTCTCGAGCCCGTGGACGATGCGCATTACGGCACACTGCCCGACTGAAACGGCAAAGGCAGCCTGAAACTCATTTCCCCAACCCAACTCAAAGGACAAAACATCATGCAAACCATCAAACTTGCCAACGGTATTCAAATCCCCCTGCTCGGCTTCGGCGTGTACCAAATTCCGCCCGAAGAGACCGAGCAGGCCGTTATCAACGCCGTCCGCGCGGGCTACCGCCATATTGACACCGCGCAGGCGTATGTGAACGAAAGCGAAGTGGGGCGCGGCATTGCCCGCTGCGGCGTGGTGCGGGAAGAATTGTTCGTTACCACCAAAGTGTGGGTGGAAAACGCGGGCGAAGAAGCCGCAGCCGCCTCGCTGGAACGCTCGTTTGCCCGCCTGAATTTGAGCTATATAGATATGGTGCTAATTCACCAGCCCTACGGCGATGTGTATGGCACATGGCGTGCGCTGGAACGCTATCAGGCGGCAGGCAAAATCCGCGCCATCGGCGTGAGCAATTTCACCCCCGACCGTGCGGTGGATTTGGGCATATTCAACCAAGTCATGCCGCAGGCAAACCAGATTGAAATCAATCCGTTCCACCAGCGCAACGAGCAAATCACCGCGCTGCAAAGCGAAGGCATCGCCGTGGAAGCGTGGGCACCGTTTGCCGAGGGCAAAAACGGCATCTTCCAAAACCCCGTGCTTGCCGCCATCGGCAAAAAATACGGCAAATCCGTGGCGCAGGTGATTATCCGCTGGCTGGTGGAGCGCGATATTGTGGTGCTCGCCAAATCGGTGAAACCCGAGCGCATGGCGGAAAACCTGAATGTGTTTGATTTTGCCCTGAGCGATGAAGACAAAGCCGCCATCGCGGGCTTGGACACGGGCGAGAGCCAGTTTATGAACCACCAGAGCATTGAATGCGTGCGGGGGGTAAAGTCTTGGGTGTTTGATGTGTAAGCCTACAAGGCAGCCTGAAAGCGCATTTTCAGGCTGCCTTTTTGTTATCCCGCCAAATAGGCGCGCCCGTTTTAGCTTCGCAGAAGCGTGTAAACCCTTTTCAGGCTGCCTTAAACAATCCCGCATCGCGTGATACACCCCACGCTTTCCCAACGCAAAACGAAAGGACTGCCATGCCCACCCGCCGCCAATTCCTCCTATCCGCCGCAGGCGCAACCGTGTTGCTCACCGTAAACGGCTGCGCTGACCTTTCCGCCTCGGGCAACGCCGTGCAATCCGCCACCGCCATCACCCGCGTGTTTGGCGATGGTATGCGCTTGGTTGCCGTGCGCCTCACCTATCGCCATGATGTAGATGCCGCCGCGCTGGATAAAGCCCAGTTCCAAGTAGCCGAGCGCAACATCACAGACATCAGCGCATCAGGGCGACACGTTACCCTCGCGCTCAACCCCAACGATGCCGCCGCGCTGCTTACCGTCAAACAAGGCCGCCCCGCTGGCAAAGCAGGCGGCGATCCCGCCAAAAACGGCCCGGGCAAAGCAGGAGAAAAGCAGGAAACCGCGCCCACGCTCAAACCCGCCGAAGCCACCGTGCAAATCGGCAGCCAAACGCTGCACACCACGCACACCCTCAACGAAGTGTTTGACGACTTCACCCAGCACCAATTCGCCGACCAAGCCACCGGCAAAACCGTGCGCTACAACCTGTTCGCCCCGAAAAACTCGGAAGCAGGCAAACGCTACCCGCTGGTGCTGTTTATGCACGATGCAGGCGTAACCGGCAGCAACACGCAAGCCACGCTGTATCAAGGTAATGGCGCCATCGCATGGGCATCGCCCGATTTTCAGGCTGCCCACCCCTGCTTCGTGCTCGCCCCGCAGTACGACGAAATCATCGTGGACGACACCAGCACCGCCTCCAATTATCTGGACGCCACCATCCGCCTCATCCGACACCTGCAAACCACACTGCCGATTGACCCGCAACGGCGCTACACCACCGGGCAATCGGGCGGCGGCATGATGTCCATCGCCATGAACATCAAATATCCCGATTTTTTCGCCGCCTCCTATCTGGTTGCCTGCCAATGGAATCCCGAGCTGATTACCCCCGCGCTGAAAAACGCGCGCTGGTGGATTACCGTGTCGCAAGACGACAGCAAAGCCTACCCCGGCGAGCTGGCGATTACCGACAAACTGGCAGGCTTCGGCGCCGGCGTGGCGCGCGCGCAATGGAACGCGCAATGGTCGCCAACCGAATTTCAGGCTGCCTTTAACGCGCTGGCCGCACAAGGGGCGAATGTGAACATGGTGTCGTTTGCCAAAGGCTCGGTGTTTAAAACCGCAGCGGAAGCCGGCGCAGGCGGCGCATCGGGACACACGGCCACATGGAAATACGCCTACGGCATCGCGCCCGTGCTGGATTGGATTTTCCAGCAGCGCAGGGGGTAGCAAAGATTTGGCGGTGAAGATAAAAAGGCAGCCTGAAAACGTGGAATTCCGTTTTCAGGCTGCCTTCATCACGCATTCAAAGCGGCTTTACTGCTTTTTAAAGCTCTTCAACGTGCCGTCGTTTTTAAATTCCAGCTCATAGGTGGCGCGGTCGGTTTTGATGTCTTCCACATACCATTTGCTCTTGCCCGTGGGCACAAACAGCGAGAAATAAATATGCTCGGGTGCGGCTTGGCGCGCGCCCACTTCTTTGGCTTTTTCCGCCCAAGCCTTGTGGATTTTTGCCACGGCGGCAAACGGAATGTTTTTCAACGGCACCACGTTATCCTTCATCTTGCCCCCGCCAGACAGGCGCACAGGCTGCGGCTCGCCCCATTTGCCGTCTTCGTATTCGTAGTGGTCCACGTTTTCGGGCTGATTCGGGTCTTGCACTTCCAGCATGATGCGTGAACGCTGGCCACCGTAAAAATGGATGGTTTGGAACACGTTTACAGGCTTGCCGCCAAACTGCGGCAGGGCTTTGAACGCGTCTTCCGCCGCTTGCAGTGCGGCAGCATCGGCGAGCAAGTCGGCAGGTGCTTGGGGCGCGGCGGCTTCGCTTGAAGCGTTTGCGCCTGCGGCGGAGGATGAGGCAGACGGCGTTTCAGGCTGCGCGGGCGCAGGCGTGCTGGCAGCGGTTTGCGCGGGCTGCGGCGCGGTTTCGGGCGCAGGCTCTTGTTTGTTGCAGGCAGCCAAGCCAAACACGGTGGCAAGGCTGAGCGCGAGCAGTTTTTGCGGTTTCGCTGTCATGGGATTTCCTTTTTGCTTTGCGGTTAAACAGCGCGCCCTCCAACCGCCCGAGGGCAGCCTGAAAAACGCGGCGCAAAAATAACAGAAAGACCTTATGCCAAGCAAGGGTTTTACGGTTTCAGGCTGCCCTAGCGCTGCCGTGGGCATGATTGCCGCCCGTCCCAAAGGCAGCCTGAAATCTAAAATGGCGCGGCAACAGCTCTTTGCCAACGGCGTATTCCATCGGTTGGCCACATCGGTGGCAGGTTGAGCAACGTTTTCAGGCTGCCTTGCCATATTGAGGCAGCCTGAAAACGGCAGGCACAGGATAACGGCACAGATGATTTTTCAGGCTGCCTTCTGTGCCTCCCGCGCCATTCACCCAATCACCACCCCGCCAGCACCACCTTGCCCACCATATCCCCGCGCTCCACCAGTTGATGCGCTTGGCGCAGGTTGGCGGCATTGATGCCGTTGATGGTTTGCGTGGCGGTGCTGTGCAGGCGGCCTTCATCAACCAGTTGTGCCACTTTGGCAAGGATTTCACCCTGGCGCGCGATGTCGGCGGTCTCGCGCAGCGCCCGGGTGAACATGAATTCCCAATGCAGCGAGATGCTTTTGCTTTTCAACGGGTTGGCGTCTAGGACGTCGGGGTCATCAATCAGCGCGATGCGGCCTTGCGGGGCGAGCAGTTCCGCCAGTTGCGGCAGATAGCGTTCGCTGTGGTTGGTGGAAAACGCCCACGACGGCGCGCCGATGCCGAGCGCGGCGACTTGTTCGGGCAGGTTGTGATGATGGTTGATGACGAAATCCGCACCGAGCGCGCGCACCCAGTTTTCGCTTTCCGGGCGCGAAGCGGTGGCGATGATTTGGATGTCGGTGAGCGTTTTCAAAAGCTGGATGGTGATTGAGCCAACGCCGCCCGCACCGCCCACCAACAGCAGGGCGCGACTGCCGCCGGCGACGGGTTTGTTCACGTCGAGGCGGTCAAACAGAGTTTCCCACGCGGTGAGCGCGGTCAGCGGCAGCGCGGCGGCTTGGGCAAAATCGAGCGTGCGCGGTTTGCGGGCGACGATGCGCTCGCCCACCGCCTGCAACTGGGCATACGAGCCGGGGCGGTTAATCACGCCGGCGTAATAGACTTCATCGCCGACCTGAAAATGCTGCACGCCGCTGCCGACGGCTTTGACCACGCCTGCCGCATCCCAGCCCAAAACGCGGTACTGCCCCGCGGCCGGCGTATGCGCGGCGCGGACTTTGACGTCGGCGGGATTGACCGACACGGCACGCACTTCGACCAGCAAATCGCGCTCGCGCAGCTCGGGCTCGGGCAGTTCAATATCCAGCAGGCAGTTTTCGTCGTTGGCAGGCAGCGGGCGGTTGAATCCGATGGCTTTCATTTGATGCTTCTCCGGTTGTGTAAAAAGAGCGGGCATCATAAGATACGGGCGAAATGTTGTTAATAACGCACTTATTTTTCAGTAGGTTACTTATTGGATACTGGCAAAGGAACAATCATGGGCAAAACCGCACACCGCGCATTTGACTGCGCCGAAGGCTGCTCGGTGGAAGCTGCGCTTGCCGTTATCGGCGGTAAGTGGAAAGGCACGATTCTCTACCGCCTGCACCGCGACGGCGTGCTGCGCTTCAACGAAATCCGCCGCATCCTGCCCGCCGTGTCGCAGCGCACGCTGACCGCGCAACTGCGCGCGCTGGAAGCCGACGGCATCATCGAACGTATCGTTTATGCCGAAGTGCCGCCGCGCGTGGAATACCGCCTGAGCGCCTACGGGCAGACGCTCGCGCCCGTGCTGCTGGCGTTAAAAGCATGGGGCGACGGGCATAAGGCGCAGTCAGAGGCAGCCTGAAAAGGCAAAACCCCGCCTGATGCGCTTTCAGGCTGCCCAAGCGGGCAACGTTCAAAACAAACGGCATGGCGTGTTTGTTTGCCCTGTCGGAAACATTTTCAGGCTGCCTTAGTGTTCCCAAAGGCAGCCTGAAATCTTTGCCCTCCTCGTTGCCCTGCGCCGTCAGTCTACGACCCCCTTGCAACGGTTTCCATCCGCCTCGACAAACGGCTTGCCGTAATGCAGCGGAGCAGCCTGAAAAGCAAACCCCAGCCCAATACGTTTTCAGGCTGCCTATCATTCCAAAGGCAGCCTGAAACCTTTCTTTGCCCGACACCCAGCCTGTTTGAAGCGCATCATTTCCGCGCGGGCGGGCGTTTGGATAAAATCCGAGCGACAGATTGTTCTCGCGGGCATAACGGCATTCCTGTTTTCAGGCTGCCTTTCATGCCCCGCGCAGGCAGCCTGAAAACCATTCCATCCAACCATCCCAACCAATCAACAGAAAGGAAACCCCATGCCCCCAACCATGCAGCGCATCAATATGAACGGCTACGGCGGCGTTGAAGCCCTCTTCACCGAAACCGCGCCCGCCCCCCGGCCCCAAGCGGGCGAAATCCTGATTAAAACCGCCTACGCCGGCGTGAACCGCCCCGACATCATGCAGCGGCAGGGGCATTACCCATGCCCGACGGCGTAACGCCGATTATGGGGCTGGAACTGTCGGGCACCGTCGCCGCACTCGGCGAAAGCGTGAGCGGTTTTGCCCTCGGCGACCCCGTTTGCGCGCTCACCGACGGCGGCGCGTATGCCCAATATTGCGCCGTCAAAGCCAGCCAAGCCCTGCCGCTGCCCGCTGGCTACAGCTTGCAGGAAGCCGCCATGCTGCCCGAAACCCTGTTCACCGTGTAGGCAAACCTGTTTATGGACGACCAAATGCGCGCAGGCGAAACCCTGCTGGTGCACGGCGGCACCAGCGGCATCGGCATCACCGCGCTCGCTATCGCCCGCGCGCTGGGCATCCGCACCCTCGCCACCGTGGGCAACGCCGAAAAAATGCGCGTGGTAGAGCAATACGGCGCGATTGCCGTGAACTACAAAACCGACGATTTCGCCCAAGCCGTGAAACAACACGGCGGCGCAGACGGCATCTTAGACGTGGTCGGCGGCAGCTATGTCGCGCAAAACCTGGACTGCCTGAACAAAGACGGGCGCATCTTCCTAATCGGCTTTATGGGCGGCAACATCGCCCCCGAAGTGAACCTGCTCAAAATCGCCGTCAAACGCGCCCGCATCACCGGCTCCACCATGCGCGGACGCAACGGCGCCGAAAAAGCCGCCATCGCCCAAAGCCTGTGCGAGCGCGTTTTGCCGCTGCTGGGGGATGGCAGCATCGCCAAACCGCATCTGCACCGCGTGTACCCGTGGACAGAAGTCGCCGCCCACGCGGAAATGGATAAGGGGACGCATATCGGCAAAGTTTTGTTGGATTTTACGCAGGGCTAGGCGGTTTCAGGCTGCCTTCGGGCAGCGTTGCAAACGGTATTGGGGCAGCCTGAAAACCACCCCCCAAAACGCACGGGGTTTGGGCAAGTGCAGCCTGCATGGTGTAGCAAGCCGTCGCCCGTATGCCGTAGGACGCATCCACCGCCACGCACGCGATTTCCAAAACCAAAAGCAGCCTGAAAACCAGTTTCCCGTTTTCAGGCTGCCTCAAACCACCCTACTCCCCCACGCTCGCTGCTACCAGTTTCACCACCAGCGGGCGCACCGCCAGCAGGCTGGCGAAGGCAACCGGCCAGGTAATCAGGTAGGACTTCGCCAGCCGCGCCGGATAGCCCGCGTCCAGCCCCGTGTTCAGCGCCACCAGCACGCCGCTCACAATCAGCACCATCATCGCCGAGGTGTAAAAGGTAAACAGCAGCCCCGCGTATTTTTTCGGCAGCTTCTTCATCACGCCTCCATCGCCTTTTCCAGCGCGGCGCTGTCTTCGTAGAAACGGTAATGCGCCAGCAGGCCGTCGGCAAACTGCATCGCCAGCGCCCAATCGCTGTCGAACACTTTGCCCGTGGCGCGCACGGTGTGGCACAGGTGGCCGTGCATCATCGCCAAATCCTTGCCCGCCGCCGCGCCGTCGAGGCGGAATTCGCCGAACTCCACCGCCGCGCCGAGCTTTTGGAAAAACTGCCGCGCGCCGTCTTTGCCGACGTATTCGCCGTATGCCGGCACGGCGGCGCAGGGTTCGGCGCGCACGGCGGTAAAGCGCACGTCGTCGGCGCAGCGTTGCAGCACCGCTTCCAAATTGCCGGCGGCAAGATCGGCGAAAATCGTTTGCGCAAGGGAAAGACAGTCCATTTTTTGCTCCTGAATAGTTGTTTGGTTGAACGGAGCGGTAGTTTAATCCGTGCGCAAAACGGTTAAAATACGAAAAAATATCCGTATCCGATAACCAACGCACAATCAGGCAGCCTGAAAACCGGTTCGCAGGCTTTCAGGCTGCCTAAGGAAAGCACCGCCATGAACGACTGGGACGATTTGCACTGCTTCACCGTGCTCGTGGAAAAACAAACCCTTACCGCCGCCGCAGAAACGCTCGGCGTGCAGCACAGCACCATATCGCGCCGCATCGCGCGGCTGGAAGCCACGCTCGGGCTGCGCCTGTTTGACCGCATCGGCCGCCGCTACCTGCTCACCGACGAAGGCGCACGCATCTACGCGCAGGCGCAGGAAATCGCCGTCGGCATGGACAGCCTGCTGCGCACCGCGCGCGAGCAGCGCGAAGAAATGGCCGAAGTTGTCGTCTCCGCGCCGCCGCTGGTCGCCAAAGGGCTGCTGATGCCGCACTTTGCCGCCTTCGCCCGCCGCCACGCCAACATCCGCCTCGTGCTGCAAAGCGACGCGCACATCAGCAACCTGCACGCGCGCCAGGCCGACATCGCCCTGCGCATCGTCCGCCCCACGCAAAACGACCTCGTCGCCCGCCGCCTGCGCCCCATCCGCTACCGCTTCTACGCCCGCGAGGGCTACCTGCGCAGCCGCCCCCGCGCCGAACAGGCGTTTCTCTGCCTCAACATCGGCGGCGCGCACGGGCTGTGGCAGGAGCAGCTGCTCGCCGGTCGCCGCATCATCCTCGCCTGCAACGACTTCGATGTCATCAAAGCCGCCGTCGCCGCCGAAACCGGCATCGGCCTCTTGCCCGATTTCTACGTGCGCCCCGCAGACGGCTTCGTGCAGGTTGCCCCGAACGGCGCGGCGCAACCGGAAGAATTTGCCGCCGACCTCTATCTGGTGATGCACGAAGATTTGCGCCGCTCGCCCAAAATCCGCGCCGTGGCGGATTTTCTGGGCGAAGTGCTGGCAGAGCAGGCAGCCTGAAAACGGAAAATGCGCTTCGCCGTTTTCAGGCTGCCTTTAAAGACGGCTGCCGTAGGTCGGGCATTTATGCCCGACATTGTGAACGGGATTTGTCGGGCATAAATGCCCGACCTACGAAACTGGTGTACGAATACGGTTTTTTGAAAGAATGAAAAGGCAGCCTGAAAAAACACATTCTGCTTTTCAGGCTGCCTCTGAAGTCGTTTAAAATCCTTATACTCCCCTTTTCAGGCTGCCTCGGATGCCCTCTGCAAGGCAGCCTGAAACCCCTACCCACCCCCACCCCGAAAGGAACCCCCATGCCCAACCCCAAGTCTGGCTCGTAACCGGCGCGTCCGGCGGGCTCGGACTCACTCTCGTTAGGCAGCTGCTCGCCGCAGGGCACCGCGTCGCCGCCACCACGCGCAATGCCGACAAGCTCGCCGCAGCCGTCGGCGGCAGCGAAAACCTGCTCGCATTCACCATGGCGCTCACCGACGAAGCCGACATCAAACGCGGCATCGCCACCATCACCGAACGCTTCGGGCGCATCGACGTTACCGTGAACAACGCGGGCTACATCCTCGTCGGCGCGATCGAAGAGCTTTCCGACGCGGAAATCCGCGCCAATTTCGACATCAACGTGTTCGGCATGATGAACGTGATCCGCGCCGTGATGCCCGTTTACCGCGCGCAAAAAAGCGGACGTTTTCTCAATATTTCGTCGATTTCCGGCAGCGTTACCGACCCCGGGCAGGCGATTTACAGCGCCAGCAAAGCCGCCGTCATCATGCTCACCGAAGCGATGGACGAAGAAGGGCGCGACTTTAACGTGCGCGCCACCGCCGTCTGCCCCGGCGGGCTGCGGACATCCTTCCTCGGCGGCTCGGCGCGTTTCCCCGAGCACCCGATTGTGGACTACGCCGGCGTGCGCGACTACGAAAACGCCTACCGCCGCCTGAACCAAAACCAAAGCGGCGACCCCGAAAAAGCCACCCGTGCGCTGATTGCCCTCGCCGCGGCGGACAACCCGCCCAAACGCATCTATCTGGGCGCGGACAGCTTCGCGGCGATGGAGCGCAAAATGGGCAAAGTGGCGGCGGAAATGGCGGCGTGGGAGGAGCTGTCGCACAGCACGAAATATGAGGGGTGAGGCAGCCTGAAACGCAGATTGGCACACCGTTAAAGCCCAATAAAAGGCAGCCTGAAAACGAAATCCCGTTTTCAGGCTGCCTTTCTGTCCCATCATCCTAATGATGCGCGTGCCCGATTTGGAAGGTGAGCGTGGTGTAATTCGCCTGTTTTTGGCACACTTTTTGGTCGGCAAAATCCGCCTTATGCTCCACGCTGGCTTTCCAAAAGCCCTGCCGCAGCGGAATAATCGCCACCGTGCCGTCATCGCCCGTGGTATCCGAAAATGCCTGCGCCTCCACCTTGTGCGATTTGCCGCGATCGCTGGTGTCAAAGCCGTCAAACGTTGCCGTCAGCGTAGCATTGGGCAGCGGCTCGCCGTTGAGCAACACGCGCACTTTAAACCGCTCGCCCACCTGAATATTGGCGGGATTGTCCAGCGGCACAATCTCCAACAGCTGCCCCACAGGGCGCGTAATCACCGCCGTATCCGCGCTTTCATGCCCCACGTTCACAATATTCTTGCCATACATCCGCGTTTGCTCGCAATAAGTGGCATCGGGCATCTGCGTCATGTTTTGCCGCTTCCAGCCCGCCGCGTTTTTTGACCAGAACGTCGGCTGATATTCCGCCAGCACCAAAAAACTGCCGTCTTTCACGGGCTTCGTGCTTTGGAATTGATAATTGTGCAAACCCTTTTGCACCAAATTTTCCCTGCCCTGCGGCGTAACCAGTTGCAGGGGTTTGAAAATATCCAGCCGCTCTTTGGCAATCGGTTCAAATTCGGGGAACTCGCCGTAGCCCAGTTCCGCTTTCAAAATCTCGCCACCGTGCGTGTGGTTGGTGGACACCCAAACGCGATGTGCATGGGCAGACAACGAAACAGCGCACAACAGCGCCGCCAATACTGCTTTTTTCATGACTCTTTTTTCCTTTGTTTATGAGTGCAAAAGTGCGGCGCAAATGTTATGGCATAACGCTGTTTTTGTAAAGATTTGTTTGCGTGGCAGCGCATCTTGTTTACAAAATGATAGGTAACTGATTGGCAAATCATCGGCAAAACGCCTAAGGCAGCCTGAAAAGCAAAATTGGACACCCGTCCAACAAACTCCTATAATTCGGCAGCCTGAAAAGGCTAAACCAATATTTTGTTTCATAAAATTTTGTTGCCTGTTGCCGTTGTTTTCGCTTTACCAAACTCGTTTTAGCTTCGCAACTCCGCTTCGCTACGCAGGCTGCCTTTGCCATCCCATTTCATCATGTCTCATTCTCTTGCCTACTGGTTTTCCACCGTCCTCACCTTTGCCCGCCGCGAAGCCAAAGAATTGCTGCGCGACAAAATCCGCCTGTTTTTCGCCGCGCTCGGCCCGGCGATTATGCTCGCCGCCGTGGGCTGGGCGATTTCGTTTGACGTGGCGAACCTGAAATTTTCCGTGTTAGACCGCGACCAATCGGCAGCCAGCCGCCACATGGTTGAGTATTTCCGCGGCTCGCCGTATTTCAAAGAGCAGCCGCCCGTGTATTCCCTGCAAGAGGCGGAAGCGCGCTTGAAAAGCAACCAAGTGGTGCTGGTGATTGATGTGCCGCCCGATTTCGGGCGCAGCTTGGCACAGGGGCGGCAGCCTGAAATCGGGTTTTATATAGACGGCACCATTCCGTTCAACGCCAGCAACATCCAAGCCTACGCGCAAAGCATGGTGCAGCGGTATAACTTGGACACGCTCAAAGCGCGCGGTATGGATTTGCCCAAAGCCGCCGCCATTGTGCCGCGTTTTCTTTACAATCAAGACTTCAAAAGCATGAACGCGATTGTGCCCAATGTGCTGATGATGGTGCTGACCATGATTCCCGCGATTATGACCGCGCTGTCGGTGGTGCGCGAACGCGAAATCGGCTCCATCGCCAATTTATACGCCAGCCCCGCCAGCGTGCCGCAGTATCTGATTGGCAAGCAGCTGCCCTATTTGGCGATGGGCGTGTTTAATTTTGTGTCGCTCTCGCTGATGATTGTGTTTTGGTTTGGCGTGCCGCTCAAAGGCTCGCTGACGGCGCTGTTTATCGGCACGCTGCTGCACGTTGCGGCGGCAACGGCGTTCGGGCTGCTGGTTTCGGCGTTCACCAAATCGCAAACGGCGGCGTTTTTCATCTCTGCCATCGGCAGCGTAACCATCGCTTCCAACTTTTCGGGTCTGATGTATCCCGTCTCCACCATGAGCGGCGGCGCGTATGTGATTGGCGTGAGCTTTCCCGCGTCGTGGTATCAGCGCGTGTCCATCGGCGGCTTCACCAAAGGCTTGGGCGTGTGGGATTTGGGCAGGGAATACGCCATGCTGGCGATGTTTGCCGCCGTGTTTTTAACGCTGGCGTGTTTGAGCTTGCAAAAGCAAGAGAAGTAACGCAAAGGCAGCCTGAAAACGCGCTGATTCGTTTTCAGGCTGCCTCTACCCCAAGAAAGCATCCGATATGCGAACCTTAAAAAACATCCTTTCCCTTTCCGCCAAAGAACTGCGCAGCCTGTTGAGCGACACGATTTTGGTGATTTTCATCGTGATGATGTTCAGCACGATGGTGTACAACTCCGCCACCAACGCCACATCCGATGTGAGAAACGCCAACATCGGCATCGTGGACTACGACCGCAGCCCGCTCACGCGCCAAATTGTTGCCGCGCTGCTGCCGCCGCAGTTTGCCAAGCCTGTTTACGTTCATCCCAACGACACGCACGACTTGCTGGACAAAAGCCAGCTCACGTTTGTGTTGGAATTTCCGCCGAACTTCCAGCGCGACGTGTTGGCCGGGCGCGCGCCCGAAGCGCAGCTTTTGGTGGATGCCACGGCGATGACGCAAGCGGGCATGGGCTCGGGCTATATCACGCAGATTTTCAGCCGCGAAATCCAAGAATTTATGGGCGTGAAGCAGCAAATCAGCCAAGCCATGCCCGTGCGCGCGGCGGTGAACCTGCAATACAACCCGAACAACCAAAGCAGCTGGTTTATAGGCGCGGCGATGGCGGGCAACAATATTATGTTGATTACATTGGTGTTGGTGGGCGCGGCGGTGATACGGGAGCGCGAGCGCGGCACGATGGAGCATTTGCTGGTGATGCCGGTAACCGCCACCGAAATTGTGGTCGCCAAAATTTTGGCAAACGGCTTGGTGGTAAGCGCGGCGGCGGTGTTGAGCATGAAATTTGTGGTGGGCGGCGCGATTGGGGCGCATTTGGCGGGGTCGCTCGCGCTGTATGCGGTGGGCGTGGTGTTGTTTATGTTTTCGGTGGCTTCGTTGTCGGTGATGCTGGCAACGATTGCGCCCACCATGCCGCAATACAGCCTGCTGATGGTGCCCACTTACATTGTGTTTATGATGTTTTCAGGCAGCACATCGCCGCGCGCCAATATGCCCGAGATGGCGCAGCGGGTGAGCGAATATTGGCCCAGCACGCAGTTTGCCCACTTCGCGCAATCGGTGCTGTTTCGCGGCGCGGGGCTGGAAACGGTGTGGGTGCAACTGTTGGCGTTGTCGGTGGCGGGGGTGGTGTTTTTGGGGCTGGCGCTGGTGCGGTTTCGCAAGATGCTGGAAAAACAAGGCTAAGGCGGGCAAACGCGCGTTGCGGCAGCCTGAAACGATGCCCTCCCGTTTTCAGGCTGCCTCAATCTGAAATCAAACCGCGCGGCGCAAAAAAGGGCGCATTGAAAAATACGCCCTCTGCTTGATGCCGGCTGTTGCATTTCGCTTCGCCGCCGCGCCTAATTCACGCGCACCGAAGTCATACTCAACGCGCCGCCCACGATTTCATCGTTAAACAATTCCACCGCCTGCCCGTCATCGTGCTGCGCCAGCGCATACAGCAGCGGCAAAAAATGCTCGGGCGTGGGCGCAGACAGCCGCGCGGCTTCGCCCCATTGGTTTAAATAATCGGCAATGCGGTCAAACTCGCCCTGTTGCAGCGCGGCGTTGATATGCAGCCTGAAATCCTGCGCCCAGCCATACGGCGGCGCATCGGGGCTAAACGCCCGCAGGTTGTGCACAATATTGCCGCTGCCCACAATCAACACGCCTTGTTCGCGCAGCGGGCGCAGCAGCTTGGCTTGGGCAAAGTGTTCCGTGCTGCTAAGCGATGCGTCCAAACTGAGCGGCACAACGGGGATATCGGCATCGGGGAACATCGGTTTGAGCACCGTCCACACGCCGTGGTCCAGCCCGATATCGGGGTCTTGCCGCGCATGGGGCAGCAGGCGGCACACTTCATCCGCCAGCCAAGGGCAGCCTGAAACGGGATATTGCTGCCGATACAGCGCGTCGGGGAAGCCGTAGAAATCGTAAACCAGCTCGGGGCGCGGGCTGCTGCCCACCCATGTGCCGTTGCCGTAACCATGCGCAGACACGCACAAAATGGCGCGAGGCGCGGGTAGGCGCTCGCCCATTTGGCGGAAGGCGCGGTTGTAAGCGTTATCGCGCAACACGTTCATCGGACTGCCGTGTCCGAGAAATAATGCGGTTTTCATGCTGTTTGCTCCGTTTAAGTTAAATGTGGCGGCATTGTATTTTTTCGGATGATGCAAATAAATAGCCGAAAAACGAAAGTAGTATTGCCCGCAAAGAAACAATAGGCAGCCTGAAAACCGCAGGCGGCAATCAAACCGGCATAAACCCGTTTTCAGGCTGCCTTTATGCTGCTTCCAAGGCTTGCAACTTCGCCGCCAGTTGCGCCGCCTGCCCGCGCGCTTTGGCTTGGATTTCTTCAGCGCTGTATAACGCGGGCGATGTGCCGTGAAACCAAAACGGCGGCACAAAATTCATCTGTGCGTAATACGCGGTTTGGGCAAGGTTTTTGCAAAATTCCGCCACGGGAAAATGATGCTCGCCCAGCGTGTGGTATTCGCGCTCGGGCGCGCCCACGGTAAAGCTGGCGACGAAATTTTTGCCTTTGAGCCGGCTGCCCGCGCTGCCATAGGCAAAGCCGTAGGTGAACACGCAGTCAAACCATTGCTTCAAAATGGCGGGCATGTTGTACCAATAAAACGGATATTGGAACACGATGGTTTGATGGCGCAGCAGGGCTTGCTGCTCGGCGGCGGCATCAATTTGAAAATCGGGATACAGCTCGGCGATGGGGCGGATTTCCAAATCCAAGCCGCTGCCTTGCAAGCCGTTGATAACGGCGCGGTTGGCAACGGATTGGGCGTAGTTGGGGTGGGCGAGAATGATGAGTGCCATGTTTGCTCCTTGCTGGAAAAACGCGGATTGTGGCGGCGCAAAACGGCAAAGGCAAGAGCTATCCTTTTGAATAGGTGCAAAAAAATGAAAACGGAATGCACGGCTGAGTGCTTAGAAGCAAACGGCAAACGCTATGCTTGCACGGTGAGCCTGGCGATGGATTTAATCGGCGGCAAATGGAAGGCGGTGGTGCTGTATCACCTGCAAGACGGGGCAAAACGCTTTGGCGAATTGCACGCGCATCTGGTGTTTGCCACCGAGGCGGTGTTGAGCCGCCAGCTGAAAGAATTGGAGCGGGACGGGCTGGTTTCGCGCACGCAATACGGCACCAAACCGCCGCTGAAAACCGAATACGCGCTCACCGAATTGGGGCGCACGGCGATTCCCGTGTTGCAGGCGGTTACCGCTTGGGGCAATGCGCTGGCGCTGGATGGCGGGTGCTTTCAGGCAGACTAAAACTGTCAGGCAGCCTGAAACTGCGCGGCAAACGCTTTGAACACGGCTTTGCTCGGGCTGCGGTCGTAAACGGCGAACACGATGCGCTCAAAGCAATCGGCAAATTCAGGCTGCCGCAGGCTTTGGGCAAAGGCGGCGGCAACTTGCTCGGGCGGATTGCGGAACACGCCGCAGCCCCATGCGCCCAGCACCAAATTTTTCTGCGCTTGGTCTTTGGCAACCGCCAACACATAATCCGCGCGCCGCTGCAAAGCCGCTGCCAACGCCGCCGCGCCGTTTGGTTCGCGCTGCAAAAACACGCCTGCATTGGGCGCAGGCGCGGTAATCACCGAAGGATAAAAGCATTCGTTCAGCAGCCCATCGCCCGACACGCGAAAAAACGGCACGCGCGGCGAATAGATGATGTGGTCGGTGTAGAGCATGGATTTTTCGGCGCGGTTGGCGGCGTAGTAATCGGGCTGTTCCAGTTGGCACAGATACAGCCCCGAGCTGCGGCATAGGTCTTCTTCCTGCGCTTTTGCGCCGTTTAAAAAGCCGCCGCCTGCGTTTTTGGCAGAGGCAAAGTTGAGCAGCACCACATCGCCCACGCCTTCTTTTACCATCAAGCGATAGGCGGCTTGCTGCGTGCTTTCGGGGGTAACTTCTATTTGCGCGGCGCAGTGGCTGGGGCTGCGCTGAAATTCGTTTTCAGGCTGCCTTTGGTTGTCGCGCCAGCGGGCTAGGTCGCTGGGGCGGTATAGCACGGTGTGGCGTTGCGCGGCTTGTTGCTCGGCGGAAAAATCCAAGCAGCCGCCATCGGACAAGGGGAGCTTGCCTGTTTGGCTGATGCGCAAGGCTTGTTGGGCGAGGGTTTTGGTGTTCATAGGGATGTCCTTGTGGATGGGATAGATGGTTTTAATTTTACTCGGTTCGTTGTTTTCAGGCTGCCTTTGATGATGACCACACTAATCGCCCTGTTTACCCTATTCGCCACCACATTCGGCGTATTTATCGGCTTGTATGAAGACAGCCGCGACAAAATTTGGGCTTATGTTGCCGCTCACGCGTTGCTGTTGGCAGTATCTTACGGCGCGGCAATCGCCGTATTCTGGTTTGCGCCGACCGCTTGGTGGCTGCTGTGGCGCATGGTGGCGATGTGGGCAACGTTTTACGCGCTTGCCAAAGTGAGCTTTCATTTTGTTTGCCAATCCCAGCTTAACCGCACGCGGTAGCGTTTTAGGCAGCCTGAAAAAGGAAAAACCCATTTTCAGGCTGCCTACTCCGCGCCCCTTTTCAATTCTCCCAACCCCAAAAGGCAAAAATCATGCACACCCCAACCAAACTCCTCGCCCTGATTATCCCGCTCGCGCTTGCCGCCTGCGCCGTAAACACCGATGTGCCCAGCCGCGTGGCTGTGCCGCAGTCCTTTGAACAAACAAGCGAACAGGCTGGCGCAATAGGGCAGCCTGAAAACGCAAACGACCTTGCCCGCTGGTGGACAACATGGCAAGACCCCGTGCTGCGCGATTTGGTGGAACAAACCCTGCGCGCAAACCGCAGTCTGGCGGCGGCGCAAGCCAATATGCAGGCGGCGCAGGCGCAGGCGGATTTGGCGGATGCCGTCCGCCGTCCGCAAATCGGCGCGGGGGCAAATTTATACGCCACGGGCAAGCAGGATAATCCGCTGCCCAATGGTGTGCGCCAAGCGGCGGGCGGCATCAACCCGCAGCTTGGGCAGGCGGAATTTGATAATGTGAACCTGCGCCGCGCAGCGTTGTCGGCATCTTGGGCGCCTGATGTGTTTGGGCAGAAAAAAAGCGATGCCGAAGCGGCGCGGCAGGTGGCGCTGGGCGAAGTGGAACGCTGGCACGGCGCGCAGATGATGTTGGCAGCGGAAACGGCGCAGCATTATTTGAACGCGCGGGCGTTAGAAGCGCGGCAGGCGCAGGCGGCGCAACGCGAAGGCAGCCTGAAAAACCTGTTGCGCTATGTGCAGGCGCGGTTTAAGGCGGGGCATGTGAGCGCGTATGAAGTGCGCCAAGTGGAAGCACAACTTGCCGCCGCGCAAGCCGAAGCCGCCACGCTGGATGCGCAACGTGCCGCGCACGTTCGCAGCATTGCCGTGCTCATGGGGCAAGTGCCGCAGGGTTTCAGGCTGCCTGAAAGCAGTGCGAACGTGTTGACAAATTTGCCTGCGCCACCGCAAGGGGCAACGCCGTTAGATGTGCTCACGCGCCGCCCCGATGTGCGCGCTGCCGAACGCCAAGCCCGCGCCGCCGCCGCCAAGCTCGCCAGCGCCAAGATGGATAGGCTGCCGCGCTTTGACATCCAATTTGCGTGGAGCAATGGACGCATCGGCTTGGACAGCAATTTGTCGTCCATCGCCAAAAGCACGGGCGGGCTGCTCAGCGCGGGTGTAACCGTGCCGCTGTTCACCGCAGGGCGCATCAAAGCCAACATCGCCGCCGCCGATGCGCGCGTGCAAGCCGCCGCCGCGCAATACGACAACACCATGCTCACCGCGCTGGCGGAAGTGGACAGCAGCTACCATCTGCAACGCGGCTTGTTTGACCAACGCGCCCGCGCCGCCGATGCCGCCGCGCAAAGCAGCCGCCAAGCCAGCCAAGCGCGCCGCTTGTTTGAGTTGGGCAAACTCACGCTAGACCAAGCACTCACCGCCGAAATCAACGCCAGCCAAGCGCAAGAAGCGTTGGTGCGGGCAAGGCTGGCGGAGGGGGAGAATTTGTTGCGGCTGTATCAGGCGCTGGGCGGGGGATGGCAGGATTAGTTGGGGGTAGGCGTTATGGCAAAGGCAGCCTGAAAATGCTGGTTGTGTGTTTCAGGTTGCTTTTTGTTTGGGGGTGATTGGTTTGGGTGGCGTTTGTTTATGGATGAATCTTGTTTACCAACTCGCTCTTGTTCGCCAACAAGGGCAGCCTGAAAATGGGCAGAGTTAGCGCATAGGGAAACTGGCTGCGCTTGTATCAAGCATTGCACATCAATTAGCCAAACCAGCTTGGCTTGATAGATAAAAGGCAGCCTGAAAAACAGATAATCGTGTTTTCAGGCTGCCTTTGTTGGTGGTGCAATTGGTTTTGTGGAATCTTGTTTACCAGCTCGCTCTTGTTTACCAATAGGGCAGCCTGAAAACAGGCAAAGCAAGCAGCAAAGAAAATCTGCTACGGCTGTATTAAGCATTGAGCAGCGGTTAGCAAAATAAGCGCGGCGCAGGCAGGCAAAAGCCAAGCAAGGCAGCCTGAAAACCCAATCCCGTTTTTCAGGCTGCCCCCATCCGCCGCCGCGCCCACCCCATCTGCACCCCCATCGCCACCCCCATGCACACGCACACGGGCAGCCAAAACGCCGTGCTCAACCGCGACAATTCCAGCATAAACACCACCGCCGTCAGCCGCATATTTTGCGCCAAGCCCAAAAACACCGTTGCCCCCACAAACGCCGCCGCCCCCGCCGAAACGGGCGGCAACGCCGCATTCCAAGCCACCGCGCTGGCAAAGGCAATCATCCCGCCCAGCATCATCGACGGCGTAATCCGCCCGCCATACGCCCCCGCCAGCGAAGCGAGCAGCACCGCCGCCCATTTCGTTGCCAGCAGCGCCAGCGCCGTTTGCCAAGTGAGCGCATCGGCAAAACTCAACTGATTGCCCGCCTTGCCGTTGCCCAAGATTTCAGGCTGCCACATCCCCATCGCCCCAATCGCCACAAACGACAGCAGCGCAATCGGCAGCATCTTCCAACTCGCCTTGTTCAGCTTCGGCAGCTTGCCGTTGCTCCACGCAAATGCATTCACGCCCAGCGCAATCAACACGCCGCACGCCGCCGCCCAAGCCAAAAAGCTCGCATCAAACGCCACGTTTTCCAAATTCGGCAAATGCGCATACTGCACCGTATCGCCCAGCCCCACGCGTACCACCAGCACCGCCACGCCGCAAGCCAACAACGCCGCCAGCACCATCGGCACCGACCATGCCACCAGCAGCGTTTCCAACACAAACACCGTCGCCGCCAACGGCACGTTATACACCGCCGCCAAACCCGCCCCCGAAGCGCACGCCAACACCACGCTCTTTTGCGCGGGCGACAATTTCAGGCAGCCTGAAAGCGGCGTCGCCAACGCCACACTCATCTCGCGCGGTGCAACCTCCCGCCCCAAAGGCGAGCCCATCCCCACCGTAATAATCTGCAAAATCGCATGGCACGCCGTCGTTTTCACGGGCATATCCTTTTCAGGCTGCCGCACCGCCGTTTTCACTTCCAACAACGGCGCGCCATATTTGTGCAACAGCGTCCAACACACCCCCACCACCGCGCCACACGACAGCAACGCCATCAAACGCCGCCCTGCCGAAGCCTGCGCCACCAATTCACGAAACGAAACGTGCCCCGTTGCCCAGCCGCCGTAAAACACCCATTGCTGCACCGCGTGCAACAAATGCGTAAACCCAATCCCCACCAAGCCCGCCAACACCCCCGTTAGCAACAGCGCCACAGTTAAACGCAGCGAAAAATCCCGCGCATCCATCGCATCATCCCATTCACAAAAAGCGCCTATTGTAGAGCAAAGCCAGCCTGAAAATCACTTATTCGCCCATTTCAGGCTGCCGCAACTATAATCCCCCTTTTCAACCCCATCACAGGAAGAAGCAACATGACCTCATTCTTCACCCGCGAGCAAATTCTCCCCGCCTACCAATACCGCAAATCCTGCCGCCATTACGACCCCAGCCGCAAAATTAGCGCCGAAGATTTCAACTACATTTTAGAACTTGCCCGCCTATCGCCCAGCTCCGTCGGCAGCGAACCGTGGCGATTCCTCGTTGTGCAAAACCCCGAGCTGCGCCAAAAACTCAAACCCTTCGCATGGGGCATGGCGAGCACGCTGGATACCGCCAGCCATATTGTCGTTATCCTCGCCAAGAAAAACGCCCGCTACGACAGCCCCTTTATGCTGGAAGGCATCCAACGGCGCGGCATCACCGACCCCGAAACCATCAGCAAAACGCTCGCCAAATACCAAAACTTCCAAGCCGATGATGCCCACCTGCTAGACAACGAGCGCACCCTGTTTGACTGGTGCAGCAAGCAAACCTACATCGCCCTTGCCAACATGATGACAGGCGCCGCCCTAATCGGCATAGACAGCTGCCCCATTGAAGGCTTCAACTACGACGAGATGAACCGCACCCTCGCCGAAGCAGGCGCGTTTGACCCCGCTGAATGGGGCGTGTCCGTAGCCGTAACCTTTGGCTACCGCGCCCAAGACATCGCCCCCAAAGCGCGCAAAGCCGCGGCGGAAGTGGTTACTTGGTTGGAATAAATCCCAGCCAAAGGCAGCCTGAAAACCATTTTCCAATTTTCAGGCTGCCTTTTTGGTCAATCCATCACAAACGTTTGAGACTACTGCCCACTCCCCTACGTCCAGCCGAACGCAGCATTCTTTTTTCGGAAACAAGCGTGCATTGTCCGACGGCGCGCAAAACGCGACTAGTTCGCACGCGCCGAAAAAAGGATACGGAGTGAGGGAAGTTCGCGCAGCGAACCTGCACGTTGGGGTCGCCTTTCTTTTGCTTACTTTTCTTTGGCGAAGCAAAGAAAAGTAAGTGCCCCGTCGGCACGAGACGCATG